>Ga0194131_10000915_pt1 | contig 51240 bp, 54 predicted proteins | sample TA2KigO120mmetaG_FD_148631 | JGI IMG/M metagenome (GOLD analysis project Ga0194131, IMG submission 148631) | Freshwater microbial communities from Lake Tanganyika, Tanzania - TA2015053 Kigoma Offshore 120m | ecosystem: Environmental > Aquatic > Freshwater > Lake | place: Tanzania: Lake...
TCGCGCGCCAGCCCTTCCTTGAGCGCCGAGATCAGCAGCGCGCGCACCAGGCCAGGGTCGCGGAACCGCACCTCGGTCTTGGCGGGATGCACGTTCACGTCCACCTCGCGCGGCGGCAGCGTCACGAACAGCGCGACCAGCGGGTGCCGGTCGCGCGGCAGATAGTCGGCGTAGGCCGCGCGCACCACGCCGAGCAGAAGCTTGTCGCGAACCGGCCGTCCATTGACGAACAGATATTGGCCGAGCGCGTTGGCGCGCGACAGCGTCGGCAGGCCTACATAACCCTCGACGATGACGCCGTCGCGCTCTGCGCGCACCTCGATCGCATTGGCGCGGAACTCCGCACCTAATATGTCGGCAAGCCGCGCCAGCCGGCCCGCGGCGCCCGGCAGAGCCGCGGTCCATGTCACCGGCATGCGCTCCTCGCCCGCCAGCGTGAACGCGACATCGGGCCTGCTCATCGCGAGCCGCCGCACCACCTCGCGCACGGCTTCGCCTTCGGCGCGGTCGCTCTTGAGGAACTTCAGGCGCGCGGGCGTGGCGTAGAACAGGTCGGCGATCTCGACGCGCGTGCCCTGGCCGAGCGCGGCGGGCTTCACCTCCGACTTGACGCCGCCTTCGACTGCAATCGCCCAGGCGTGCGGCTCGCCGGCGTGGCGCGTGACGATGGTGAGCCGAGCGACCGCTCCGATGGACGGCAACGCCTCGCCGCGGAAGCCGAGCGTGTCGATCTGCAGCAGGTCGCCGGTGTCGAGCTTGGAGGTGGCGTGGCGGTCGACCGCGAGCGCGAGGTCGGCGCGGGTCATGCCGGTGCCGTCGTCGGTGACGCGGATCAGGCGGCGGCCGCCGCCGTCGGTGACGACATCGATCCTGGTCGCGCCGGCGTCGAGGGCGTTCTCGACCAGCTCTTTGACCGCGCTCGCCGGGCGCTCGACCACCTCGCCCGCGGCGATGCGGTTGATCACGCTTTCGGACAATTGCCGGACGGGCATTGGAACCCCTGATTCGACGCTACTCGAATCTAGCGGCGGTGGCCGGGGCGGGCGAGGGCGGCCGCTCCGCTGCCCCCGCTATCCCTTTTCGTGAGTGAACCTTTCCGGGCGCTGCGGCGACTAACGCGAGCCATGAGTACCGAGCACCTGATTTTGCAGTTTGTCGCCGGGTTCGCCCTGTTCGCCATCGCCGCCGGCCTGGTCCTGGCCGGGCGGCAATCGATCCGGCGCGTTGCCGACAGCGAGCAATGGCCCTCGGTGAAGGGCTTCGTCGTCGAGAGCGTGGTTCACGCCTTCAACGACGGCCGGCGCCAGCGCTTTCTTCCGGTGGTCCGCTACCATTACGACGTGGACGGCCGCCGCCACGAAGGGCAGCGGATCGCCTGGGGTGTCGGCGAGGGGTTCCGCAAATACACCGCCGCCCGCAGGCTGCTGGACCGCTATCGCGCGTTCAGCCACATCGCCGTGCACTACGATCCGCGCCGCCCGGACGTCGCGGTGCTGCAGCCGGGCCGTACGTCCGGCATGACGCCTATGCGCGTGATCGTGCCGACGGCTGCGAGCTACGTGCTGTTCTGCGCCGGCTGGGCGATTTACGCGATCTGACGGGCGCCCCGCTCAATCCCAATTGGGCTTGCCGCTACGCATCGCCTTGATGCTCGACCGGCGCTTCTTGCCTTCGATGCGCTTGAGCTTGGAGGCCTTGGTCGGCTTGGTGGCGCGGCGCGGCACCGGCTTCACCGAAGCCTCCCGGATCAGTTCGATCAGCCGCTCCATCGCCTCGGCGCGGTTGCGCTCCTGGGTGCGGTGGTTCTGCGCGACCAGCACCAGCACGCCATCCTTGGTGATGCGCCGGCCGGCGAGACGCATCAGCCGGATCGCCACGTCGTTCGGCAGGGACGGGGAGCGCCGCACGTCGAAACGCAGTTGCACGGCGGTCGAGAGCTTGTTGACGTTCTGGCCGCCCGGACCGGAGGAGCGCACGAAGCTCTCCTCGATCTCCTCTTCGCCGATGCTGATGGTGTCGGTAATGCGGATCATGGGAAGCCGCCGGTCCCAGTGCAACGCTCGATGCTAGAACGCGCCCGCAAGATAGCGCTTCGCCAGCATTTTGCCTTCTTCGACGGCAGGCTGGTCGAACGGATCGACGCCGAGCAGGTGCGCGGCGATGATCGTCTCCAGCATGAAGTGCATGAGCAGTTCGCCCATCGCCGCCTCGTCGAGCCGGCCGATCTCGATGGTGCGCACCGGGCAGCCGTTGCGCGCCAGCGTCTCGGCGGTGGCGCGGCCTTGCGCCGCCACGAGGTCGCCCATGGTCTTGCCGGCGAACCCGGCCTCGCCGGCGCGCCTGGCCAGATCGGGGTCGATGCGCGGACCGCGGCCTGCACTTTCCACCGTCAGGATTGTGAACAGCTTGTCGCGCGGCCCGGCGATGAACAGTTGCAGCTGGCTGTGCTGGTCGACCGGACCGAGCGCCGCGAGCGGCGTCGTTCCCTTGCCGTCCTTGCCGAGACTCTCGGCCCAAAGCTGCACGTACCAGCGCGAGAACCGTTCCAGGCGGTCCGCATAGCCCATCATCACGGAGATCGGCTTCGCCGGCGCGAGCGCGACCGCGAGCGCCGCGCCGACCGCGGCGGGAACGTCGGACGGCGGCAGGCCGGTGAACACCGGCGCCAGCGCCTTGCCCGCACCGGTGCGGATCGCGCCGATATCGAGCCCGCAAACTGCGGCCGGCAGCAGGCCGACGTTGGTCAGGACCGAATAGCGCCCGCCTACACTGGGGTCGTGATCCATCATCGCGATCTTGTGGGCGGCCAGCAGGTCGCGCAGGCCGTTGGCCCTGCCGGTGCTTGCGGGCTCGGTGATGCCGAGGAAGCGGTCGTGCGGATCGAGGCCCGCGGCCTTCACCGCATCGAGCGCGGCGATGGCCTGCATCAGTGTCTCGCCGGTGCCGCCGGACTTGGAGATCACCGCAAAGCGCGACGTGTTCAGCGGCAGGCGCCTGAGCAGCGTTGCAAAAGTCTCCGGATCGAGATTGTCGATGAAGTGCACCCGCGGCGGATCGCGCAGCGCGCCGACTCCGGGCACGGCATGGCCCGCGAGTTGCGCCAGCGTCTGGCCTCCGAGGCTCGATCCGCCGGTGCCGAGAAAAACCACGTCGGTCGCGCCCTCGCGCAGCAAGGTGCCATAGCCGAGGATGGTCGCGATATCGTTGCGCTTGTCGGGCAGCCGCAGCAGCGCCAGCGATCCGTCGGCGTGCCGTTCGCGCAGCCGGGCCAGCGCGGGTTGCGTGCGCGCAAGCACGGCGTTGAAGTCCTGCGGCCGCGCGCGCTCGATCGATTGCTTCAGCGTCATGGCCGCCTCCTTGCTCTTTCGGGGCAGGCCACGGCCTCAGCCGCCGGGATCCTTCGATTCCAGTCCCTTGGGCCGTCCGACCACGGTGACGAACAGGCCGCTTTCGGCCAGCCGCTTGGCCGCGCGCTTGGCATCGGCGATGGTGACGGCGTCGATCAGGCCATTGCGGCGTTCGATGTAGTCGATGCCGAGATCGTCGAGCTGAACCTGCAGCAGCAGATTGGCGATCTTGGCCGAGGTGTCGAAGTTCAGGGCGTATGAGCCTTTCAGGTAGGACTTGGCCTTCGCCAGTTCGTCTTCGGTCGGACCGTCCTCGGCCATGCGGCGCACGAGGCTCTCGATCAGCTCGACGGCTTCCGCGGTGCGCTCGGCGCTGGCCTGCGTGCTGACCATGAACAGCGCGCTGTGCCGCAGCGGCAGCAGATAAGAATAGACGCCGTAGGCGAGGCCGCGCTTGTCGCGGACTTCGTCGTAGAGCCGCGACGTGAACGAGCCGCCGCCGAGTATGTGATTGACCACGAAGGCCGGGATGAAGTCGGAGTCCTTGCGGCTCAGGCCGACGCCGCCCATCAGCACCACCGATTGCGGCACGTCGAGTTGCGAGACGACGCGGCGCCCTGCCGCATCCAGCGGCCGCTCCGGTATCGGCGTGAGTTCGCCGGTCGCCGGCAGATCGCCGAAGACGCGATCGAGCGCCTTGCCGAGGGACGCGGCGTCGATGTCGCCGACCACCGAGACCTTCAGCGTCGAGCGGGTCAGCACGCGTTTCGCATAGCCGCGGATGTCGTCGGCCGTAATCGTCGGCACGGACTCCAGCGTGCCGCCGGACGGCCGGCCATACGCATGGTTGGCGAAGGCTCGGCGCCACCAGGTGCGGGTTGCGATCGTCGTCGGGTTGGTGGATTCGCGCCGCAGGCCCGCGAGCGTCTGGCCATGAATGCGGGCGATTGCGTGGGCGTCGAAGCGGGGCTTGGTGAGCGCGAGCCGCAGCAGGTCCAGGCTCTCGTCCTGCTTGTCGCGCAGCATGCGCGCCGCGCCGTAGAAATAGTCGCGGGTCACCGAGAACCGCATCTCGAACGCGGTCTCCTCGAGCCGGCGCTGGAACGCGCTGTCGTTCAGCTCTCCGGCGCCCTCGTCTAGCATCGCGGCGACCATGTTGGCGACGCCGGGCTTCTCGTTGGGGTCCTGGTTGGCGCCGCCGAGGAACGCGAAGTTCATGGCGATCAGCGGCAGCGACGGCTCGCGCACCAGCCAGGCCTCGATGCCGCCGGGCGAAACCACCCGCTCGATGTTGGTCGCGGAAGCCGGAGCGGGGGCCAGCGCAATTGCGACCGCCGCAAGCCAGCAGAAGGCCAGGAGGCCCCGGATCGAACGATGCCGGATCACGACCGCTTGTCCTCCAGTTGCGAAGCATCCTTGATCAGATAGCCGGTCGCGGACCGCCGCTTGTCGAGCCAGGTCTTGGCGGCGTTTATGACGTCGGCCGCTGAGACGGCGCGGATGCGGTCGGGCCAGCCCTGCACCGATGCGATCGTGCCGCCGGTGGTGAGCGCGGCGCCGAACCAGCGCGCCATGGTGGCCTGGCTGTCGCGGGCATAGATCGAATCGGCGATCAGGCGGTTCTTGGCGCGATCGAGGTCCTGCGCCGAAACGCCCGCGGCGATGAATTCGGCGATCGCCGTGTCCATCGCCTGTTCGAGCTGGCTGAGCGTCGTGCCGGGCTTGGGCGAGCCGTAGATGCCGAAGATCGTCTGGTCGAGCGCGGTGCCGCGATACCAGCTTCCCGCCCCCACCGCGATGTCGCGTTCGACGACCAGCTTGCGATAGAGCCAGCTCGTGTTGCCGTGGCCCAGGACATAGGCAAGGACGTCGAGCGACTCGGATTCGCCGGGCTTCGCCGTGGTCGCCGACGGCACGAGGTACGAGCGCTGCATGCTCGGCTGCTGCACCCGCGCGTCGGCGAGAGACAGGAAGCGCGGCGACACGTGCGGCGGCTCCTGCGGCCTCCGCCGCGGTCCGATCTGCGCCACCGGCTTGACCTTGCCGTAGGTCTCCTCGGCCAGCGCCCTGACCTCGTCGGCGGTCACGTCGCCCGCCACGACCAGAACCGCGTTGTTGGGCGAGTAGTGCTGGCGATAGAACGCCAGCGCGTCCTCGCGGGTCAAAGCTTCGATCTCGTGCCGCCAGCCGATCAGCGGCCGGCCGTAAGGGTGATTGAGGAACAGCGCGGCCTCGATCTGCTCGCCGAGGCGCGCGCGCGGATTGTTGGCGACGCGCTGGCTCTGCTCTTCGAGCACGACCTTGAGTTCGGGAACGACGGCTTCGTCGGTCAGCACCAGGCCGGTCATGCGGTCGGCCTCGAAGTCCATCAGCGTCCTGAGATGCTCCTTGGAGACGCGCTGGTAGTAGCCGGTGTAGTCGCTGCTGGTGAAGGCGTTTTCCTGGCCGCCGACCGCGGCGACGGTCTGCGAGAATCGCCCGCCGGGATTCTTCTGGGTGCCCTTGAACAACAGGTGTTCCAGGAAATGCGCGATGCCCGACTTGCCCGGCGGCTCGTCGGCGGCGCCGACCTTGTACCAGAGCATGTGCGTGACGACCGGCGCGCGCCGGTCCGGCACGACCACGACTTCAAGCCCGTTGGCGAGCTTGAAGTACGACACGTCGGATTTGGGGGCGGCCTGCGCAACCGAGGCCTGCGCGGCCGCGGCATTGGCGCCGCCAAGGTGCAGCCCGGCCGCGACGGCTAGGCAGGCGATGGCTTTTAGGATGGAGGTGGATGTCGTCAGTTGGTTCGGCAATTGAATCTCGCGAGGTCGTCACCAAAATTGGCGTCACGCGAAAGCTGGCGATGCACGGAGTGCCGCGCAAGCCCTGTGCGAGTACACGCCGGTTTACCGTTAGCGATGCGGGATGTGGCGGTCCGCCTCCGACGGCGGCTTCCACTGCTGTTTGCCCACACCGTAGGGCTGGTTGGGCGAGGGTGTGCGGTAGCCGACCGGCGGTTCGGTCAGGCTGCCCCGCGCCGGCTCGCGGGTGAAGGTGGCGTATTCCTCCTTGGGCCTCCCGATGGACGAGAACGGGCTCTTGGCGCCCAGCTCTTCAATTGTCGAAGGACGTTGCGTGTCCTCGATCGTCGGCCCGGGCCGGACAACCGCCTGCCTGCCGCGACGCGGAGCGCCGGGGACGGTGAGTTCGCCCGGCGCCAGCGGCCGGGATGCGTCGTCCGGATCGGGGTTGGACGCCCTGCGCTCGGACTTCGCCCGCCTGGCGCGTTCGACGTCCGGGTCCTTCGGCCAGGCCGCGGCGGGTTGGGTGTTGGCATTGCGCTGCGGCGCCGGCAATTGGCCGCTCGGCGGCAGAACGAGCGGCGCCCGCTCGCGGTATTCGATCCCGGACTCGCCGTCGGGCCGGAGGCCGAAGCCCTTCAGGATATCCCGGAGAATCTTGACGTCGGGCAGGTCGTCTTCGTTGTCGTCGTTGGCCTGGGCGCCGAACTGCGCGCCGCCGACGACCAGTGCGACGCCAAGGGCCGCCGCAGCGACTGCGCGGCTCCACCGGACACTGCGACCCGACCCGATCATGACTTTACCCATGGTGAGCGGAAGCCTCGGCAATCTCGAAGGTTTTCGCCCCTGGCGCCGCAGTATCCGCCGGATCAGGGCGCTTTTGCGGCGCGGTCTCCCACGAAGGATTCATACAACAAGACGGCCACCCCGGCAACGATGGCTACATCGGCGAAGTTAAAGACGTACCAATTGAACCGCCAGGTCGCGGTTTCGGCGTGCAACAACACGAAATCGGCCACCGCGCCGTAGGCCGCGCGGTCGATGCCGTTACCCACCGCCCCTCCGACGATCAGGCCCAGCGCCAGTGCGGTGAGCCGCGAGGCGGTGCGCGCCAGCCATATCCACAGGAGCGCGACCGCGACGGCCTTGAGCGCCAGCAGCGCCCACTGTCCCAGCGGCCCGTCCTGCTGGAACAGCCCGTAGCTGATGCCACGGTTCCAGGTCAGCACGACGTCGACAAAGGGCATGACCGAGACCATGCCCTTCTCGCCGAGGCGATAGACGAACAACAGCCAGAGTTTGAGCGCCTGATCGGCGACGCAGACGGCGGCGGCGATACCGAGGCCGAAGGCCGAGAGCGGACCCCGCAGAAAAGACGGACGGGCGCCGGGCTCCGCCATTGCCGCGGTCACTCCGCGGCCCGGCGCATGGTTTCCCATTCGCGCAGCGCCTTGGCGTCGCGCGGCGTCACATCCGGGTATTGCGGATCGGCGCCGACCGCGTGGGAGATTTTCCACGAGCGCGCGCACTTGGTGCCTTCGGCAAGATTGACCGTGACCGCGACGCCGGGAACTTCCGGCATGCGGAAAGCATTCGCGGGACCCTCGTCGTTGGCGAGAGTCGCGCCCGAGGTGATGCAGATTTCGGCGAGGTCGGCATCGACCAGCGCCTCGAACAATTCAGGATTGGATACGTGCACGATCGGATCGGCTTCGAGCGAGGAGCCGATGCGCTTGCCCGCGCGCTCGATCTCCAGCGCGCCGGTGACCGCACGGCGCACCAGACGGATCCTGCGCCACTTCTCGGCGAGTTTGTCGTCGCGCCACGACGCAGGCACGTCCGGGAAGGTTTCCAAATGGACGGAAGCGGCGTCGCCGGGATTACGCGCACACCAGGCCTCTTCCGCGGTAAAGCACAGCATCGGTGCGAGCCACGTCACCGTGCAGCGGAACAGGTGATCGACCACGGTCAGCGCGGCCTTGCGCGTCGCCGACGAGATCGGGTCGCAATAGAGCGCGTCCTTGCGGACGTCGAAGTAGAACGCCGACAGGTCCGTGGTCATGAAGTGGTTGAGCGCGGCGAAGATGCGCTTGTAGTCGAATTCGGCGTAGGCCTTGCGGACCGTCTCGTCGAGCTCGGACAGCCGGTGCAGCATCAGCCGCTCCAGCTCCGGCATCTTCTCCGGCGCAATCGTGTCGTCCTCCGGCCGGAAGTGCGCCAGCGTGCCGAGCATCCAGCGGACGGTGTTGCGCAGCTTGCGGTAGGTCTCGACGGTGGTTTTCAGGATTTCCGGGCCGATGCGAAGGTCGTCGGCGTAGTCGGAGGCGCAGACCCACATCCGCAGGATATCGGCGCCGGCGTTCTTCATCACGTCCTGCGGCGCGGTGACGTTGCCGAGCGACTTCGACATCTTGCGGCCCTGCTCGTCGAGCACGAAGCCGTGGGTCAGCACCACGTCGAACGGCGCGCGGCCGCGCGTGCCGCAGCTCTCCAAGAGCGAGGAGTGGAACCAGCCGCGGTGCTGGTCGGAGCCTTCGAGGTACATTACGACCTCGTTGCCGCCGTCGTGCTTGCGCTTGATGCCGGACAGCGCCGGAAAGTGCCGTGCGTCGTCGAGCACGAAAGCGTGCGTCGAGCCGCTATCGAACCAGACGTCGCAGATGTCGTCGACCTTGTGCCAGATCGCTGGATCGTAGTCGGGCTGCAGGAAGCGCGCCGCTGCGCCGGCCCTGTACCAGGCGTCGGCGCCCTCCTTCTCGAAGGCCTCGACGATGCGCTTGTTGACGCGCTCGTCGTTCAGGATGTCGACCGAGCCGTCGGGCCTTTCCTTGACGAACACCGCGATCGGCACGCCCCAGGCGCGCTGGCGCGAGATCACCCAGTCGGGGCGGTTCTCGATCATGCCGTTGATGCGGTTCTCGCCCGCGGCGGGCACCCAGCGGGTGTTCTGGATTTCGCGCAGCGCGATCCGGCGCAGTGTGCCGTCGAGGCCCCGCACCGGCTTGTCCATCGCGATGAACCATTGCGGCGTGTTGCGGAAGATCACCGGCTTCTTGGAGCGCCAGGAGTGCGGATACTGATGCTTCAGCCGGCCGCGCGCGATGATGTTGCCGGCTTCCGCGAGCGCCTTGATGACGGCCTCGTTGGCGTCGCCCTTCTCGCCCTTGTCGGTGATGACGCGCTTGCCGGTGAAGCCGGGCGCGGCTTCCGTGTAGGCGCCGTTCTCGTCAACGGTGTAGGGGATCGCGGGATTAATATTTTGTGCGAGTAGGCTTCTGCCATTTGAAGTCCACAGTTCAAAGTCCTCGCGGCCGTGTCCCGGAGCGGTGTGAACAAAACCCGTGCCGGTGTCGTCGGTGACGTGATCGCCTTCGAGCAGGGGTACAGGAAATTCGTAGCCCGGAATGGCTTTTGCGAGGGGGTGGTGACATGTCGGAATATCAGATGGGTCCACCTCACGAATGCGCTGGTAGCTATCAACCTTAGCGGCCTTAAAAACGTCTGGAGCAAGCTTGTCCGCAACAACGAAGTGTTGTCCGGTCTTTGCCCAATTGCTCTCAGCTGCCGCAGTTACTTGATAAAGGCCATAAGCGACTTTGCGAGAGTATGCGATGGCGCGGTTGCCTGGCAGCGTCCAAGGAGTTGTTGTCCAAATAACAACACTCGCTTCTAGCTCACCTAGTTCATCCGGCATTGACTGCACCCGCTTATCCGGTTGGATCCAAGCTTTGTGCTGTTTGGTGCCAATCGGATTGACCGGAAACTTCACCCACACCTGATCGCTCGTATAATCCTCGTACTCCACCTCCGCTTCGGCGAGCGCGGTCTTCTCCACCACGCTCCACATCACCGGCTTTGAGCCGCGATACAGCGTCCCGTTCGCCGCGAACGCCATCAGCTCTTTCGCAATCTGCGCTTCGGCGGCGAACGCCATCGTCGTGTACGGGTTGTCCCAGTCGCCCTCGACGCCGAGGCGCTTGAACTCCTCGCGCTGCACGTTGAGCCAGTGCTCGGCATAGGCGCGGCACTCCTTGCGGAACGCGATCATCGCCGCGGGGTCGGAGAGATTCGGCTTCTGCTTGTTCTTGGAGCGGTAGTTCTCTTCCTCGATCTTCCACTCGATCGGCAGGCCGTGGCAGTCCCAGCCGGGTACGTAGTTGGAGTCGTAGCCCAGCATCTGCTGGCTGCGCGTCACCACGTCCTTCAGGATCTTGTTGAGCGCGTGCCCGATGTGGATGTTGCCGTTCGCGTAGGGCGGGCCGTCGTGCAGGATGAAGCGCGGCTTGCCCTTGGCCTTCTCGCGCAGGCGGCGGTACAGGCCCTGATTTTCCCAGCGCTTGAGCAATTCCGGCTCGCGCTGCGGCAACCCCGCGCGCATTGGGAATTCGGTCTGCGGCAGGAACAGCGTCTGGCTGTAATCGCGCCCGGCCGGTTTGGGGCTGTCCGGATTGTCGTTCATGGCGCGGTGTGTAGCAGGACGCCGATCCCCGGCAAAGCGTCAGCCCGGCACGCCCAGCGCCGGAAACGCATCCGGCGCGCGCGCCAGCAGATGCCGCGCCTGGCTGGAATCCTGATCCATGCGGCGGATCAGCTCCTCCACGCCGTCGAAATTCATCTCCGGCCTGATCCAGCCGATGAAGGCGACATCGAGCGCGGCCCCGTAGAGGTCGCCGGAGAAGTCGAACAGGAAGATTTCGAGCAGCACCGCGCCGGTGTCGAACATCGGACGGCGGCCGAAGTTGGCAACGCCGTCGTAGCGCTCGCCGCCGACGCCGACCCGCACCGCATAGACCCCGTGCTTCAGCGCGCAGTCCGGATCGAGCCGCAGGTTTGCGGTCGGATAGCCGAGCGTGCGGCCGCGCTTGTCGCCGTGCACCACCTGGCCGGTGACGAACCAGGGATAGCCGAGCAGCTCGGTTGCTTCCGCAACATGACCTTGCGCGAGCGCATCGCGGACCGCACCCGACGATACGCGCTGCCCGTGCAGCATGAACGGCGGCACCACATCGACGCTGAAGCCGTGGATACCGCCCTGCTCCGAAAGGAACTCCGGCGAGCCGCGCCGCTCCTTGCCGAAATGGAAGTTGAAGCCGATCACCGCCCCCGCGACCCCGAACCGCTCCATCAGGATGCGCTCGACGAACTCCTCCGCGGTGAGGCTCGCGAGCGCGGCATCGAAGGTCAGCAGGATCGCGCCGTCGAGTCCGGTGGCGGCGAGCAAGCGGAGCTTCGCGGCCTCCGACGACAGGCGGAACGACGGCAGGTCGGGCTGAAAGAAGCTGCGCGGGTGCGGCTCGAAGGTGAGCACGGCCGCCGGACGCTGCGCCGCCCGCGCCCGTTCCAGCGCCGCGGAGATCACCGCCCGGTGGCCGAGATGCACCCCGTCGAAGTTGCCGATGGCGACCACCGCCTCGCGCAACCGCTCGGCGCTGTCTTCGTTGCGCACCACTGTAAATTGGCGATCTGCGAGTGTATCGGCCATGGCTGTCTTCGGCTTACCCTGCTGCCGCCGGCCGGCGAATCTCGGCGCGGAGCAAGGGCTTGCAGGCAACGTGTCGGTTCTTGCGCGGGCAAGTCAAGATCGCCGGCCTGGGCTGCGGAGCCGCATGCGATTGACGGACCGTTAACCCATGCGGCCATGGGTCCGCGGTCCAATTCACGTAAATTAACCGGATATTTAGCGTGATTTTCCTAGTGTCCGATCCAATGGGAGGAGGGGCCGGCTGCGCGCCGGGGGCCTCCCACTGCGCATTGCGCCGGCGGCCGTAGCTCAAGCGGTTCGTATCGGGCGCGCACGGAGGGACTTGATGGCCGTCGATCTGTCCATGCCGATCCTTGTGGTGGACGACTACAACACCATGGTCCGCATCATCCGGACCCTCCTGCGCCAGATCGGATTTCACGACGTCGACGACGCCAGTGACGGTTCGAGCGCCTTGTCGAAGCTCGAGCAAAGGCAATACGGGCTGATCATTTCCGATTGGAACATGGAGCCCATGACCGGCTACGAACTGCTCAAGCAGGTGAGGGCGCATCCGGCGATGGGCGCGACGCCCTTCATCATGGTCACCGCCGAGTCGAAGACCGAGAACGTCATTGCCGCCAAGCAGGCCGGCGCCAGCAACTACATCGTCAAGCCGTTCAACGCCGAAGTGCTCAAGGCCAAGATCGAGGCGGTGTTCGCGGAGCATTCGCCGCAAGCGGCGTAACGTCGCTTCGCCGGCCCGCGCATTGCCGGACAGGCCTCGCTACCACACCAGCCGGCGTGTGATCGCCTTCGGCGCGATGCCGGCTTCGTCGAACATCTTGCGGACCGCCGACAGGTCGGGGTCGTGCCGGTCTCCCAGCTCCTCGGCGTGGATTCCGGCGGTCACGAACAGGCAATCGATCCCGTAGCGGGTCGCGCCCGTGAGGTCGGTGCGCACGGAATCGCCGATCGCGAGCGTGCGCGCCAGCGGGGCGGCCGATCCGCGCGCCGTGGCGACGCGCTGCATAGCCTGATCGTAAATCGGCGCGTGCGGCTTACCGGCGTAGAGCACTTCGCCGCCCAGTTCGCCGTAGAGATCCGCCAGCGCGCCGGCGCAATAGACCAGCCTGGTTCCGCGTTCGACCACGAGGTCGGGGTTACCGCACAGCATGAACAGTCCGCGCGCGCGGATGTCGGTCAGCAGCCCGCGATAGGTTTCCGGCGTCTCGATCTCGTCGTCGGCAAGCCCGGTGCAGACCACGTAGTCCGCCTCCCGCCACGGCACGAAGCTGAGGCCGAGCCCGTCGAAGATCGGCAGGTCGCGCTCCGGCCCGATGTGGAACACCTTCTTGCCCGCACGCTTCTCCATCACCGCGCGGGTGACGTCGCCGGAACTGACGATGGCATCGTAGGCCTCGCGCGGCACCTTCAGCCGATCGAGCAGTTTGACGACAACTGCGCCGGGCCGCGGCGCATTTGTGATCAGGACCACCCGGCCGCCTTTGGCGCGAAACCGGATCAGCGCGTCGCACGCGTCGGCGAACGCCTCGACGCCGTTATGGATGACGCCCCAGACGTCGCTCAGCACCGCGTCGTAACCGGGCGCGAGTGCCGAGAACCGCTCGGTCAGTGTCGGACCTGCTGTCAAAACGCGGCACCCGCCTTTGCGTTCGGCTGCGCGCGCGCAGAGCCTTCCGCGAGGTTCTGCAAGGCGTCGGGCCGCACCGGCCGCGGCGGCGAGAACAGGAAGCCCTGCCCGAAGCGGACGTCGTAATCGAGCAGGTTGACCACCTGCACCTCGGTTTCGATCCGCTCCGCGATCAGGCTGATGCCGTGGCGCCCGAGCAGGTCCGACAGGTCGGCCGCATGGATGTCGACGCCGGGAGCCGCGGCCTCGCCCAGGAGCATCTGGGCCGGCACCTTGACGTAGCGGATGCCGCGCTCGATCAGGTCGCGCGGCTCCATGCGCAGGTCGGTGAGATTGTCCATGCAGAACCTAAAGCCGAGTTCGCGCAGCGCGACAAGACTTTCGGTTTCGAGCGGCCCCATGGCGCGCAGCGTGCTCTGCCGGAATTCGAGCACCAGCGACGGCGCGAGCGCGCGGTTTGCGTCCATGAATTGCAGAATCTGCGGGAACAGCCGTGCGTCGTTGAGCGTCGCTCCCGCGATATTGCAGAACAGGCCGATGTCGCGGTTCTTGAGCTGCAGCCGGCGCACCACCTGGACGCAGCGGTTCAGGAGCAGCTGGTCGATCCGCTGCATCAGGCCGGCCGATTCCGCCGCGTCGAGGAATTCGGTCGGCGTGATCAGCGCGTCGTCCTCGTTGCGCAAGCGCGTGAACGCCTCGTAGAAGCGGACCTTGCGCTGCGGCAGCGTCACGATCGGCTGCAGGTGAAGCTCGACACGGTTGGCCTCGAGGGCGTTGCGAACGGCCCGGGCGGTCTCGTCTTTATTCGACTTCGGCGCGGCCCGCGGGCGCGCCGGCTTGCGCTCGGGCTCGACCAGTTCCGAAATTCCGGCGGGCTCGGTCATGACCGGCGGCGCCGCCGGCGCCCGGTCCGCGCTGCCCGCCTGGGTCTTGACGTTGGTGAGCTTGACCTCAAGCACCGCGACCGTTTCCGCCAGATGCTTGACCAGTGTGCCGAGCTCGCCCAACTCGACGGTTATCGGCTCGGTCACGGCGCGCGTGCGCTCGGCCGCGTTGTCGGCGATCTTGTCGCCCTGGCCCTCGATCGCGGTGGTCCGCCGCGCCAGTTCCGCCACCTGGCGGGACAGGTCCGCGGTCCCGCGCGACAGGTCGGCGATCTGCGCGCCGAGTTCGGCGCGGTCGCGCAGCCGCGCGCTCATGGTGTTGTAGAAGACGAGCGCGACCAGCACCCCGAGCGCCAGGAAGCCCGCCTCCGTCACCCCGAGGCCGAGCAACAGATAGAGCACGGTGCCCAGCGATGCCGCGATCAGCACCATGCAGACGGCGATGAATAGGGCACCAAGGCGCGGCATGGAGACTCCGGGGCGGCGGTCAGACGGCGCTGATTCGCCCAGTCCCGCTCAATGTCCATGAGGCCCCGCCGCAGTGCAAGCGACCCCTGGGCGCCCGGTCCGGCAAGTCCTGAGGGGAACGGGCGCCGGTGTCGCCGTGCCGGCGGTTTCCCCCTATAAGGCATGCCGTCCCGCAGAGGCCCGGCCGCGATGCAATCCGCCGTCGAGTTCATCGAGCAGCGTCCGCGCACGGCGCTGCTTGCCTTCATGGCGCTGCATCTCGCGGTGTGGGCCGCGCTGCCCGCCACGCTCTATCCCAACCTTCCGCTCGACCTCATCGAGGCCCTGATCTACGGCCGCGAATGGCAACTCGGCTACGACAAGCTGCCGCCGCTGCCGTGGTGGCTGGTCGAGGTCACGTACCGGGTATTCGGTCCGGACTTGTTCTTCTATGCAATGGCGCAGGTGGCCGTGCTGGCGGCATTTGCGGCGGTCTGGGCGCTGGCGCGGCCGCTCGTCGGAGCGACCGGGGCGCTGGTTGCGCTGCTGCTGCTCGACGGCCAGCACTACGTCAATTTCACCGCCGCCAAGTTCAACCACGACGTCATCCAGCTGCCGTTCTGGGCGCTCACGGGCTACGCGTATTGGGCGGCGCTAAGGCGCGGCCGGATGGTGCATTGGGCGCTGCTCGGGCTGGCGCTCGGGCTTGCGTTGTGGGCGAAATATTTCGTCGTCGTCCTGGCGCTGCCCCTTGGGCTGTTTCTGCTGTTCGACCGCGAGGCGCGGCGCGCGCTGGCGACGCCGGGGCCCTACATTGCCGCAGCGATTGCACTGGCGGTCGCTGCACCGCACCTGATCTGGCTGGTGCAGAACGATTTCCTGCCGTTCCGCTATGCCGACGCGCGCGCCGTCCTGCCGCGCGGGCCGGGCGATCACATCATCCGCCCGCTGCAGTTCGCGGCGAGCCAGTTCGCCTTCCTGTTGCCCGTTCTGGCGATGGCATTGCCGCTGGTGCTGCCCAAAGGCGAGCGTGCCGCACCTTCGGCGGCCGCATTCGACCGCCGGATCGTGACGCTGCTGGCGTTCGGGCCGGCTGCGGCGGTGATCGCGCTGTCGCTCGTCACCGGGCGAGGCACCGTCGCGATGTGGGGCTATCCGCTGTGGCTCTTCCTCGGCCTGTGGATCGTGCTCGCGGCCGGCGCCGTGCTCGACAGCCATCGCCTGAAGCGATTTGTCAGATTGTGGGCGGCGATCTTTGCCGCCTTCGCGGTGGCGTTCGTTATCGGCTACGGCGTGCTGCCGGCCTACGACGGACGCTATCGCGCGGTGTTCTTTCCCGGCGATCGGCTCGGCGCCGAATTGTCTGCGCGATTCCGCGCGCTGACCGGCCAGCCGTTGCGCTACGTCATCGGCTCGATGTGGGACGGCGGCAACGCCTCCCGCTATGCGCCGGAGCGGCCGCGCGTGCTGATCGACGGCAGGCCGTCGCGCGCGCCCTGGATCGATCTCGGCGACCTGCGCGCCAAGGGCGCCGCCGTGGTCTGGGTGAGCGGCGATCCGCGCGTGCTGCCGCCGCAGTTCCGCGCCGTGGCCGAGGACGCCGAGGTGCAGGCGCCGTTCAGCCTGCCGTACCGGCGCGGCAAGGGCGAGGTCGTTGTCGGCTGGGCGGTGCTGCGGCCGCGGCCCGCGGTGGCGCAGGCGCCGGGCAACTAGAGCCTTTTCGGCTTTGATGGAATCAAAGCCGGGCTCTAGCTTTTTTGTTTTGACGCGATTTCTTCACGCGAACCGGTACCCACTTCGCTCGAAAACGCCATAGGTTCAGCGCCGGCTGCGGTCGGAGTCGATCTCGCCGTCGATCAGGTGGATGCGGCGGTGCATCCGTTCCGCAAGAGCGATGTCGTGGGTGACGGCGACCACGGTGCGGCCGTTGTCGACGATTTCCTTCAGCAGCTCGAAGACCTGCTCGCTCGATTTGGAGTCGAGCGAGCCGGTGGGCTCGTCGGCAAGGATCACGGCGGGCTCGTTGGCGAGCGCGCGCGCCACCGCGACGCGCTGGCGCTGGCCGCCGGAGAGCTGATCGGGCCGCTTGCCGAGGTGGTCCGCCAGTCCGAGCGACGACAGGAGGTCGCGCGCCCGGTCGCGCATGTCGCTCTCGGATCGCGCGCCGAGCGCGCGCATCGGCAGCGCCACATTGTCCAGGATGCTGAATTCCTGGAGCAGAAAGTGAAACTGGAACACGAAGCCCAGCATCGACAGCCGCGTGAACGCGCGCTCGTCCTCGGTCATGTGCGCGGTCGCCCGGCCGCGGATCAGCACTTCGCCTTCGGTCGGCAGGTCGAGCAGGCCCAGGAGATAGAGCAGCGACGATTTACCGGACCCGGACGGGCCGGTGATCGCGACGAACTCGTTGTCGCCGATGGCAAGATCGATGCCGCGCACCAGCGTGGTCGGAACGACGCCGGGCAGAATGCGCGTGACGCCGCGGGCCTCGATCAGCGGGACCGGCGCGGGCTTCGGTTCGCGGATTTCCGACGTGCGCGTCTCGGTCATGTGGCGCCCCGGATGATCTCGACCGGATGCAGTCGCGCGGCCTTGCGCGCCGGCGCGTAGCCCGCCGCGAACGAAGACAGAAGCGCCACCGCGCCCGCGACCCCGTAGTGCCAGGACTTGTAGGCGATCGGCAGGTGGGTGATGTCCATGAACGGGCTCTTGATCTCGATCGAGCCGAGCGCGATGCAGAGCAGATAGCCGAGCACAAAGCCTACGAGCGCGCCGGCCAATCCGATCATCTGCGCCTCGACCACGAAGATCGAGCGGACCGTGCGCTCGTTGAGGCCCAGCGATTTCAGGATCGCGATGTCGCGCGCCTTCTCGTGCGTGATGGTGGAGATGATGTTGTAGGTGCCGAAGCTCGCGACCAGCAGAATGGCGCCGACGATCGTGTACATGATGACGTTGCGGATCACGAGCGAGCTGAGCAGGTCCTCGTGCGCCTCCTGCCAGGACACCGACTTGTAGTCGGTCTGGCGCTCGATCCGCGACGCCACCTCCCGCGCTTCCATCGGATCGCCGACGCGAATGCGCAGTTCGTTCACCAGCCCGGTCTGGCGCGCGAGCACCTGCCCGGTCCGGACCAGCACGTAGGCGGAGCCTTCGTCGACCGAGGCAATGCCGGACCTGAACAGGCCGACCACCTGCGCGCTGGCCTGCGTGCCTTCGCTGGTCTGCACCGTGATGTTGGAGCCGACGCGGGCGCCGATCTTCTCCGCCAGGCGTTCGCCGACGATGATCGCGTTGGTGGCGGTGTAGAGCGAACTGAGCGTGCCCTGCCGCATCTGGTTCGGCAGCTCGGACACCCGTGCCTCGCGCCGCGGATCGATGCCGGTGATGCTCGCGCCCACGTCGCGCGTGGCGTAGCGCAGGATCGCCTGCACCTTCACCGACGGCGCGACGGCGCCGGGAATCCAGGCCTCCAGCGCGGCCATGGTGGCGAGCGGGTTCTTGATGCCCTTGCGGCGCACCGACGGCGTCAGGCCGTGGATCTGCGCAGCGTCGTACGCCTGCTCGGCCGGCTGCGGCGGCGGATTGCGGCGCTCGTCGTTCACCGTGATATGCGGCAGCGCGTTGACGAGCTGGCGGATGAAGTCGTCCTGCGAGCCTTGCATGAGGCCCGCCATCATCACCGAGAATCCGACGCCGACCGCGACGCCCGCGATCGCGACGCCGGTCTGCCGCGCGCGCGAGCGCACGTGGGTCCAGGCGATCTGCAGGACCAGGTTCATGGCGCGGCGGGCGATGGTGCGATCCGCACGCGGGACCCGTCCTTCACGTCGCTGCGTACCGGCGAGACGACGCGTTCGCCTTCGCGCAATCCGGAGACGATTTCGCTCTGGCGTGTGCCGCGGATGCCGACCGCGACCGGCCGGCGCGTCGCCCGGCCGCCGTCGATGACGAACACCGCGTTGTCCTGGATCGCATCGCTCGGCACCAGCAGCGCGTTCGGCATTTCGCGGCTGACGATGTTGGCCTCGACGCTCATGCCGGGCTTGAGCGGCGAGTCGTCCGGCAGGCCCAGCCGGATGCGATAGGTCTTGGTGACCGGGTCGCCCATCGGCGTCATTTCGCGCACGTTGGATTCCAGCCGCTGACCGGGAAACGCGTCGGTGCGCAGCAGCGCGATCTGGCCGATCCGGACCCGCGGGATGTCCTCTTCGTTGACCTCGGCGACCACCTGCAGCGGCCTCGGCACGCCGACACGGAACAGCACCTGGCCGACGTCGGCGATCTCGCCGATCTCGCCGTCGCGGCGCAGCACGACGCCGTCGATCGGAGAGCGGATCACGTAGTCGGCGATCTTGACCTGCTGCAGCGCGATCAGCGCCTGCATCTGGTTGACGTCGCGCGACGCGCGCTCGAACGCCTGTGCCGTGGTGACGCCGCGGCTGATCAATTCGCTGACGCGCGCCAGCTCGCGCTGCAGGAATTCCTCGCGGGTCTGAAGCTCCTTGAGCTGCGCCTGCGCCTCGCGGTCGTCGAGCCGGGCGAGCACATCGCCCTTGACCACGTTCTGGCCCTCGCAGGCGCACAGGTCGACGATGCGGTCGCGGACGACGGTGGTCACCTTGGCCCAGCGCACGGGCTCGACCGAGCCGGTGGCGTAGACGATCTCGACCGCGGTTCCGCGCTGGACCGCCGCGGCCGAAATCTGCGCCGGCGCGCCGTAAAACCACCACAAGCCCGCGCCCGCACATGCGGCGATCACCACAAGCCAGATCAGGTGTTTGCGCGTCATCGATACCGTGCCCGTCCGGCCGTCTTGCGTCAGGTGCAGATATGCTCGGAATACCCGGATGACAGTATTGACACAGCGCAACCGGCGCCGGGGCCGCGATTGGTCCGGGGGTTAATTTGGGCCAATTCGGATGCGCTTCGGTACGCTGCGGCTATTCGGCGGCGTGTGCCGCTTCGACGTCATAGGCAACCAGCGCGACCACGTGATCGCGCAGGTCCTGCACGAAATTAGGATCGCCCTTGATTTCAGAGACGCTCCGCGGCGGGGGCAGGGCCCGGCCATCCCTGGTCAGCGATTCGGCGTATAGCGACAAGGCTTCGCCGGCGTTGAGCAATGCCTCGTCGACAGTATCGCCCGCAGAAAAGCAGCCCGGCAGGTCCGGAAACCAGAGGCCGACAGCCTTTTCCGATCCGGCGTCTTCGACGATGGCGACATAGTGCGGCATAGATCAGGCCTTCAATCGGGCTCCCAATTTGCCTGCTTGTATATGGCCCGAACAAGGCCGCGCCCCAAGTCCTTTTTTGGATGAGGCAATACGATGGTTTCTCTCGAATTAGGGTGCTTGAAGACATGGTGCGAGCCGGTCACGCGCTCCAACAGCCAGCCGTCCTGCTCAAGACGGCGTTTGATGTCGCGGCTGTTGGTCAGCATTGGTGCCTCCACATCTATGCGGGGCACTTACGCAATCGAACGCTCGAACGGAAGGCGTAGGAGCGAAAACCACTACCGAGCGTGCCCCGGCCTTCCCAAAACGCCCCGAAACTTCCTTTTTGGTGCGAATGGGATATCACACTAGCGCGCGGATCACCCTTCCCACCTTGTCGAAAATCTCGCCGATCTGGTTCTCGCTCACGATCAGCGGCGGCGTCACCGCGATCGAATCGCCGACGATGCGGAACATGATGCCCTCGTCGTGGAAGCCGCGCTCCATCGCCTCGAAGCCGCGCTTGCCGACCGCGTCGGGCCGCGAGGCGAGGTCGATGCCCGCCGTCAGTCCCACGCAGCGGATGTCGAGCACCTTCGGGTTGCCCTTCAAGGTCATCGCGGCGTCGTACCACTTCGGCTCGATTGTCTTCGCCCGCGCGAACAGGTCCTCGTCGCGGTAGAGATCGAGCGCGGCGAGCCCCGCGGCGCAGGCCAGCGGATGCGCCGAGTACGTATAGCCGTGGAAGAACTCCACGACATGCTCCGGCCCGTGCATGAAGGCGTCGTGGATGCCCTTGCGCAGGATCACGCCGCCCATCGGCACGCTGCCCGAGGTGACGCCCTTGGCGAAGGTGATCATGTCCGGCACCACGCCGTAGCGCTCGGCGGCGAAGGCGTGGCCGAGCCGCCCGAAGCCGGTGATGACCTCGTCGAAAATCAGCAGCAGACCATACTTGTCGCAGATCGCGCGCAGCCGTTCGAGATAGCCCTTGGGCGCGGGCAGCACCGCGGTCGAGCCCGCCATCGGTTCGACGATCACGCCGGCGATGGTGGTGTCGCCGTGCAGCGCGACGATGCGCTCCAGTTCGTCGGCGAGATGCGCGCCCCATTCCGGCTCGCCGCGCGAGAACGCCTGCTGCTCGCGATTGTAGGTCGCCGGCAGGTGGTCGACGCCCGGCAGCATGACGCCGAACGCCTTGCGGTTGTTGGCGAGCCCGCCGACCGACATGCCGCCGAAGCCGACGCCGTGATAGCCGCGCTCGCGGCCGACGAAGCGGGTGCGCTGGCCCTGGCCCTTCGCCACCCAGTAGGCGAGCGCGATCTTCATCGCGGTGTCGGCGGCTTCCGAGCCGGAGTTGCAGAAGAACACGTGGTCGAGGTCGGGCGGCGCGAGCGCCGCGATCCGGCTCGCGAGTTCGAAGGCGCGCGGATGGCCGAACTGGAAGGTCGGCGCGAAGTCGAGCTCCTCCGCCTGCTTCTGGATCGCCCGCACGATCGGGTCGCGGTTGTGGCCGGCGTTCGCGCACCACAGGCCCGCGGCGGCGTCGAGCACCGGCCGGCCTTCCGGCGTGTAGTAGTGCATGTCCTTGGCGCGGGCGATCAGCCGCGGCCGCGCCTTGAACGCGCGGTTGGCGGTGAACGGCATGAAGAAGGCTTCGAGATCGTTGGGGGCTGCCGCGGTGGCGGAGGTTCGTTGCGCCTGGAGGGCCATGGGACGACTCGCTTTCCTGATTGGCCGCCATTATCGGCCTTCGCCGGTAATGACAAAAGAGGGGGGCGCTGGTACGTACGCGCCACCTCTCGGCCGTGTCATGGCCGGGCTTGACCCGGCCATCCCGGCGAGATGGGCACTGTGCTCACCTAAGCGAGATGCCCGGCTCAAGGCCGGGCATGACGTCGCGGAGAGGTTGCCGTCAACTCGAACGCAACGCATGTCCAGCAAGACCAGCAAATTGAAGGCGCGGCTGCCGCGGGGCTTAGGCGACCGCGGGCCGGCGGAGATAGCGGCCACCCGCCGGATGGTCGAGGCGATCCGGCAGGTCTACGAGCGCTACGGCTTCGAGCCGGTCGAGACGCCGGCGATCGAATACACCGACGCGCTCGGCAAGTTCCTGCCCGACCAGGACCGCCCGAACGAAGGCGTGTTCTCGTTCCAGGACGACGACGAGCAGTGGCTCTCGCTGCGCTACGACCTGACCGCGCCGCTGGCGCGCTACGTCGCGGAGAACTTCCAGCATCTGGCGATGCCGTATCGCAGCTACCGCGAAGGCTGGGTGTTCAGGAACGAGAAGCCGGGGCCGGGGCGCTTCCGGCAGTTCATGCAGTTCGACGCCGACACGGTCGGCGCGCCCAGCATGGCCGCCGATGCCGAGATTTGCATGATGGCGGCGGACACGATGGAGGCGCTGGGAATCGCGCGCGGGCAGTATGTGGTGAAGGTGAATAATCGCAAGGTGCTCGATGGGGTGATGGAGGCAGCGGGATTAGATGGTGAAGCGAATTCAGCCAGACGCCTGTCTGTACTTCGCGCGATCGACAAATTTGACCGCCTAGGTATTCCAGGCGTTCAGGATCTTCTGGGGCCTGGCCGAAAGGATGAGAGCGGCGATTTCACTAAAGGTGCTGGTCTCACTAATGAAGCAATCAGCACAATAATGATGTTCGTCGTTGCTGAATCTCGAGATACCAACACGTCAACGCTGGCCAACGTCATTGCCAATATCAAGTTCGGAGAATCTGGGCGGGCCGGAATTTCTGAACTTCAAGAGATCGCCGAATTGGTCGATGCGGCTGGATACGGCGACCGAATTCGCATCGATCCTTCCGTCGTCCGCGGCCTCGAATACTACACCGGCCCGGTCTACGAAGTGGAACTGCTCCTCGAAACCAAGGACGAGAAGGGCCGCCCCGTGCGCTTCGGTTCGGTCGGCGGCGGCGGGCGCTACGACGGCCTGGTGTCGCGCTTCATGGGCCAGCCGGTGCCGGCGACCGGCTTCTCCATCGGCGTATCGCGCCTGCAAGCCGCGCTCACGCTGATCGGCAAGCTCGACTCCAAGCCCGCGCCGGGTCCCGTGCTGGTCACGGTGTTCGACCGCGACCGCGTCGCCGACTATCAGAAGATGGTCGCGACGCTCCGCAACGCCGGCATCCGCGCCGAGCTTTATCTCGGCAACCCCAAGCACAACGTCGGCCAGCAGCTCAGATACGCCGACCGCCGCGGCTCGCCTTGCGCCGTCATCCAGGGCGGCGACGAGAAGGCGAAAGGCGAGGTGCAGGTCAAGGACCTGATCGCGGGCGCCGCGCTCACCGACACCAAGGACCGCGACGAATATCTGAAGAAGCAGGCCGAGGCGCAGTTCGCGATTGCGGAGAGCGACATCGTCGCCGGCGTGCGCCGCGTGCTCGACCGCCACGGCGTGAAGTGGAATTGACGGCGCGCCGCCGCTGGAAAGACTTTTTGGATCGAAGCGCCGCTCGTCCCCGCGAAAGCGGGGACCCAGAGTTTTCAAAACTAGACCCCCGCTTTCGCGGGGGTGAGCGGAATTCCGTTGAGTGCCCAACGCTATGCGTTAAACGACCGCGAGCAGCTCGAAATCCCTCTCGGCCGAGACGTCCTGCGTCGTGTCGAGGGCGTGCCCGAGAATCTGCTCGGCAGCGTCGAAGCTGTCGATGATGCCGCGGAACTCGACGATCTTGCCGTCGCGGAACTGCATGAAATGCGCGATCCGGTAGCTGACGTTCTGTCCGGTCTTCGCCAGCACCGCTGAAAGCATTCCGAGCATGGCGACGCGGTCGCCGTCGATCAGGATCGTCGGCGTCACCACGTTCATCTTTGCGAAGATCGCCGGGAAGCGGCCGTTGAAGACCTGCAGGACCTCGGCGGCGCCGCGGCGCTGGCCGCAATGCGGCATCACACCCACCGGACCGGACAGGATCCAGTCAATGTCGTCGTCGAGGAACGGCGCGATGCTTGTCCCCTGGCGCGTCTTGTAGGCGCGATAGAATTCGTCGACCGTCGCCCGCGTGACGGCTTGCATGGTTGTCTCCCCGTGCCCCGGGGGCCAGTCAACACATGCGGTTTTGAGAATTCGTTAACGTTCCGGCCCGCCGGGTGGAATTTGCCCGCCAGGCCTGCGCGAAATCGACGCAGCCAATGGCCTAGTAAGCGATCCGCCCGAACAGCTTCATGCTCGCGCCAGGCATGGGGACCTCGTTCTTGCGGAACGAGACGTGGTTGCGGACCTCCTCGTCGAGCAGGTTGTTGCCGACGACGCCGACCGTGACCTGCCGGACTCCGGCGGGATGGTTCTTCAGCGTTCGGGTGTGCACCAGCTCGGCCTTCAGCAGGCTGTAGCCGCGGGTCGTCGTCTCGCCGGTCTCGGCGATGCGGTTCTGCGGCATGGCGTGCAGCAGGCTCAGGCGCGCGAGCCACTCGGCGCTGCGGAAATAGACGCCGCCGCCGATACGCTGCGGCGGGATGCGCGGCACGTTGGTGCCGTCGGTAAAGGTGGCGCGCACGATGTCGTACTGGCCGTCGACGCCGAAGAATCCGTTCCACGCCCGATGCACGTCCCACTGGAACTGGAACTCGCCGCCGCGGAAGTCGGCGTCGCGCTGGGTGTAGATCGCTTGCGCCAGCTCGTCCTCGACGCCGCAGCTTGCGAACTCGTGGCCGCATCGCACCCCGGTCAGCCGCCGGAAGATGAAGCCGTTGAACCAGGTGTGGTAGGCGGTGGCCTCGAACCGGAACCGGCCGTTCGGCTTGCGCAGGCCGGCTTCGACCGAGTGCGCGACTTCGATGTTGAGGTTCGGGTTGCCGATGTCGAACGTCTCGGTCGCGTGGTGGTTGCCGCGCGAGAGCAGCTCCGGCGCGCGCGGCGCGCGCTCGACGTATTGGCCGGTCAGGCTTCCGACCAAGCCCCAGGGCAGGCTCTTCAGTACTCCGGCGGCGGCGCTCACCGGGGTAAAGCTGCGGTCGCGCGCGATGGTCACGTTGGGGTCGACGAACAGGTCCGGTGTCGAGCCTGTGACGTTGACGCTCTCGATCCGCCCGGCGAACTGGAACCGAAGCGTGTCGCTGACCTTGAGTTCGTTGAAAATGTAGCCCGCGATGCTCTTCGTCGTGTTGGGGTCGAACAGTCCTGCCTCCTCGCCCGGCGCGGTCAGCGACTGGCGGGACCCCTGGACGCCGATGGCGGTGGTGAGCGCGCCGAGATTGAGATGAAACGGCGCGAACTGGAGTTCGGCGCGGCCCTCGTGCGACTTGTTGGTGAAGGTCTGGTGGATGGCGTCGGAACCGTCTTCTAGCGCGATCTCGTTGTGGCGATAGTCAGTGTGACCGGCCCAGAACCGCAGGCTTTCGATCGCTGCATGCTGCGGGCGGAACTCGCCCTTTGCTGTCACCTTGGTCTGTTCGAGGTCGATGCGCGTCCGGGTCTCGGCGGATTCTATGCCGGGCACGCGGTAGAAGCTCGCAAAGCGAGACACCGCCATGCCGACGAAGCCGCCGCCGAACAGGTACGAGCCGCCGATGGATTGCCCGTCGGCGCGCGCCGCCGAGTTCGGCTGGTGGCTGCCGACCGCGGGCGCGGGATCGGGCGGAAACAGATAGGGATATTTCGGAATGCCGTAGTCGCTTGCGCCGCGCGCAAACGCGTCGGCGTGGATCGCGAACGGTCCCTTGCCGACGTCGAGCAGCACCGAGCCTTCGAGCCCGTTGTCGACCGACGTCCATCCGCCGTTCAGTTCGGCGGCGAATCCGCGCGGCGGGATCGCAGTCGGGATGCGGTTGTTGCTCGCCTCGACCACGCCGCCGATGGCCTGCGAGCCGAAGCGCAGGGTCGCGGGGCCGCGGATCACCTCGACCTGGCGCGCCGACAGCGGATCGATGGGAACGGCGTGGTCCTCGCCGAGATGCGACACGTCGCCGACGCCGATGCCGTTTTCCTGGATGCGCACCCGGTTGGTGTCGAGGCCGCGCACGATCGGCCGGCTCGCCGCGCCCGGCGCGTAGCTCGATCCGGTTATGCCGGGCTTGGTCATCAATAGATCGCCGAGCGTGGCGCCAGGCGTGCGCTGGATTTCCTCGGCGGGAACCACCGTGACGGTCGCGAACTGGTCGGCGACGATCGGCAGCGTGCCTTGCAGGGTGGGTTCCGCCGGAGCGGCCGGCTGAGCTAGACCGGGCCCCCGGACGATTGGGCTCGGTGCGTTTACGGTGATCTGCGGAAGCGCGATGGCCTCCTGGGCCGACACGGTCTGGGCCGTCACTCCCTGCGCATTCAAGACCATGGCCATTGCAGCACTGCGCAACGCCCAACGCTTCCACTTCACCATCGTAAGCCAACCCTGCCTGACGCAACAATATTACGTTATGTTATATTATTACGTTACGTCAACACGGCTTGGCGCTTGTTCTGGGGATTGGCCGTAACCCGCCGGTTACCAACGGGAAATCGGCGTCGCGGCTGTTAAGCCCGTCCGGCGAACGGCGTCGAAACCTTAAGCTTGCCGTGCTAAAGGGCCGCCCGGCTCGCTCTTTGCGGGACCGAGCGGCCGAAAAACACGTCCGGAACGATGACCACCCCGACGCAGACATTGCAGCCCGACACGCGGGCCGAGGCGCTCGTCGCCGCCTATGAGCGCGCGGGCTATCGCCGCGTCGCGCCCGCGATCCTGCAGCCTGCCGAGCCGTTCCTCGACCTCTCGGGCGAGGACATCCGCCGCCGAATGTATCTCACGACCGACGTCGAAGGCCGCGAACTCTGCCTCCGCCCCGACCTGACCATTCCGGTGTCGCGCGATTACCTGGCGTCGAACGCGGCGGGCGCGCCGCAAGGCTTCTGCTATCTCGGGCCGGTGTTCCGCGACCGCGGCGCTTCGCCCGCCGAATTCGTGCAGGCCGGCATCGAGTCGTTCGGCCGTCCCGATACCGCTGCGGCGGACGCCGAGATGCTGGCGCTCGGCATCGACGCGACCGCGCACTACGGCATCGCCAAGCCCGACATCCGCATGGGCGACGTCGGGCTGTTCTCCGCGCTGGTCGCCGCCCTCGATCTCGCGCCGGCCTGGAAGCGGCGGCTGGTGAAGGACTTCAACCGCAAGTCCTCGCTCGCCCACGACCTCGACGTGCTGACGCTCGGCGCAACGGCGACCAAACCCGAGTACCAGGGCGTGCTGGCCGCGCTCGCCGGCTCCGATCCGCGCGCCGCGCGCGCGCTGGTGACGGACCTGCTCTCGATCGCCGGCATCACCGCGGTGGGCGGGCGCTCGGTTGGCGAGATCGCCGAACGCTTTCTGGAGCAGGCGGCGCTTGGCGCCGCGACCGGCCTGCCGCGCGAGACCCGTGCGCTGATCGAAAAATTCCTTGGCGTTGCGGGCGATCCCGACACGGCCGCGGCCGAGCTTCGCGCGATCGCCGCCGCCGCCCGGCTCGAAGGCGGGCTCGGGCCTGCGCTCGATCTGTTCGAGAGCCGCACCGGCTTTCTCGCCGCGCGCGGCGTCGACGTCGGCCGCATCGCGTTCTCGACCGCGTTCGGCCGCGGCCTCGACTACTACAGCGGCTTTGTGTTCGAGCTGCACGATCCCAACGCGAGTCCGAACGGACCGCTGGTCGCCGGCGGCCGCTACGACGGCCTGCTCACGCGGCTTGGAGCGTCGGCGCCGATCCCGGCGGTCGGCTTTGCGGTCTGGATCGAGCGGGCCGAAGCCTGCGGGAGCGCGGCATGAGCGCGCCATTCGTCATCGCGGTGCCCGCCAAGGGTCGGCTGCAGGAAAACGCCGAGGCGTTCTTCGCCCGCGCCGGCCTGCCGCTGTCCAAGCCGCGCGGCGCACGCGACTACCGCGGCGCCATCGGGGGCCTGCCCGAAGTCGAAGTGGCCTATCTGTCGGCCTCCGAGATCGCGAGCCAGCTCGCCCAGGGCGCGGTGCATATGGGCGTCACCGGCGAGGACCTGCTTCGCGAGATGATCCCCGACGCCGACGCGCGCGTGGTGCTGATCGAAGGTTTGGGCTTTGGCTTCGCCAACGTCGTGGTCGCGGTGCCGCAGGCCTGGATCGACGTGCGCACCATGGCCGACCTCGACGACGTCGCGACCGCGTTCCGCCTGCGGCACGACCGCAAAATGCGGGTCGCGACCAAGTACATCAACCTCACGCGCGGCTTCTTCGCCTCGCACGGCATCGTCGACTACCGCATCGTCGAGAGCGCCGGCGCGACCGAGGGCGCGCCCGCGGCCGGCACCGCCGAGCTGATCGTCGACATCACCACCACCGGCACGACGCTCGCCGCCAACGGCCTCAAGGTGGTCGACGACGGCACCATGCTGCGCTCGCAGGCCAATCTGGTCGCCGCCCGCAATGCGAATTGGGGCGACGCCGAGCGCAACATCGCGCGGCGCATTCTCGACCGCATCGCCGCGCGCGCCCGCGCACAGGCCTGTCGCGAGGTGCGCACGCGCTTTCCCGGCTGCAACGACGCGCTGCTGACGCAGGCGAAGGAAAAATTCGGCGTCGTCGCGCCGTTCGGCGGACCGACCTCGTCGGGCATGCTGACGCTGCATTGCCCGCCCGGTGCGGTGCACGAGCTTGCGAGCTTCATGCGCGAGCACGGCGCGCAGAGCATCACGGTCGCCGAGATCGAATACGTGTTCGCGCCGGACAATCCGCTTTACGCCAGGCTCACGTCCGGTCTTATCGGCTGACGCCGTAGCCCTATCGCCAAAAGCGAAGCGTGGCCCGCCGGCGGCGCTGTTATCCTGATCGCCTCGCCGGAGGAGATCATGATCCGAACGCCCGTCTGCGACCTGCTCGACATCGAACATCCCATCGCGCTCGGCGGCATGGGGTCGGCGTCGTCGCCCGCGATGACCGCCGCGGTCTCGCGCGCCGGCGGTCTCGGCGCGATGGGTTGCCACTACCTCACACCGCAGCAAATCCGCGAGCGCACCGCGGCGATCCGAAAGGAAACCAACAAGCCGTTCGGCCTGAACTTCCTGGTGTTTGACACCCACGAGGACGGCTTTGCCGCCGGGCTCGATCTGCGCCCGTCGGTGATGCAGTTCGCCTGGGCGCGGCAGGACCAGGACTTGAAGCTGTATTTCGACCGCGCGCATGCGATGGGCTGCAAGGTCACCTACATGGCCGGCGCGGTGAAGGAGGCGGTGCGTGCGGCCAGGGCCGGCGCCGACGTCATCATCGCGCAAGGCAGCGAGGGCGGCGGTCACGTCGGCTGGATGGGCTCGATGCCGCTGATCCCGATGGTCGTCGACGCGGTCTCGCCGATCCCGGTGCTCGCCGCCGGCGGTTTTGCCGACGGACGCGGGCTTGCCGCGGCGCTGTCGCTCGGCGCGCAGGGCATCCTGCTCGGCACCCGGTTCCTGGCCAGCCTGGAATCGCCGCTGCACCCGAACTTCAAGCAGGCCATCGTGGACAGCGACGGCCACGACACGCAGCTTTCCGAAATTCCCGATATCGCCGCGGGCGTGGTCTGGCCCGGCGCCATGACGCGCTCGCGCCGCAACAAGTTCATCGAGCGCTGGTCGGGTCAGGAGTGGGCGCTGCGCCAGCATCGCGCCGAGGCGCTGGCGAAGTTGCGGGCGGCGCGCGACGCGGGCGACGTCGACGAGGGCCCGCTGTCGATGGGGCAGGACGCGGGGCTGATCCGCGACATTCCGCCGGCCGGCGAAATCGTGATGCGGATCGCTCGCGAAGCCGAGCAGATTCTGGCGCAGCGGCTGCCTGCGTTGCTGTCGAACTAGCGTATGTCGTCCGCCGGCCGCTCGCGCTTTCGAAACACGACGAAGTGCGACAGCGAGAAGTTGACCAGGAAGCTCACCAGGATCGCGCAGCCCTTGGCGGCCCAGACCGGCATGAACTGCGCCGCGATCACCAGCACCGTCGTATTTGCGACCACGCCCGCAATGCCGGAGGCCGCGAACGCGCCGTAGTCGCGCCAGCGCAACTTGCGCCCGGACTCGCGGGCGAAGGTGATGAACGTGTTCATCACATAGGAGCACGACACCGCGACCAGCCAGGCGAGCACATTGGCCGCGACCAGCGACGTTGTTATCGTGGCGAGCGCCAGGAAAAAGATCGACGCGTCGATGGCGGTGTTGACCACGCCGATCGCGCCGAAACTCATCGCCTTCAGCGCCGCGCCGCGCTTGTGCCAGGCGTTGAGCGCACGATCCAACAGGGGCGGTAGCGGGGCCATCGCCACCGCTTAGACCTTTTGGCCTCTTCGGCAAAGCAGAAAGGCTCTAAGGATTTGATCTCCTGTGGTAATCCTGTTGCGGAGGCAGCCAAGACCGCTGCCAAGACAGGGTCCGGCGGGTGCGCTATAGAACGCCCGAAAGGGCCGCAATCCGGGACGACAAGGGCGGGATGGCCATGAATGCGACATCGCGGACAGGTCCGGCGGACGCGCCGGGGGGCGCGGAAACGGGCCTGTCGATCGTGGTCCCGGTCTACAACGAGGCCGCCGGGCTAGCCCGATTCCACGAGCGGCTCGCCGGCATCGCCCGCGGCCTGCGCCAGACGCGCGGGCTTGCGATCGAGGTCGTGTACGTCGACGACGGCAGCCGCGACGACAGCCTCGCTGTCGCCAACGCGCTGCCCGCCGAGGCGCTCGATGTGCAGGTGGTGTCGCTGTCGCGCAATTTCGGCAAGGAGGCCGCGCTGCTCGCGGGCCTCGATCACGCGCGGCTCGGCGCGGTGCTGTTCATGGACGGCGACGGCCAGCATCCGCCCGACCTCGTGCCTGTGCTGGTCGGGCACTGGCTCGATGGCGGCTACGACGTGGTCTACACCGCCAAGGCGCACCGCGAGAGCGAGCCGTTCGCCCGCCGCCTCGGCGTGAAAACCTTCTATGCGTTGATCAACTGGGGTGTGCGCCAGCGCATCCCGGAGGATGCCGGCGATTTCCGGCTGCTGTCACCGCGCGCGGCGGCGGCGTTGCGGAAGCTCCCGGAGCGCAACCGCTTCTTCAAGGGTCTCGCTAGCTGGATCGGCTTTCGCCAGCTGCGCGTCGACTACGAACCGGCCGAGCGCGCGCATGGCCGCACCAGCTGGAGCCTGTACAGCCTGGTCGGGCTTTCGATCGAGGGACTGACGTCGTTCTCGGTGGCGCCGCTGCGGCTCGCGAGCCTGTTCGGTCTCTTGCTCGCGGTCGGTGCGCTGGTGTTCGGCGTCGCGATTCTCTGGGAGACGTTTTTCTACGGCAAATCGGTGCCCGGCTATCCGTCGCTCGTAGTCGGCCTGATGGTGATCGGCGGCGTGCAACTGGTGATGATCGGGATTGTCGGGGAGTACATCGGCAAGATCCTGTCCGAGATCAAGGCAAGGCCGGTGTATTTCGTCGCCGAGCACAGCATCCACACCGCGCAGGACCGAGCCGCGGCGCCGTCGGTCCGCACCGCGGCCGAGTGAGCGCGCCGTGACGGCTCTTGCATCGCGAACGGTGCAGGCGGTGGGAAGCGCCGCGCAGCGTCCGATCTGGCTCTGCGCCGACGACTACGGAATTTCGCCCGCGGTCAGCAAGGCGATCCGCGATCTGGTGGTGCGCGGGCGGCTCAACGCCACCTCTGTCATGGTCGCGGCGCCGAGCTTCGACAAATCCGAGGCGGCGGCCCTCGATGTGCTCAACGCCGGCGGCGTGCGCGTCGCGATCGGCCTGCACGTCACGCTGACAGGTCCGTTCCGGCCGATGAGCGAGGGCTTCCGGCCGCTGCGCAACGGCGCGTTCCTGCCGCTCGATATGATGTTCGTGCGCGGCCACGCGCGGCTCTTGAGCCGCGACAAGCTCGCGGTGGAGATCGCGACCCAGCTTGAATCGTTTGTCGATCACTTCGGCCGCCTGCCGGATTTCTTCGACGGCCATCAGCATGTGCATCTGTTTCCGCAGGTGCGCGAGGCGCTGCTCGACGTGGTGCAGGCGGTCGCGCCGCAGGCCTGGGTGCGGCAATGCGGGCGGCCCGGTCCGGTGCCGGACCGCTTTTCCGATCCCAAGGCGCTGGTGCTCGATTGGCTCAGCCGCGGATTCCGGTCGCGTGCGGCCAGGCGCGGCATCGCGACCAATCCGGCGTTTGCCGGCGCCTACGACTTTGCCGCAGAGCCGCCGCCGGACTTCGGCACGCTGTTTGCGAAATTCCTTCAGCGCATGCCGCCGCAAGGCGTCGTGATGTGCCATCCCGGCTTTGTCGATTCGGAACTGGAGCGTCTCGACCCGTTCACGGCGCAGCGCGAGCGCGAATATGCGTATCTCGCAGGCGATGCCTTTCCCGGCGTCATGCGCGCCCATGGGCTTGCGCTGGCCTGACAAAGTGTTGTGCCGCCGCAAGGGTTTAGGCTTCCACCGCAATATTTTTTGGCTGGCCTCACGCCGCCATCATTGCCTGCCTACATGACGCCGGATGCCGCGCGGACAGGAGGATCGAATGACGCCGCAGGAACGCAAGCTTGTCGATGAACTGTTCGACCGCCTTGCCGCGCTGGAGAGTGCACCGCGCGACGAAGGCGCGGTGAACGCCATCAACGAAGGACTGGAGCGCGCGCCCAACGCGCTCTATCCGATGGTGCAGACGGTGCTGGTGCAGGACGAGGCGCTCAAACGCGCCGATGCTCGCATCCGCGAGCTCGAAGCCGAGCTTGGTATCGAGTCGGAACGCCCCGCGCAGCAGGGCAGCTTCCTCGACGGCATGCGCGACGCGCTGATGGGCAAGCGCGAGCCGCAGGGTTCGGTGCCGACGGTACGCCCGGGCGCCACGCGATTTGAGCCGCGCACGGCAGACGCAACGACCGATGCCTGGGGCCGGACCGTCGTTGTGCCGCCGCCGGGCACCCGCCCAGGCGAAGCGCCGGGCTATGGCTTAGGCCAGGGACCAGGGCAAGCGCCCGCTCAGGGAGGCGGTTCGTTCCTCGGCACTGCGGCGGCAGCCGCAGCCGGTGCGATCGGCGGTGCGCTGCTGATGAACAGCATGCGCGACCTGTTCGGCGGCCAGCAGGGCAAGCAGCAAAGCGCGTTCGACCAGGGAAGCGGTGGTAGCGGCTCGCCGTGGAATCCGTCGGCGGGCGACGGCAGCCTCGCCCGCGATGCGGGCCTCGGCGACATCGGCGGCGGACGCACGGCGGCCTATGACGATCCCGGCCAGCGCACCGGACTGTTCGACGTGGCGCAGAACGACGCCGAGAATCTCGGCGACGACTTCGGCGATGACATCGATCTGGACGGCGACACGGCCTGACGCGGAGATTGTGCCGACAAACAAAAAGGCCGCCGGTGACGGCGGCCTTCTCGTTTCGTGTCGGAGAGCGCTCGGTCAGATCACCACCACCTTGGTGCCGACCTTGACCTTCTCGTAGAGGTCGATCACGTCCTCGTTGCGCATGCGGATGCAGCCCGACGACACCGCCTGTCCGATGGTCCAGGGCTCGTTCGATCCGTGGATGCGATAGAGCGACGTGCCGAGATAGAGCGCGCGCGCGCCAAGTGGATTGTTCGGGCCGCCGGCCATCCAGGTCGGCAGATCGGGCTGGCGCTGCAGCATCTCCGGCGGCGGCACCCAGTCCGGCCATTCCTTTTTGGCGGTGACTTTCTTCTCGCCCGCCCAGGTGAAGCCGGGGCGGCCGACGCCGATGCCGTAGCGCACCGCGGTGCCGTTGTCCTGCACGAGGAACAGGAAGCGGTTCGGCGTGTCGATGATCACGGTGCCGGGCTTGTGCGGGCCGTCGTACTGCACGACCTGCTTCAGATACTTCGGGTCGATGGCGCGTTGCGCCGGCGGACGCGCGGCTTCGTATTGCACGCCAGGCGGTTCGGCGCGCGCCATCATCTCCATCTGCGGCCCCGGCGGCGCGACCGCGCGTCCGCCGCCGAACAGGAACTCGATGAAGCCGCCGCCGAGATTGATCTCGGGCTGGGCCGAAGCGTAGCGGATTCGCTGCTCCGGCTCGGCTGCGGCCGGCGCAGGCTGTGGCGCGATATAGGCCGGCGCCTGGCGGGCGCCGGTCGAACGGTAACGGTCGGCTTGCAGGGACAGCGGCTCGGCGGAGGCCGCGGCGATACCGAGAATGCCGCCAAACGCGCCCGCAACGAGCGCGAAACTCACATGACGATTCATCGACGTACTCTGTACTGGTTTCGTCGAGCGGGATTACGCCCCGCACGCGTCCACTACATGGTGAAAAATGTACTGATCGGTAAAAGCCGGAGTCCGCATTGTCCGCGTCGTGCAAACGCAGGCGCGCTTCGTCGAATTAGAGTTTATTTTGCGTCAACACCGGAGCGTCATGGTTAACCGCGGGTTTCTTCCGTGGCTGGAGGCGCACCGCCGGCTTCCCCGATGAACGCGATTTTAAGCGGCACGATGCTACCGGCAATAGCAGGAGCCATCATGCCGGTCCGGCGCAAAGTCTTTCGCATCGAGGAGAGCGCGTACCACTGCGCGCGCGATTCGGCGCTCGCCATCGGCCATTATAACAAGCCGAGCCCCGATCCCGCGCTTCAGGCTCTGCGTGCGCGTGTGACGTTGCAGACGCCGGTGTCGCGCGAGGCGATGGAGCGGCAGCAGGCTGGCGCGGGGCAGGGCTACAAGCTCGAACTCGACCTGGTGCGGTCCGTGGTCGCCGCAACGCGGGCCGCGATCGCCGCGCTCGGCGGCGGCGCTTCCGGCAGCCCGGAGGCCGGGCGTCTCGGGCGCGAATTGGCCGCCATCGTCGCCGACGCGGAGCGTTCGGTGGAGTCGATCCTCAACGCGGCCGACGGCATCGACCGCGCCGCGGCGGACCTGTCGGCGATGACCGCATGCGGGCGTTCGCGGCAGCTCGCGAGCGATATCCGCTGCCACGTCGGGCAAATTCTTGAAGCCTGCGGATTTCATGACCTGACCGGGCAGCGCGTATCCAAGGTGCAGACGGCGCTCGACCGCCTCGACACGGAGTTTGCGCAGCTTTCCGAGGTCGCGGCCGGAGTTCGGCCGCCGGCGCCGGTCGACGCAGCGGCACCGCCCGACGCCGACGATCGCCTCCTCAACGGGCCGAAGCTCGAAGGCGACCGCGGGCACTGCGCGCAGGACGACGTCGACTCGCTGTTCGGCCGCGCCTGACCGGCGCGCTCATGCAGGCCGCCTGATCCCGAAGAAGCACGCGAGCGCCACCAGCGCGAAGCCTGCGGCCAGCGCCAGCGCCACGGCGTCGGACGCGCGCTCGGCGACGAAGGCCAGCACCAGCGGCGCGGCCGACTGCATCACCAGCCACGGCCCGCCGATGCGTCCGATGGTGCGGCCGTAGCCGTCGGGGCCGAACAGCGAAAGCGGCACCGCGCCGCGCGCGATCGTGATCAGCCCGTTGGCGGCGCCGAACATCAGCGCGAAGGCCGCGGCCGAGGCCGCCGACACGCCGAACAGCGCCAGCGTTCCAAACGCGGCCATCAGCAGCGTCACCGCAAAGCGCGCGACGTTGAGCGGATGCACGTTGCGGCCGAACGCCAATTCCACGATCCGCGCCGCGACCTGCGCCGGGCCGAACAGCGTGCCGATCAGCACCACGGTGGCGGCGTCGAGTCCGGTGCGGCCGAAGATCGCGAGCAGATGCGCCGACAGCGCCGACGGCACGAAGGCATAGGCGGTGAAGGCCGCAGCGACCAGGACAAAGGCCGCGCCGTGCGGCGGCAACAGCACGGGCGTGCGTACCGTTGGCGCCCCTTCAGGCGACGACGCCGGTGCCGCTGCGCGCGCGCGCGGCAAGGCGAAGGCGTGCAGCGGCGCGCAGACGCAGGCGAGCAGCAGCGCATAGATGACGTAAGTGCCGCGCCAGCCGACCGCGCCGATCAGGAGATGCGTCGCGGGCCAGCCAACGGTGGACGCAAATCCGCCGGCCAGTGTCAGGATCGTGATCGGGCGGCGCGCGGCGGCGCCGAAGATGCGTCCGAGCGTCGCAAACGCCGGATCGTAGAGCGACGCGCCGAGCCCCGCGCCCAGCACCACCCAGACGCCGAGGTAGGCCGCCGGATGCTCTGCCAGCGCAAGACCCAGGAGGCCGAGCGCGCCGACCAGCGAGCCCGCCGTCATCACGACATGCCCGCCGTAGCGGTCGATCGACCGGCCGACGGTGGGCGCGACCAGTCCCGCAATCAGCAGTCCGAGCGAGAAGCCGCCCATGGTGAAGGCGAGCGACCAGCCGCGCTCGGCCGCGATCAGCGGCACCATCAGCACCGGCGAATAGAAGATCGCACCCCAGGCGACGATCTGCGTGACGCCGAGCACCGGCACGGCGCGCCAGGGACCGTGGACAATGTCATGAAGCGAAGACATGCGGGCCGGCGCGAAGCATAGACCTCGCCGCCGCGCGGCGCGAGGCGGCCGCACGCGGAATGGCTATGCGGCGATCTTGGTGGCGTTGAACGCAGGCACCTGCACAGCGAAGCGTTCCAGCCAGGCGGCAAGCCTGGGGTGTCCGTCCCGCCATGTGCCGGGGAACCTTAAGTCGCGGTGGCCGAGAAAGCAGGCGAGCGCGATCTGCCCGACGTTCGGGACCGGATCGAGCGGTGGCGGCTCGGCTTCGAGCGCCGTGAGCCCGCGCGCGATCTTGCCGGACTGGTAGTCGGTCCACTTCTGCACGTGATGCTCCGGCGGGCGGAAGCGGCCTTCGTAGAGCACGAGAATCTGCGCGTCGGTCATGCCGTCGGCGAGCGCCTGCAGGCGGAGCGCGGCAAAGCGAGGGCCGGGCTCGCGCGGAATGATTTTTCCGCCGCCGGCAATGTAGTCGAAGTACTCGACGATCACGCGGGAGTCGAACAGCGTTGCGCCGTCCTCCAGCACCAGTACGGGAATCTTCCCGACCGGGTTCTGCTTGCGCAGCGGCTCCTCGGGCGCGTTGGGGTCGGCCGTTTCGATCTTGAGATTGTCCGACAGCCCGAGCACGGACGCCGCGATTGCGACCTTGCGCCCGAACGGCGAGGCGGGATTGGAACGAAGAATCATCATGGAGCGCGGCACTCTGCGAAAACACTTTACTGGCGCGGCCGCGCACGGCCACGATCGTCACTCAAGTTCAAACATTCCGCGCCAAGCCGAGGCGCGCCAAGACGCCGGCGGTCAGCCCGTGACCACCAGATTGACCGCCTTGGGGCCTTTGCCCTTCTTGTCGGGCTCGACCTCGAACTGGATGCGCTGTCCTTCGGCCAACGACTTCAGTCCGGCATGCTCGACCGCGGTGATGTGCACGAACACATCGCGTCCGCCGTCGTCCGGCTTGATGAAGCCGTACCCGCGCTCGCCGTTGAAGAACTTGACCGTACCTGTCATGGCCATCGGGAAACTCCTCGCCCCGAATTGCACTGCCACCGTCCCCCCACGGCACGGCAGCTCAGCCGGACATTCACAATCGGAGAAAGTGTCAGCCCCCAGAGGCCTCATTCCACTCCGCCGACTCCCCCGCAAGGAGGCGGAACGTCAAAGCCAGCACCCTAGCCTAATCGCAATTCCACTCCGTAGAAAAGAGGCGACGTGGGCTCACGATGCGGAATCGCCTGCGAGCCAGTCGAGAGTCGGCGGCTTCGTTGCACTGCGGGAAAGCAGGCGCGAAAGCGCCGGCAGCATGGTCTTGAGTTCGTCGTGCAGCCGCCACGGCGGGTTGACGACGACCAGTCCGGTGCCGCTCAGGCCGGCGCCTGCGGCGGCGGGCGCGGCCATCAGTTCCACGCGCAACATTTTTCCGATGCCGAGCCGTGCGAGCCGGCGCGCAAATGCGGAGACTTCGGCCAAGTCCTTGATCGGATACCAGAGAATGTAGGTGCCGGTGGGCCATTTGCGGTGCGCGGCGGCCAAACCTTGCGCCAGCCGCACGAACTCGTCCGGCTGTTCGAACGGCGGATCGATCATCACCACGCCGCGCCGCTCCTTGGGCGGCACATAGGCCGAAAGCGCGGTCCAGCCGTCGATCTCGATTGCCTTGGCGCGGGCATCGCCGCGCAGGCTGCGCTTGAGGGCGGCGGCTGCCTGGGGCTCAAGCTCGCAGGCGATCAGGCGGTCCTGCGGGCGCAGCAGCGCGCGCGCGAGCGCCGGCGAGCCGGGATAGGCCGACGGCGCGCCGCCGGAATTGAGGGCTTCGACCGCGTCGAGATAGGGCGCGAGCAGCGCGCGCAGTTCTGGCGCGAGCGCGGCGCCCCACAGCCGTCCGATTCCGTCGCGCCATTCCGCGGTCTTGCCGGCTTCGGGTCCCGCGAGGTCGTAGCGTCCCGCGCCCGCGTGCGTGTCGATGACGCGGAACGCCGCGGGCTTTTCGCGCAGATGCACGAGCACGCGCGCGAACACAGCGTGCTTGACGACGTCGGCGAAATTGCCGGCGTGATAGGCGTGACGATAGTTCACTTCCGCTTTCTTCGGCGCGTTCACCTTGTCCGTTAACGCCGCCGCCGGGTTGCGCTTCCGGCGGCTGCGTCACGCGCTAGATTGTACACGCGGCGGGCCTGCCGGTGAGGCAACGGCGCTCGTAATGGGACGGACGATTGCTCTTCTGGTGCTGGCCTATGGCTGCGGCCATCCGGCCGCCGAGGCCTACCGGCCGGCTGCGGCCGACCGGCCGCTGCGCGACTTCCATCGCGCGGTCGATACGGCGATTGCCGACAGCCGCCGCGCGCTTGCCGTGCTCGACGATGCGCGCCGCATGCGTTACCTCGCCGACGGGCTTCGCCGCCTGGATGGCGCGATCTAGCGCCGTATCGAACTGACGTGTTTTCTTGACGCGAACCGGTTCCCACTTCGCTCGAAAACGCTATGGCGCCGTCATCCGCCGCGCACCGGCGGCATGGACAGCTTGTCGCGGCGGCAGGCGCGCCGGTCGACCTCGGCGCAGTCGCGGAACTTCAAATCCTTGCTCATGCAGACGCGGACCTCGCCGAGTCGTGTGCCGCCGCAGGTGACGGCGACGCCCGCGCGCGTCAGACCCGGGTTGACCTTCACGAAGGCTTCTTCGACCTCATCCGGCGTGACCGACAGCACGGCCTTGGGCGACACATAGGTTTCGGGGATCGTCACTGCCTTGCGCGCCTTGCGCACCAGTTCAAAATAAGCCTGCGGCGAGAGGCCGGAGCAGGTGCCGTGCTTGTCCCACTGGTGATAGACCAGCCGCGGCGCCGGCATGATGTCGAGCATCGACGTCATCAGCTCGCGGTTCAGCCGCGGCGGCGGCATCTGGCATTCGCGCGGGAAGCCGCGCTCGTATTGCGGCCACAGGCCGTGCACCACGAAGGAATAGGGCCGCCCGCTGTCGCACTGTTCGCGCGCCTCGCGGCCGCGCTCGGCGGTGTCCAAACAGAACGACGGCGACCACGACAACGCCAGCACGTAGAAGTCGAACTGGCCGGGCTGGTGCTGTCCGCGTTGCTGCGCGGGCGCCGACCCGAACGAGACGGCAAGGAAGAAAACGGCAAATGCAGCCGCACGAATGACGCTACCGATCATGAGACGCTCCCCTTACTCAAAGCATCGACTGCGGAAGGCTAGCCTGCAGATACGAACGTTACAAGAACAAAATTAGAATAAATCGGGATCAAACATCCCCTCAATGGCGGCAAAGGACGTGAAAGTCTGGGGTGGGCCCGGCCGCCGTTGCGCGGAACCCCGTCAGGGACGGGCCATCTTGCAGCCGGGGTTGTAGGCCCAGTTGCGGTCGACGCCGACCACGCACCATTCGACGCCCCAGGACACGCCGATATGGCCGCCGTCCTCGATGATCGAGTAGTGGATCGTCCGCCGCCGGCCGTCGGAGGTCAGCACGCGCCCGCTGCAGAACCGCCGCGGAACGGTGTCGCGCGCCCAGGGCCGGTACGCCGTCTGGCGCACTCGCTCGAAGTCCACGATGCGAAGATCGGAGTCCCAGAACCGCGCCTCCTTGCTGGCGAAGCGGGACTGGATCCGGGCCAGCGCCGAGGGCCAGTCGCACGGCGGCACTATGCCGTGGAAATTCTTGCCGGACAGGTAGATGCCCTTCTCGGGAACGCTTGCGGCCCCGGCCGGGGTGTTGAGCGCGGCTGCGAGCGCCAGCGCGCCGATGACGATCCGCAGCGAACCCAGGAAGCATCGAGACTCGCACTTGCTCACCGCACCCTCCCGCGCCGGACGCGGGCATCATGTTGCGCGCGGGCGCAGGAATTTGCCACAGCTTATCCACCGCGGCCGGAGACTTGATCACAGCTTTAGCTTTGGGAATCCCGTTGCAAACGCTGGCGATTTTGAAACGGCGCTCCTAGTCTCGAAAAAACTGATTCGCGCGACACGTAGCTGCGCACGCGCCGTAAGGAGCGGAGGCGAGACATGGCTGTGGAGGCGCGTCGACTGGAGTCTGTGGACAGTGTTTTTGGCATCGACGCAGCGGGCCGCCTGCTGACCGAGGTCATGGCGCCGTGGATGCAGGACCTGGGCCTGCTGATCGAGGCCATCGAGTCCGGACGTCCTGCGGGAGCGCCGCAGGACTGGCAACCCGGTGCGGTGCTGCGGATGCCGTTTTCCGGCAAGCTGTGCCGCGACGGGGTGGTGTGCGCTCAGTCGCTGATGGCGCTCGCCGACGCCGCGATGACGGTGGCCTGCGCCGCGGCCTGGAGCGGATACCGGCCGATGACGGTGGTCGACCAGACCATGCACTTCCTGCGCCCGGTCAATTTCGATGTGCTGGCGGACGCGCGGATTATGCGCATCGGGCGCACAAACTGCTTCGGCCGCGCGACGCTGGTGAGCGCAGTGGACCGCCGGCCGGTCGGCATTGTGTCCAGCGCCTACGCCATGGTGTAGCGCGGATAGCACGGTCCGCCGCCACGGCGGAGTTTTGCACAGCCAACTGAAGCCTCTCCGTGGTGTAGCGCTCCGAATCGGCTCAGGTTCACGCTGCTAGCGTGAGTCCGGGTTAATACGCCGTCCGCGGCTTCGGCCGAGGTCGGGAGGAACGAAAAGCTGGACCATGCGGGGGCCTCCTGTTGGAGGCCCCTCTGCTTTTTGCGCTCTGTCGGCGGAACCTTTTTGGCCTTGGTGCCCTTAAATCCGCACAGGATCGAGCCCGCGGCAGTCAGTCGGCAGGGCGCTCCGGCGAGCCATTGAACCTCTTGCCCACCCGGCGCGACCAAGCGTCAGGAGCAAGGATTGAGGGCGTACCATGACGGCTGACCGCAACGGACTTGGCGTTCTTGGGCTGATCTTCGGCGGGATCACCGTCGCCGTGACGCTGATGGCGGCCATGGTCGTCATGGGTCATATCGACGGCACGCTGGCGCTTGAAGCGCCGACGGTCGTCGCAATGGCGCAGTAGCTGAACGGACGAGCCGGCGGCTGCCGCCGCGGTCCCGGACGAACCTGCCGAGATGATATGGCCCCGCGAACGGGGCCATTTCGATTCCAGAGCCCCGGCTTTGATGCGATCAAAGCCGGGGCTCCGGCTTTTTGCTTTGACGCGTTTTCTTGACGCGAACCGGTTTCCACTTCGCTCGAAAACGCTATGGAAGCCTCGTCAGCGCGTCGGCGACTTCATCCGGTCGTAGGTGAAGACGAAGTCGAGCCGGGCTTCGAGCGGCTTGTGGCACTTGAAGCAGTTCTCGAGCTTGGCCGCGGCGTTGGGCGTACGGTCGGCGCGGAACGCCCGGTATTCCCATTCGCCGTTGCGCAGGTCCGCCGGATACTCGGCGCCCCAGCCCTTGCCCTTCTGCATCACGGTGTAGGCGAGGAGCTTGTCCTTGATGAAGCGGCCGTTGGCGTCCTTCACCGGATTGCCCTTGTCGTCGAGCTTGGCGGCAAACTGCACCAGCGTGAGCACGGTACCGTGCGGCAAGGGCACGCCCTTCTTGGCGGCCTCGATGGCTCCCGGTGTGGCGTAGAGCTCGCGGTACTGCTTGTTGTCCGCGCGATCGACGGTCGCGTACAGCACGCCCTTCTCGTAGTCGGCCGGAAACGAAATCAGTTCCGGGCCGGCCAATGCGGATGCGGCGATGGCGCAGGACATGCCCGCTGCAGCGGCTATGGTCCGTTTGATCGAAATCATCGGTAGGTCCCCCCGAGACAGGCGCCGGCACAATAGCCCGCGCCTCGCGCATCCTATGCCGATGTGCGAACGCGCGGGCTTCACAAGTCGGAGAGCTTTGAAAGAAGAGCCGATGGGGCGCGATCCCAATCCGGTCCGTGCGTCGCGGATGCCTGGCGGCGCACGGCCGGATTCGTGCCGGCGGTATCAGTCGCGCGGCCGTTGCTCCCGTGCCGCAGATGCCTTCAACTGCATCAGGCTGTCGGCGATGATCTTCATCGAGGTCATGGTGGCCTGGCTGAGCGACGCATAGCCCGCCAGCTCGCGGTGGATGCGCTCGCCTTCGCCGCGCAGCAAGTCGCGTACGTTGCTCAGTTCGCCGATGACGCGTTCGATCTCCACGACCGACGCGCCGGCCACGCGCTGGAGCGCCGAGTTGACCCCGTCCATGGAGACGTCCGTCGTCTCCGGCCGCGGCCTGCGGAACACCGAAACGTCGCGCCGCACGAAGGCGCGGATCTCGCCCTCCACCTCGTCGACGGCCGCAATCGTCGCCTCGATCGCCTGATCGGCGTCGCCCGGTCGTTCAGGTTTTGTGACAGTCATACTGCGCTCCCTTTATTCGCAGAATTGCGAACACGCTCCCGTAACGCGGTCATTGCGGCACGGCAGGTGGGCGAATCCGCGGCGAGCGCCGCCGCATTGGAGCCGCAATCGCGCGTGCTCCGGATGCACGCGCGGCAACGCGATTGCGGCAGCGGTGTCAGTAGCCGATCAGGATTTCGACGACGGTCGGGCGCACCGCGCGGATTGCGGCGTCGCTGGAGAGGAACTCCTTGCCGCCCGCGACGGCCTTGCGCGCATCCTCCGGCGCCTTGGCGTCGGCGGCGAGGCGCATGCCGACCTTGCAGCCGCCCGGCAGCGAGGACAGTCCGCCGCCGTCCCAACTCACGACCGACGCGGTGCCGTCGGCGGCCAAACCGGTGAGCTTGAACGGCTTGCCGTTGGACTTCTCAAGCGCCGCGAGCGGCGTGCCGAGCTTCAATCCTTTCGGCGCCACCCATTGCGAGCGGCCGTTGATCGCGATCACCGAGGTGTCGGCGCGGCTGCCCTCGTTGTTCCACAGCACTTCGAGCCGGCGCTTCGGATCGTTCGGAAACAGGATCGTGGCGCTGATCTTGCTGCCGTCGGGACCGTCGACCGGACCGTAGGCGACGTTTCGCGAGTCGTACTTGATCGCGATCTTCAGATGCGTGGAGTCCTTGGCGAAGACGCCGGTGCAGGCGACAACGTTGGCGCCGGCGGGGGGGCGGGGCTGGGCGGCCTGCTTGGGCGCCGGCTTGGCGGCGGGGGAGCCGTCGGGATTGGTCTGGGCCTGCGGGCGGCGGGCGGGCGCGGGCTTCTGCGTCTGCGGCTGGATCGGCTCGGCCTGGGGGCGCTGGGTTTCCGGCCAGCGGTCGCGCACGGCGGGCGCGGAGCCTGCCGGCGGGGGCGGCGGCGGAAACTGCGCGGCCGCGAATTCCGGGAGCATGAGCAGGGCCGCGGCGGCGAGGCCCATTCTTGCGGCACTCTGGTTTGCAGCACGCTGGCTTGCAGCACGTTTCTTCATTGCGTCCTCCCGACGGGAACAGGGCTACGCGGAGCCGAGAGCATCAAAGCACGACCCCGACCATAGTCGTTCCGGCAGGCGCAAATCCAGCGCCGCGTTTAATGCGACCGCGACCCGCGCGCCGGCTGCCGCCCGCGGCGGCGCGGGCCGTCCTCCGGCGTGACCACCGGCCGGCCGTCGTAGAACTGGTTGGGCGCGCAGAACCCGCCCATCCCGGACACCGCCCATTCGCATTGCTGCAGCGTGACGAAGTAGCAATTGGTGCCGCCGGCGTCCTCGCCGCCGCCGCCGTAGTGCGCGCACCAGCGGTAGGGATCGGCCCTGGCGGCGTCGAACGCCGACGCGGCGAACAGGGCGAATAGCGCGAAGAACGCTGCCATGACGATGCGCATGGATGCCTCCCGATACGATCGAGCCGCAAAACCGGCCGCAATGCCGGATGCCGCGCGAATGGGCGGCACAGGGGCTCGAACGCTTTAACAACGCTGCGACGCGAATATTTCTTTTTCGTGGCGCGGAAGTCCTGGCCGCCGGCGGTCAGCGCCGGCCGGTGGCGTCGGCGACGCATTTGTCGACGAATGCGATCCGGGCGTCGATGCTGCGCAGGTTGCGCTGCTTCTCGACCTTGCCCCAGCATTCGACGCGGGCGTCCTGCACTTGCAGGACGTCGGGCGGGCCGGAACGCGCCGGAGCCGCGGCCGAAGCGGGGCCCGCCGCGGGTGCGGATGCAGCGCCTGGCGCGGGCGAAGGCGCGGCTGCGGCAGCGGGTGCCGCCGCGGCCTGGGACGCACCGCCGGTTTCGGCGGTCCGGCCGGCGCAGGCGGCGAGCGCAAGGCAGAGCAGCAGGGTTACGGCGCGCATCGTGTGATGAATCCCGGCTTTGCGAATCTCGGTGAGCCCCCGCCGGACCATAACCGCGGAAGCGTAAACCAGATGTTGCACGCACCGGCTTGGCGGTGAATTGTGGCGCCGGCCGGGCCGCGCCCGGCTGTCCCGCGCGGCAAAATGTGGTGTAACCCCGGTCCCTCCGTCCCGCTTCAAGAGGCCTCCCCCGTGAGCAATCCCAGTCCCGATGTCGTGAAGGCCTTCGCCCCCACCGGCACGCTGCGCGTGTCGATCAACCTCGGCAACACCGTGCTGGCGCAGCGCGCGCCGGACGGCTCGCCCGCCGGCATCACGCCGGAGCTGGCGCGCGAGCTTTCGAAGCGCCTCGGCGTGCCGCTGGCGATCGAAACCTTCGACGCCGCGGGCAAGGTGTTCGAGGCGATCAAGGCCGGGCGGATCGACGTGGCGTTTCTCGCGGTCGAGCCGGTGCGTGCCGCCGAGATCGACTTCACCGCGCCCTATGTGTTGATCGAGGGCACCTATCTCGTCGCGAAGAACTCGGCCCTGAAGGAGATCGAGGACGTCGACAAGCCGGGCGTCAAGATCGCGGTCGCGACCGGCTCGGCCTACGACCTTTATCTTTCGCGCACGATCAAGAACGCCACGCTCGTTCGCGAGCCGAGCGGCCCGCAGGCGCTCGCCATGTTCAAGCGCGACAAGCTCGACGCCGCCGGCGGCGTGCGCCAGCCGCTGGTGGAATTCGCCGCCGCCAATCCGGAGTACCGCGTGATGCCCGGCCGCTTCATGGCGATCCAGCAGGCGATGGGCATGCCGAAAGGCCGCGCGGCCGCGGCGGTGGATTACCTGAAAGCCTTCGTTGAGGAGATGAAGGCGTCGGGGTTCGTGGCCGATGCGCTCAAGCGTAGCAATCAGCCGGACGCCCAGGTCGCGCCGAAGGCGCAATAGGGCAGGTCGCCCCGAAGGCGTGAGGTTGAAGTGCCGCGCGGGCCACAGCTTCACCTCTCCCCGCTTGCGGGGAGAGGTCGACGCGCGAAGCGCGTCGGGTGTGGGGGCGCATCGGCGACTCTGTGCCTGCCCAGTTGCCCCTCACCCCAACCCTCTCCCCGCAAGCGGGGAGAGGGAGCGCAACGCCCGAGCCGAAAATGACTCGCGCTAGACTCAGCTCTTCTTCGCGCCGAGCGTCGGCGCGCTCATGCCGCCGCCGCTGTAGCCCTGCTTGTAGGCGGAGACCTGCTTGGTCTTGCCTTCGGCTTTCGGCTTTTTCTTTTCCTTCGGCTGCCGCTGCTGTCCCTTGGCCATGGCGAATCCTCCTGATTCCGAAGCCGCATTCTACCAACAGCGCGGGCATCGGGGAATTCCGCCGCCGGCCCTTTGGAAAGGCCCGCCCGCGCCAAAGCCACATAGCGGCCAATCGTCCACCGGCTTTTCCGGGCCTCCAGCGGCCCCTATGATTTTCCCGCCGCGACGGGAGATTCGATTGGTCCGCGCCCAGGACGCCCTGTTCGTACTGCTCAGCCTCGCGGTCGCCGCGATGCTGGCGCTCGGCCTCAACGTCGGCATCCTGGCGCTGGTCGGCGCCTTCGCCTGCGGCTCGCTGTACCTGCTGATCGGCATGATCCCCGACCGCGCCGAGCCGTTCTGGGCGCGCGCCTTCACCTCCGTGTTCCTGTCGCTGGTGCTGGCCTGCCTGGTGCTGATCCTGCCGGCGACGCTCGGCGCGATGCGGCCGGGCGTGCAGAGCGCGCAGCTTGCGATCGCCGCGCTGCTGCCGGCGATCGCGTTCGGCTTCGAGGTGGTGCGCACGCCGCGGCTGATCGCGGGCCTGTTGCGCTATCTGCGCTGGCGGTGACGCCGGAACAAGCGCCATCGGACGGGGTTTTTTGCGGCGCCCGTTCGCCGTCACCTTCGCCCCTTCGGGACCAGCCCGAGGGGATGGAGCGCCGAGCGGCGCCCTGTCTCAAGTGTCCGCCGAAGGCCTTGCGGCTTCCGGCGGGTGCGCCCTCCAATGGGGGAGAGCGCGCGCCTCCCGGCGCTCCATCGCGGCGATTTCGGGCCTGGGGACCGTAGCTTCCGGGACTCGGACGGCCCACTCTTCGCGGACCTTATCCGGCGGCTTTCGCCGCCTTCGTCCGGCCCCGTCCAGCCCACTTAAGGGCAGCCCCCCGTAGTGGGGACGGACGGTGACCCCCGGCCTCCCGGGACTGCGTTTGCGAGACGCAAGGCGCGGGCGCCGCACCCCGCTCCGCCAACCGAACGCCTCCGGAAGGCGCCCTCGGATGAGCGGGGTGGAGGCGAGTTAGAGGGGAATAGGAATAAAGTCAAGATGATTGTGGCCAGAAAATTTCGGCTGATCTCTCGCTGAGTCTTGGGCGTGCGACGCGGTGCAAAGCATCTCGCCGAATTGTGCCAGTAGATCTCTAGGCACCGGGCAAATAACCTTTCCCGCGCTGGAGGGTGTGCTTTGCCAAATCGCAAAATGAGCTTGATCCCGAGCGAACTCTTGGAACTCTACGAATTTCATGAGTGGCGGAACGCCGTTCCCATATTGAGCGTCGCATACCGCAGAGAGTGGCGCGACCTGCTTGAAGTCTTGAGAGACTTTCGAATCTTGCGGTCCGATATTGGCGAGGCGGGTGAGAAGGGCGGCGGCAAGAGCAAGGTCGCTATCCGCATGGATCGGATGTTTTTAGAACGAGGTTGGAGGCCGAAGGAGTTTGATACCAAGTTCTTGATTGACGGTGTGCCAATCGAAAGCCCGACGCACGAAGTAGATTGCTTCAAAGGCAAGGTGGCGCTGGAATTGGAATGGAATAACAAGACTGAATTCTACGATCGCGACCTCAACAACTTTAGGCTTCTGTTTGATCTGAGAGTCGCCGACGTTGGGATCATCATTACCCGTTGCGACGAGTTGCAGAGCATCTTCAACGCAATGGGCAAAGGCGCCAGCTACGGTTCGACGACCACAATTTTGAGCAAGCTCAAACGCAAGGTTGATGGCGGGGCAGGTGGCGGATGCCCCGTGTTGGCAGTGGGGATGAAATCCACACTTTATCTGGACGATATCGCCAATCCTGGTGTAGGTTCACGCTTTGTTCGTATTGAGCGTGTTACCAAACCAAGACGCAAGGATGATTCGTCCAATGCACGCCGCAAGCCTCGATCTACTTGAATTCGTTGGCAAAAGGCGATTTGCGACTGTGCTTGCCGACCCACCGTGGCAATTCACTAATCGCACCGGGAAGATGGCGCCGGAGCACAGGCGATTGTCGCGTTATTCCACGATGAAGCTGGACGACATCAAGACGCTGCCAGTTTCCGAAATCGTTGCGCCAACCGCTCACCTCTACCTTTGGTGCCCAAACGCGATGCTGCCGGACGGTCTCGCGGTTATGAGCGCTTGGGGGTTCACCTACAAATCCAATCTCGTGTGGCACAAGGTACGGAAAGATGGTGGTTCCGACGGTCGGGGCGTCGGATTTTATTTCCGGAACGTCACCGAACTGATTCTGTTCGGAGTGCGCGGCAAAAATGCACGCACGCTTGCACCGGGACGCCGGCAGGTGAATTACCTTGCAACGCGCAAGCGAGAGCATTCGCGCAAGCCAGACGAGCAATTTGAAATTATCGAAGCGTGTAGTCGCGGCCCTTACCTCGAACTGTTCGCGCGCGGCAAGCGGCGTGGATGGACAGTGTGGGGCAATCAGGCCGACGACGACTATGCGCCCACTTGGAAAACTTATGCATATAACTCACTCGTAGCAGCGGAGTGAATCATGCCAGCGCGGCCGCCCCATATGGAAAATCCAGACAAATACGAAATTGCGACCGAAGTGCTGTCGTCGACCATCCGCGTGTTGCAGGCCGCGGGATTTCACGAGAAAGAAGTCTTGCAGTTGTTCGGTCAGGTCGCTGCTAAGCGCGAGCGCGCTCCGGTCTATTTGGAGCCTTTGGGGGTCTGATCGCCGGGCTTCTTTGCTTTTTGCCTTCTACGCATAGCGATCAATTTCGGTGTGTGGACGCGATAACGGCGCTTGTCCGCAGTGCCATCGAGGTAAGCGCGGACGTCGTCCAAACCTCGCATGATTTTGTTGAACGCGTGCTTGCTCATGCTCGCCTGATACGAGAACGGGCGAGGCCCGGCAAGCGCGTGCCCCCTCCCTAACCCTCCCCCGCAAGCGGGGGAGGGAACAGGCCGTGCGTGGGCGCGTGCAACGGGAGTTTGGGCTTCGGGCTGTTCTGTTCTTGGGCTAATGTATTGTCGGGCGGGATCGGGGATGAGCCGGTCCCGGCAAGCGGCGGGCCTCCTAGACGTACGTCCGCCGCGCCCTTGGGCGGGACTGGTGATTGGCCCGGTCCTGGTAAGCCGGCGGGGGTCGCTGAAGTCTCCCCGCCGCGCCCTTACGCTCCCTCAGCGCAGTAGTGTCGAGAAAGCGCGGAGCGTAAGCCGGTCGCAGGCTCGAAGCCGGGCCGGCCGCCGGGATTATTTTGGCTTCTGGATTCCGGGTTCGCAGCGCCTTCGCTCGCTGCGCGAGCTTCGGCGGGCGCCCCGGAATGACCGGCGGTCAGGCCTCCGCGACGAACTTGTTCCGCATCCTCCCCAATCCCTCCACTTCCGTCTCCATCACATCCCCCGCGTTCAAAAACGTGTTCGTCCCTTGCCCCACGCCCCCGCAGGTGCCGCAGACGAAAATGTCGCCGCATTCCAGCGACAGAATGTCCGAGGCGTATTCGATCTGCTCCTCGGGCGTGAAGATGAACTGCGAGGTGTTGCCGTTCTGCTTGACCGCACCGTTCACCGACAGCCGGATGAACAGGTTCATGTGATCCTTCACGAACGCGCGCGGCACCAGGAACGGCCCCATTGGCGCGAAGCGGTCGTGGCTCTTGCCGTTCAGCCAGTCGGAGCGCAGGCCGGGGCGGTCCTGGCGGATCTGCAGATCGCGCGCGGAGACGTCGTTGGTGGTCATCCAGCCGGCGACGTGATCGAGCGCGCGCTCCGCCTTGATGTGGCGGCCGCGCTTTGAGATGGCGCAGGCGATCTCGGCCTCCCAGTCGATCTTCTTCAGGCCGCGCGGGATTTCGATGTCGTCGTTGGCGCCGGCGAGCGTGCTCGGCGCTTTGAGGAACAGGTAGGGTCTGGTGGTGGATTTCTCGCCGGTGAACTTCGGACCGTCCTTCGGCGACATGCCGGCGCGGATCATCTCGTCGACGTGCTCCTGGAAGTTCTGCGCGGCGTAGAACATCTTGCCGGGGCGGCCGACCGGCGGGCGGGCGTCGAGGCTCGCGACCGTCGCGGCCTTGGCCTTGGCCTCGCCGTCGCGGTCGAGCGCCGCGGCCATCTCCTGCAGCACGGCGAAGTTTAAGTCCCAGTCGTCCAGCAGGTCCTGGATGCTGGCGGTGCTTGAGAGCGCCTTGCGGCCCGGGCCGCGGTAGAGGTCGGCCGCGGCGTCGAGCGGGATTGCGATCTCGTCCAGCACCAGGGCGGGGAAGGGCTTGCCGCCGGATTTCGCGAAAGTGCCCAGCTTGAATGCGCGGCCGTTCATGGTGTCTCGCTCCCGGTGTTCTGCCGATTGTTGCGGCGGCACGTTAGCGGCGATTGCGCGCGCGGAAAAGCGCGCGGGTGTCATGACTGTCAGGTCGATTTGCGGCGGCGATGCGACGCGCGCGGTTACCTCTCCCCGCGCGCGGGGAGAGGGAGCGCACTGTGCGCTTGGCGTGGTCGTACCGCTTGCAACCTACAGCGTGATGTCCTTCCCTGTGTGCAAAGGAAAATGGCCGCCGTTTGCGGCCCTGGGGAGGACAGCCATGAAACACAAAGCCATTGCCGCCGCCGCTCTGCTCTGCATGTCCGCGTTCGCAGCGTCCGCGCAGACCGCGCCGCCCGCCGCCGTGCGCGACCTCGCGCCGTCCGGTAAACTGAAAGTCGCAATCAACGTGGTCAACCGCGTGCTGGCGCAGGAGGGCGCGGCGGGCGCCCAGCCCAGCGGCATCACCGTCGATCTTGCGCGCGAACTCGGCAAGCGCCTCGGCGTGGCGGCAGACCTGACGGTGTTCCGCGGCGCGGGCACCGTGTTCGCCGCCGCCAAGAGCGGCCAATGGGACGTCGCGTTCTTCGCGATCGAGCCGGTGCGCGCGGCGGAAGTCGATTTTACTGCGCCCTATGTCATCATCGAGGGCGGCTACGCGGTGCCGAAGGCCTCGCCGATCAAGGCGGTCGCGGATGTCGACAAGCCCGGCGTGCGGATCGCGGTCGGCACCGGCTCGGCCTACGACCTGTTCCTCACCCGCACCCTGAAGCAGGCGCAGCTCATGCGCGCGCCGGCGGCCGGCGGCCGCTACCTCGAACTGTTCGAGAAGGAGAAGCTCGACGTGGTCGCGGGCGTCAAACCGATCCTCGCCGCCTGGGCCAAGGACCGGCCGGACGTGCGCATGCTCGACGGCCGTTTCATGGAGATCGAGCAGGCCATGGGCACGCCCAAGGGCCGCGGCGAGGCGGGGCGGAAGTATCTCGCGGCCTTCGTCGAGGAGATGAAGAAATCGGGCTTCGTCGCCGAGGCGATGAAGCGCCACGGCAAGACCGGCGAGGCCATCGTCGCACCGCCGGCGAAGTAGGCCGCGCCTCAGCGTTCCTGCGCGCGCCGCCATTCCGAGGGCAGGGTGAAGTCGCCCTGCCACAGCCCGCGCTTGGCCGCGCGCGCTTCGCGCTCGGCCTCGGCGTAGCGGCCGTTCGAGAAGCGGCGCAGCTCCAGCGCGTGGCCGTTCCTCACCATCGCCTCGCTGAGATCGCGTTCACCCGCAGTGCAGACCGCGACCGAACGGTCGTGGCTCGCGCCGACCGGCGTGCAGGTCACCGGCCGCCCGCCGATCGCGACCGAGAGCGCGCGGCGCGCCTCCTCGCCGCAGGCATAGACCCGGCCGCGGCCGTCGCGGCAGTCCTGCCGCGCTTCCGGCGCGTCGATGCCGAACAGCCGGACGCGGCGGCCGGA
>Ga0194131_10000917_pt1 | contig 51206 bp, 67 predicted proteins | sample TA2KigO120mmetaG_FD_148631 | JGI IMG/M metagenome (GOLD analysis project Ga0194131, IMG submission 148631) | Freshwater microbial communities from Lake Tanganyika, Tanzania - TA2015053 Kigoma Offshore 120m | ecosystem: Environmental > Aquatic > Freshwater > Lake | place: Tanzania: Lake...
AGCACCGCGCGCTCCTCCGGCGTCAGCCGGACTACCACTGCATCGGCTATCATCCCAATGTTGAATCATGAATCAGATCTCCGCGAAAGCGGGTACTAGTCGAGCCGACCACAGTCGAGCGCAACGGCATCGCGCTTCACACCATGTCCGGCCTTTTCGCCGGACCTACGTTCAAGGCTGCCTTCGCCAACATCCCGGCGAAGCTCGGCACCAAGCTCGGACCGAAGGCCTTCGGCGCCTATGCCCAGGCGCTCTCGAGGGCTTATGCCGACCGGCTCGAACGCATGGGCCAGGAGGATGTGAAGGGCAAGGGTTCGACCACGCATCTCGCGACCGTCGATGCCGACGGCAACATGGTCTCGCTGACCAATACGATGCTCTCGCGCTTCGGCTCGCGCGCGGTGCTGCCGACCACCGGCATCCTCATGAACAACGGCATGATGTGGTTCGACCCGGTGCCCGGCCGACCGAACTCGATCGGCGCCGGCAAGAGGCCGCTCACCAATATGTGTCCGGTGATCGCCACCAGGAACGGCAAGGGCTGGTTCGCCATCGGCGGCTCGGGCGGGCGCAAGATCCTGCCGGCGATCCTGCAGATCTGCTCCTTCCTCGGTGATTTCGGCATGAGCCTGGAGGAGGCATTCCATCAGCCGCGCATCGACGTCTCGGCCCCCGACAAGGCGACGGCGGACTGGCGCCTCGATGCCAGGACGATAGCCGCGGTCGCCAAGGCCGTGCCCACCGCGGAAGTCGAGGCGCCGGCCTATCCCGGCAACTTCGCCAATCCGATCGCGGTGCTACGCAACGGACGCACGAACGAGGGCATGACCAACGTAACGCTACCGAGCGCCTCCGTCGCCGTCGGATGACGGCCGAGGTCCAGGTCTGGCCGACGCCCGAGGCATTTCTCGCCAATCTCGGGGCGATCGACGAGGTTCGCGGCTGCATCATCCACGGCATGGCACATACCTGGCTCGCCCGGCCTGACGCGTTCCGTCCGGGCACGCCGCTGCTCACCGCGACGATCGGCGGCGAGGTGGCGGCCGCGGCGCTGCAGGCCGGGACCGGCAAGGTCGTCTTCAGCCTGGGCCCGGCCGAGGCAATCCTGGCGCTTGCCCGGTGGTGGGAAGAGACTGGGCGCCGCCCGAGGGCGGTCGTGGTGCCGGAAGCGGCAAGAGCCGCGCTCGAGACGCTATGGCGGACTTTTCCGACCTTCGAGAGCACGCTCTACGCGCTGAGGTCGCCGCCCGCGCCTTCGGCCGCTCCTGGCGAGCTTCGTCGAGCGCGGATGGAGGAAGCTGGCTGGCTCATCGAGTGGATCACCGCCTTCCACAGCGACGCGAAGCTACCCGATGATCCGAAGCCGAAGATCCTCGTCGAGAGCAAGCTCGCCGCCGGCCATCTCTTCGTCTGGGAAGACGTCGTCCCTCGCGCCATCGCCGCGCTTGCCGGTCCGACGCCGCGCTCGGTGCGGATCAATACGGTCTATACGCCGGCGACCTTCCGCCGCCACGGCTACGCCTCGGCAGCCGTGTCTGCCCTTGCGCGCCAAGAACTTGAGAGCGGACGCGCGGTCGTGCAGCTCTTCGCCGACCGCGGCCTCGCGCACACCAATCGCATGTATAGGAAGATCGGCTTCGAGCCGGTCGCGGACTTCGCCGATCTGGAGCTCGGCGCGAAGCCTTTGCCACCCGCGCGAGACTAAGGCTCGCGCGGATGGAAGAGACTGGCGTCAAATCGCGGCGACGCCGCCGATCTCGACAAGATGCTGCGGGGTCGCCAGGCGCGACTCCACGGTGGCACGCGCCGGCGGCGAATCCTTATGGTTCCACTGGTCGTAGACCGAGTTCATGTCGGCGAAGAAGCGCATGTCGCTGAGCCAGATCTGCACGGTCAGCAGCTTCTTCTTGTCGGTGCCGGCTTCGGCCAGGATTGCATCGATCTTGTCGAGGATCTGCTTGGTCTGGCCCTTGACGTCCTGGGTCAGGTCGTCGGCGGTCTGGCCGGCGAGCCAGCACAGGCCGTGATGCACCGAGGCGCCCGAAAGCCGCGGGCCGGGTCGAATACGCTTGATCGCCATCTTGTCCTCCGATGGGTACGTGAAACGGGAGAGGCGGGAGTATGTCGGAGCCGGTCAGGCGAGGCCAGCCTGCTTGACCGGCCGACGAAATGGCCGATAGCGTCGGCCGCGTGCAACCGCTCGCCGGCCTCAATGTCCTCGATTTCTCTACGCTGCTGCCAGGACCGCTGGCGACCCTCATCCTCGCCGAGGCCGGCGCCGAGGTGCTCAAGATCGAACGCCCCGGGGCGGGCGACGACATGCGCGGCTTCCGGCCCTTCGTCGAAGGCGAGAGTGCCCTCTTCGCGCTTCTCAACCGCGGCAAGAGGAGCCTCGCGCTCGATCTCAAGAGCGCCGATGCCTGGACGACACTGGAGCCGCTGGCGCGCGGGGCCGATGTTCTGGTCGAGCAGTTCCGTCCCGGCGTGATGGAGCGGCTCGGCCTCGGCTATGCGCGCCTGCGCGCGATCAATCCGCGCCTCATCTACTGCTCGATCACGGGCTACGGCCAGAACGGGCCAAAGGCGAATGTCGTCGGTCACGACCTGACCTATCTCGCCGAGGCCGGTGTTCTGAGCCAGGCCAAGCTCGGATCGGTGCCGCCGGTACTCGCCGCCGACATCGCCGGTGGCGCCTATCCGGCGGTGATGAACATCCTGCTGGCGCTCCGCCAGCGCGACGCCATCGGCAGCGGCGCGCATCTCGACATCGCCATGGCCGAGCAGTCGCTGACCTTCGCCGTTGGCGGGCTTGCCGAGCTATTCGCCACCGGGAAGGCGCCGGGTCCGGCGGAATGGCTGCTGACCGGCGGCTCGCCGCGATACCAGGTCTATCCGACCGCCGACGGCCATTGGCTCGCCGCCGCGCCGCTCGAGCAGAAATTTTGGCAGCGCTTCTGCGAGCTGATCGGGTTGCCGGCCGAGCTTCGCGAGGACCGCCGCGACTCCGAAGCGACGCGCGCCGCCGTCGCGAAGCTGATCGCGGCAAAGCCGGCGTCGCATTGGCGGGCGCTCTTCGCCGGTGAGGACGTCTCTTGTGCGATCATCGCCACACTCGAGGAGGCCGTCGCCGATCCGCAGATCGTCGAGCGCAAGGTGCTGGCGCATCGGTTAGCCGTCGCCGGTCGCAAGATGGCGGCCTTTCCGGTACCGGTTGCCCCCGAGTTCAGGGCGGTCCCCGGCGTCGCGAAGGCGCCCAAGCTCGGCGAAGAGACCTAAGGAAACAGAAGCGCGAGGCCCGGCGCCGACTGGAACATCGCGGCGTTGTCGTGGCCGACGCCGGGAACCGTCGCCAGCGTGTGCCGCGCACCGATGCCCTCGCCGAACAGGAATCGTTCATAGGCGTGGAAGGCCTTGCCGCGATCGAAGCGGTTGGGGCCCTGAGCGGCGGCGCGGCAGGTGCGATCGAGCTGCGGATGCGACGGATCGTTGTCGGCTTCGCCGAGCAGGAAGGCGACGCGTCTCTTCGCATAGCGCGCGTTCAGGCGCGCGCGGTCGACGGCGAAATGCGCCGGCAGCTTGCCGAGACCGTATTTGTAGTCGTCGTAGTCGGGACAATCCGCTGCCGCGAGGATCGCGAAACCGCCGTCGCGCGTCGGACGCTCTGGCGTGAGATAGAGATAGGCCGACGGATTGGCGACGACATGGGTGAGCGCGATGCCGGCCTTGGCGAGGCGCTCGTCGGCGCCGCCGAGCACGGCGTAGCGATGGCCGATCTGGCCGCCGGCCGAGTGACCGGCGACGACGATCGAGCGGAGCATCGGGTATCGTCGGCGATCGGCGAGGTGATCGAGGACGCGATCGAGCGCGGCGAAGGACGAGATCCGGGGATCCGACTCGCTCAGCGCCCCTTCCTTCCAGCCATCGAGGCTCCAGCAGGCGAGGCGCGAGGCGAGCAGGCCATGCTTCTCGAGATCGACCCTGGCGAGGAATTGCGGCGCGACCACGAGGCTCCGCGCGCCGGCAATCCCGGCCCCGCGCCGCGCCTCCATCATGCCGGGGAAATAGATGTCCGCATTACGAAGTGTGCCATGGATGACGACCACCGCATGCGCGATGTCCGATCTCGGCTCGTCCAGCGGCGCGCTGGCGTACAACGGAAGTTCGGCGCCACCGAGGTCCAGCCGCTGGTCGGCGATGACGGCGACAGGGTCCTTCTGCGAGACCTTGCCGATCTCGGGTGACGTCAGGGTCATGGGAGTGCGGCTATCTCCGCTGATGTCGATCGAAGGCGGTGCCGCGGGTCGCCTCGCCGATCTGATAGCGCGCCGCCTGCTGCGCGTAGCCGATGCCATCGGAGGCGGCCTCGTCGCCCCTGGCGAGGTAGCGAAGCGCATAGGCGAAGGCGGGCAGGCACGCGACCGCGGCAACCAGGGCGCTGTAGCCGAAATCCCGCGCGATCACGACGACGAAGGGGGTGAGGTAAAGGGCCGCTGCGAGCGTATTGACCAACGCGTCCGCCAGACGCCGGCGAAGCGCGGGTCGAGGAAGATCCTGTGGCTCCATTTCCCTGCCCCCGCCGGCTGGACCTCGTCGCATTGTACGTGAGCCGGCTAAGCCGGGAAGCCCCCAGGGAACGCCTCTTCCTTATAACCCCGCCGCCACCTATATTTACCGGGTCGGGAAACCGACTATGGCGATAAACGGGGCATGGAATAAGCGTTACGGACCCGGGGGCAGTGCCCGGCGCCTCCACCAGTTTCCCCGGCTCCTCGGAGCCGGGTCTAAGGGGGCGATCCAGGATCGACGTGCGTGGTAAAGGTGCTTCTTTTGCCCGGCATGGTTCCGCCGTTATCGGGCCACTTATAGGTGCCAACGACAACCGTATGGCCCTCGCTGCCTAACACTAGGTAAGCGCGGTCCGGGGGGCACCGGGCAACAGAAGCCCCCCACTTCGCGTCGTCGTTGTCTTCGCCCGTACCAGGACCCATGGCCAAGGATCTGCTGCGCTACGACAAGATGATCGAGTCCGCGATGCGCGGCGTCGTGCGGCAGGCGATCTCCGAAGCATCCCGACACGGGCTGCCGGGCGCGCATCATTTCTATATCTCCTTCCGCACCGATCATCCCGGAACGGTGGTGCCGGACTACCTCAAGTCCCGCTACCCCCAGGAGATGACGATCGTGCTCCAGTACCAATTCTGGGGTCTCGACGTCGAAGAGGAATCCTTCTCGGTCACGCTCAGCTTCAACAACGTGCATGAGCGCCTGACCATCCCCTTTCAGGCGGTGACCGTCTTCGCCGATCCGACCGCTAATTTCACCCTGCCCTTCCAGGCGGCATCGGCGCCGGCCGCGCAGGCCCAGCCGGCCGCCGCTGAGGCCAAGCCCGAAGCTGCCCCGCCGGCTGCCGAGGAACCGCCGGCCGAGGGCGCCAAGGTCGTCACGCTCGACGCCTTCCGCAAGAAGTAGCCGCGTTTCGTTTCCAGGAGTTCCCCGATGCCCGGTCCGGACACCATCGCCGCGAACGCGGCCTACTCGCCGATGTTCCCGATCGCCAAAGGCAACACGCCCTGGCGCAAGATCGCCGACAACGGTGCAACGAAGGTGCCGTTCGGCGACGGGCATCTGCTCAAGGTCGATCCGCAGGCGATCGAGACCCTGACACGCGAGGCCTTCCGCGACATCGCGCACTATCTCCGGCCGGCTCACCTCAAGCAGCTCGCCTCGATCCTCGACGATCCCGAGGCCTCGGCGAACGACAAGTTCGTCGCGCTCGACCTCCTCAAGAACGCCAACATCTCGGCCGGCGGCGTGCTGCCTATGTGCCAGGACACCGGTACCGCCATCGTCATGGCGAAGAAGGGCGAGCGCGTCTTCACCGGAGTCGACGACGAAGCGGCAATCTCGCGCGGGGTCAAGCGCACCTACACCGAGACTTCGCTGCGCTACAGCCAGATGGCGGCGCTCGATATGTACAAGGAGGTCAACACCGGCGACAATTTGCCGGCCCAGATCGACATCTACTCGGTGCCGGGCGACGAATATCACTTCCTCTTCATCGCCAAGGGCGGCGGCAGCGCCAATAAGACCTTCCTTTATCAGGAGACCAAGGCGGTCCTGAATCCGGACACGCTGATGAAGTTCATCGATGCCAAGATGCGCACGCTCGGCACCGCCGCCTGCCCGCCCTACCATCTGGCGATCGTGATCGGCGGCACCTCGGCCGAGCTGACGCTCAAGACCGTCAAGCTCGCCTCGGTCAAGTACCTCGACAACCTCCCGACCAAGGGCGACAAGACCGGTCACGCCTTCCGCGACGTCGAGACCGAGCAGAAGGTGCTCGAGCTCTCGCGCAAGATGGGCATCGGCGCGCAGTTCGGCGGCAAGTATTTCTGCCACGACGTGCGCGTGATCCGGCTGCCGCGCCATGGCGCCTCATGCCCGATCGGCATCGGCGTCTCCTGCGCCGCCGACCGCCAGGTGCTCGGCAAGATCACCAAGGAGGGCGTCTTCATCGAGGAGCTTGAGCGCAACCCGGCGCAGTACCTGCCGGAGGTCGCCGGCGACCTGCTCGGCGGCGACGTGGTCAAGATCGACCTCAACAAGCCGATGAGCGAGATCCGCCGGATCCTCTCCAGGCTGCCGATCAAGACGCGCGTGTCTCTGACCGGGCCGATGGTCGTGGCGCGAGACATCGCGCACGCCAAGCTCAAGGAGCGGATCGATGCCGGCCAAGGCCTGCCGCAATACGTCAAGGACCGGATGATCTATTATGCCGGCCCGGCGAAGACGCCGAAGGGCTATGCCACCGGCGCTTTCGGCCCCACCACCGCCGGCCGCATGGACTCCTATGTTGACCTGCTGATGGCCAATGGCGGCGGCTTCGTCACGCTGGCCAAGGGCAATCGCTCGAAGCAGGTGACCGATGCCTGCAAGAAGCATGGCGGCTTCTATCTCGCCTCGATCGGCGGGCCGGGTGCACGCCTGGCCCAGGACTGCATCAAGAAGGTCGACGTGCTCGAATATCCCGAGCTCGGCATGGAGGCGATCTGGCAGATCGAGGTCGTCGACTTCCCCGCCTTCGTCGTCGTCGACGACAAGGGCAACGACTTCTTCGCCCAGTACCAGCACTAGGCTCTAAGTGGCGGAGGGCTTCGCCGCCTTTGTCGAGGAGCTATTGGAGCCCTTCGGCCGGGTGACGTGCCGGCGCATGTTCGGCGGCCTCGGCATCTATCTCGGCGGGCGCTTTGTCGCCATCGTCTGGAAAGACACGCTCTATCTGAAGGCCTCCGGCAACGGAAAGGCCGCCTGCGAGGCGGCGGGTCTCAAGCGCTTCCGGCCGTCCTCCAGGACGCCCGGCTACAGCCTCGGCTTTTACGCGCCGCCCGACGACGCGCTGGAAGATCCTGACGCGCTCCGGCCCTGGGTCGAGATCGCCTTGGCTGCGGCACGATCGAGCCCGGTCAAGAAAGCGATGGTGCGCCACTCTGCCCCCAATTGAGGCAGCGTTTCACCCGGCCGTCACGCCGCCTTGTCACCCGGACTGGCCGCCACCTATCCTTCTCCTGGCGTCCAAGAGAGACGCGCTCACAGGAGGATATCTCGATGATGCGACGACACCTCGTTTCGCTTGCCAGCAGCGTTGCGCTCTTGATCGGCCTTGGGCTTGCGCCGGCGGCGCAGGCTGCCTGGCCGGAACGCCCCGTATCGATCATCGTCCCGGCCGCTGCCGGTGGCGGCACCGATGCAACCGGTCGCCTCTTAGCAAAGCAGCTGCAGGACATCTTCAAGCAACCTTTCAACGTCGTGAACCAGGGCCAGGCGGGCGGGGTGGTGGGCCACACGAACATCGCGACCGCGCGCCCGGACGGCTACACCCTTGGCGTCATCTATCCCTATGCCCAGTACAAGCTGCTCGGCCAGGCCGACATCAACCGCGATATGTTTACGCCGATCGCGCAGTACAATTTCGATCCGGCCGGCTTCCACGCACCGATCAACACGCCCTACAAGACTCTCAAAGATGCACTGGCGGCGATCAAGGCAAACCCGTCGAAGTTCAAGATCGGCTGCGGCGGCTCCTGCGGCGGCAGCTGGGATATCCCTGTCTCCGGACTTCTGATCGACCAGGGCGTCGACACCAAGGCGATCAATTTCATCCCGAGCAACGGCGCCGCAGTGAGCCTGCAGGAGCTCGCCGCCGGCGGCCTCGACTTCGTGACCGCCTCGGCGCCGGAAGCGAAGGCCCTGATCGAGGCCGGCAAGGTGCAGCCCCTGGTGGTCATGAGCGACGATCGCATTCCCGCTTTCCCGAATATCGCCACGGTCAAGGAGCAGATCGGCAAGACTTTTGAAGGCGGCGCCTGGCGCGGCGTCGCCGGTCCGAAGGGGCTGCCGGCCGAGGTCGTGCAGGCGATGGAGAAGGCGCTGAAGCAGATCTACGACTCGGCCGAGTTCCGCGACGCAATGACCGCGCGGGGCTTCGGCATGCGTTGGCGGCCTTCGGCCGACTTCACCGCCTTCCTCAAGGAGCACGAGGAATTCACCGCGCGCATCATGACCGCGCTCAACATGGTGAAGAAGTAGCCTGGATCCTCGACCCGCCCGGCGCCGCCGGGCGGGTCGTTCCTCTCCTCATGAAGTTCAACGACGCGATCATCGGGATCGTCGTCGCGCTTTTCGGCGCGGCGGTCATTTCTCAGGCCTGGTACTTTCCGAAGGCCCAGCACATTCCCTACGGTCCCGGCTTCCTGCCGACGCTCCTCGGCATCGGCCTTGTGATCTGCGGCGGGCTGCTGGTGATCGGCGGCCTGACCCATCGCCGCGAGCAGCCGGTGCTCGCGCTCGGTGCCTGGGCGAGCTCACCCCGGCACGCTTTCGGCTTCCTGCTCGTCCTCGCCGGCCTTGGCTTCTACGTGCTGTTTGCCGACGACATCGGCCATTTCGCCTGCTCGGTCATCATCCTCTTTGCGCTGATCGCGCATCTGAGCCGCAGGCCGCTCTATGCCCTGGCTATCGCGATCGTCGCCAGCGTCGCCATCCAGATGTTCTTCGTCGAGATCCTTCTGGTGCCGCTCCCCTGGGGCGTGCTCGAGCCCTATTCGGGATGGTTCAATTGGAGGTGATCCTGACCGCGCTCGGGTTGCTGCTGCAGCCCTACACGCTGACGGTCATGCTGGCGGCCGCGGTGTTCGGCCTGTTCGTCGGGTCCATGCCCGGACTGACCGCGACGATGGCGACGGCGCTGCTGGTGCCGGTCACCTTCTTCATGGAGCCGGTGCCGGCGATCGCAGCGATCGTAACCGCCTCGGCCATGGCGATCTTCGCCGGCGACATTCCCGGAGCGCTCTTGCGCATTCCCGGCACACCGGCCTCCGCCGCCTACACCGACGAAGCCTACGCCATGACCAGGAAGGGCGAAGCCGAGATGGCGCTTGGCGCGGGCGTCACCACCTCGGTCTATGGCGGCCTTTTCGGTTCGGCTGCGCTGATGTTCGCGGCGCCGCCGCTGGCCGAGCTCGCGCTCAAGTTCTCGAGCTATGAGTATTTCTGGCTCTCGATGCTCGGCCTCGCCTGCGCCCTCCTCGTCTCGCCGGGATCGCCGGTCAAGGGCGCGATCTCTCTCCTCTTCGGCTTGCTGCTTGCCACCATCGGCATCGATCCAATGACGGGCTTCAGCCGGTTCACTTTCGGTTACGTCCAGCTCCTCGGCGGCCTCAGCCTGGTCCCGGTCCTGGTCGGCATGTATGCCGTAGCCGAGATCCTGCGTTATGCGACGACAATCGATGCGCCCGCGACCCTGCCGCAGAAGAAGATCGGCAACATCTTTGCCGGGCAATGGCGGATGCTGTGGAAGTACCGCTGGCCGGTCATGCGCGGCAACATCACGGGCACGCTGATCGGCGCGCTACCCGGCGCCGGCGCCGACGTCGCCGCCTGGATCTCCTACGCGACGGCGAAGAGGTTCTCGAAGGAGCCGGAGAAGTTCGGCACCGGCCATGTCGAGGGCATCGCCGAGGCCGGGGCCGCCAACAATTCCGCGCTTGGCGGCGCCTACATACCGGCTACGGTTTTCGGCATTCCGGGCGACTCGATCACGGCGATCGTGATCGGCGTCCTCTACATGAAGGGGATGAATCCGGGACCGACCATCTTCATCCGCAACCCCGAGCTGATCTATGCGGTGTTCCTGTCCTTCTTCCTCGCCAACCTCTTGATGCTTCCGCTCGGTTGGACTGCAATCAAGGCCTCCAAGCAGATCCTCTCGGTGCCGCGTCACACGCTGATGCCGATCATCCTGATGTTCTGCCTGGTCGGCTCGTTTGCGATCGACAATGTGCTCTTCGCCGTCACCGTCATGTTGATCATGGGCATCGCCGGCTTCCTGATGGAGGAGAACGGCATTCCGATCGCGCCCTGCGTTCTGGCTCTGGTGCTGGGGCCGCTGATCGAGAACAACTTCATCACCTCGATGATGAAGGCTGAGGGTCATCTGCTGCCGTTTTTCGAACGTCCCATCGCCGGCGCGCTCGGGGTCATCACGATACTTGTCTGGCTGACGCCGTTGGCGCTCTGGCTCTGGCGGCGGAGCCGCTGGCGCGCGGCGGCGGGAGCCTAGGCGACGAAGGCGTCGTAGGGACCGCCGGCCCAGATCGGCCGCTTGCCGAAGATCAGCGCCACCTGCATTGCGCGGGCGCTCGCCTCCTCCATCGTCACCTCGACGAAGCCGGCGTTGGGCAGCGCACGCAGCAGCATCTCGCAGCGGCGGCGAGCTCTCGGCTCCATCGTCATGCGCATGGCGATCAGAAAGCGTCCGCCGGGCTTGAGGATACGCAGCACCGACTTCAGGTCGAGCCGGAGATGCGGCCAGAACTGCACGGAGTTGACCGCCAGCACAACATCGAAGCTGCCTTCGCGGAACGGCATTTCCGAGACCGAGCATTCGCGCACATCGACCACACCCTCGCGGATCGCGACCTTGTTCAGCGTGCGTGCCGCGTCCACCATGTCGGGTGCGTGGTCGATGGCGACGATCCGCCTTGCCTGCCCGTCGCGCACAAGCCGCTCGATGGCGTCGCCCGGCCCGCAGCCGATCTCAAGCACGGACTCGCCATGCTGCATCTCAAGCGCCGAGACCGCGCAGCGGTTTATCGGTCCGTTGACGCGACGCCACATCCAGCCGAAAGCGCGGCCGACCCGGCCGCGCGGCTTGGCCGCCTGGCCGATCTTCGGCCGGGCAAGAGCCTCGTCTTCCTTCTCTTCCTGGAGCAGCATCCGGGCACTAGTTCGCGCCCGTCCTTCTATGCCGTCAAGCCGAGGCCGGTCGAAGCTCGCCCGCAGCTTGGCGAGAAACCCGAAAGGCCGAATGCAGCGCGAGCACGCCCATCCCGGCCGCAACCAGCGCGTCCGGCCAGCCTTGCCCCGTCCCCAGCACGCCAGCTGCCGCAGCGAGCACGGCCAGGTTGCCGATCGCGTCGTTGCGCGTGCAGAGCCAGACCGAGCGGCGATTGGAGTCGCCCTCGCGGAAGCGGTAGAGCAGCATGGCGACGCCGAGGCTGGCGAAGAGCGCCAGCGTGCCGACGACGCCCATGGTCGGTGCTTCCGGCACCGTGCCGGCCAACGCGTGCAGAGCGGTCGAGCCCAGCACCCAGAGGCCGAACCCCGCCATGCTCGCCGCCTTCAGCAGCGAGGCCTTGGCGCGGATCGCTACCGCCGCGGTTAGCACCCAGAGGCTGACGGCATAGTTGGCACCGTCGCCGAGGAAGTCGATCGAGTCGGCCAGCAGCGAGTCAGACTGCGACGCTCGGCTCGCCAGAATCTCGATCGCGAACATCGCGAGGTTGACGACGAGCGCGATGATCAAGATGCGCCGGTAGACCGGATCGTTGCCCGTACCGTTGTCATGATCGCAGCAATGGGCAGGCATCTCAGTCCTCCGAACGAGGTTCGCGGATATGGGCCGCCATGTCCTCGATGACGGTACGCACATGCGCATCGGCGAGCGAGTAGAAGACCTGCTTCCCCTGGCGCTCGGCCTTGACCAGGCGGGCGGCACGCAGGAGGCGCAGGTGATGGCTGACGAGCGAGGGGCTCTGGCGCAGACCCTCAGCGACGGCGCCGACCGGGCGCGGCTCCTCGGCAACGGCGAGCACAATTGCCAGTCGGGTCGGGTCGCCGAGCAGCCGGAAGGTCCCGGCCAGCTCCTGGGTCTGACTCACGGTCAGAAGATGCATGTTATGTAATATATTTCTGAACATATGAACATATGTTCGAATATTACGTTCCCGGAGCCCGTGCAAGCGGCCGGCCTTGACCCATCGGGGTTACCCCTCAAGATCGACGGCAAGGGCTAGACCCACTCATTGCAGAGAGACCCATGGCCTTGGCAAAGGCGAAGCCGGCCGTCTCCGACTACCTCGTAACCCAGGACTGGAAGGGGTATTCGGCGACGGAGCACACGACCTGGAAGACGCTGTTCGAGCGCCAGCAGGCGATCCTCAGGGACCGCGCCTGCAACGAGTATCTGGCCGGCGTCCATGCGCTCGACGTAACCGCCGCTGGTATCCCTGACTTCCGGCGTCTCAACGAGATCCTGAAGGCCTCATCGGGTTGGGAGATCGTCGCGGTGCCGGGCCTCGTGCCGGATGACGTGTTCTTCGCGCTGCTCGCCGACCGCAAGTTTCCCTCGACCTGCTTCATCCGCACCCCGGCGCAGCTCGACTACATCCAGGAGCCCGACGTCTTCCATGACGTCTTTGGTCATGTACCGCTGCTGGTGCATCCGGTCTTCGGTGACTACATGCAAGCCTATGGCGAGGGCGGCTTGAAGGCGCTCGGCCTCGGTGCGCTGGAGAAGCTGGCGCGGCTCTACTGGTACACGGTCGAATTCGGGCTCATCCGCACACCGGAAGGCCTGCGCATCTACGGTTCCGGCATCGTCTCGAGCAAGGGCGAGTCAATCTATTCGCTCGAAGCGAAAGCCCCGAAGCGCATCGAGTTCGACCTGATGCGGATCATGCGCACGCGCTATCGCATCGATGACTTCCAGGAGTGCTATTTCGTCATCGACAGCTTCAAGGACCTGATCGAGGCGACGCGCCCGGACTTCACGCCCTACTATGCGGAACTCGCCGGGCTCCCCGACATTGCGCCGGGGGAGGTCATCGAGAGCGACCGGCTTCTCTAAGGCAATTCCGCCCACCAAGCCGGACCGGTGCTCCATGCCGCGCCGGCATTCATGCACGCCGACTCGGGCCTTACGATGCCTTGGAGGCCTATGAGGCGATCTCGCGCGCGATCACGAGGCGCTGGATGTCCGAGGTGCCTTCGTAGATCTGGGTGATGCGGACGTCGCGGTAGATGCGCTCGACCGGAAAGTCGGCGAGGTAGCCGTAGCCGCCGTGGATCTGGATCGCATCCGAGCAGACGCGCTCCGCGATCTCGGATGCGAAGAGCTTCGCCATCGAGGCCTCTTTCAGGCAACGCTCGCCGGCATCGCGCAGCGCCGCGGCGTGCAGAACGAGCTGGCGGGCGGCCTCGATCTGGGTTGCCATATCGGCAAGGCGGAAGCCGACGGCCTGGTGCTCGAAGATCGGCTTGCCGAAGGTTTGGCGTTCCTTCGCATAGGCAAGCGCGGCCTCATAGGCGGCGCGTGCCATGCCGATCGCCTGAGCGCCGATGCCGATACGGCCGCCCTCGAGGTTGGCGAGCGCGATACGGTAGCCGTCACCCTCCTTGCCCAGCATCAGCTCGGGCTCGATGCGGACATCGTCCATCTGGATCTGACAGGTCTCGGAGGCGTTAAGGCCGAGCTTCTTCTCGACCCGCGCGACCTTCCACCCTTCGGCCGTGGTCGGGACCAGGAAGGCGGAGATACCCTTCTTGCCGGCGTCAGGATCGGTGACCGCGAAGACGATGGCGAGGTCGGCCTTGCCGCCCGAGGTGATGAACTGCTTGGTGCCGTTGAGCACCCAGCCATTTCCCTCGCGCTTCGCCCGCGTCTTCAGCGCGGAGGCGTCCGAGCCCGCCCCCGGCTCGGTCAGGCAGAAGCAGGCGAGCTGCTCGCCGCGCGCCAGCGGCCGCAGGAATTGCTCCTTCTGCCTATCGGTGCCGAATTTCAGGATTGGCATGCAGCCGACCGAATTGTGCACGCTCATGATCGTCGAGGTCGAGCCGTCGCCGGCGGCGATCTCCTCGAGCGCCAGCGCATAGGCGACGTGATCGGAGGCGGCGCCGTCGAGATGCTCCGGCACCAGCATGCCCATGAAGCCGAGTTTGCCGAGTTCCCGGAGCGCGTCGGAGGGGAAAGTCGCCTCCGCATCCCACCTTGCCGCGTGCGGCTTCAGATGCTCCTCGGCAAAGGCCCGCGCCGTGTCGCGGATCATCGCCTGGGTCTCGTTCAGCAGCATGCCAAGCTCTCCACTCGCCTCGACATGCGCCGAAACCCCTGGTTTCGCCGCCAGATCACCATGGAATCGCCTGGCCCTGGTAGTCGAAGAACTTTCCGGTGTCGCCCGGAACCACCTTGTCGATGACCTTCTTCATGCCGGCGATCGACTCCGGAATCTCGATCGCCGCCCCCGGCCCGCCCATGTCGGTCTTGACCCAGCCCGGATGCACCAAAAGGCAGGTGACGCCGCGGGACTTGAGATCGAGCGCAAGGCAGCTGACCGCCATGTTGAGGGCGCTCTTCGACGTGCGATAGGCGACTTGGCCGCCGGCAGAATTCATGCCGATCGAGCCCATGCGGCTGGTGACGAAGGCCATCTTCTTCTGCCTGGAATGAGCCACATTGTCGGCCAATGCCTCCGCCAGGCGCATCGGCGCGACGACATTGGTCTTCAGCACCTGCTGGAACTCGTCATAGTCGAGCTGACCGAGCTTGACGTCGCGCTTGCCGAAGATGCCGGCATTGTTGAGAAGGAGGTCGACCGGCTCGCTACCGAGACTCTTCCCCAGCGCCTTGACGTCCTTCGGGTCGTCGACATCGAGCGGATGGATGTGCAGATCGCCCTTGAGCTTGCGGAGCGCATCCGCCTTGGTCGGGTGCCGGCAGCCGGCATGCACGGTCCAGCCTTCGGCCAGATAGACGCGGGCGAACTCAAGGCCGAGGCCGCGATTGGCGCCGGTGATGACGGCGGTAGGCATTACTCGGTCTCCTTGAAAAGCTCGCGGCCGATCAGCATGCGGCGGATCTCGGATGTGCCGGCGCCGATCTCGTAGAGCTTGGCGTCTCGCAGAAGACGGCCGGTCGGAAAGTCGTTGATGTAGCCATTGCCGCCGAGGGCCTGGATCGCTTCGAGCGCCATCCAGGTCGCCTTCTCGGCAGCGTAGAGGATGGCGCCGGCGGAGTCCTTCCGCGTCGTCTTGCCTTTGTCGCAGGCCTTGGCCACCGCATAGACGTAGGATTTGGCGGCGTTCATGCCGACATACATGTCGGCGAGCTTACCCTGCATGAGCTGGAACTCGCCGATCGGCTGGCCGAACTGCTTGCGCTCATGCACATAGGGCACGACCACGTCCATGCAGGCCTGCATGATGCCAAGGGGTCCGGCAGCCAGCACGGCGCGCTCATAGTCGAGACCGCTCATCAGCACCCGCGCGCCGCCATTGACCTGGCCCAGCACATTCTCGGCCGGCACCTCGCAGTCGGCGAAGACCAGCTCGCAGGTGTTGGAGCCGCGCATACCGAGCTTGTCGAGCTTCTGAGCGGTCGAAAAGCCCTTCATGCCCTTCTCGATCAGGAAGGCGGTGATGCCCTTCTGATGCGCGGCCGGATCGGTCTTGGCATAAACGACCAGCGTGTCGGCATCCGGCCCGTTGGTGATCCACATCTTGGAGCCGTTGAGGAAGTAGCGATCGCCTTTCTTCTCGGCCCGCGTCTTCATGCCGACGACATCGGAGCCGGCGCCGGGCTCGCTCATCGCCAGCGCGCCGACGTTCTCGCCCGAGACGAGCTTCGGCAGGTACTTCTTCTTCTGCGCCAAGGTGCCGTTCAGCCGGATCTGGTTGACGCAGAGATTGGAGTGCGCGCCATAGGAAAGCCCGACCGAGGCCGAGGCACGGCTGATCTCCTCCATGGCGATGCAATGCTCGAGATAGCCCAGACCGGCGCCGCCGAATTCCTCCTCAACGGTGACGCCGAGGACTCCGAGATCGCCCATCTTGCGCCAGAGGTCGTTGGGGAAGGCGTTGGTGCGGTCGATCTCCGCCGCCCGTGGGGCAATCTCGCGCGCGGCGAAGCCGCGGACCGAGCTGCGCAGTTCGTCGGCGACGTCGCCCAGGTCGAAGTCGAGGCTCGGATAGTCGTTCGGCAGCATGGCGTTCCCTGACCCGCTTTTCGCCGACTATAGCGAATCGCGGGGGCCGACGCGCTAGGCGCCGCGATCACGCCAAGGGGTGTGCCGAGCGCCCTATCGGGGCTTGCGCGCCGCCAGCGTCTTCTTGAACAGCTTCACGTAGGCGTCGGGGCGCGTGACATAGGGGAAGTGCCCGCCGGTCTTGAGGTGGAACCTCTCGGCCTTGGGGTAGCGCTTGCGGACAGCCTCCAGCACCGGTCGCGCCACGACCATGTCGTCGGCGCTGTCGAGCACGACGATCCTGCTGTCAGGAAGCTTCAGCTTCGGCACTGCCGGCCCTTCGCGGACGACGAGCACGCGGCTCTTCAGCCACGCGCCGCCGAGCCGGTCGCAATTCTCCTTGAGCACCTTCTTCAGCAAGCGGAAACCGGCATCCGGCGCCGGCATGCCGGCGAGCGCGGCATGCGCCCTCGCCAGGTGTTCCTTTGCCGAAATCTTGCTCGCATCGCCGGGCAGCCGCACGCGCAGAGCCTTGTCCTTGGGGTCGATCAGCGTGTTGGCGACATACAGCTTTTCGATCCGCTCCGGATGCCGGGCCGCGAAGTGCTGCACGAGGAAACCGCCGAGCGAGGAGCCGAGGAGATGCGCTTTCTCGATCTTGAGCTTGTCGAACAGCACCTTCAGGCTGTCGGCGAGCTTCAGGATATTAAGCGCCGGCGGCACGGTAAGCGCGACGATGCGGGCGCTGCCCGAGAGCGCGACGATCTGGTTCCAGAAGATGTCGGCGACACCCATCGTCCCCGGAATCAGCACGAGCGTCGGCTGACTCTTCTTTCCTTTGACCTCGATGACACCCCATTTGAGCCGGCTAGCCGCGACCTGGCGCTCCGGATGGCGCTTACGGAATGCAGCGAGCTTCATGCGATCCCCCGTTGTTCCTTCTCAGCGGCCGCCGACCCGGCGTGCCAGATCGTGCACATACTTACGGTCTGCGGGGTCGAGCGCGCCCTTGGCCAGATCGTCCCGGAAGCCGCGCAGCTCATCCTTCGTGTCCGAGCTGACCGCGGCCGAGGCGAGCAGCCTGTCGATCAGCTCGGCTTCGTCGCCGGTCAGCTCGACAGTCGGCGCGGGCGGCGCGCGCAGCAGGTCTTCCCAGGCGAGGCCGGAGGCAGCGACGCGCCTGACCACCTCGCGCGCCGCGGTCAGCACATCAGCGTCGTCGGTGCCGCCAAGGCGGCCAAGCAAGGCAAGAAAGCTATCACGGTCGGTATTCGGCATCGGTCTCCTCAGCTCCGCCAGCGCAGGACACGTTCCTTCACGGGATTGACGAAGCCTCGGCCTTCGGCGCGGCTCGCCGACCATTCCTTCTTCAGTCGGTAATACCACTTCGCCTGGGTGTCGGCGTCATCGATCAGCATCAGCGGCGGATCTTCGGCAAGACCTATCGCCTGCATCGCCATGATGTCGCGGTCCTGCCCTAGGAAAGCACGGGCAAAGGGACGGAAGAAAGGCCTGAAAAGCGAGAGCCAGGGCCGTGTCCACCATATCGCGTGGTGGATCTGGGTCGTCTTGGCATCGATCGGGGTGACCGCGGTGAGCGCGCCGACGACGACCTTCTCAGTCCGGATGTGCTCGATCCGCACGCCGGGGAGCCGGAAGCTGATCTCGGTCTCCGGGGTGCCACCGATGATCCGATAGGCGCGGCTGTTCGAGGACGGCCGATGCCGGGCCATGGTGAAGCCGAGATCTGAGGGCACGAAGCGCTTGGCCTTCTCGTGAATCGAGGCCGCCGAACGCCACCACCAGGTCCGGTGCACAAAGGGGCCATGCGCCGGGTCCATGAGGCCGACCACGGCATGATCCATGGCGCAGCCGAAGGGCATCTTCTCAAGCAGATCCGCCGGCCGGTCGCCGACATCGGGCACCATCGGGATCGGCGGCGCAGCAGAAGGATCGGCGCCGGCGAAGATCCAGATGTTCCCCTGGACCTCGCGCGCCGGCAAAGTCTTGGCCTTGATGCGGCCAGGCTCGAAAGCCTGGCCCTCAACCAGCGACGGGATCGCGGTGCAGCGGCCATCGGCGCTGAAGCGCCAGCCGTGGTAGCAGCACTCGACCTCGCGCCCGTCGAAGCGGCCGAAGCTCAAGGGAATGCCGCGATGCGGGCAGAAATCCTTGAAGCAGAACACCTGGCCTTCATCGGTGCGTCCGAACAGCAGGCGCTCGCCGAGCACCGATCGCACGACCATGCGGCCGCGCGCGAGCTCGCGCCCGGGCAGCGCCAAGTACCAAAGGTCGCGGAGCCAACCCTGCTCTACAGGATCAGCCATGTCGCGAGCCCAAGGAAGGCGAAGAAGCCGACGACATCGGTCACGGTGGTGAGGAATACCCCGGAGGCGACAGCCGGGTCGACTCCAAGACGCTCCAGGATGAGCGGAATCGTCATGCCCGCGAGCCCGGCCGCCAGCAGGTTGAGAATCAAGGCCAGGCCGATCACGACGCCCAGCATCGGCCTGCCGAACCAGGCATAGGCGACGAGCCCGACTATCGCGCCGAACAGGGCGCCGTTGATGATGCCGAGCGCCCCTTCCTTGACGATGACGCGGAGCGCGTTGGTGCGGCCGATCTCGCGCATGGCGAGCGCGCGGACCGCAACGGTGAGCGACTGCGTCCCGGCGTTGCCGCCCATCGAGGCAACGATCGGCGCCAGCACTGCAAGCGCCACCACCTGCTCGATCGTATCTTCGAACATATGGATCACCGAGGCGGCGACGAAGGCCGTGGCCAGGTTGACCAGGAGCCAGACGAAGCGTGCCCTCGCGGTCTCGACCAAACCACTGGCGATGTCCGACTCGGAAACGCCGCCGAGCTTCAGGAGGTCGTCCTCGGCCTCTTCGTCGATGACGTCGACAATGTCGTCGACGGTGATGCGGCCGAGCAGCCGGCCGTTCTCGTCGACCACCGGCGTCGAGACCAGGCCGTAGCGGCGGAACATCTGCGCCACCTCTTCCTGGTCGGTAGCCGGCGGCACCGAGCGCGGCTCGGTTGCCATGATGTCGGCGACGCGTACTGGCCGTTTCGAGCGCAGCAATCGCGACAGCAGGATGACACCGTCCAGGCGATTGCCTGCGGAGACGACGTAGATCTCCTGGAAATTTTCCGGCAGCTCGGCTTCCGTCCGCATGAAGTCGATGGTCTGGCCGACCGTCCAGTGGGTCGGCACGGCCACGACCTCGCGCTGCATCAGGCGACCGGCCGAGTACTCGGGGTATGTTAGACCCTGCTCGAGGACGACGCTTTCCGCGGCCGGCACCGCCTCGAGGAGCCGATGCCGATCCTCCTCGCCTAGGTCGGTCATCAGATCGACGGCATCGTCGGAGTCGAGCTCGGTCAGCGCCGCGGCGACGTCGCGCGTGCCCATCACCTCGAACACATCCTCACGCACGGCTTCGTCGAGGTAGGGCAGGATCTCGGGATCGAACCGGGTGCGGATTGCCTCGATCGCCGCACGCCGCCGGTTCACATCGAGGCGCGAGAGCAGGTCGGCGACATCGGCCGGATGCAGCGGGCGGATGAGGCCTCGGATCTGGTTCGGCCGACCGGCGTCGACCGCATCCAGGATCGCCTGCTCGACCGCGGGAGTCAGGCCGTAAAGCGCTACTTCCGGTGGGCGCCGACGGGTTCCGTCGGCAAACGTCGCGTCCGCCGGGCCGGTCATCGCCTCACACCGCCGGACTGGCCGCCCGGCTCTGGGCGTCGGCGACGGCGAAGGCCGTCATGTTGACGATGCCGCGGACGGTGACGGCTTGCGTCAGGATATGCACGGGCTGAGCGGTGCCGAGCAGGATCGGCCCGACCGAAAGTCCTTCGCCCAGGATCTTGAGCAGATTGAAGGCGATGTTGGCGGCATCGATCGTCGGAAGGATCAGCAGGTTCGCCGTGCCTTTGAGACGAGAGTTGGGGAAGATGCGCTCGCGGATGATCTCCGAAACCGCGGCATCCCCCTGCATCTCGCCTTCGACCTCGAGATCCGGCGCCGCCTTCACGATCCGGGACAGCGCCTCCCGCATCTTCAACGCCGAGGGCGTATCGCGGCTCCCGAAGCTCGAATGCGAAACCAGCGCCACCTTGGGCTGGATGCCGAAACGGCGGACTTCTGCCGCGGCCATCAGCGTCATCTCGGCGATGGCGTCGACTGTCGGGTCCGTATTGACGTGCGTATCGGCGATGAAGAAGGAACCGCGCGGCAGGATCAGCAGGTTGAGCGCGGCGAAGTGACGCGCGCCGGGCTTGTGACCGATCACGTCGCGGACGTGGCGGAGATGGTCGGGATACCTGCCGACCGAGCCGCAGATCATTGCGTCCGCCTCGCCTCGCTTGACCATCAGCGTGCCGATGACCGTGGTCCGCGTGCGTACCACCGTGCGCGCGTGGTCGGGCGAGACGCCACGCCGTTCCAGCAGCGAGTGGTAGAGCTTCCAATATTCCGGGTAGCGCGGATCGTCCTCGGGGTTGACCAGATCGAAGTGATCGCCGCGCCGCATACGCAGCCCGAAGCGCTGGATGCGCATGTCGACGACCGAAGGTCGGCCGATCAGGATCGGCCGTGCGAGCTTCTCGTCGATCACCGTCTGCACGGCGCGAAGCACACGCTCCTCCTCGCCGTCGGTGTAGACGACGCGCTTCGGATCGAGCTTGGCGCGCTGATAGACCGGCCGCATCACCTGGCCGGAGCGGAAGACGAATTGCGAGAGGTGCTGGCGATAGGCGTCGAGATCGGCAATCGGCCGGGTCGCGACGCCGCTCGCCATCGCCGCCTCCGCGACGGCGGGGGCGATGCGCGTGATGAGCCTGGGGTCGAAAGGCTTCGGGATCAGGTTGTCGGGTCCGAAGGCCGGTGGCGCCTCGCCATAGGCGGCGGCGACGATGTCGGAGGACTCCTCCATCGCGAGGTCGGCGATCGCCTTGACGCAGGCGACCTTCATCGCCTCGTTGACCGCGGTCGCGCCGACATCGAGCGCACCGCGGAAGATGAAAGGAAAGCAGAGGACGTTGTTGACCTGGTTCGGATAGTCGGAGCGGCCGGTCGCGATCACGGCATCGGGACGCACCGCCCGCACCTCCTCCGGCAGGATCTCGGGCGTCGGATTGGCGAGGGCCAGCACGATCGGCCGTTCTGCCATCTTCGCCACCATCTCGGGCTTGAGCACGCGGGGCGCGGAAAGTCCGAGGAAGATGTCGGCACCGCCGATCGCATCGCCCAGCGACCGCGCCTTGGTCTCGCGCGCGTAGCGCTCCTTGCGCGGGTCCATCAGCTCCTTGCGCCCGGCATAGACGACGCCCGCGATGTCGGAGACCATCGTGTTCTCGATCTTGAGGCCGAGATGGACGAGAAGATCGAGGCAGGCGAGCGCGGCGGCGCCGGCGCCGGAGGCCACCAGCTTGACGCTGTCGAGCGACTTTCCGACGACGCGGAGCGCATTCAGGATCGCCGCGGCGACGATGATCGCGGTGCCGTGCTGATCGTCATGGAAGACCGGAATCTTCATCCGGCGGCGGAGCTTCTCCTCGATCTCAAAGCATTCCGGCGCCTTGATGTCCTCAAGGTTGATGCCGCCGAAGGTCGGCTCGAGCGCGGCGACAATGTCGACCAGCTTGTCGGGATCGAGCTCGTCAATCTCGATGTCGAAGACATCGATGCCGGCGAACTTCTTGAAGAGAACGCCCTTGCCTTCCATCACCGGCTTGGCGGAGAGCGCGCCGATGGCGCCCAGGCCGAGGACGGCGGTGCCGTTGGTGACGACGGCGACCAGGTTGCCCCGCGCGGTGAGCTCGGCCGCCTGGGCGGCGTCGCCGGCGATCGCCTCGGAAGCGGCGGCAACGCCCGGCGTATAGGCCAACGCCAGGTCGCGCTGGTTGGCCAGCGGCTTGGTCGGGATGACGCCGATCTTTCCGGCCGGCGCACGCCGATGATAGTCGAGCGCCGCTGCCCTTACGTCCTCGTCGGCCATGCCCCTCCCGCTCCCCGTCGTGCCGGGCCGCTATCGTACCGATCTTGAGCGAAAGGCCCGCTCGATTTCTCGGGCGGGCCTTTCGGAAATTGGTGCGGTCGAGAAGACTCGAACTTCCACAGGGTTTCCCCCACAGCGACCTCAACGCTGCGCGTCTACCAGTTCCGCCACGACCGCATTGCGTGGGATGCAGGGCCGGGATGGGCATCCGGTCCTTGCCAAGAACGCCCGCCGGGAATAGCAAATCGCGACCCATGGATCAAGCGGCGCCGACCACCGAGTCAGGCCTGGAATGGCGGGAGGAAGACCGTCCGGTCCCCTATCCCGAAGCCCTGGCGCGGATGGAGGCCCGGGTCGAGGAAATCCGCGCCGGAAAGGCGCCCGAGCTGGTCTGGCTGCTCGAGCACCCGCCCCTCTATACCGCAGGCACTTCGGCCGACCCCAAGGAGCTCCTGGACCCGCGCTTTCCGGTCTTCGCCACGGGCCGCGGCGGCCGCTACACTTATCATGGGCCCGGCCAGCGCGTGGTCTATGCCCTGCTCGACCTCAAGCGCCGGAAGCCCGACATCCGCGCCTATGTGCACGCCCTGGAGGCCTGGGCCATCGGCGCGCTGGCCCGTCTCGGAGTCGAGGCGGAGACCCGGCCGGACCGTATCGGCCTCTGGGTCCGGCGCAGCGACCGCAACACCCCCTGGGTCGAGGACAAGATAGGCGCTATCGGTGTGCGTGTACGCCGCTGGGTCAGCTTCCACGGCCTCGCGCTCAACGTCGAGCCCGACCTCTCGCATTTCGGCGGCATCGTACCCTGCGGCATCTCGGCGCATGGGGTTACCTCGCTGGTCGATCTCGGCGTGCCCGCGACCATGGCCGACCTCGATGCAGCGCTCAAGGCCGCGTTCGAGGACGTGTTCGGCCGGGAGGGCAGCTTCAGTCGCGAATGCCGCTGAAGGCCATTGCCAGGAACAGGACCATCGCGCCGATCGTCGCTAACGAACCGATGGCGACAACCACATGCTCGTCGGCGAAGATGCTGCGCGCGATGCCGATGACCAGCAGCAGCGCGCCGACCTGGGCCATCCAGAACTGCGGCCAGGCGAGCCGGCTCTCCTCATCTGCGGATAGGCCTTGAGGACGAGGCCGTAGAGCGCAAGGGCCGCCCAGCCCACCAGGTTGATGTGGGCATGGACCGGCGCCGCCGCGAAGTCCTGGCCGTCGCCCGTATGGATGCCGAGGCCCACGCCGGCCAGCGCATAGACGATGGCGTCAGCAGAAAGCTGCTCGGAAGCGTCATCGATCGTCTCCAAGGAACTCGATTGAGGACTGATACGCAGGAATCACGCGGTCGGATGCTGAGCGAAGCCCGCGACGGGGGCCTCGGCTGACGGCTCCGCGTCCACCCGATCGACCCGCGCCGATGGCGGGCCGCGACGGCAGGCGGCGATCATGGCCTCGACCGCGTCCTTCGGGCCCGCGAACACCGCTTCGACCGCACCGTCCCGGCGGTTCCTGACCCAACCATCGAGGCCGCGGCGCGTGGCTTCCTCGACAGTCCAGCCGCGATACCACACGCCTTGAACCCGGCCTTCGATGCGGACGCGGACGACGCAGCGTTCGCTCACGCGAATTCCAGGATCTTCTGGTCGACGGCGAGGGAGTCCCCGGCATTGGCGTGGACAATGGCGACCTTGCCATCCTGCGGCGCCTTAAGCACGTTTTCCATCTTCATGGCCTCGACCACGGCAAGCGGCTCGCCGGCCTTCACCTCCTGTCCCGGCTTGACCGCAACCGAGACGAGGAGCCCCGGCATCGGCGAGAGCAGGAAGCGCGAGAGGTCGGGAGCCGCCTTCTTCGGCATCAGCGCCAGGTAGCGGGCGGCCTGCGGCGGCACCACCTGCGCCTCGGCCTGGCGGCCGTCGCGCGCGATCCGCCATGAGATACCGTGGCGGCGGATGCGGGCGGCGCAGGCCTCGCCATTGGCGGTGCCGTCGAAGAGCAGCGTTCCCGGCGCGAATTCGCCGCGCAACGCGACGACATGACCCGCGACCGCGACGTCATAGCCATGCTCGGCCGGCTGAACCGCGACCGGCAGATCGATCGGGTCGGAGCCTTCGACCGCAAGCCGCACAACCCAGTCGATTGCGACCGTCGTGCGTCGCCCCGGAAGCTGCCCGTCGATCATCGCATCGCGCTCGGCGAGCCGCCGCTGGAAGGCGGCGGCGAGCGCGGCGAGCAGGTGACGGTTGGCATCCGATGCCGGCGCACCCTTGAAGCCCTTCGGATATTCCTCGGCGATCAGGTTGGTGGTGAGGCGTCCCTCGCGGAAGCGCGGAAGCGCCAAGAGCGCTGCAAGGAAGTCGAGGTTGTGACCGACACCCTCGATCTCGTAGCGGTCGAGCGCGGCGAGCGCGCGATCGATCGCCTCCTCGCGCGTCGCACCCGATGTCACCAGCTTGGCGATCATCGGGTCGTAGTGCATCGATATCTCGGCGCCTTCGTAGACGCCGGTGTCGACGCGGATGCCGTCGCCCTGCGGCGGCCGATAGCGCGTGAGGCGCCCGATCGCCGGCAGGAACCCGCGGCGAGGATCCTCGGCATAGATTCGGGCCTCCATTGCCCATCCCTCGAGCGCCACATCCTTCTGCGCAAGGGGCAGCTTCTCGCCGGCAGCGACCCGGATCATCAGCTCGACCAGATCGAGACCGGTCACCAGCTCAGTCACGGGGTGCTCGACCTGGAGCCGGGTGTTCATCTCGAGGAAGTAGAAGTTGCGGTCCTTGTCGACGATGAACTCGACGGTGCCGGCCGAGCGGTACTTGACCGCCTTGGCCAGCGCCACCGCCTGCTCACCCATCGCCTTCCGCGTCTTGGCGTCGAGGAAGGGACTCGGAGCTTCCTCCAGAACCTTCTGATGACGGCGCTGCACCGAGCATTCGCGCTCGCCGAGGTAGACGACGGTGCCATGCGCGTCGCCGATCACCTGGATCTCGATGTGGCGCGGCTCCTCGACATAGCGCTCGATGAAGACGCGGTCGTCGCCGAAGGAGGACTTCGCCTCGTTGGTCGCCGACTGAAAGCCTTCGCGCACCTCGGCGTCGCTGCGCGCGATCCGCATCCCCTTTCCGCCGCCGCCGGCCGAGGCCTTGATCATCACCGGGAAGCCGACCTTCTTCGCGATCTCGACCGCCTCTTCGGCGTCCGGAATCGCCTCAAGGTGGCCCGGCACGGTCGAGACGCGGGCTGCCTGCGCCAGCTTCTTCGACTCGATCTTGTCGCCCATGGCCTGGATCGCGTGCGGCTCCGGGCCGATGAAGACGATGCCGGCCGTCTTCAGCGCCTCGCAAAATGGTGCGCGCTCGGAGAGGAAGCCATAGCCCGGATGCACCGCCTCGGCGCCGGTCTGCTTGCAAGCCGCAACGATCGCCTCGATGTTGAGATAGCTTTGAGCCGAGGGCGGCGGCCCGATCCTGACCGCCTCGTCCGCCTCGCGCACATGCAGGGCGTCGGCATCCGCATCCGAATAGACCGCGACCGTGCCGATGCCGAGCCGCTTCGCCGTCCGGATCACGCGACAGGCGATCTCGCCGCGATTGGCGATGAGGATTTTCTTGAATGGTGGTGTCACGCGGCGCCTCCCTCGACTCCGCCGGCAGCAGACGTCCTCATCCTGAGCCTGTCGAAGGGTGAGGACGCTGCGAGGTTGCGCAGCTTGCTCCAGTCCCCACGCATCAGCGCCTCCTTCTTGGCTCGACTCCAGCCTTTGAGCTGGCGTTCCGCTGCGATCGCATCGTCGACGCGCTCAAAAGGTTCCTGGAAAACCAGCTCGACCGGTCGACGCGACTTCGTCCAACCGCCAAACGTCCCGGCATTGTGCTCTGCCAGGCGACTCTCGAGGCTCTTCCGCGTGGAGCCGACATAGTAAGTTTCATCGGCGCTACGGAGGATGTAGACAAACGCCGTCATTCGCAGTCCCGGTCTGTGCGCTCACCCTTCGACAAGCTCAGGATGAGGGCTACTGATAGGCCGAATAGCTTCGGGTTCACCGTCCGCCCCCGAACACCCCCATCACATAGGCGCAGTGCACGGCGAGCGGCGCACCCCAGGCGACGAGCAGGAATACGAACCATGGCTGTTCCGGCTGGACGATGACATGCACGACGATCAGCACGACCATCGCGGCCGCATAGGCCAGCAGGTGCAGCTTGAAGCCGCGCAGGCGCCGCTGCATCAGAGCGGAATATTCCGGTGTTTCCGCCATGGGTCTTCGATCTTCTTGTCGCGCAGCATGGCGAGCGAGCGGCAGATCCGCGGCCGGGTCGAATGCGGCATGATCACGTCGTCGATGAAGCCGCGATGGCCGGCGACGAAGGGATTGGCAAACTTCTCGCGATATTCATCGGTGCGTGCCTCGATCTTGGCCGGATCGCCGATATCGCCGCGGAAGATGATCTCGACCGCGCCTTTCGGCCCCATCACCGCGATTTCGGCCGTCGGCCAGGCGTAGTTCACGTCGCCGCGGAGATGCTTCGAGCTCATTACGTCGTAAGCGCCGCCATAGGCTTTCCGCGTGATCACTGTCACCTTGGGCACGGTCGCCTCGGCATAGGCGAAAAGCAGCTTGGCGCCATGCTTGATGATGCCGCCATATTCCTGTGCGGTGCCCGGAAGGAATCCCGGCACGTCGACGAAGGTGACGATCGGGATGTTGAAGGCATCGCAGAAGCGGACGAAGCGTGCGCCTTTCCGCGCCGAGTCGATATCGAGACACCCCGCCAGCACCATCGGCTGGTTGGCGACGATGCCGATCGTCTGCCCGGCCATGCGGCCGAAGCCGATGACGATGTTGCCGGCATATCCCGGCTGCAGCTCGAAGAAGTCGCCCTCGTCGACGACCTTCAGGATCAGCTCCTTGATGTCGTAGGGCTTGTTCGGATTGGCCGGCACCAGCGTATCGAGCGAGTCCTCGGTGCGGTCGGCCGGATCGGATGTCGGCTTGATCGGCGGCTTCGCCCGGTTCGAGGGGGGAAGGAAGTCGAGAAAGCGGCGAAGCTGAAGCAGGGCCTCGACATCGTTCTCGAAGGCGAGATCGGAGACGCCCGATCTGGTCGAGTGCGTGACCGCGCCGCCGAGCTCCTCATGCGTGACGGTCTCGTGCGTGACCGTCTTCACCACGTCGGGGCCGGTTACGAACATATACGAGGAATCCTTCACCATGAAGATGAAGTCGGTCATCGCCGGCGAGTAGACCGCACCGCCGGCGCAAGGCCCCATGATCAGCGACACCTGCGGAACCACGCCCGAGGCGATCACGTTCCGCTGGAACACCTCGGCATAGCCGGCGAGCGAAGCCACACCCTCCTGGATGCGCGCCCCGCCTGAGTCGTTCAAGCCCACCACCGGCGCACCGACCTGCATCGCCTTGTCCATGATCTTGCAGATCTTCTCAGCATGCGCCTCCGAGAGCGAGCCGCCGAAGACGGTGAAGTCCTGGCTGAAGGCAAAGACCAGACGCCCGTTGACAGTGCCGAAGCCGGTGACGACGCCGTCGCCTGGCACGCGTTGTTTGTCCATGCCGAAATCCGTCGAGCGATGCTCAACGAACATGTCCCACTCCTCGAAGGATCCGGCGTCGAAAAGGAGATCGAGCCGTTCACGCGCCGTCAGCTTGCCCTTGGCGTGCTGGGCCTCGATACGGCGGGCGCCGCCCCCTTCGCGCGCCTGCGCACGCTTTTTCTCGAGTCGGCGGAGGATGTCCTGCATCGCCCCCTCTTCAGGCCGTCCTTCAGGTCTTCCCGGATAGCATCAATGGCGGACGCGTACCAGCGAGAGCAGCCTTGCCGCATCGGCGAGATCGGCATGAATGCTCTTGCGGCGCTCAGCTGCCTCCGGATCCTCGCCCCAGCGCTCGATCTGATGATCCTCATCGAGGCGCGAGAGGCGATGCCCTTCCTCCCAGCCGATGCGGCCAAGGAATACAGCAAAGGCGAGGACGATCGACCCGGTGCCGCCGGCCAGCGTCTGGATACCGGCGAGCTCCAGGTCGTCGAGGGCCGCGATCCGCACGCGGACCGCGGCCAGCGTCGCTGGCGGCTGGACCAGAGGCATGACACCGGTTGCAATATCGAATCTGGCGCCGATCTCCTCCTCCGCCCAGTCGAGCAACGGTTGCCATCCTTTCTTCTGCCGCTCGATCAGCTCCGCAGGACGATCGGCGCGGTGGCAAAGGAGGTCAGTCTCAGCGAAAGCAGCAAGCTCACCGACGATGCGGTCCCGCTCGACGGCGATGCGGTCGAGGGCCGTGGCGACGAAGCGAGTCATCGGCATCGAGCGCGGATCGACCTTGTCGCCCTGAGCCCGCCACTCCTCAGCGACCGCTTCGGCGAGCGGACGCTGGCGTACCTCGAAACGTTTGCCGGCCGGCGTCCGCATCGGCTTGCGGTCGAGCGAGATGCCGTAGCCGCCGCCGCTCTCGGCGACCTCGACCGTCTTGTACTTGCGCCTCATGCGGGTTCCGCCAGCAGGAGCTCGGCGAGATGCGGGTAGGTGTCAGCGACGGCATGCGCGCCGGAGGCCATCAGTTCCGCGCGCGGGTGATAGCCCCAGGCGACGCCGAGGCCGCGCACGCCGGCGTTCGCGGCCATGCGCATGTCGAAGCTGGTATCGCCGATCATCACCGTGTCCTCCGGTGCGGCGCCGGCAAAGGCCATGGCGTCGCGCAGGATAGCTGGGTCCGGCTTGCCCGGCCCATCATCGGCGGTGTGCAGCGAAAGGAAACGCTCCAGCAGATCGTGGCGCGTCAACGTCGAAATCAGCCCGTGGCGCCCCTTGCCGGTGGCGACCGCCAGCATCCAGCCCGCACGGGCGAGCTGGTCCAGCGTCTCGCGCGTGCCCTCGAACAGCGGCTCGTGATGGTCGCGCTGGTGCTGCGCCGCGCGCGCGATGTCGCGATAGCCCTCGGCGAGCCGGCGGATGCGCGCCTCGTCGGCGCCGGGCGCCAGCAGTGCCATGGCATGCGTCAGCGGCAGGCCGATGGAGCGACGGATCTCGGCCTCGGCCGGCGCCGGATGGCCTTCGGCGACGAAGGCAGCGCCCATGATGCGGACGATCGCCGCTTGGCTGTCGACCAGCGTGCCGTCGCAGTCGAACACCGCAAGGCGCATGCGTCTCATGGTGCGTCGCGGAACGGGTCGTGCTCGGGACGCGCGGCGAAACCGAAATGCGCCCAGGTCGCCTTCATATGTGCCGGCAGCGGCGCCTCGACTTTCAGCACCTTGCCGTTCGGGCGGTGGAGCGCGATCGAGCGGGCATGGAGCTGAAGCTGCTTCGGCGCGTCGGCAAGATCGAGATGAGCGGCCTTGCCGCCGTACTTGCCGTCGCCGAGGATCGGGTGGCCGATCGCCTCCAGATGCGCGCGGAGCTGGTGCGTACGGCCGGTGATCGGCTTGAGCGCGACCCAGGCGATGAGGTTTCGCACCTCCTCGACCACGGCGAAGTCGGTGACGGCGCGCTTTCCCTCTTCCGGGTCGACGACCACCCGCTCGCCGCCCTTGCCCGGCAGCTTGGCGAGCTTGAGGTCGATACGGCCTTGGCGCGGCTTCGGCACACCGGCGACGACTGCCCAGTAGATCTTGTCGGCATCGCGCCCCTGGAAGGCGTCGCCGAGCCAGCGCGCCGCCTCGGCCGAGCGCGCCAGCACGAGCACGCCGGAGGTATCGCGGTCGAGGCGATGAACCAGGCGCGGCCGCTCCTTGGCCTCGAAACGCAGCGCATCCAGAAGCCCGTCGAGATGCTTGTCGGTGCCGGTGCCGCCCTGTACGGCGAGACCGGCCGGCTTGTCGATGACGAGAATCTCGGCGTCATTGTGCAGCACACGGGCGCGAAGGTCCTTCGCCTCGCGCTCATCGATCGGGCGTGCCTCCGGCTTCGGCGCCGGGGCGAGGTCCATCGGCGGAACACGGATAACCTGGCCGATCTCGAGCCGGTCGCTTGCCTTCACGCGCTTGCCGTCGACCCTCACCTGGCCGGTACGCAGCAGCTTCTCGAGCCGGCCATGGCCGAGGGTCGGGAAGTGACGCTTGAACCAGCGGTCGAGCCGCTGGTCGGCCTCCTCGGCCGAAACGGTGCGCTGCTCAACCGGCATTGATCGCCCTCACGGCCGCGGCACCCCGAAGATCCACCCTTCCCGCCTCAGCGCCTCCTGGTCGTGGCGCGGGGCATCCCATACCCGCTCCTCCCCCGCAAGGGCTCTCAGGCCCGCTGCCGAGACCAAGGCATCGGTGTCGTGATCCGACGGAGCCTGGCCCCGGGCGCGCGGCGAACGCGATCCCAGGGCCGCGAGAGCCTGTTTGAGATCGCTCCAGTCCCTGACCTTGGCGTTGCCGGCGCCGGCCCTGCGGAGGAACAGCCGCGGATAGATCTCGACCACAGCGGAGCTGCCGTTCGGGGCAGCGAATGGCCAGACGGCAACGGCGGTTTGAAGGCGATGGAGGACCCGCATGCCGGCCAGCGCCCCCAGCCCCACCTGCTTGGCGCCGATCAGCTTGTAAGGGCTCTGCGGCGAGCCCAGGCCTGCCATCCGGCAGGCCTGATCCGTCGCCCGGTGGGGGTCCCGGTAGGTCCTGGGTTGGCGTCCTGAGCGCCAGAAATCGGAGGCGTAGCGGGCATCGCCGGCGAAACCGCCGCCCCAGAGATCGGACGCCTCGCCGCCGACCTCCTCGACCAGGGCCCAGAGGTCTTGGACGGAAGGATCGGCATGGGTGAAGTAGCGCTGCGCCAGGACGAAGGGCAGCGAGAAGGCGAAGTCGAAGCCGATCGGCGCCCGCTCGCGCGCAACCAGATCCGAGACCCATTCGAGCGCCTGCAGCCGAGACCAGCGGCGGCCGCCCGGCGGCGGCACAAGGCGCGGTACGCCCCTGCCCGGCGTGCAGACGGCGACAGCGATGCCGTTGGCCTGACGCGCCCCCGACCAGTCCAGCGCGACGAAGCAGGCGAAGTCCACCTACAGCAGCGCCTTCACGATGCGCTCGCGCGTGAACGGCATGTCGTGGATGCGGGCGCCAAGCGCATGCGCGACGGCATTGCCGACCGCCGCCGCCGCGGGGCCGCAGGAGCACTCGCCGAGGCCGAGCGCCGGGTTGCCGGCCCCGTCGACAAGCTCGACCTGCATCTCCGGCACCTCGCTGAAGCTGAGGATCGGGTAGCTCCCCCAGTCGCGCGAGGCGATGCCGCGCTCGTCGAACCGAACCTGCTCCTTCAAGGTCCAGCTGATCGCCTGAACGATTCCGCCTTCGAGCTGGTTGCGCGCGCCGTCGGGATTCACGACGAGGCCCGCATCGGCGACGCACCAGATGCGCTCGACACGAACCTCCTCGTCGACGGCCACCGCCGCGGCAACCGCGGCATAGGCCGAGCGGTTCTTGTACCTGGCAAAGCCGAGGCCGAGCCCCTTGCCGGTTCCAGCCGGCCCGCGCGAGGCCCAGCCGCAGCGCAGGGCCGCCTGCTCCAGCAGCCGTCGAGCCCGCGGATCGAAAAGGATCGCGAGCCGATAGGCGAGAGGGTCCTGGCCGATGCGCGCGGCAAGGTCGTCGAGCATCGACTCGATCGCGAAGACGTTGGGCAGAGCGCCGAGCCCGCGCAGCGCCGAGGTCCGCACCGGCGGATTCAGCACCAGATGATGCAGGATGCGGTGCGCCGGGATGTCATAGAGCGGAATGGCGTTACGCGTCGCACCGCCGCCGCGCTCGACCGGCGGGTCCGTCGGCTTCGCCGGCGGCGGCGGGTTCGCGAGCGCCTCCGAAGCGAGGAGCGCGCCGCCGCTGCCCGGGCGCTGGACATGCGTCGGGCTCCAGATCTCGGTGGTCCAGTCGGCCGGATAGCCGCGATCGTCGAGCTGGACATGGAGCGTGATGAGCATCGCCGGTCCGACCGGCTCGAAGCCGAACTCCTCCTCACGCCGCCATCGCACGCGGATCTGCCGGCCGGGCAGGCGCATGGCGATCAGCGCCGCATCCATCGCCGCGTCATCCGCGCCGTTGTGGCCGTAGCAACCGGCGCCATGGAGATGCCGCGCGGTGATCGCCTCGATCGGCAGGCCGAGCGCGGCGGCGAGGTTCCGGCGAAGCGGGTGCATACCCTGGCCATGCGAATGCACGGTTAGATGGCCATCGCGATACTCGGCGAGCGCGCAGGACGGCGCCAGCGAGGCGTGAGCGACATAGGGCCGCGAGTAGGTCGCGCGAACCAAGTTTCGCGGCGGCGACGCAGCAGCCGCAGCGCCATGGGGGCGCTCCTCGCTCGGCTGGTCCCTAAGCCACGCCGCCTCCTGCTGCTCGGGCGTGAGTTTCCGAACCCTGTCCCAGCGCGCCTGTCTCTCCGCGGCCACCGCGGCGGCATCGGCAACACTCTCGGCTTCGCTAACGAAGGCAACGAAGTTCGCCTCGCGGAGGATCTGGATCTCGCCCTTCGCAGCACGTCGGATCGCGGCCTCGCCAAGCGATACGAGCTGCGCGCCTGGGCTCGGCTGACGCAGCACGCGCGCATGGAGGATCCCATGTGTCAGGACATCGTGGATGAACGCGGCACCGCCGCTGACCTTGGCCGGCAGGTCCCGGCGCGGCACGTCTTGCCCAACGATGCTGTGGGCGCTTGCCGCCTTCGGCGTCGCAGTGCCCTTCACGTTCTGGGTGAGATCGATCTCGCCGGCAACGGTCCAATAGTCTTGCCCCGTCTCGGCGCCGCATTGGAGGAATCGCCCCTCGACGACGGCGAGGTCCGTCGGGCTGCAGTTGAGGCGAAGCGCCGCGCGTTCGAGCGCGTTGGCCCGCACCTCGGCACAGATCAACCTGATCGAGCTGCCGCCGATCTCGATCGAGTGCGATGAACTCGTGTAGAGCTCGTCCGGACCCTCCGCGGTATCGCCCGAGAGCACGACGACCCGGCCATAGGGCAGGTCGAGCTCATCGGCCGCGATCTGTCCGAGCGCCGTCACGATACCCTGGCCGATCTCGACCTTGCCGCTGGCGATGCGCACGGTGCGATCGGGCAGAAAACGAATCCAACGGTCGAGCCGAGGATTCTCGATCAGGCTGGTCGGCAGCGCCGCCGTCATCCGGCTTCACCGCGCATCACCGCCGCGGCGCGCTCGACTGCGCGCAGGATGCGCTGATGCGCCCCGCAACGGCAGAGATGCCTGTCGAGGGCCGCGACGATGTCGGCCCGGCTCGGTCGCGGGTTGCGGTCGAGCAGCGCCTTGGCCGAGATCAGGATGCCAGAGAGGCAGTAGCCGCATTGCCCGGCCTGCTCGTCGAGGAAGGCCTGCTGAAGCGGTTGCCGCTTGCCGTCGGAGCTCAGTCCTTCGATTGTCGTGACGGTACGGCCGGCGAGGGTCGAGACATCGCGGCTGCAGGCATGCACCGGCTCGCCGTCGACGAGCACCATGCAGCTGCCGCACTGCTCCAGCCCGCAGCCGAAGCGCGTGCCGACGAGACCGAGGTGGTTGCGCAGCACGTCGAGCAGCGACGTGCCGGCGGCGGCTTCGACAGTGCGCGTCTCGCCGTTCACGGTGAAGGAGAGGCTCACCCGTCCTCGCTTCGTTTCTTCTCGCGGAGCTTCGCCCAATAGTCGAGACGCTTCTTGATCTCGCGCTCGAAGCCGCGCTCGACCGGTGTGTAGAATTCGCGCCTCGCCATGCCGTCGGGGAAGTAGTTCCGCCCCGAGAAGCCTTCGTCGGTATCGTGATCGTAGGCGTAGTCCTTGCCGTAGCCGAGATTCTTCATCAGCTTGGTCGGCGCGTTGAGGATGTGCATCGGCGGCATCAACGAGCCGGTCTCCTTGGCCGAGCGCATCGCCGCGCCATAGGCGGTGTAGGCTGCGTTCGACTTGGGCGCCGTCGCCAGGTAGACGACCGCCTGCGCGATCGCGAGCTCACCTTCCGGCGATCCCAGTCTCTCATAGACGTCCCAGCCGGCCATCGCCTGATGCACCGCCTCGGGATCGGCGAGGCCGACATCCTCGACGGCGAAGCGGACGACGCGGCGGGCGATGTAGCGCGGGTCCTCGCCGCCGACCAGCATGCGCGCAAGCCAGTAGAGCGCGGCGTCGGCGTCGGAGCCGCGCATCGACTTATGCAGCGCGCTGATCAGGTTGTAGTGACCCTCGCGGTCCTTATCGTAGACCGGCGCGCGCCGCTGCACCGTCGACATCAGCTTCGGCACATCCAGGACCTTGTCGGCCGGCAGCTGCTCGATCTCGTCGGCGAGATTGAGGAGGAAGCGGCCATCGCCGTCCGCCATCGCCTTCAGGGCCTCGCGCGCTTCCGCGGTCAGCGGCAGCTTGCGCCCGAGATCGGCCTCGGAACGGGCCAGAAGGATCTCAAGCGCCTGGTCGTCGAGCCGCTTCAGCACAAAGACCTGGCAGCGCGAGAGCAGCGCCGCGTTCAGCTCGAAGGACGGGTTCTCGGTTGTGGCGCCGATCAGCGTCACCGTGCCGTCCTCGACATAGGGAAGGAAACCGTCCTGCTGCGAGCGGTTGAAGCGGTGGATTTCGTCGACGAAGAGCAGCGTGCCGCGGCCGGAGGCGCGGCGGCCCCGCGCCGCCTCGAACACCTTCCGCAGGTCGGCGACGCCGGAGAAGACCGCGGACAAGGGCTCGAAATGCAGATCGGTGGCATCCGCAAGCAAGCGCGCAATCGTGGTCTTGCCCGACCCCGGCGGCCCCCACAGCACCATCGAGGCGAGCCTGCCGGCAGCGACCATGCGGCCGATCGGCCCCTGCGGTCCGATCAGGTGATCCTGGCCGGCGACCTCCTCGAGGCGCTTAGGCCGCAGCCGGTCGGCCAGCGGCCGCGGTGCCGCAGCCTCGAACAGGCCGGCTTGGGGCTTCACCCCCGCACCCGGACGTTCATTACCCGCTCGCGCCGCTTGATCGAGAGCTGCCAGGTTTCGCGCTCGCCGCTGACCGCGCGCCGAAGGCTGTCGACCGAAACGATCTCGGTGTCGTTGACCTTGAGGACTATGTCTCCGGTGGTGACGCCGAGGCGCTGCGCGATCGTCCCCTGGCGCACCTGCATGATGATGACGCCGCGGCTCGCGGTCTCGAGGCCGAGCTCTTCGGCCAGCGCCGGCGACAGGTTGGCGACGGTGGCACCGGAGAAGGGGTGGCGCCCGGTCAGCGGCGTGAGCTGGCGCGGCGGGGACTCCGGCGCGGCTTCGAGCGCGACGAAGACCTGCTGCTCGATCCCCTGGCGGATGACGCCGAGACGCGCGCGCCCGCCGATGGGGAGCGTGCCGATACGGAACCTGAGCGCCTGCGCGTCCTCGACCTCACGCCCGTCGATCGAGGTGATGACATCGCCGACCTTGAGGCCGGCGCGGGCGGCCGGGCTGTTGGGCGCCACCTGCTCCAGGATCACGCCGCTCGGCCGCGTCAGGCCGAGCGATGCCGCGACGTCCGATCCGACGGGCTGGCCGCTGGCCCCGAACCATGGGCGCACGACCTTGCCGCCGTCGACGAGGCCGGTGACGACGGCGCGCACCATGTTGGCGGGAATGGCGAAGCCGATGCCGACCGAGCCGCCGGTCTGCGAGTAGATCGCCGTATTGATGCCGATGACCTTGCCGTCCATCGACAGCAGCGCGCCGCCGGAGTTGCCCGGATTGATCGCGGCATCCGTCTGGATGAAGAAGCGGTAGTCGGAGATGCCGACCATGGTCCTGGCGGTCGCCGAGACGATACCGCTGGTGACGGTCTGGCCGACGCCGAAGGGATTGCCGATGGCAAGCACGAGGTCGCCGACCTCGATCCCGTCGGAGTCGCCGAGCTCGAGCGTCGGAAGACCTTCGGACGGCGCCTCGATGCGCAGGACCGCGAGATCGGTGCGCTCGTCGGAGCCGACCAGCTTAGCTTCCAGCTCGCGGCGATCGGAGAGGACGACGCGGATCTCGTCCGCACCCCTGATTACATGATGGTTCGTCACGACGACGCCGTCCTTGCGGAGGATGACGCCCGAGCCCAGCGAGCTCTGCTCGCGCGGCTGGTCGCCGAGCTGATCGCCGAAGAAGCGGCGGAAGAACGGATCGTTCATCAGCGGCGAAGTTGGCCGCTCGCGCACGACCTTGCGCGTGAAGATGTTGACCACCGCCGGCGCCGCGCGGCGAACCAGCGGCGAGAAGGATTGGAGGACCGCCTGGCGGCTCTCCGGCACCGCACGCGTCTGCGGCACGACCGGGGCCTGGGCCTGGCTCGCCGCCGGCCATCCGGCGGCGGAGAGGACGAGCAGCAGGAAGGAAAGCCACCTCATGGGCGGAAATGTAATGCGCCGGCGCCCACCTTCCCAGTGGCGCCGCCGAGGCCGAAGGCAAGACGGCCGCCCTCGAGGGGCGGCCGTCTCGGCAATCATCCGGTAAGGGCGGGTCAGGCTGCGGCCGGAGCCGCCTCGGCCTCTTCCTTGACCTGCACGGGGCCGGAATCGAGGCCCTTGGCGTCGACGTCGCGGTCGACGAACTCGATCACGGCCATCGCCGCGGCATCGCCGTAGCGGAAGCCTGCTTTGAGCACGCGGGTATAGCCGCCCTTGCGGGAGGCATAGCGCGGCCCCAGGACCTCGAACAGCTTCTTGGTCGCGGCATCGTCGCGAAGCTCGGCATGCGCCAGTCGGCGAGCATGCATCGAGCCCTTCTTGCCGAGCGTGATCAGCTTCTCGACGATCGGCCTAAGGTCCTTCGCCTTCGGCAGGGTCGTGGTGATCTGCTCATGCTTGATCAGCGCCTGGGCCAGGTTCTTGAACATGGCCTTGCGGTGACCGGACTGCCGGCTGAAGCTCCGGCCAGACATATTGTGACGCATCTCTAGTCTCCCACTCGTTCCGAGCCCCTAGCTCAGAACGGCTCCTCCAGACGCTTCGCCAGCTCTTCGATGTTCTCCGGCGGCCAGTTCGGGATCTCCATGCCGAGATGGAGCCCCATCTGCGCCAGGACTTCCTTGATCTCGTTCAGCGACTTCCGGCCGAAGTTCGGCGTGCGCAGCATCTCCTGCTCGGTCTTCTGCACGAGGTCGCCGATATAGACGATGTTGTCGTTCTTCAGGCAGTTGGCGGAGCGCACCGAGAGCTCGAGCTCGTCGACCTTGCGCAGCAGGTTCTTGTTGAACGGCAGGTCGGCGGCGCGGTCTTCGACGACGGCGGCCTGCGGCTCCTCGAAGTTGATGAAGAGCTGCAGCTGGTCCTGGAGGATGCGGGCGGCAAGCGCCACCGAATCCTCCGGCGTCACCGCGCCGTTGGTCTCGACCGTAAGCGAAAGCTTGTCGTAGTCGGTCATCTGGCCAACGCGGGCGTTCTCGACCTTGTAGGAAACCTTGCGCACCGGGCTGTAGAGCGCATCGACCGGGATCAGGCCGATCGGCGCATCCTCGGCGCGGCTGGCGGAGGCCGGGATGTAACCCTTGCCGTTCTCGACCACGAACTCCATCGACAGCTTGGCGCCGCGATCGAGCGTGCAGAGCACGAGCGAGGGATCCATGATCTCGATGTCATGGCCGGTCTCGATCATGCCGGCGGTGATCTCACCCGGGCCGGTCGCCTTCAGGCGCATCCGCTTCGGGCCTTCGCCATGCATCTTGAGGCCCATGGCCTTCACGTTGAGGACGATGTCGGTCACATCCTCGCGCACGCCAGGAATCGAGGAGAATTCGTGCAGCACGCCGTCGATCTGGATCGACGTCACGGCCGCTCCCTGCAGCGAGGAGAGGAGGACACGACGAAGCGCATTGCCCAAGGTCAGGCCGAAACCGCGCTCGAGCGGTTCGGCGACGATGGTGGCGATGCGCTTGGACTCGCCGACAGCTTCGACGTTCAGCTTGTTCGGCTTAATCAGGGCTTGCCAGTTTTTCTGGATCACGGACGGACCTCTTCGACGACGAGCGGCGGGAACAACGGTTTCCGCCAGATAGGGGTACGAGACGGCCTCGGGGGCTTGCGCCCCCTAGACGCGCCGGCGCTTCGGCGGCCGGCAGCCATTGTGCGGGATCGGCGTCACGTCGCGGATCGAGGTGATCTGGAAGCCGACCGCCTGCAGCGCGCGCAGCGCCGACTCGCGGCCCGAGCCTGGACCCTTGACCTCGACTTCGATCGTACGGACGCCATGTTCCATCGCCTTCCGGCCGGCATCCTCGGCCGCGACCTGGGCGGCATAGGGGGTCGACTTCCGGCTGCCCTTGAAGCCGAGAGAGCCCGAGGACGACCAGGCGATGGTGTTGCCCTGGGCGTCGGTGATGGTGATCATCGTGTTGTTGAACGAGGCGTTCACATGCGCCACGCCCGAGGTGATGTTCTTCCGTTCGCGGCGACGCGGGCGCCCAGCGGAGGCGGTTTGCGGCTTAGCCATGATCTCTTCCTCAAGTCCTTCCAGCCGCGTCGGCGGCAAACGAGTCCGTTATGAGGACTTACTTCTTCTTGCCGGCGATCGGCCGCGCCTTGCCCTTGCGGGTACGCGCATTGGTGTGGGTGCGCTGGCCGCGGACCGGCAGGCCCTTGCGGTGGCGCAGCCCGCGATAGCAGCCGAGATCCATCAGGCGCTTGATGTTCATCGCCTGCTCGCGACGGAGGTCGCCCTCGACGACGAAGTCGCGGTCGATCAGCTCGCGGATCTTCAGAACCTCGTCGTCGGTCAGCTGATGCACCCGACGGGCGTCAGGGATGCTGAGCTTCGCGCAGATTTCCTTCGCCCGGGTCTGGCCGATCCCGAAGATATAGGTCAGCGCGACTTCCACGCGCTTCTGCGTGGGAATGTTAACGCCAGCGATACGCGCCACGCTCGGATCTCCTTGATCGCAACGGTCTAACTAAGCTCGGGATGGGGCGCATAACTTGGCACGCACAAAACCGCTCGGCCGCCGAGAGCGCCAAGGCGCGCGATTATAGTCATGCGCCAAGGCCTGTCAACGACCTCACTTGCCGAGAAATCTCGTGCGTTTTCCGTGCCTTACGCCCTCTCCCTCGAACGACTCTAGCTCAACGCGGCGCCAATCTGACGCGCGACTTCATCGATCTCCGCCATGCCGTCGACGGACCTCAGGACTCCCTTGCCCCGATAGTAGGGAAGGATCGGCTGAGTCTGCTTGCGATAGGCCTCGAGCCGTGTGCGGACCGTCTCGGCGTTGTCGTCCGCCCGCCGGGTGAAGTCCTTGCCGCCGCAGACGTCGCAGACCCCGGCGACCTTCGGCTTCTGGAAGCTGTCGTGATAGCCCGCGCCGCACTTGGCGCAGGTGTAGCGGCCGACGATGCGCTCGGTCAGCGCCTTCTCATCCACCGCCATCTCGATCACGCGGTCGAGCTTGAGCCCCTTGCGCGCAAGCATGGCGTCGAGCGCCTGCGCCTGCGCTTCGGTGCGCGGGAAGCCGTCGAGGATGAAGCCCTGCTTGCAGTCGGGCTGGCTGATCCGCTCCTCGATCATCGCGATCATGATGTCGTCGGAGACAAGCTTGCCGGCGTCCATGACCGCCTTGGCCTTCTTGCCGATCTCGCTTCCCGACTTGACCGCGGCACGCAGCATGTCGCCGGTCGAGAGCTGGATCAGGCCGCGCTCGTCCTGGAGCTTCCGCGCCTGCGTGCCCTTGCCTGCCCCGGGCGGCCCCAGGAGGATCAGGTTCACCCTTTTCTCCCGCGGAGCTTCGCCTTCTTGATCAGGCCCTCGTACTGGTGCGCGACCAGATGGGCGTGGATCTGCGCGACCGTATCCATCGTTACCGTCACCACGATCATCAGGCTCGTGCCGCCGAAGTAGAACGGCACGGCGAATCTCGAGATCAGGATCTCGGGCAGGATGCAGACGATCGAGAGATAGGCGGCGCCAAGAACGGTCAGCCGCGAGAGGACGTAGTCGAGATACTCGGCCGTATTCTTGCCCGGACGGATACCCGGAATGAATCCGCCATAGCGCTTCAGGTTGTCGGCCGTGTCATCCGGATTGAAGACGATCGCGGTGTAGAAGAAGGCAAAGAACGTGATCAGGCCGACATACAGGACCATGTAAACGGCCGAGCCGTGCGCGAGGTATGTGGCGATCAGGCTCATGATCTCGCTCGGCGCCTCGCCGGCCTGCGAGCCCTGGGCGGCGGAGAAGCCGGCGATCGTCGTCGGCATCAGCAGGAGCGAAGAGGCGAAGATCGGCGGAATGACGCCCGAGGTGTTGAGGCGCAACGGCAGATGCGAGCTCTCGCCGCCGAACATGCGCTGCCCGACCTGGCGCTTGGGGTACTGCACGATCAGGCGGCGCTGGGCGCGCTCGAAGAAGACGACGAAGAAGACGACGCCGAACGCCATCGCCATGAGGACGATGATGAAGATGGTCGAGAGCGCTCCGGTGCGGCCGAGCTCCAGGGTCGCGGCAAGCGCATGCGGCAGGCCGGCGACGATGCCGGCCATGATGATGACCGAAAGGCCGTTGCCGATGCCGCGCTGGGTCATCTGCTCGCCGAGCCACATCAGGAACATGGTGCCGCCGGTGAGCGTCACCACGGTCGAGATGCGGAAGACTAGGCCGGGGTCGATCACGGCGCCGCCGGTCGAGCCGCGCGTGCCTTCCAGCCCGATGGCGATCCCGTAAGCCTGCAGCGCCGCCAGAAATACCGTGCCGTAGCGCGTGTACTGGTTGATGACCTTCTGCCCGGACGGCCCTTCCTTCTTCAGCTGCTCGAGCTTGGGCGAGACCGCGGTCATGAGCTGGACGATGATCGAGGCCGAGACCCAGGGCATGACATTGAGCGCAAAGATGGTCATGCGCCCGAGCGCGCCGCCCGAGAACATGTCGAACATGCCGAGGATGCCGCCCTGCTGTTGGCGGAAGATCTCGGCCAGCACGACCGGGTCGATGCCGGGGATCGGGATGTAGGTGCCGAGGCGATAGACGATCAGCGCGCCGAGCGTGAACCAGATGCGCTTCTTCAGCTCCGTCGCCTTGGCGAGAACGCCGAAGTTCAGTGTCGCTGCAAGCTGCTCGGCGGCCGAGGCCATGTGACTACCCTCAATATTCCGGCGTTACGCGTCAGCCTTCTTTGCCGCCGGCTTCTCCTTGGCCGTCTTTTCCTTGGCAGGCTTGTCGGCGGCGGGCTTTTCCGCAGCCGCCGCTTCCTTCTTGGCTGCAGCCTCCCTCCTGGCTGCCGCCTCTCTGACTGCCTTCTTTCCCTTCTTCTTCGCCGGCTCGCGCAGCTTCGGCAGCTCGATCGAGCCGCCCGCCGCTTCGACCGCGGCCTTGGCCCTGGTCGAGGCGCCGGCGAGCTTGAGCGTGAGCTTCGCCTTGAGCTCGCCCTCGCCAAGCAGACGAACGCCGTCGCGCGTACGACGGATCACCTTGGCGGCAACCAGCGCAGCACCGTCGACCGGCTGCTTTGGATCGAGCCGGCCCGCATCCACGGCCTCCTGCAGCTGCCAGAGGTTGACCTCGGCCAGCTTCACCGGATTGATCGGCTTGAAGCCGCGCTTCGGCAACCGACGAAAGAGCGGCATCTGGCCGCCCTCGAAGGCATGCAGCGAGACGCCGGTACGCGCCTTCTGGCCCTTGACGCCGCGGCCGGAGGTCTTGCCCTTGCCCGAGCCGATGCCTCGGCCGACACGCATGCGGCGCTTGTGGGCGCCGTCGTTGTCGCGGATCTCGTGGAGCTTCATCGTCTTACTCGTCCCTTTATTCGCCTTCGACCCGCACCAGGTGATGGACCTTGCGGATCATGCCGCGCACCGAGGGCGTATCCTCAAGCTCACGCGTGCGGTGACGCTTGTTGAGCCCAAGGCCGATCAGCGTCTCGCGCTGGTCGTGTCTGCGAGCGATCGGGCTACCGATCTGGGTGACGCGGAGCGTCTTTTTCGTGGTGTCCGCCTTGGCCATGGCCTTCTTCCTTTAGGAGGCTTCCGCCTCGCGCTTGGCGCCGACGAGGTCGCTCACCTTCTTTCCGCGGCGTTGAGCCACGGAGCGCGGGCTGGTGGCGGCCTTCAGCGCAGCGAAGGTCGCCTTGATCATGTTGTGCGGATTCGACGTGCCGACCGACTTGGCGACGACGTCATGGACGCCGAGCGCTTCGAATACCGCGCGCGTCGGGCCACCGGCGATGATGCCGGTGCCGGGAGCGGCAGCACGCAGCACGACGCGTCCGGCACCGTAGTGCCCGATGATGTCGTGATGGAGCGTGCGGCCTTCGCGCAGCGGCACCTTGATCAGCCCGCGCTTGGCCTGCTCGGTCGCCTTGCGGATGGCCTCGGGCACCTCGCGCGCCTTGCCGGCGCCGTGGCCGACGCGGCCGCGGCCATCGCCGACGACGACAAGCGCGGCGAAGCCGAAGCGCCGGCCGCCTTTCACCACCTTGGCGACGCGATTGATGCTGACGAGTTTCTCGGTCAGCTCTGACTCCTCGCGCGGGGTATCGCCGCCGCGACCGCGACGCTCGCCATCGCCGCCTCGGCCGCGGCCCCGCGACTGGCGCTCGCCGCCGCCGGGACCGCCGCCCGCGCCTTCGACCTTGGGGCCGCGCGGACCACGACCGCCGCCGCCGCCACGACCGCCGCGGCCGGTACGGCCGGCACGCTCGGGCTTCGGCGAGGGTGCGCCTTCAGCCGGCTTCTCGGGAGTCTCGGGAGTATTGGCCATCGCCTATGAATCCTTCGCCGATCAGATCAGAACGAGAGCCCGGCTTCGCGGGCGGCATCGGCCAGCGCCTTGACGCGGCCGTGGTAGAGATAGCCGCCGCGATCGAAGACGACCTCCTTGACGCCGGCCTTGAGCGCGCGCTCGGCGAGCAGCTTGCCGACCGCGGTCGCCGCAGTCTTGTCGGCGCCGCTCTTGTGCTTGCCCTTGAAGTCCTTGTCGACCGACGAGGCCTGGGCAAGCGTGACGCCCTTCGCATCGTCGATCACCTGGGCATAGATGTGACGCTCCGAGCGGAATACGGTCAGCCGCACGCGGCCGCCCGAATTCTTGCGGATGCGATAGCGAACGCGCTCCTTGCGCCGCTCAAAAAGCGTGGCAGCCGTGGTCATGGCAGCGTCCCCTACTTCTTCTTGCCTTCCTTGCGGAGGATCGTCTCGGACTCGTACTTGATGCCCTTGCCCTTGTAGGGCTCAGGACCGCGGAACGAACGGATCTCGGCGGCAACCTGGCCGACCTTCTGGCGGTTGGCACCGGAGATGGTGAGCGCCGTCGGCTTCTCGGCCTTGACCGTGATGCCTTCCGGGATCGGATACTTGATCTCGTGGCTGAAGCCGAGCTGGAGGACCAGCTCCTTGCCCTGCACCGCGGCGCGATAGCCGACGCCGTTGATCTCGAGCGCCTTCGAATAGCCGTTGGCGACGCCGTTGACCATGTTGCGGACGAGGTTGCGGGTAGTGCCCCACATCATGCGGGCGCGCTTGGAGGCGCCGACCGGCTGCACCAGCACCTGGCCGTTCTCGACCTTGACGGTGACATCGGACGACAGACCCATGCTCAGCGAGCCGAGCTTCCCCTTGGCGGAGAGCTTCCCGGAGGAAACCTCGACATTGACGCCGGCCGGAATGGCGACCGGATTCTTGCCCACGCGCGACATTTGACTCTCCTTGCGCCCGGCCGGATCAGAACACCCGGCAGAGGACCTCGCCGCCGACATTGGCGGCTCGGGCCTCGACATCGGACATCACGCCTCTCGGCGTCGACAGGATCGAGATTCCGAGCCCGCCATAGATCTTCGGCAGGTCGGCGATCTTGGCATAGACGCGACGGCCCGGCTTCGAGATGCGGTCGATCTCTTTGATGACGGGAGCGCCGTCATGATACTTGAGCTCGATCGTCAACTCGGCGGCGCCGGCCTGCGGCTCGCCTGCCTTATAGTTGCGGATATAGCCCTCGCGCTTCAAGACGTCGAGGACGTTCACCCGAAGCTTGGAAGCGGGGCTCGTGATCGACGACTTGCCTGCCCGCTGTCCGTTGCGGATGCGGGTCAGCATATCGCCGAGCGGATCGGTCATCACCATGTCGGTTTACCTTCCTAGTCCCTACCAGCTCGACTTGACCATGCCGGGGATCTGCCCGTTGGACGCGAGCTCGCGGATCGCAATGCGCGACAGCTTGAACTTCCGGTAGAAAGCGCGCGGCCTTCCCGTCAGCTCGCAGCGATTGCGGATCCGTACCTTCGACGAATTGCGCGGCAGCTCGTTGAGCCTGATCTGAGCGGCGAAGCGCTCCTCCATCGGACGCGACTGGTCCTGGACGACCGCCTTCAGCTTGGCGCGCTTGGCCGCGAACTGCTTGGTCAGCTTGCGGCGCCGCTTGTTACGCTCGATCGCGCTAGTCTTTGCCATCTTTTCCTCCGACGATCCCTTACGGTTGGTTACGTTCAGATCGTCTAAGTCAGTTGTAGAAGGGCATGTCGAAGCCCTTGAGCAGGGCCTTGGCTTCCTTGTCCGTCCTTGCAGTCGTGCAGATGATGATGTCCATGCCGCGGATCTCATCGATCTTGTCGTAATCGATCTCGGGGAACACGATCTGCTCCTTGAGGCCGAGCGCGTAGTTGCCGCGACCGTCGAAGCTTCTGCCGTTGAGACCGCGGAAGTCGCGCACGCGCGGCAAGGCAATGGTGACCAGACGGTCGAGGAACTCGTACATGCGGTCCTGGCGCAGCGTCACCTTGACGCCGATCGCCTGATTCTCGCGCAGCTTGTAGACCGCGATCGACTTCTTCGACTTGGTGATCACCGGCTTCTGTCCGGCGATGCGGGTGAGCTCGTCGGCGGCGGCCTGGATCTTCTTCGAGTCGTTGACCGCCTCGCCGACGCCCATATTGATCACGATCTTGTCGAGGCGCGGCACCTGCATCGGGTTCTTGTAGCCGAACTCCTTGGTGAGCGCGGCGCGCACCTTCTCGTCGTACTGCTTCTTGAGCCGGGTCATGGCCATGGCTATCGGGTCCTCGTCACAGATCGATGGCTTCGCCGGACCGCTTGGCGAAGCGGACCTTGCGGCCGTCATCGAGAATACGGAAGCCGACGCGCGTCGCCTCGCCGCTCTTCGGGTCGATCAGCGCGACGTTGGAGATGTCGATCGACAGCTCCTTGTCGACGATACCGCCCGGGTTGCCGGGCGCCGGGCGCGAGTGGCGCTTGGCGACGTTGACGCCGGCGACGACGACGCGACGGGTCTCTCGGACGACGCGAAGAACCTCGCCCTTCTTTCCCTTGTCGCGGCCGGTGGTGACGACCACCTGGTCGCCCTTCCGGATCTTGAACTTCTCGGCCATGGCTTAGAGCACCTCCGGCGCCAGGCTTACGATCTTCATGAACTTCCTGGCGCGGAGCTCGCGCGTCACCGGGCCGAAGATGCGCGTGCCGATCGGCTCGCCATCCTTGTTGATCAGGACCGCGGCGTTGCGGTCGAAGCGGATGGCGCTGCCGTCGGGGCGGCGAATCTCCTTCGCCGTGCGCACGATCACCGCCTTGTGGACGTCACCCTTCTTCACGCGACCGCGCGGGATCGCCTCCTTGACCGAGACGACGATGATGTCACCGACCGAGGCGAAGCGGCGGCGCGAGCCGCCCAGCACCTTGATGCACATAACCCGACGCGCGCCGGAATTGTCGGCGACCTCGAGGTGGGATTCCTGCTGGATCATGGCTGGAGCTCCGCCTTCAGCCGGCCGATCCCGAGGCCAGGGCCTCGGAGATCACTTCCCAGCGCTTGGTCTTCGAGATCGGGCGGCACTCCCGGATCCGGACGAGGTCGCCCACCTTGCAGCGGTTCTCCTCGTCATGCGCATGGTACTTCTTCGAACGCGTAATGAATTTCTTGTAGAGCGGGTGCATGACGCGGCGCTCGACCACGACCGTGATGGTCTTGTCGGTCTTGTCGCTCACCACCCGACCCTGCAGGACTCGCCTGGGCATCTTCAGCTCCTCAACCGGCCTTCTTGGCCTTGGCGTGCATGACGGTCTTGATCCGTGCGATGTCGCGACGAACCACCCGCACGCGCGCAGTGTTCTCAAGCTGGCCGCTCGCCTTCTGGAAGCGCAGGTTGAACTGCTCCTTCTTCAGGTCGCCCAGCATCTGCTTAAGCTCGTCGGCGGACTTGGTCTGGAGATCCGAAGCATCCATGGCCCTAACCCTCCAGCCCGAGGCGCGCGACGAAGCGGGTCTTGATCGGCAGCTTCGCCGCCGCAAGCGCGAAGGCGCTCGAGGCGAGCTCGCGGCTCACGCCGTCGACCTCGAACAGGATCCGGCCCGGCTTCACGCGGCAGACCCAGTATTCGGGTGCGCCCTTGCCGGAACCCATGCGGACTTCGGCCGGCTTGGTCGAGACCGGCACGTCCGGGAAGATCCGGATCCAGAGGCGACCCGAGCGTTTCAGGTGGCGCGTGATCGCGCGGCGGGCCGCCTCGATCTGGCGGGCGGTCACACGCTCCGGCTCGACCGCCTTCAGGCCATAGGAGCCGAAGTTGAGCGCGGTTGCGCCCTTGGAAGCGCCCTTGATGCGGCCCTTATGGGCCTTTCGGTACTTGGTACGGGTAGGCGACATCATGACACGGCTTCTCCGCCGCGCGAGGTCGAGCGACCCATCTGCTGCTGCTGCTCGGCCAGGCGCTTGTCCTGCGCCATCGGGTCATGCGCCAGGATCTCGCCCTTGAACACCCACACCTTGACGCCGCAGGTGCCGTAGGTGGTCTTGGCGGTCGCCTGGCCGTAATCGACATCGGCGCGAAGCGTATGCAGCGGCACACGGCCTTCGCGATACCACTCCATCCGCGCGATCTCGGCGCCGCCGAGGCGACCCGAGCAGTTGATGCGGATACCGAGGGCACCGAGGCGCATCGCCGACTGCACCGCACGCTTCATCGCGCGGCGAAAGGCGACCCGGCGCTCGAGCTGCTGGGCGATGCCTTCGGCCACCAGCTTCGCCTCGATCTCGGGCTTGCGGATCTCGATGATGTTGAGCGCAACCTCGCCGCCGGTCATCTTGGCGAGATCGGCGCGCAGCTTTTCGATGTCGGCGCCCTTCTTGCCGATGACCACGCCCGGACGCGCCGAGTGGATGGTCACACGCGCCTTCTTCGCCGGCCGCTCGATCACCACACGGCTGCAGCCAGCCTGAGTCAGGCGGCCGTGCAGGTAGGTGCGGAGCTTCAGATCCTCGTGCAGGAGGTCGGCGTAATCCTTGGACGCGAACCAGCGCGAATCCCAGGTACGGTTGATGCCGACCCGGAGGCCGATCGGATTGACTTTCTGGCCCATTACGCCGCCTCCGCCTTCTCGCCGACCACGATGACGACGTGGCTGAACGGCTTCTGGATGCCGGAAGCGCGGCCGCGGGCCCGCGGGTGGAACCGCCGCATCACGAGACCTTTGCCCACACTGGCTTCCTTCACAAAAAGGCGATCGACGTCGAGCTGATGGTTGTTTTCGGCGTTGGCGATCGCGGATTGCAGCGCCTTGCGGACATGCTGGGCGACGCGGCGCTTGTTGACGGCAAGCTGCGAGAGCGCGGTCGAGGCGCTCAGGCCGCGGATCGACTCCGCCACCAGGTTCAGCTTGCGCGGGCTGGTGCGGAGGTTGCGCAGCACCGCCTTCGCCTCCGTCTCGGCCAGCCTGCGCTCGGTCTTCTTCTTGCTCATGGCGCTAAGCCCTCTTCGCCTTCTTGTCGCCGGTGTGGCCGTGGAAGGTGCGGGTTGGCGAGAACTCGCCGAACTTGTGGCCGACCATGTTCTCGGTGACCAGCACCGGGATGAACTTGTGGCCGTTGTAGACGCCGAAGGTCAGGCCGACGAACTGCGGCAGGATCGTCGACCGGCGGGCGAAGATCTTGATGACCTCGTTTCGGCCGGACGCGCGCGTCTTCTCGGCCTTCTTCAGCAGATAGCCGTCGACGAACGGGCCCTTCCAGACAGAGCGGGTCAAATCGACCTCCTTACTTCGCGTTCCGGCGGCGGACGATGAACTGGTCCGTCCGCTTGTTGTTGCGCGTCTTGGTGCCCTTGGTGCCCTTGCCCCAAGGCGTCACCGGGTGGCGGCCGCCGGAAGTCCGGCCTTCGCCACCGCCATGCGGGTGATCGATCGGGTTCATGGCGACGCCGCGCACGCTGGGCTTGATGCCCATCCAGCGCGAGCGACCGGCCTTGCCGATCGAGATATTCTGCTCGTCCGGGTTCGAGACCGCGCCGATCGTCGCCATGCACTCAGAGGAGACCATGCGGGTCTCGCCCGAGGCGAGGCGGAGCAGCGCGAAGCCGGAGTCGCGGCCGACGAGCTGCACATAGGTGCCGGCCGAGCGCGCGATCTGACCGCCCTTGCCCGGCTTCAGCTCGACGTTGTGGACGATGGTGCCGACCGGGATGTTCTTCAGCAGAAGCGCGTTGCCCGGCTTGATATCGGCCTTGGCGCCCGAGACGACCTGGTCGCCGGCCTTCAGGCGCTGCGGCGCCAGGATGTAGGCCTGCTCGCCATCGGCGTATTTGATCAGCGCGATGAACGCGGTCCGGTTCGGATCGTATTCGAGGCGCTCGACCGTTGCCGCGACGTCGAACTTGCGACGCTTGAAGTCGATGACGCGATAGCGCTGCTTGTGGCCGCCCGACTTGCGCCAGGCGGTGATGCGGCCGGCGTTGTTACGGCCGCCGGTCTTGCGCTTGCCTTCGGTCAGAGCCTTGACGGGCTTGCCCTTCCACAGCTCGCCGCGGTCGACCTGGACCAGCTGGCGAGTGGAAGGAGTGACCGGATTGTAGGACTTGAGTGCCATGGTTCGTGTCCGATCAGAGCCCGGTGGTGACGTCGATCTGGTTGCCCTCGGCGAGGGTCACGAGCGCCTTCTTCCAGTTGCTGCGCGTGCCGGGACGGCCGCGGAACAGCTTGGCCTTGCCGCGCGCGATGGAGGTGTTCACGGCCTTGACCTTGACCTTGAACAGGGTCTCGACCGCGACTTTGATTTCCGGCTTGGAGGCCTTGAGCGGCACCTCGAAGACGACGACGTTGTGCTCGCTCTGGCGCGTCGCCTTCTCGGTGATGACCGGGCGGCGGACAATGTCGTACATCGCCTCGCGGCTCAGCTTCACCTGCTTGGCGTTCATCGGGCGCATGCTCATTTCAGGCGCGCCTCCAGGCGCTCGACGGCGGCCTTGGTCAGGACCAGCGTGTCCCGCCGAAGGATGTCGTAGACGTTGGCCCCGAGCTCCGGCAGCACGTCGACATGCGGCAGGTTGCGCGCGGCGCGGGCAAAGAGGTCGTTGACCTTCTCGCCGTCGATGAAGAGGACCGAGGTCAGGCCGAGCTTGCCGAGACGCTCGGCGAGCTGCTTGGTCTTGCCTTCTTTCATCTCGGCGGCATCGAGGATCACCAGCTTGCCGTCGGCCTGCTTGGCCGAGAGCGCGGCCTTGAGGCCGAGCTTGCGGACCTTCTTCGGCAGGTCGAACTCGTGGCTGCGCACGACCGGTCCGAAGATTCGCGCGCCGCCGCGGAACTGCGGCGAGCGTAGCGAGCCCTGACGGGCGCGGCCGCCACCCTTCTGCGCGAAGGGCTTCTTGGTCGTGCCCGAGATGTCGCTGATGCCCTTGGTCTTGTGCGTGCCGGCGCGGCGCTTGGAGAGCTGCCAGTTGACCACGCGCGCGAGCAGATCAGTGCGCGGCTTCACGCCGAAGACCTCGTCGGCGAGCTCGATCTCGCCGACGTCCTTGGCTTCGAGGTTCTTGATCTTGACCTTCATGGTCCTATTCCTTCGCCGCGGCCGGCGCTTCGGCGGCCTTGACCGCTGCCGGGAACGGCAGCTTCAGGTCCTTCGGCTGCTTCTTCTTGGCGGCGTCCTTGACCAGCACAAAAGAGCCCTCGGCGCCCGGGACGGCACCGCGGATCATCAGGATGCCGCGCGCGGCATCGGCCGAGACCACCTTGAGGCTCTGCACGGTGATGCGCTTATCACCGAGGTGACCCGCCATCTTCTTGCCCTTGAAGGTCTTGCCGGGATCCTGACGGTTACCGGTCGAACCATGCGAGCGGTGCGAGATCGAGACGCCGTGGCTCGCCTCGAGGCCGGCGAAATTCCAACGCTTCATCGCGCCGGCAAAGCCCTTGCCGATCGAGGTGCCGACGACGTCGACGAACTGCCCGACGACGAAGTGCTCGGCCGAGATCTCGGCGCCGACTTCGAGCATGGCGTCGGCGGAGACGCGGAACTCCACCAACTTTTTCTTCGGCTCGACCTTCGACTTGGCGAAATGGCCGCGAACGGGCTTGGCCACGTTCTTGACCTTGGCCTTGCCGACGCCGAGCTGGACCGCGGTGTAGCCGTCCTTCTCGGCGGTGCGCACGGCAACCACCTGGCACTGGTCGATCTTGAGCACGGTGACGGGCACGTGCTCGCCCTCGTCGTTGAGCACCCGCGTCATCCCGACCTTCTGGGCCAGGAGTCCGGAGCGCTGATGTTTGGAGTCCGCCATGTCCCGCCCCTTAGAGCTTGATCTCGACGTCGACGCCGGCGGCGAGGTCGAGCTTCATCAGCGCGTCTACGGTCTGCGGCGTCGGGTCGACGATGTCGAGCAGCCGCTTGTGCGTCCGGATCTCGAACTGCTCGCGGCTCTTCTTGTCGATATGCGGCGACCGGTTGACCGTGAACTTCTCGATCAGGGTCGGAAGCGGTATGGGCCCGCGCACGCGCGCGCCTGTCCGCCTCGCCGTGTTCACGATCTCGCCGGTCGACTGGTCCAGCACCCGGTGGTCGAAGGCTTTGAGCCGGATGCGGATGTTTTGGCTGTCCATGGCTGTCCTCGCGCGTCGCCGCGCTTAGTCCTTACTACTCGATGATTGAAGCGACGACGCCGGCACCGACGGTGCGGCCGCCTTCGCGGATGGCGAAGCGCAGACCCTCGTCCATGGCGATCGGCGCGATCAGCTTCACTTCCATGGCGATGTTGTCGCCG
>Ga0194131_10000921_pt1 | contig 51110 bp, 47 predicted proteins | sample TA2KigO120mmetaG_FD_148631 | JGI IMG/M metagenome (GOLD analysis project Ga0194131, IMG submission 148631) | Freshwater microbial communities from Lake Tanganyika, Tanzania - TA2015053 Kigoma Offshore 120m | ecosystem: Environmental > Aquatic > Freshwater > Lake | place: Tanzania: Lake...
GTGGCGGCGAATCACGCGCGGTCCGAGATGGAACCGGCGCCATGCGCGCGTACTCCGACATGGTGTACGGCGTACGCAAGAACGACGAGCAGTACCGCACAGCATGCAAAGACGTGCTGCTGCAGTACTGCAAACTTGACACCCTCGCCATGGTCATGGTGTGGGTGCATTGGAGTTCTGGTCAGAAAATTCAACCGAAAGTAGGCGCATGATGTCCAACGAAGTCGATGGCAACCAGATTCTTCACCCATTCGGCCCCTTTGATCTGGTTGTGAGTCCATACAGACGCGGCGGGCGGAGGGTGGATGTCAAGCGGTCTAAGTCCGCAATCCTCTCCCGAATCCAAGAGATGCAGGCCGAACAAAGCGGGCTTTGCGGAGACCTGAGCCGCAAAAATGGACTCTACGTCTTTGCAATCAAAACTCCGGGAAGAGATGGTCCAATCAGGCCGTACTACGTGGGCAAGACAGACAAGCAAGGTCTGCTAGAAGAGGCGTTCGGTCCACACCAGCAGACGGCCTACAACCACGCGGTCTGCCTCGCCAAAGGCGCACCCGTAATGTACTTCATCGCTCCGGGAGGCAATAAGACAAAGCTCAAGAGGCAACTCGTGATTGATTGGGAGCGTATCTTGATTTACCTCGCATACTCCGCGAACATCGATCTCTGTAACACCCATCACGTCCCCAGCACTGTGAGAATCGAGGGAGTGCGCCTACTCAGGCACCAAGGTAATCACTCCCGTGGGCAGGCAAATCGGACCGCGGCAACTGAGTTGAACAAACTCTTTGATCTCTGAATAGTTGCAGGTTGCTCTGCTAGCGGTCGCGCCGACATGCACTCAAACTTCGTCCGCAGCTTCAAGGGCAAGGTCCAGTTTCTCCTGCCACCGGCCGGCACGCCGTACTGCTCGTTCGGTGCCGACGCGGTGTCGGCCGTCGTGCAGGGTGACAACGTGATCGTGCAGTGCGACGACGGACGCACCCAGGTCTGGAAGATCAACCCGAGCGGCAAGTCGGTGGTGGGGCCGGTGAAGACAATCCGGTGAGGCCGCGCCGAGCCACGGTGCCGTTCAGCGGGCTGCGGCAGCCCTGCTGCAACTTCCGCAACGACAGCTCGCGCCCGGCGTGAGTCACCCGCGCAGAGCAGCCCCCAATTCGTGCAAGATCGGCGAACCACTTTCATGGTTTTCGTGCTCGCAGGTAGACGGGACTAGATCGATCCCAGCACCATTGCCGTGTGTACTGGTCTCCGTAGGTGAGTCTGGGGCAACTCAAGGATGCGCACGATGGCGGCTCGGATCTGCTCTTCGTTCATTGGCATCGCCAACGGCCTCCGGGGAAACCGCGAATCCTACAATCCGTCACAACGGACGGGACTCGTCGCGGCGGTCGGGCCGATCGGTTCCGCGCACGCCGCGAGCCCTCGCCGTGAAGAGGCATGACACATGGGGCCCACGAGACTTTCCGAATTCCTTCGTCAGGCGCGCGAGTCGGCCGGACTTCGTCCCGGCGGTCGGGCCGATCGATTCCGCGCACGCCGCGAGCCCTCGCCGTGAAGAGGCATGACACATGGGGCCCACGAGACTTTCCGAATTCCTTCGTCAGGCGCGCGAGTCGGCCGGACTTCGTCCCGGCGAGTTGGCGCTGCGGGCCGGCTGGAAGAGCGGCGAAGTCGGGGGCAACTTCATCGCGAAGCTCGAGCGCGACGGCGACACCGTCGCCTCGGACGCGGAGATCGGCCGGATCGCGAGTGCCCTCGCGATCTCTCCGGAGAAGGTCGCCACGCTTGAGAGCGATGAGCGGCGCAACGCGCGGGCAGCATGGGAGGCATGGGCTCGCGAGCCGGTCCCGATCTCACTCATGGTGCGCATGATGCCAACGGTGTGGCAGCGCATCTCCATTCCCGATGGTTTGACGGATCGGAGCGACATCCTGTCTTGGGCCCGCGACCACCCAACCTATTCAAGACTCGTCCGCTGCCTGGTGTGGAGCCGCACAGAGTCGACGTATCTTCGCGAGGACGGATCGTCGTACGATGCCCGCTCGGGATTCGGGGATCCCGATGCCGGACCGGGGACCTCGATTCGGTAGTGCCCGCAAGCCGGCCGTCCATTCGCCGCAGGCCATCTTCCTCTCTTCACGGGGTCTTCCTCATGCGCCAGAACGTCGTTCGCGTCGTCAACGGCAAGGTCCAGTTGCTGCTGCTCCCAACCAGCACGCCCGTCCACATCTTCGGGGCCGACGCGGTTTCGGCCATCGTGCAGGGCGACACGGTCGTGGTGCAGTGCAAAGATGGCCGAACGCAGATCTGGAAGATCAACCCCAGTGGAACATCAGTATCAGGACCGATCCGCAGCATTCGATGAAGTCAGCCATCCGCGATCGGGGCGAGCACTTCCGGACAGGGCGGAGCGAGGATGTGCAAGGTGACGCTCAGTGGCCCGCCGCGGCCATCGGCCCCTTGATCCACACCGCTGCGAGCGCCAAGCCGATGCCCGCGAGGATCTGGATCGTGAAAGCGAGGTTGAAGGCTCCGGTGTAGGTAGCGCCCTCGTGACCGAAGCACTGACTGATCAGTCGTCGGATGGGGTGCCGATCCAAGCCCTGGCTTGAGTCACGCTTCCCTCGAACCTTGCCTTCATCAACCTGCATCACGCGGTCTGTGGCAACGAAACATGGATCCGACTCAAGCTCTCTCAACGCGCGCCGTGCCGTCGACACCAACCGACAGCTTCGAATGTCAACGATGCAGAAGACCAGTCCCATGGCGACATGGACAAACCCCATGGCCACCACAAGTTGCCAAGGACACTTCTCGAAGGCAACGATGGACCCCGTGATCGCAGCGGCAGCCACGATGGCGTAGAAGTTGAAGGATTTCATGCGTTGGTCGGCCGCATGACTGAACAGTTGAAGGAGGTACTCCTGCCTGCCCAGTCGTACGTCGAGGTCGAATCTTCGAAGCTCCAATTCCAACTCGCGTTGCCCCACGCTGGGTTCATCACCGTCGTTTTGGGCCTCACATCGCGGTCCTGAGGCTTCCACGGGGTCACGCGATACACTCTGTTCAGTGCTCATGATTTGAGTTTAGCACCAGACGCTCCCGGATCTGACCGTCGCAACAAGTCCTTTGTGCGGACGAGTTCGATACCCTTCCCCCCATGCCGTCCGACCTCGATCTCACCTTTGATGTGGTGTTCACGGATGCCTCGAAACTCAAGGAGCTCGTTGCGTCGCTCGCGCGGACCAGCGACGAAGAGATCGACTACCAACTCGAGGCCCATCTGGAAGCCTTGACGGCGTCCCTCTCCGAGCGGACCGCAGCCACGATGACCGCGCTGGCCAAGCGCAAGAAGAGCATGACTGACCTCGGCACTGCCCTACGGACGGTCTGGCTCGAGGGTGATGTCCCGCGGTGCGGTGCCGAGCTCAAGGTCCGCGCGGCTGAAGCGCTCGGGGCATGGAGCGCTGCCTCCAAGGAGCCGAAGGCAGACATCGTGAAACGTCTCAAGTCAAAGCGATTTGAGCACCGGATGTGGGCAGCGCGGGCAGTTCGCGCCGCAGATTGGGTCGACGCGGACAAACTGCTCGCACCCTTGGCGACCGATCCGTACGAAGACGACAACGGCTTCTTCTTGGTGCGGGAAGCCGCCGGTTTCCACGACTGAACGACGGCAACCGCGGGCCTGGCTGGGACACTCCGCCGCCCCATGCCCCCCGCCACCGCGGACTAGCATCGGCATCATGAAGCTTCCCAGCGCCATCGTGGCCGGTGCCTGCGCCGGCGCCGTCGCCAGCCTGCTCGTCACCGCCCTGCCCGCGCGCACCGTCGTCGCGGATGCCGTGCCCGCCACGGACCTCGGGCCGGCCGACCGCCTGCTGCTCTCGGGCACCGACGGCAAGGAACCGCTGGCGATCGTCAACCGCAACGGTGCCCCCGGCTGGGGGCAGGGCGCGCGCGCCTGGAACATCGGCGCACTGCATGTGAGCAAGATCCTGAACAAGGTGATCGAGGGCGAGCGCTACGCAACTGAGCGCGACGCGGTCGCCGAGGAGGAGCGCAAGGGCCGCGAGGACTTCGACCGCCGCTTCGCCGAACTGCGCGACAAGTACGGCCAGATCAAGCCCGACAGCCCCGAGCGCGCCGAAGCTGAGCAGGCGATCGGCGCCTTCCGCCAGGAGTTCGAGATCTGGTCGCGCGGCATGCGCGAAGCGCAGGCCAAGCTCTTCTCCGAGCAGTACGACCGCGCCTACAAGGACCTGCGCGAAGCCACGCAAGTCGTGTCCGATCGCCAGGGCATCGACCTCGTGCTGCGCTTCATCCCCCCTGCCGATGCGCTCGAGCCCGGCGAACCCGCGAGCGTCTTCCTGCAGCTGCAGGCGCGCACCTTCGTGACCATGCCTGAGTCGATCGACCTCACGCAGGATGTCGCCAAGGAACTCAACATCACCCTCGACTGACAGGAACCACCATGCGCGCCATGACCTTGGTCGTCACCACCCTCACCGCGGCCCTTGCATTCGGATTCGCTTGGGGGCTCGTGTCGACTGACGCGACGGCGAACACTACGCCCGCTGATCCGCCCGCACCCGCCAAGGCCGCCGCGACCGGCGCCATCGGCTGCGCCGATGCACGCAGCGTGATGCAGGCCTACCTCTACCGCGACTCGACGCTCGAAGCGATGACCGCGGCGCTCGATGCGAGCGACGACCGTTGGCAGAAGGCCAACGACGCGTTCCTGAAGGCGCAGCGCGAAGCGTTCTCCAGCGGCGAGGACGGCCCGAGCGAAGACCAATGGAAGGCCGTCGAGGTCGCGCGACTGGGCCTGCTTGAGGTGCACCAAGCGATCAGCGAGTCCTTCGACAAGGTGCTCAGCGAGCGCGCCCGATCGGCACAGCGCGATGTTTCGGCCGCCATCGAGCGCGTGGCCCAGGCCCGCGGCTGCTCGGCCGTGCACCAGCGCAGCGCGCTCTGGGGGCGTGAACTTCCCGACGACGAGTACACCGACACCTTCGAGGAGTCCTCGCTGCTCTGGGCCGAGGGGCTGATCGAACTCAACGACGACCTGCTCAAGGATCTCGGGCTGCCGCGCGATGCGCTCGAGCCGAAGTCCCCCCAGGCCGATCGCGTCGAAGCGCTCTTCGCGCGCTTCCAACTGATGACGACCGTGCAGCCGCCTGAGCTCCCTGAACACGACGACGACGCGCCGGCCGACCCGGACATGTGATCGCGGTTCCCACACGCCGGCGCGTGCCGTCACCGATCTGCATCAGGTCGGATTGGTTGCGGCGCGTGCGCGGGCAAGCAGCTCGGCCACCTGCCGCTGCGCCTGCTTGGCGAGTTCTTCGCGCACCGCGGCGAAGCTCGGGCACGATGCACCGAGCTCGGCCGCCATGCTCGTGACGGGCCGACCCACGAGCCCGCACGGCACGATCAGCCCGAAGTGCGACAGATCGGGCGCAACATTCAAGGCCAGCCCATGCATGGTCACATACCGGCTCGCACGCACGCCGAGCGCGCAGATCTTGCGAAGTGGTTCAGGCCCGACCCAGACGCCGGTGGCCGTGGCATCGCGCTCGCCCGCGATGCCGAAGCTCGCGAGCGTGCCCAGCACGATCGCCTCGAGCAGGCGCATGTGGCCATGGATCCCGATGCCGAGCCGGTTGAGGTCGAAGATCGCATACGCGACCAGTTGCCCCGGGCCGTGGTAGGTGATGTCGCCGCCACGATCGGTCTCGCGCACGCTCACGCCGGCGCGCTCGAGCATGTCGGGCGTGGCGAGCAGGTTCGCGGCCGCTCCTGACCGGCGCGAGACCGTGACCACGGGATCATGCTCGAGCAGGAGCAGGTGCATCGGCTCCGCGGGGCCGCCGTCACGGGCGGCGACCACGCGCGCATGGAGTGCGCGCTGCTCGGCGAGCGCCTCGTCGTAGCCGATGCGGCCCAGATCGTGGATCATGGGTTCCATGACGGTGCCGGAGTCTACGACTACAGTCCGGCGGTCCATGATCCACCCCAGCGCAGTCATCGAGGGCAACATCACCATCGGCGAGGGCTGCGAGATCGGCCCCCACTGCACGATTCGCGGCACCGTCACGCTCGGAGCGGGCAATCGCCTGATCGCCGGCGTGCACCTGTCGGGCCCGCTCACGATGGGCGAGGGCAACCTCATGTTCCCCGGCTGCTGCCTGGGCTTTGCGCCGCAGGATGTCGGGTTCCCCTGGGACAAGCCGGGAGCGGGCCTTGAGATCGGCAGCCACAACACCTTCCGCGAGAATGTGGCGATCCACCGGGGCAAGACCGACCAGCCCACGCGCGTGGGCCATCACACCTACTGGATGAGCTGCTCGCACGCCGGGCACGACTGCCAGGTGGGCGACCGCTGCATCATCGGCAGTGGATCGCTGCTCGCCGGCCATGTCGAGCTCGCCGACCGCGTGCTCATGTCGGGCAACACGAGCCTGCACCAATTCGTGCGCGTGGGCACGGGTGCCATGCTCGGCGGCCATGCCGGCAGCGTGCGCGATGTCCTGCCCTGGTTCACGGTGACTGCGATGAACTATTGCGGCAGCGTGAATGTCGTGGGCCTGCGCCGCAATGGCTTCACGGTCGAGCAGATCGACACGGTGCGCTGGATCTACCGCACGCTCTGCCTCTCGCGCAGCCTGCCGAGTGCGCGCGTGGCGGCCGTGCGCGAGCGCGCCGGCGATCCCCTGGTCGACGAATACCTGCGCTTCATCGATGCCTCCAAGCGCGGACTCTGCCTGCGCGGCGGCCGCCGCACCAGCGACGAGGGGTGAGGGCCTACACTCCCCACGCCATGGACGGCGCCCAGCTCTCGATCACGATGCTCGCCAGCAGCTCGAGCGGAAACGCCGCCATCGTGCAGTTCGGGTCGCTCACGCGGCGCGTCGTCCTGCTCGACGCCGGCTTGAGCCCGCGACGCGTCCGCGAGGGGCTCCTAAACCGCTGCCCACCCGGCACCGAACTCGGCGCGATCCTGCTCACGCACCTCGACGGCGACCACTGGCACCGCGGTTGGTCCGCGCAGTTGGCTCGCCACGGCGTGCCGGTCCTCCTGCGAGCAGCGCATTGCGCAGGTGCCCTCGCACTCGGGATCCCGCGCGCGTGCCTGACGGTGATCGAGGGCGAGGCCGCACTCGGCGGACACCTGCGCGTACGCGCGGTGCGGACACCGCACGATGAGGATGGCAGCACCGCCTTCATCCTCGAGACGCCCGCAGGCCGCATCGGCTGGGCCACCGACCTCGGCACCGTGCAGGATGAACTCATCGAGGCGCTCGCCGGCGTCGACCTGCTGGGCATCGAATGCAACTACGACGAACGGTTGCAACGCGAGAGCAAGCGCCCCTGGCACCTCAAGCAGCGCATCATGGGCGGGAACGGCCACCTGTCGAACGACCAGGCGATGGACGCACTCGATCGGATCCGCGCAGTCGCCGATCCCGCGGCGATCGGGCTCCTGCACCTGTCGCGCGACTGCAACTGCCCCCACCTGGTGTCTCGGCTCCTGGCATCGCGGCACGCCGATCTGGCCGATCGCACCGTGATCGCGCGTCGCAGCGGACCAAGCCCTGCACTTCGGTTCACTCGCTCCAGCGCACGGCCGGTCGCTGCAGGTCACCCAAGGCCTGCTCATGCATGGCCCGCCACGCGGGTGCCTGCGTGAGCCAACCGCCGATGCGGCGACCATCCTCATCGATCGGGACCAGAAGCGGCATGCCGGGCGGCAACTCCTCCATCGGTGCCATCACATCCTGCACCGCACGACCTGCCTCGTCGAACTGCCGATAGACCTGGCTCGGCCCATGCTCGGCATCGCGCACCTCGAGTCCGGGCACGACCAGGTCATCACGGTCGATCCACCACGCCACGGTCGAACCCGGCAACACCGGTGTGCCGGGCTGCATGCACGCCAGCGTGCCGCATGGTTCGCCAAGATCGGGCTCCGGCACGATGAAGCGACCCGGCCCGGGCCACACCGCCTCGCGGCATCCAGCCTGCTGCGAACGATCGACCGCCAGCCGTGCATCGTCGACGATGTCCGCGATCTCGTGGGGGGCCTCGCTGCCCCACACGCCCACCAATCGCTCGACGGCAGCATCGATCGTCGCGCGCGCATGGTCACGGCACCACGGGCGCTCGCGCGGAGGCACGGAGGTGAGTTCGCCGAGTGCGTGCGTCACCGCCTGCAGCTGGATCAGCCACGGCAGGCTCGCCCGCGCACGCCCCGCGTCACCCTGCTCGGGCCAGGACCGACTGGCAGCGGCCCACTCGGTCCAACGACCGATCAGGCCAGCCCACGCCACGCTGCGGAACTCCGGATCCATCGGGAAAGCGTAGCGATCCTGCACCGATGGCTGCGCTACCCTCCTTGCCTTCCATGAGCGATGAACTGACCCACGAATGCGGCATCGCGGCGGTCCGCCTCAAGCACCCGCTGGAGTGGTACCGCGAACGCCACGGCGATCCGCTCTGGGGCCTGCGCCGCCTCTACCTGCTCATGGAGAAGCAGCACAACCGCGGCCAGGATGGTGCAGGGATCGCGAGCGTGCGCTTCGACATGCCCGCGGGCGACGAGTACCTGACGCGCCGACGCAACGCCACGCGCAATCCGATCGAGCGCATCTTCGAGGAGGCCACCGGTCCGGCACGCGAACTTGGGGCGCATGCACTGGCCACGATGCCCATGCTGGAACTCAAGCGCGCCATGCCGATGCTGGGCGAGGCCATGATCGGGCACCTCCGCTACGGCACGCACGGCGGCCGAGGCCAGTCGATCTGCCATCCCTTCATCCGCCGCCACAGCGTGGCGGCTCGCACGCTGGCGCTGTGCGGCAACTTCAACATGACCAACGCTCCGGAGCTCTTCGAGACGATCGTGAGCTACGGCGTGCACCCTGTGGGCGCGAGCGATACGGGCGTCGTGCTCGAGAAGGTCGCGCACTCGATCGACCGTGAGCACAACCACCTCCGCGCAGCCATGGGCGCGGGCTCGCTGCGCAACCTCGAGGGCATCCAACTGGTGGAGGAAAGTGCGCGACAGGTCAACTGGAAGCGCGTGCTCGAGTGGGCCGCCGAGCACTTTGACGGGGGCTACGTGCTCGCGGGCCTCGTGGGCAGTGGCGACCTGTTCGTGTGCCGGGACCCCAACGGGATCCGACCTGCCTTCTTCCTCGAGACCGACGAGGTCGTGGCCGTGGCGAGCGAGCGCCCGGCACTGGCTGGTGTCTTCGAAGTCGACGATGTGCTGGTGCGGCCCCTGCCCCCCGGCCATGCACTCACCGTTGGCCGCGACGGCACCGTGCGCTGCGAGCGCTTCGCGCCCGAGCGCCCGCTGCGCCAATGCTCCTTCGAACGCATCTACTTCAGCCGCGGCAACGACCGCGACATCTACCTCGAACGCAAGGCACTCGGCCGCAATCTGGCGCCCATCGTGCACCACGCGCTCAACCGTCGGCTCGAGGAAGCGGTGTTCAGCTTCATCCCCAACACCAGCGAGAGCGCCTACATCGGCCTCATCGAGGGGATCGAGGCGATCCAGCGCACGCACCACGCCGATCTGGCCTGGAGCCTGCTGCAGTGCGGCGAGCTCACGCGCGACCGGCTCGAGTTCCTGATGGATGTCCATCCGCGTGCCGACAAGGTCGCCCACAAGGACCAGAGGCTGCGCACCTTCATCACGCATGATGCGGCGCGCAAGGACCTGGTCAGCCATGTCTACGACATCACGCGCGGCACCGTGAATCCGAACGACACGCTCGTCGTGATCGATGACAGCATCGTGCGCGGTACCACGATGCGCGACTCGGTCATCACGATGCTCTCGCGCCTGGGGCCGGCGCGCATCATCGTCGCCAGCAGCGCTCCGCCCATCATGTACCCCGACTGCTACGGGATCGACATGAGCCACCTCGGTCGCTTCATCGCCTTCGAAGCTGCGGTGAACCTGGTCACCGCACGCGGCCAGGGCGCGGTGCTCGACGAGATCGAGGACGCGTGCCGCGCACAGGCCGACCGGCCGGCTTCGGCGATGCGCAACCATGTGAAGCGGCTCTACGACCTCGTCACGCATCAGGACCTGTGCGGGGAAGTCGCGCGACTCATCACGCCGCGCGGTGTCTCGTGGGCCGGAACCGTGGAAGTCGTCTACCAGACCGTCGAGGGACTCCGCCAAGCCATGCCCAACCACACCGGCGACTGGTACTTCACGGGCGACTACCCCACGCCGGGTGGTTACCGGGTCCTGAACCGCGCCTTTCTGAACTGGCGCGGCGGCATCGATGGCCGGGCCTACTGACCCGAGACTCCGCGTCGCTTGACACCCGACGCCGTTTGCTGTGCAATCGCCGATTCCCCGGTCGAGAACATATGGCACGCTACACAGGTCCAAAGGTCCGTCTCTCCCGCCGCGTGGGTGTCCCCATTGCGGATACCCCGAAGCACACCGCCAAGCGTCAGTTGACGCCCCCGGGTCCGCACGGTTTCCGCGGCAAGCGCCCGAAGCCCTACGGCATCCGCCTCGATGAGAAGCAGAAGCTCAAGTTCCACTACTGCGTGATGGAGCGCCAGTTCCGCCGCATGCTGGCGGAAGCCGGCGCAAGCAAGGGCAACACCGGCGAGGTGCTGCTGCAGATGCTCGAGCGTCGTCTGGACAATGTCGTGCGCCGCGCCGGCTTCGGCCGCACCATCTGGGCGGCCCGCCAGATGGTGGCCCACGGCCATGTGCTCGTGAACGGCAAGAAGGTCGACCGCCCGTCGTTCCCGGTGAGCCCCAACGACATCGTCTCGATCAAGAAGGAGAATGTCCAGAAACTCGTTCGCGAGACCATGGAATCGCTCGCCGGCCATCTCACGCCGGGCTGGATCGAAGTCAACCCCGCCGAACTGACGATCAAGGTGCTCGTGCTCCCCTCCTCGGAGCAGGTCCCCTTCGACGTCAACACCAACTTCATCGTCGAGTTCTACCGCTGAACCCGGCGACATCCGCAAGCCCGAGGGCGTGGACGAGTTCCGTCTGCGCCCTCGTCCGTTCCCACGATAGATTGCAAGCCCTGCAGGCCACGCCGCCTGCCCTTCGAGGCCCAGAACCATGTTGAAGCTCTTCCGCAAGAATCAGCGCGTCGTCAGCATCGCCATGGCAGGGTTCATGATCCTGCTGCTCATCTCGTGGCTGCTGACCGACAGCAGCACGAACATCGTCGACAACCTGCGCATGAACACGACCACCTGGGCCGTGTCCGACGGCGAGTCGATCTCGGCCAGCGAGCTCAACGACACCATCGCCGAGATGCGCGTCCTCGAGGGTCTGGGTGACCGGATGATCGCCGGCATGGGCGTGCTCAATGAGCCCGGCTACTGGTACCTCCTGATCAAGGAAGCCCACGCGTCCGGTCTCGTCCCCCCTCAGCAGGAGACCATGCGCGAACTCGCCACGACGCGGATGCCCGACGGCGTCACGCCCGAGGGCTTCGTCGCCATGCTGGCCTCGCGCGCCCAAGCCAGCCAGGAAACGGTGCTGCGGACGCTCTCCAACCTCACCGGGGTGCGCCGCCTGATCGCCCTCGTCGCGAGTGCGGGCCGCATCAGCGACGAGCGCATGCGCCGCGCCGCCGCCGAAATGACGATGACGATGGACGGCGATCTGCTGATCCTCGATGCCGGCAAGATTGCAGGCATCGATGCTCCCGCGCCCGAGGCCGCCGCTCTCGAGGCACACCTCAAGGCGCACGGCAACACCGAGAAGGGCAAGGGCGAGAAGGGATTCGGCTACCGCCTGCCCAACCAGCTCAAGCTCGAGTGGATCGTCATTCCCGCGGCCACGATCAAGGCCAAGCTCGAGCAGAGTGCCGCACTCTCCAATGTCGAGTTGCGCAAGTACTGGATCGAGCACGAATCCGAGTTCAAGGCCAAGGAAGCACTTTCATCCACGCCGATGACCTTCGAGGTCCAGCGCGAGGCCGTGCGCGAGAAGGTGCTCGGCCAGCTGCTCGACGCCGAACTCGCTGCGATCTCGAAGTTCGCCACGGACCGCGTGCAGATGGACCTCCGCAGCGTGCCCAGCGCGGGCGGCTACTGGACGCTGCCGGCCGACTGGTCATCAAAGGCCATCACCCTCGCGGCACTGGGTCAGGAACTCGCCCAGCGCTTCAGCATCGATGCTCCGGCGGTACAGACCTCCGGCGAAGGCTGGATCGAGATCGAGGACATCGCCGCGATCCCGGGCATCGGCACGGCGGCGAGCAAGCGCGTTGGCGCCAGCGATGTGAAGGTGCAGCAACTTGCGTCGGCGCTCAAGGAGTTTGGTGGCTCGCCCACGCTGCCTACGCAGCGTGGCGTGGCGTTCCCCACGCTCGCCGATCCCACCTCGCGCGACCTCTTCGTGGTCCGCGTGAGCGATGCCCAGGCCGCCCGTGGCGCAACCGCCGTGGATGAAGTCCGCGCCGACCTCGAAGCCGACCTGAAGCGTGTGGCGGTCTACGACATCCTCGCCACTCGCCTCGATGCCCTGCGCCAGACGGCCGCCACCGAGGGCTTGGGTGCCGTGGGCGTCTCCTACGGCGCCGTGTCGCAGCCCTTCCAGGCACTGAGCGAGGTCAACCCCCAGTTCCTGCAGTTCGGCATGCGCATGGGCATGGCGATCCCCGGCCTTGGCAATGACGAGACCGCCATGAGCGCACTCGTGAAGGCCGCCATGGCGCTGCCGACCGACAAGCCCGTGTCCGATGTTCCCGCGGCCGACCGCACCGTCGTGGTGGCGTTGCCAGACCGCCTTGCGGTCATGGTTGCGCAACTGCGCGGCATCGATCGCATGGACCGCGCCGAGTACGAGACCCTGGCCGCCGGCGGTCGCCTGCGCGGCATCGCCATGCAGGACGAAGTGAAGGACATGCAGGAGCTCTTCTCCTACGCGGCGCTCAAGCGCCGGCACAACTTCACGACCATGGGCGAGGTGGTTGCGGTGCCCGCCGTGGCCGATCCGGGCACGCTTGGCACCACCGAAGGCCTCGGGACGGAGGGTTCCAAGTGAGCGACCCCCTGCCGCAGATTGCCTTCGACCACTTTGCCAAGATCGACCTGCGCGTGGCCACGGTGCTGAGTGCCGAGCCACACCCCAACGCCGACAAGCTGCTCAAGCTCCGCCTCGACGACGGCACGCCTGAGGGCCGTCAGGTGTGCGCGGGCATCAAGGCGTGGTACGACCCGGCGAGCCTCGTCGGCAAGCAGGTCGTGATCGTGGCCAACTTGGAGCCGCGCACGCTTCGTGGCGAGATCAGCCACGGCATGATCCTGGCGGCGAGCGACCTGAAGGCCGACGCGGCCCCTGCGGCCGAGGGCGCCAAGCCCGGCCCCGAGGAACGCAATGTCGTCGTGCTTGCGGTCGAGAAGCCGGTCAAGGCCGGCAGCCGCGTCAGCTGACGCGCGCTCGGGCGGCGTCGCCCAATGAGGACCGCCTGCCATCACGCGACCGTGCCGATCACTCGGCGACCTTCACCGATTCCTTGGGTCCATCACGCCACGCCCACGGCAGCCGCATCGCGGTCGCTGAGCATGCCGCCATCGGAACGCTGACGCACGGTGCCGTCGCGACGCCATGAGCGATCGCAGCGAGGCTCCTGGCGCAGATCGACGATCGACACCGTGCCTGGTCCGCCCAGCATGACGCGCGACACGCCGCAGAGATCGGCGAGGTCACTTTGGACCGACGCCAAGGCAGGGAGCGCACCGGGGAGTTCGGCGTCGATGCCGCTGCCGATCGCGACGCCCGCGTCGAGCGGATTCTCGATGCCCGCGGCCTTGGCCTCTTCGAGCGCCTTGAGGGCGCGTTCGCGCACGGCGAAGGCCGCATCCCACGCACCGTGGCGCGCCACCGTGCCGAGATCGACATGCCTCGAGGCCAGCACGCTCATTGCCGGTGAGCCTCCGTGCAGTGCGGTCCACGCCTCATCGGCCGTGTGCGGCAGGATCGGCGCGAGCAGCTGGCAGAGCACCGTCACGGCATCGTGCATGACCTGCTGCGTGCGGCGGCGGCGGGCGGCATCGCGCACATCGCAGTAGAGCCTGTCCTTGGTCGCGGCGCAGTAGATCGCGGAGAGCGTCTCGTTGCAGAAATCGAAGATCGCCACATGCGCGGCGCGGAAGTCGTACGCCGCGTAGGCGCCGCGCACCGTCGCCTGCAGCGCGGCGAGCTCGGCGAGCGCCCAGCCGTCGATCGACTCGGGCTCGACCGCAACCCGCTGGCCCGGCACGAAGCCCTCGAGGTTCGAGAGCAGGAAGCGGATCGTGTTGCGCACCTTGCGGTAGCTCTCGCCGGCGAGGCGGAAGTACTCGAGGTCGATCTTGATGTCGCCGTCGTATGGCACGCTGCTCACCCACCACCGCGCGACATCGGCGCCGCAGTCCTTGAGCAGCACCGCCACATCGAGGGCATTGCCGAGGCTCTTGGACATCTTCAGGCCATCCTTGTCGACCAAGAAGCCGTGCGTCAGGAGCGTGCGGAAGGGCGGCTCGCCCGTGACCGCGAGCGCGGGCAGCAGCGAGAGCTGGAACCACCCGCGGTGCTGGTCGCTGCCTTCGAGGTAGAGCTCGCTCGGGAAGCCGATGCCGCGCGTGCGCAGGACCGAATGCCAGCTGCTGCCGGCCTCGAACCAGACATCGAAGATGTCGTTGCCCTTGGTGAGCGTGGACACCTCGAGGCCCGCAGGCGCATCGGCATCCTTCGCGGCGTCGTAGCCGGCCAGGAGGTCCTGCGCCGAGAGTTGGAACCAGGCATCGCTGCCCTTCTGCGCGAAGACCGCGGCGACCGCGCGGATGGTCGCCGCCGTCATGAACGCGCTGCCATCGGGGCGCAGGAACGCCGGGATCGGCAGGCCCCACGACCGCTGACGGCTGATGCACCAGTCGGGGCGGTTCTCGAGCATGCCGCGCATGCGGTTGCGGCCCCAATCGGGCACGAAGGTGACCCGGTGCTCGACGGCATCGAGCGCGAGCTGGCGCAGCGTGCGGCCACCACGCTTGACAGGCCGGTCGACGCCGATGAACCACTGTTCGGTCGCGCGGAAGATGACCGGCGTCTTGCTCCGCCAGTCGTGCGGGTACGAGTGCGTGATCGTGTGGTCGAAGACCAGATGCCCGCTCTCGCGCAGGTGCTCGGTGACCTTGGCGTTGGCGTCCCACACGCTCAGCCCGCGCAGCCACTCGGGCACGGTGTCGTCATAGGTGCCATCGTCGCGCACCGGGCAGTAGGTCGGCAGGCCTTCCTTGAGGCCCGTTCGGCAGTCCTCGGTGCCGTGGCCGGGTGCGGTGTGCACCAGACCCGTGCCATCCTCGAGCGTGACATACTCCGCCGCGACCACGCGTCCCGAACGCGCACAGAACGGATGCCGATAGGCCAGGCCCACCAGCGCGGCACCATGGCACTCGGCGACCAGGCGGATCTTCTCGGCCTTGATCGTCGCGGCGACCTTCGGCCAGAGTTCCGCGGCGACGATGCTGAGCGCGCCGTCGTGCTCGACCAGCGCGTAGCGATGCCGCGGATGGCACGCGATCGCCAGGTTGGCCGGCAGCGTCCACGGCGTGGTCGTCCAGATCATCAGGCACGGGGTCTGGTCGATCTCGCAGCCGAAGACGCGCTCGGCGGCCTCGCGGTCCTCGAGCTCGAAATCCACATAGACCGAGAGATCCTGCCGGTCCTCGTATTCGAGTTCGGCCTCGGCGAGCGCCGTGCGGTTGGCGATCGACCAGTGCACCGGCTTCAGGTCGCGGTAGACGACCCCCTGCTCGACCATGCCTGCGAAGACCTCGAGCGTGGCGGCTTCGTACGCAGGCTGCATGGTGGCGTAGGGATGCGCGTAGTCGGCGAAGGTCAAGAGCCGCTGCATCTCCTCGCTCTGGAGCTTGGTGAACTTCTCGGCGTAGGCGGCGCACTCGCGACGGATCGCCATGCGGCGCACGTCGGGCGCGAGCGTCTCGAGCTTCTCGGCCTTGCCCCCCTTGACGATCTCGGTCATCACCTTGTGCTCGATGGGCAGGCCGTGGCAATCCCAGCCCGGCACATAGTGCACGCGGTGGCCCTCGAGGATGCGGCTGCGCACGACCAGATCCTTGAGGACCTTGTTCAGCATGTGGCCCACATGGATGTTGGCGTTGGCGTAGGGCGGGCCATCGTGGAAGACGAACGGCTCGGCGCCATCGCGCGCACCCATGATGCGATCGAAGGCGCCGCCTTCCTTCCACGCCTTGAGGGTCTGCGGCTCCGCCTGGGCCAGGTTCGCCTTCATCGCGAAGCCGGTCTTGGGCAGGTTCAGCGTGCTGCGGTAGTCACGGGCGGTCGATTCCGTCATGGGACCGCGATCCTACCCCGGACGGGGTCACTCCTCGGGCTCGTCGCCCGGCTTGACCGCCTCGTCGAGGTACTCCTGGAACGCCGCCATGTTGTAGGAAAGGAAGCAGAAGACATGGTGAACCGTGAACCACTCCAGATCCTTCGGGTCCTTGGGCACATCCTGGCGGATGCGATTGAGTTCAGCGAGCAGGCGTTCGGCCTTCATGGCCTGCAGGATAGACCGCTCACGCAGACTGGGCTCAGTGATCGTGGCCCTCGTGGCTGCCGTGATCGTGGCCCTCGTGGCTGACCGCCGCACCGTGGTCGTGATCGGCATGGCCATGCAGGGTGGATTCGAGCCTGGACAAGCCCCAGGCCAGCAGGATGCCGCCCATGAGCGCAGCCGTCAGCTTGAGCCGGTCGTGCCGGTGGAACTGCACCTCGGGCAGCAGATCACTGCACGCGATGCACAGGAAGACGCCCGCGCTGAAGGCCAGGGCGAGTGCAGTGACCTGCGGATCGTGACGCACCCCGGCCATGAAGAGGAACGCCCCCACAGGCATCACGAGCGAGAACAGCACCTGGATCACGAGAGCCTTGCCGGCATCCACGCGGTCCTGCCGCAGAAGCGTTGCCAAGGTCATCGCATCGAAGGGCTTGTGGGCCACGATCACGAGCAGCGTGCCGAGCCCTGCGAGCCAGCCAGCGCTCGATTCAGCCTGCACGCTGGCCGCAAGAGCCACGCCCTCCATCAGGCTGTGCACCGTCAGGCCCAGAAGCGCGCCCATCCAGCCCAGACGGGGCGCACGAGTGTGCGCATCAGCGTGGGGGTGCGGCGCATGCTCATGCTCGTGATCACAGGTGTGCGCCACATGACCACAGCTGCCACCACGGCAGTCGCCGGCAACGGCGTGCTCGTGGGCATGGAACGGGGCGAAGCGCTCCAGCACAAAGAGCGCCATGAAGCCGATCACCGCCCAGAGCATGACCTCGTTGGCCGATGCGCCGCGGCCGTGGACCCCGAGCGCGTGCGGCAGCAGGTGGAAGAAGACAATCCCCAGGATCATGCCGCTCACGGCACTCAGCACCATCTGCAGTGGCGTATGGGCCAAACGACGGGTCCCGATCCACGCCCCGAGCAGGCTCGCTGCAACGACAAGCGCAGCCTCGACGGCGAGCACGGTGGATGGGGCGGCAGCGAGTGTCGGCATGGGGACTTCCGAGGGCACTTCCGGAACGACTCGGGCGCCGCAGAGCGACGCCCGAGTCAAGTGGACTGGATGAGACTCGAACTCACAACCTCCTCGATGCGACCGAGGCGCTCTACCAATTGAGCTACCAGCCCAGCGGGGCGGGAAGTATAACGGGATCGGCCCCACCAAGACGCTGCAATAACCCCCCTGGAGCACGGAACGCGAGCAGCCAGCCGCTACCCTCTTGTGCGTGGAGAAGATGGCACCCCAGGCACCTGCGCCGAACCGCGACACGCCCGCCATGCGGCAGCACGCTCACTTCAAGGCGCGCTATCCCGACTGCCTGCTCTTCTTCCGCATGGGGGACTTCTACGAGCTCTTCGACGACGACGCCGTGACCGCGCACCAGGCGCTCGGCATCACGCTCACCGAGCGCACCAGCGGGATACCGATGGCTGGTGTCCCCTTCCACAGCGCCGAGACCTACCTGCGCCGGCTCGTCGAGGCTGGCTTCCGCGTGGCCGTGTGCGAGCAGGTCCAGGATCCGAAGGAAGCCAAGGGCGTGGTCGAGCGCGATGTGCGGCGTGTGATCACACCGGGCACGCGCGTGGACGAGAGCCTGCTCGACGACGGCACCAGCAACCGCATGGCCGCCCTCTGCATGCAGGGCGCGACGGCAGCGATCGCCGCGGTCGAACTCTCGACCGGCGAGTTCTCGCTGCGGATCGTCCCCGTCGGGCATGTGGCCGACGACCTGCTGCGGCTGGGCGTTGCTGAACTGCTCATCGAGGAAGCCGATGACGAATCCACGCGCGAACGGCTGTCCGCGATGGTCCGCGTCATCGGCGCTGCACGGACGGAACGCCCCGGTTGGTACTTCCGCGCCAAGGAAGCCGCGGAGGCGTTGTGCGCGCACTACCGCACCGGGACGCTGGCGGGCTTCGGTCTTGATGCGGATGGTGCCCCGGCGCGCGCGGCGGGTGCGCTGCTGCGCTATCTCCACGAGGCGCAGGGTCCCGAGTCGCTCCGCCATCTCCGGGCGCCGTCGATCGTGGAGTCGGATGCCGTGCTTGCCATCGATGCCACGAGCCTCCGGAGCCTGGAACTCGAGCGCACCGCGCGATCGGGCCAGACCGCCGGCAGCCTGGTCCACTCGATGCAGCGATGCCGGACAGGCATGGGCCGGCGGCTCCTGAGGGACTGGCTCTGCGCCCCGCTCGCCCGGCGAGCGCCGATCGCCCTGCGGCTCGATGCCGTGGCGGCGCTCGCCCAGGATGCGCGCGCCAGGGCCGTGCTTGGCGAGGCGCTCGATGGCGTACAGGACATCGCTCGCATGCACGCACGCATCGCCATGGGCCGCGCCACGCCTCGCGACCTGGCGGCACTTGCGCGATCGCTTGCACGCTGCAGCGAGATCGCGGTCGCGTGTGCGGGTACGCCAGCCCTCCTGCCGTTCGCGCAGCCGATGACCGATGCCCTGCCGGCAGTGCACGATCTGGCGATCCGGCTTGCGGCGCAGTGCGTGGACACGCCGCCATCGCACCTTCGCGAGGGCGGGCTCTGGCTCGATGGCATCGATGGCGAACTCGATGAAGCACGGCTCCTGCAACGCGATGCCAACGCGTGGCTGGCGCGATACCAAGCCGAGCTCATCGAGCGCTCGGGGATCGACACGCTCAAGACCGGCTACAACCGGGTGTTCGGCTACTACATCGAGTTGTCATCGGCGCAGGCCGGGCGTGCGCCGGAGTGGCTGATCCGCAAGCAGACGCTGCGCAACGCCGAGCGCTACACGACCCCCGAGCTCAAGGAGTTCGAGCACAGGGTGCTCACGGCCGAGGCCCGTGCCATCGAGCGCGAACAACGACTGTTTGCGGAGGCGTGCACGATGCTGGCGGAGCATGGTGCGGCGATCGCGATCATCGCCGAGTCGATCGCTGCGCTCGATGTGCTGCGCTCGTTCGCGGCGGTGGCGACCGAGTCGGGTTGGACCAGACCGGAACTCGTCGACGGCACCGTGCTGAGCATCGACCAGGGCCGCCACCCTGTCCTGGAGGGCGTGCTCCGTGAGCGCTTCGTGCCCAACGACTGCCGGCTCGGGCACGATGGCGGCGCGCGACTGGCGCTGATCACCGGTCCCAACATGGCGGGCAAGAGCACCTACATCCGTCAGTGCGCGCTCATCGCGCTGCTGGCGCATGCGGGCAGCTTCGTCCCCGCCCATCGGGCGGTCGTCGGGCTCGCCGATCGCCTCTTCACACGCATCGGTGCGAGCGATGAGCTCCACTCGGGCCAGAGCACCTTCATGGTCGAGATGACCGAGACGGCGGCGATCCTGAACGCCGCCACCGGCCGGAGCCTCGTGATCCTTGATGAGATCGGCCGGGGCACGAGCACGCTCGATGGGCTGAGCCTGGCCTGGGCGATCACGGAAGCGTTGGCGGATCGCGGCTGCCGCACCCTGTTCGCCACGCACTACCACGAGATCACCTCGCTCGCGGATGAGCGCAGCGACATCACCAACCTGCATGTCGCCGTGAGGGAGTGGAAGGACGAGATCGTCTTCCTGCACCGGATCGAGCCGGGCCGGACCGATCGCAGCTACGGGATCCATGTTGCGCAACTCGCAGGCGTGCCGCGCCCCACGGTTGAGCGGGCCCGTGCGATCCTTGCCGCCCTCGAGGCGGGGCACGCTGCCCCGATCCGACCCGAGGCAGCCGCCCAAGGCGAGCAACTCTCGCTCTTCACCCAGTACCTGCCGCATCCGGCGCTCGATCGCCTGCGTGGGATCGATCTCGATCGTCTGACGCCACTGCAGGCCTTTGACCTGCTGCGCGACCTGCAGCGCGATTCACGCGGCTAGGCTTCCCCCATGATCGATCCACCCTTCCTGCGTTCGAAGCACGGTGCCGGTGCGCCATACGGCGACTATGTCCGGTCGAGCCCGCAGCACGAGGCCGCCTGGCGCTCCGTCGAGGCGCGCGTGAAGCTCTCCGAGGCGCAGCGTGCCCTCGTCGGTGGCTTCACCCGGCGGATCAACATGATCTGCCTGAGCGGCATGTGGTGCGGCGACTGCTCGGCGCAAGGCCCGATGCTGCATGCGATCGCCGCGGCATCGCCAATGGTCGATCTGCGCTGGCTCGACCGTGATGTGCACGCCGATCTCTCCAATCAGGTGCGGATCTGCGGCGGGCTCAGGGTGCCCACGGTGATCTTCGCGAACGAGGACTTCGAGTTCCTGTCGCTGCAGGGCGATCGCACGCTGTCGCGTTACCGCGCCATCGCGGCGCGCCAGTTCGGCGCCAGCTGCCCCCTGCCCGGTGCTCGCGTGGCCGATGATGAACTCGCGGCCACGCTCCAGGACTGGGTCGATGAGTTCGAGCGCGCGCACCTGATCGCGCGCCTGAGCCCGCGCCTGCGGTCCAAGCACGGCGACTGACCGCGCGGTCAGCGCAGCTTCAGGGTCACCAGCGCGATCACCACGGCGACGGCGCTCACGATGTAGGAGCGCGTGACGATCTGCGTCTCGGCCCACCCCCGCATGTGCAAGCCGTGGTGGATCGGCGTGCCCGGGAAGATCCGGCGTCCTGTCCCGTACTTGCGCTTGGTCCACTTGAACCAGCTGACCTGGATCATCACCGTCGAGACTTCGATGACATAGACCGCGCCGATGACCGGCAGCAGCAGCTCGTTGCGGGTCACGACACCGATCAATCCCATGAGCGCACCGAGTGCAAGCGAGCCGGTGTCGCCCATGAAGACCCTCGCGGGGGGGGCGTTGAACCAGAGGAATCCCAGCGTGGCTCCCGCCATCGACCCTGCGAGCACCATGAGCTCCGCCGACCCCGGCACATAGGGCACCAGCAGGAAGTAGGCCGTGTTCGCGTGACCCGAGATGTAGGCCAGCACCATGAGCGCGAAGCTCGTGATGACCATGTTGCCGCCCGCGAGCCCATCCATGCCATCCGTGATGTTCACGGCATTCGAGAAGCCGGTCATGAAGAACGCGCAGAGCACGGCAAATGCTCCTGTGCCCAGCACGATCACGCTCGGTGCCAGATCCAGGCGCAGGCCCACGAAGTCCTTGATGGCCGTCGGCGGATAGGTCCGCTGCAGCGGCAGGTTGAGCACATGCGCATCGGGCAGCTTCGCGGCCTTGTAGACGAAGTAGCCCACGACCAGGCCGAGCCCGATCTGGAAGACCAGCTTCTCCCAGCTGTACAGGCCATCGCGCGAGCCGGGCTTGCGCCGGCTCGAGGTCAGCTTGAGCCAGTCATCGATCGCACCCACGCCGCTCATCCACACCAGCACGATCAGTGAAATCTGGATGTAGCGGTTGAACCAGACATCGGCCAGGAGCGCCGTGGTCACCAGAATGCTTCCGCACAGGAAGATCCCCCCCATCGTCGGCACGCCGCTGCGTCCCTGCATCAGGCGATTGATCTCCTCGTGTCCGAACTCGGCGGTGTCGCCGATCTTCTTTCGCTGCAGCCAGGCGATCACGCTCGGCCCCTGCCAGAGCGCGAGCGAGAAGGAGACCAGCACTGCGGCGAAGGCGCGGAACTCGACCTGCCACATGATGCCGACGATCCAGCGCAGGAGGGGGATCGAGTCGAGCTTGTCCTGGAATTCAACGACGATGTTGTAGAGCATGCCCTGTCCCTGACCCGACCCGCGGGCCGATCCTCCGTTCAACCCGCCATGAGCGGCGCCGTGCGCAGTGCCGGCAGCACGCGCTCGACCGCTGATCCCCTGCTGCCCTTCAGCAGCACCGCATCGCCTTCGGCGAGCGCCGCAGCGATCGAGGCTGCCGCACCGCCATCGAGCGAATCGATCCATTCGACATCAAGCCCGGCCTCGCGCGCGGCATTGGCGCTGAAACGGCTGCGCGGCCCGATGAACCATGCGCGGTCACCCCGCTCCAGGACCGAGGCCGCCACGCGGCCGACCTCCTCGTGCAGGGTGCGCTCGGCATCGCCGAGTTCGAGCATGTCACCGAGCACGACCACGCGCCGCGGTGCTCCTGCCGCCACCTCGGCAAAGGTGCGCAGCGCTGCCGCAACCGCATCAGGGTTGGCGTTGTAGGCATCGTTGAAGACCTCGACCGTACCGATCCTCTCGCGCACCATGCGCATCTCGGAGGGTTCGACCGTGGACAGCCCGCGTACCACCTGCGCAGGCGTCAGGCCGCGATCAAGGCCCATGCCGAGCGCGGCGAGCGCATTCATGGCGTTGTAGATGCCCGGCAGCTGGAGTTCGAACTGCACGAGTTGGCCATGGACCCGTGCCGTCACGAGCTGCACCTCAGGATGCTGCTCGCGCGAGACCAGCCGCACATTGCGTGCCGCATCGGTCCCGAAGGTGATCACGCGAAGGTCACATCGCCCAAGTTCCGCAAGGGCCCGCATCAGCGGTGCGCTGTCGCCATTGACGATCACCGGCGCGCACGCAGGAAGGCCGTCGGCGATGCTCACCTTCTCGGCCGCGATTGCGTCGAGCGAGCCCATGCCACCGAGGTGCGCGCGGCCGACCATGGTGATGACGGCGGCATCCTGCTCGGCGATCGTCGACAGATGACGGATCTCCCCGGGATGGTTCATGCCCATCTCCAGGAGCAGGAAGTCATCGCCGTGGTTAGCCGACAGCATGGTGAGCGGCACGCCGATCGCATTGTTGAAGCTCTTGGGGCTGCTCGTGCCGCGCTGCTGCTGCGACAGCACACCGTGGAGGAGGCGCCGCGTCGTCGTCTTGCCGCTTGATCCGGTGATCCCGATCGTGAACGGCGAGACCTCCGCGCGCCACGCCGTGGCGAGCCGCTGCAGCGCGACGAGCGTGTCGTGCACGAGCAGCGTGGGTACCGAGGGCGTGAACCCATCGGGGAACCTCGACACGATCAGCGCCGCCGCACCGGCGGACTGTGCCGAACCGAGGTAGTGGTGCGCATCGTGCCGTTCGCCGACGAGCGCAAGGAAAGCGCACCCGTCCAGCGAGACGCGCGTGTCGGTCCCGATGCCGGCCAGCGGTTCCCCACAGCGTGGCGGCCCGACCCATCGACCGCCGGTGGCGCTGGCCATCGCATCATGCGAGAGGAACGTCACGCGAGTGCTCCTTCCTGGATGGCGGCACGCGCCACGAGCGCAGCCTTGGCCACGATACGGTCATCGAAGGGATGCTTGACCGTGCCGATGATCTGGTAATCCTCGTGACCCTTGCCCGCGATGAGTACCACATCACGCTCACGGGCCTCGGCCACGGCGGCATGGATCGCCGCCGACCGATCCGTCACACGATGCACGACGGCGGCCGTGCCCGACGGCACGCCGGTCATGATCTGATCGACGATCGATTCGGGCGCCTCGGTACGCGGGTTGTCGCTGGTCACCACGACCACATCACTGTGGTCGCAGGCCACGCGCGCCATGCGTGGGCGCTTGGTGGGATCGCGGTCTCCGCCGCAACCGAAGACGGTGATCAGCCGGCCGCCGGGCTCGAGCACGGCCTTCAGCGCCTTACAGACATTGAGCAGCGCGTCGTCAGAATGTGCATAGTCGACGACCACCGCAAATGGATCGCCCGGTGCCGTGACCGGCTCGAGCCGGCCCGGTGGTGCTGCGCAGGTGGCGAGCGCCCGCTCAATCAGGGTCCCGTCGATGCCGCCTGACCACGCCGCAGCCACGGCCTGCAGTGTGTTCATCGTGTTGTGCCGCCCCGTGAATGGCAAATCCGCCTCGATGCGCCCCCAAGGCCCGATCATTCGCAGCCGCATGTTTCCCACGCCCACGCGCAGTTCCTGTGCGCTGGCGGTGGCCCGCGGGCTGCGCACGCTGCATCGGATGACATTGGCACGGCAGTCACGCAGCATGCGCTCGTGGGCGGGATCGTCTGCATTCACCACCGCCGTGGCGCACGGGTCGAGCCCGGCGAAGAGGTTCGCCTTGGCGCTCGCGTAAGCGTCCATCGAGCCGTGGTAGTCCAGGTGGTCGCCGGTCAGGTTCGTGAAGATGCCGCAGCCGAACCGCAGCGCGGCCACGCGGCCCTGGTGGAGTGCGTGGCTGCTCGTCTCCATCACGGCGCCGTCGCAACCGTTGGCCACCATGCGCGCAAAGGTCGCGCTGAGTTCGATCGCTCCAGGCGTGGTGAGGTCGCTGGCCACGGTCCCTGCCCCATCATCGGTCTCGACCGTGCCGATGAGTCCGCAGCGCCGCCCCGCCATGCGCGCGATGTGCCGGAAGAGGTAGGTCGTCGTGGTCTTGCCATTGGTGCCGGTGATCCCGACCAACCGCAACCTGCGACTGGGGAATCCCTGGAAGGCCTCGGCCATCCACGGCAGGAGCGCGGCGGCATCCTTGGTGCCCGGCTGCGCGGCGTCACCTCGCGCAGCGAGCCACGCCACACCCTCGATCGGCTCCACGCCAGCGTCGGCGAGCACGGCCACGGCACCCTTGGTGATGGCATCCTGGATGAACGCACGGCCATCTCCGTGGACACCTGCTCTGGCGACGAAGAGCGCACCGGGCCTCACCTGGCGCGAGTCATCCGCGAGCGATGCGATCTCGACCTCGCCGCCTGCGACCAAGGTCACCCCATCGACTGCCTTCACGAGCGCACTCACCTGCATCGTTTCGTCCTCCGTGACGTGTCGCAAGCCTACCGCGCGCCACCAGTCGCGCTCGTGGTTCCATCGGCTCGGCATACGACTTTCCGACGGGAATTCCCACCGATCCCACACCCCCTCCTCACGGCAGGATGAGCATGCAGTCGCCGTAGGAGTAGAACCGGTATCCCTCTCGCCGGGCGGCGGCGTAGATCGACTTCAGGCGTTCGAGCCCGACCATCGCACCCACGAGTGCCAAGAGCGTGCTCCGGGGGAGGTGGAAGTTGGTCAAGAGCCCATCCACCAGCCGGAACCCGTGGCCGGGCGCGATCAGGAGCCGGGTGTCGAACTCGCCCGCCCGGGGTGGCACAGGCAGGCTCTCCAGGACGCGCACGCTCGTCGTCCCCACGGCGATCACGCGACCACCGGCCGTACGGGTCGCGCACACCGCCTCGAGCGACCCGTGCTCGATCCGGCACCACTCCGCATGCATGGGGTGCTCATCAAGCCACTCGGTCTCGACTGGCTTGAATGTGCCAAGACCCACCTGGAGTTCGACGCTTGACCACCCAACGCCCTGCTGACGAAGGAGTTGCAGGAGGGCGGGCGTCAGGTGCAGCCCGGCCGTCGGTGCGGCCACGCTCGGACGGCTCATGGCCTGCGCGTAGACGGTCTGGTAGCGGTCACGGTCGAGCGCCTCGTCGACCGACTCGTGCCGCTCACGCCGTGCGTCCAGGATGTACGGCGGCAGCGGCGCCCGGCCCACGCGCTCCAGGATCGGCGTCGGCGCATCGGGGAAATCGATCACCCACGACTCGCCCCGGCGCTCGCGGGCGACCACCACGGCCCGCTCCCCCGTTGTACCCCGCAGTTCGATCCGATCCCCCGGCCGAAGCCGCTTGGCGCCCTTGACGAGCGCAGTCCAGGCACGATCACCCACCGGGGCCACGAAGAGCCCCTCGACCGCGCGCGAGTCACCAAGCCGCACGGCCTCGAACCGGACCGGGGCGACCTTGGTGTGGTTGGCGACAAGCAGGTCGCCCGCGGCCAACCATTTCGGCAGGTCGCTGACCCTCGCGTGCACCACCTCTGCGCCTGAACGACGCACGATCATCATGCGAGCACTGTCGCGCGGCTCCGCTGGCACGGTCGCCACGCACGCCGGGTCGAGCGGATAGTCAAGTTCGTCAGTACGCAGCCGGTGCATGGGGCTCGCTCGTCAGGGTCGCCCTCGTCCACCGCCTGCCGCGCATGAGATCGGCCAACGGCATGGGCCTGCCACCGGGCAGTTGAGCCTCCAGCACATCGATCGCGCCCTCGCCGCATCCGACCACGCCGCTGGTCGCCACGCTGCCCACCGGCAACATCGCATCGACCGCGCGGCAGCGCAGCAGCTTGATCGGCATCGGTTCGTGTCCCTCGCCGGTGATGGTGCAGTCGGTCCCGGGCCAGGGCGACAGGCCGTTGATGCGGGCGCTTGCCACCCGCGCCGTGCCGCCAAGTTCAACCCACGCATCCGCCCGCGAGAGCCTTCGCGCGCGTGAGGCCATCGACTCATCCTGGGGTTCCCCCTGCGCCGTACCCGCGAGCAAGTCCTGCACGACACCCACCATCGCGGATACGCCCAGTTGGGCCAGCCGATCGTGCAGATCGCCGCTGGTCTCGCTGTTGCCGACCGTGGTCGTGGCGCGCGCGTAGATGAGACCGGCGTCCATGCTTGGTGCGATCGAGATCACCGTGACGCCAACCTCGTCGTCACCGGCCATCACGCTGCGCTGGATGGGCGCTGCCCCACGCCACCGTGGCAAGAGCGACCCGTGCAGGTTGCAGGCCACGCGCCCCGACAAGACGGCCGGCGAGAGCTTCTGTCCGAAGGCAATCACCGCAAGCGCAGCGATGCGTTCGCGCTCCAGCAGCTCGATCCACTCCGGCGCATTGATGTCTTCGGGTTTGATCGAGCGAAGCCCCGCACGCGCCGCCCACGCACCCACCGGCGTGGGCTCGAGCACTCGGCCGCGGCCAGCGGGCCGATCGGGCTGCGTGACGACCAGGGACACCTCGATCCCAGGCGTGCTGGCCAGCGCCGAAAAGCTCGGGATCGCAAACGCTCCCGAACCCAAGAGCGCCACTCGCGAGCTCACCGGCCCTCCTCGAACGCTTCCTCAAGATCCCTCAACGCACGGCGGGCAGCCAACCGATCGATCGGCGACATCCAATCCGTGATCAGACGGCCTTCGAGATGATCGTGCTCGTGCAGCCAGCATCGACCCATGAGTCCGCTGTCTTCGAGTTCGAACCGCTCGCCATCGATCCCGGTGGCCTCGATCCGGACATGCGAGGGTCTCCGAACGTTGACGCTGATCCCCGGCAGGCTCAGGCAGCCTTCCTCGCGCACCGCGACCGGACCATCGGCCGCAATCAGGCATGGATTGATGTACGCGCGGGCTGGGAAGTCCTCGTGCTTCTCGGTCACGAAGATCCGGAGCGAACGACCGACCTGCGGCGCTGCCAGGCCCAGCCCTTCCTCCTTGCGCATGATCGCGTACATGTCTTCGATGAGCGCTCTGATGCCTGCGTCAACGGCCGCCACGGGCTCGGCCCGTCGCTTCAGGACGGGGTCGGGGTACCTCACGATGTCATGGCCTCGACTCGGCACGGGCCGATGGTAACGCTCGATGGACACTCCCCCCGATGATCCGTCGTGGATACACTCCCCCATCCGAGACCGCCAGTGATCCTGCCCTGGAAGAAATCCGACCCGCCACCGGCCTTCGTGGCCGATCCCGCGAAGGCCGCCGTCTACGCCGAAAAGGCGCGCGAAGCCATGCGCAAGGGTGAGTGGACCTACACGCTCACCATGTTCGCGATGTCGGTGAAGTTCGACCCCAACAACCTGATGGTCCACACCGAGATGTACGACGCCGCCATGGCCCACTACAACGCCGGCGGCAAGTCGGCAGCCAGCAGCGACATCAAGATGATCGACGGCAGCGGGTTGGTCGATCGCTTCGCGGTCAGCCAGTACCAGTGGTTCTGCAACATCCGTGATGTGGCCTTGGCCCTCTCGTGCATCGAGTCGGCCGCCAAGGCGGGCCTCCCCGACTTCGGCCAGTGGGCGGCCAAGAGTGTGCTGGGCGCCGTGAATCTGGCGCAGAGTGCCAAGCCCAACAAGAAGCTCTGGCTGCGTGCGAAGGATGCCTTCGCAGGCGTCGAGGCTTGGGAGCAGGCCCTGCAGTGCGGCGAAGCCGCTCTGGGGATGGATGCGAGCGACGGTGCGTTGCAGTCGGAGTTGCGCCAGCTCCAGGCCGCACTGGCCATCAAGCGAGGCGGCTACAACGAGAATCTGGGCAAGGAAGGCGCGTTCCTGACCCGTGTGAAGGATGCCGAAAAGCAGGCCGAACTCCAGGCCGCCGACAGCCTCTCCGGTTCGGGTGGCAAGGACCAACTCCAGTTGGAGGTGGCCAAGCGCGAGTTTCAGGAGAATCCCCAGTCACCTGAGGCCGTCCTGAAGTACGCGCAACTGCTGCGACGCTCCGGCACGCCCGAGGGCGAGGCCCTGGCCATCGAGGTCTACACCACCGGCTTCAAGAACATCGGCGAGTACCGCTTCAAGATGGAAGCGGACAACATCCGCATCCTGCGGGCACGCCGAAAGCTCGAGGCGATCAAGGCCGCGGCGGATGCAGGCGATGCCAAGGCCGCCGTGCAGCATGCCACGGGCCTCAAGCAGGTGCAGGAGTTCGAAGCCGCCTGCTTCGCCGAGCGTGCCTCGAAGTACCCGACCGATCGCGCCGTCAAGTACGACCTCGGTCGCCTGCTCTTCGAACTCGGGCGCTACGAGGACGCCATGAAGAGCCTTCAGGAAGCCAAGGACGAAGGCAAGTACCGCGTCATCGCGGCCCACCTGCTCGGCAAGTGCTTCGTCCAGGAAGGTTGGCACAACGAGGCGGTCGGCGAGTTCAGGGAAGCCCTGGCCGCGCTCGATGTGACGACCAACGAGCGGGAGATGGACATCCGCTACGACCTCATGGTCACGCTGATTGAGCTCGCTCGGGCCGAGAAGAGCATCCAGCACGCGAAGGATGCGCAGGAACTCTGCTCGGCAATCCTGCGCAAGGACATCGGGTTCCGCGACATCCGCGCGCGCCGCAAGGAGACGGACGAGCTCGTCCGCCAACTCTCCTGAGCCGACGATGGCTTCCCCACGCATCGCCGCCGTCATTCCCGCACGCTTCGCGAGCACCCGTTTCCCGGGCAAGCCGCTCGCTGACCGGACCGGTCGACCGCTGATCCAGCATGTGATCGAGCAGGCGCGGACCTGCCCCAGCCTGTCGCGGATCATCGTGGCCACCGACCACGACGGCATCGCTGCCGCCGCTCGCGCCTGCGGCGCCGAAGTCGCCATGACCCGTACGGACCATCCCAATGGGACGAGCCGGATCGCGGAGGTCGCCCAGAGCCTCGACGCCGAGGTCATCGTGAACATCCAAGGTGATGAGCCCCAGCTCGAGCCCGAGCTCATCGAGCGCACGGTGGCCGCGTTGCTCGCCGATCCCGGTGCTCCCATGGCAACCCTCGTCTCCCCGTTCGCGCCGGGCGAGGATCCGCACAACCCCAATGTCGTGAAGTGCGTGGTGGGCGTGAATCGCCGGGCGCTCTACTTCAGCCGCAGCCTCGTGCCCTCCGTGCGCTCGCAACCTGCGGTCGCGCCGTGGAAGCACATCGGCCTCTATGTCTACCGACGCGAGTTCCTGCCGGTCTTCGTGTCGCTCCCGCCATCGCCGCTGGAACGGTGCGAAAGCCTCGAACAACTCCGCGCCCTCGAACACGGTCACGCGATCGCCGTGGCCTTCGGGACCGCGGCCTTCCAGGGCATCGACACGCCAGAGCAGTACGAGGCCTTCGTGGCGCATTGGCGCGCCACGCACGGCTGAGCCTCAACCGATCTCCTTCAGCCAACCCTTGGCTGCCTCGCGCATCGATGGGCGGCGGTCGCTGCCGGCCATGCGCTCGAGCCGTTCGCGCGCTTCGACCAGTTTCAGCCGAGCGCACTGGCTCGCCGCTGCTCGGGCCGCGCGCTCCTCGTGATCGTCGATCATGGCCACGAGCTCGGCAATCACGGCACGGCGCTCGGCCTCCTGCTCGGCAGGCGGCAGGTTGGCGGCCAGGGCACGGATCGCGGTCGGGCGCATGCGGTCAAGGTTCCCCAGCGCGGCAAGGGTCCGGATCGCCGGAAGTGCCGCGGGTACCGGCACCTCGGCAAGCGCGTCAAGCGCCGCGGTCCGGACCCTCTCGCTGCTCGACTCGATCGCCAACGCATCGACCAGCGCCGACCGAGCGGCATCACCCTGGTCGCCCCAGCGCTCCTTCATGGCCACGAGCGCACCGATCGCTGCCGCCTTGCACGCGGGGCTGCCATCGTTGCGGACAAGATCCACCGCCCTCACGACGGCGGCAGGCGTGGTGTCCTGCGCAAGCCGCTCGATCGCTGCGCGCCGGATGCGTGGATCGCTCGCTGCCCGCGCGATGTCGGCGTTCGCCGGGACACCTGTGAACTCGGCCAGCACCTGCATCGCGATCTCCCGTGATGCTGGGGTGCCGAGCGAGAACAGCGACTCGACGGCATCCTGGCGCTCGGTCCATCGCCGCGCAGGATCGCGCACGATCGCATCGAGTGCCTTCGCCACGCCCGGCTCATCGCGCGTGCCGAGCGCCTGGATCCCCTGCCGACGGCACGCTGCATTGGGGCCCTTCATCGCCTGCTCAAGCCACCATGCGGTGGGCATCTCGATCGTGGCGGTCTTCAGCACGGCCACACGCGGGTCGACCGCGACGAGCACCGGCGGTCCGTCGAGTTCCCAGGAGCGGGTCGCCGACTTCTCACGGGTCTCGATGGCGAGCATGCGCTCGCTGCCGGCGGTCCGGACGAGGATCGGCAGCGTGAAGCGGAACGCGGGCCGCTTCTCATCGATCGTCTGCACCTGCTCCATCGTGACCGTGAGTGTTCGCTTTGCCCCGTCCCATGTGGGCACGACCTTGAGTTCAGGAGTGCCGGGACGCATGCACCACTGGTCGAAGAACCACTCGAGCGAGAGCCCGCTGGCCTCCTCCAGGCACGTGCGGAAGTCATCCGTCTCGACCGTCTGCAGCCCGAACCGCTTCATGTACGTCTGCACGCCCGCAAAGAACACGCGGTCGCCGAGCATCTCGCGGAGCATGTGCAGGATGCTCGCTCCCTTGGGATAGGGATTCGCCAGACGCGAGAAGGTCTCGCCAGGATCACGCCAGCACTTGGAGCACATGGCCTCGTGCGGCACATCCACCCGGTCGCGCCGGGCCACGCGCGCATTGTCGAGCACTTCGTCGTAGTAGCCATCGGTGCCGTCACGGCGCTCGAACCACAGGTTCTCGCAGTAGGTTGCCCAACCCTCGTTCAGCCAGAGGTGATCCCAGCTCGTGCAGGTGATGTAGTCACCCGTCCACTGGTGGCCGAGCTCGTGGGCGATGAGGCTTTCGTAGTCGCTGTCGCGTGCGGCGGCTTCGCTCAGCCAAGCCCCGGGCAGCAGGCTGGTCACGCTGGTGTTCTCCATGCCACCGGCACCGAAGTTGCGCACGATGAGCTGGTCGTAGCGTGCCCACGGATACGGCGTGCCGAAGTGACCCGCGAGCACCTCGATCATCTCGTCGGTGCGGTCATAGGTGCGGTGGATCTCCTCCGCATGGCCGGGCAGCGCCCAGACCTGCATCGGGACGCCGGAGCGCGGATTGGGCAACGCGGTGCGCTCGAAGGTGCCGGCCACCAGACTCACCAGATACGCCACATGCGGCTTGTCCTGGAGCCAGTGCCAGGTTTCTCGGCCGTTGGAAACACCATGCGACACGAGCTTGCCGTTGCCGCTCGCGCTGACTCCCGCAGGCACGTCGATCACGAGCTCGGTCGTCAGACGCTCGTTGGGGGAGTCATGGCACGGGAACCAGAAGCGGTTCGACTCGGGCTGCCCTTGCGTGTGGACCTCGGCCGGGTACGCCTTCGGATCGGGGCCGGCGGGTGTGAAGGTCATGCCATCGATCGGATCCGTGCACGAGTACATCGTGACGAGCGTGGTCCACGCATCACCGAGCGGTGCCGCGAAATGCAGGAAGAGCGACGAGCCATCGTGCGACCATTCGATGGGCTTGCCCTGACCGTCCACGACGGAGGCGATCGCCAGCCCGGGCGCATCGAGCCGCAGGCCGCGCACCGGCACGCCGATGGGACGCACGGTCATCGTCTGCTTCGCGGTGAAGGCGCGGTCCTCAAGGCGCTCGAACCGGAGCTCAAGCTTCATGTGCCCGTAGTCCACCAAGCGATCGGGCGGGTACACGCGAAGGTCGCGGCCCGTGGACACATCCACCTCGGGCATCGGAGCAGGCGGCTGTCGACGCTGCACGGGAGTGATGGCAACGGCTGCTGAGCACAGAACGAGGGCAATGACTTGCATGGGGACAGGGTATCCCTGCGCTTGAAATCGCAGACCTTGCCGCTTGTTTCCGGGAGCGTCACTGCTGTACGCTTGGTTATGCCCCCTACCGATGACCAGCCCGCGCAAGACTGCGCCGACTGCGGCTTTCTGAGCCAGTTCGGCACCTCAAGCGAGGCCAGCACCGAGCACTACTCGCCGGCACCGTCGGGCTACCAGCGCGGCATCACCAAGTTCGTCGTCGTGATCGGCACCGTCATGAGCGGCTTGGGCAAGGGCATCTTCAGTTCATCGCTCGCGAAGCTGATCCAGGACAAGGGCCTCTCCGTCGCTCCGATCAAGATGGAGGGCTACCTCAACATCGACAGCGGAACGCTGAACCCCTTCCGCCACGGCGAGGTGTTCGTGCTCGATGACGGGCTCGAGACCGACATGGACCTCGGTACCTATGAGCGCCTGCTCGACCAGAACCTGTCGCGCAAGAACTTCGTCACCGCGGGCCAGGTCTACACGCGGATCCTCGAGCGCGAGCGCCGCGGCGGCTATCTCGGCCGCGATGTGCAGATGATCCCCCACGTCACCGGCGAGGTGAAGATGAAGCTGCGTGAGCTCGCCATGAATGGCCCGCGCGGAAAGCAACTCGATGTGGTGTTCGTCGAGGTCGGTGGCACCGCCGGCGACTACGAGAACGGCTTCTACATCGAGGCGCTGCGCGAACTGGCGTTCGAGGAAGGCCCGGGCAGCACCTGCTTCGTGGCGCTGACCTACATCCTCGAGCCCTCGATCCTGGGCGAGCAGAAGTCCAAGGCGGCGCAGCTCGGCATCAAGCGCCTCATGGAAGCGGGCGTGCAGCCCAACATCGTGGCCTGCCGCGCCAAGAATCCCGTCACCGACAAGGTGATGGAGAAGATCGCGATGTTCAGCAACGTCCCGCTGAAGCGAATCTTCTCGATGCACGATCGCAGTTCGATCTACTCGATCCCCGATGCCATGCGCCAGGCGGGCCTCGACCGCGAGATCCTCTCGATCCTGTCCATGCACGATCGGGTCGACCCGGCCCGCGAGGACCGTGCGCGCGCATCGTGGAACATGTTCACGACCAAACTGCAGGCCGATCGCCAGCACGCCGTCACGATCGGCCTCGCCGGCAAGTACTCGGCGCTTCGCGATGCCTACGCGAGCATCGAGAAGGCACTCGAGCATTGCAGCATCGAACTCGGCGCGAAGATGGATGTGCGCTGGCTCGAGACAAGTGACATCGCCTCGGCCTCGGATGCGGCGAAGACCTTCGAGGGCATCGACGGGATCATCGTGCCGGGCGGCTTCGGCAGTCGCGGCGTCCAGGGCAAGATCCTCGCGGTGCAGTGGGCCCGTGAGTCGAAGACTCCGTTCCTCGGCATCTGCCTGGGCTTCCAGGTCGCCGTGATCGAGTACGCGCGCAATGTCCTGGGCATGGCCCATGCCGACAGCACGGAGTTCAGCCCAACCTCCACGCACCCGGTGATCAGCGAGCTTCCGGAGCAGAAGCGTCTGGAGGGGATCGTCGGCGGCACGATGCGCCTTGGAGCGCAGGATGTGCAGCTCACCGCGGGCAGCCTGGCGAGCTTCCTCTTCAGCGGCGCAACCAGCATCCGCGAGCGATTCCGCCACCGGTACGAGGTGGATCCTTCGTTCATCACGCAACTCACCGCAGGCGGCCTCCTCTTCAGCGGTCGCCATCCCACGCAACCGATCATGCAGGTGCTCGAATTGCCGGTCTCTGCGCATCCGTACTTCATCGGCGGCCAGTTCCATCCCGAGTTGACCAGCCGACCCGTGCGCCCGCAACCGATGTTCATGGGTCTGGTGGCGGCAGCGATCGCGCGCAAGAGCCCCGAGTTCGCCACGACCGCCCTTGGACGCCGCTGGCTTCGCAGTGCGTCGACCGCAACGGCAGGTGCTGGAGCCTGAACGCCGTCCTGCCGCAGCGGTTGCAGGAGTCGACCACTGGCCCGTACACTCCTCGACCCTTCGCCGATGTAGCTCAGCTGGTTAGAGCGTTGGATTCATAACCCGAAGGTCGGCGGTTCGAGTCCGCCCATCGGCATTGCCCCCTCCGCGCGGCGGCCTCACCGCCAGGAACGCAGCACCAGGACGAGCAGCGCGAGCAGGCCCGTGACCAGCCACAGGGCCACATACACGCGGAAGAGACGTCCCTGGCGCATCCACATCACGACCTCCCGAGAACGCCCGATGCGCGATTTGAACGCGCGACCTCCAGTTTAGGAAACCGGTGCTCTATCCAGCTGAGCTAATCGGGCAGGATGACTGACTCGAAGCACGGGGGACCACCCCCGGGTCACTGGTCCCTGTACCTGCCACCGGAGCCACCGTCGGCCTTGGACTGCGCGAAGTAGAGCGCGCACCAGAAGGCGAGGAACAAGACCCAGGCGAGATTGGCAAGCAGGACGGGAATCATCGGGTTCCTTTGGCTGGACCGGAAGCATACTCCGCGGCCCGCCAGAGCGGCACGGACCAAGTGCGGCCCGCCTCCCACGGCCCGGACTCGAGCAGCATGGCGAAGGAGTCCGCCACGCACCAGGGGCCCTCGTTGCGGCTGACCACCCGCGCACGGATCGTCAGGGGAAGTTGGATCGCCGGAGGGGCCAGAGGCGCACGATCCGACAGCGCGCGGACCTCAAACCACGGCTCACCGTCGCGCCAGACGATCCCCCCCTCCCACCACCGCTCACCGTCGGCTGGCGCCATGCGCCGAGCCGGATCGCCCACGAAGAGGAAGCCATCGCGGTCCCACAGCGCACCGATGCGGCGCTGGCGGTCCTCGCCGACCTCATCCATCCATGCCGCGCACGCAGCCTCGAAGTCCCGGCGGGAACTGCGGTCGAAGGCCTCGACGACCCGGGTGAGGTCCTCCGGATGGGTGCGCTGCATGCGCGCGAGCATCTCTTGGCGCGACCACTGCGCGGCCTCGGCCAGCGACCACCTGCCGGGCTCATCCATGAACCACCTTGCACATCCCCAGCCAGCACGGCCATCCCAGGTCACGCTTGCGTAGCCAGCGAGCTGGTCGACGCCACCCGCATCGAGCAGCGCCATCGCCAGGCAATCCTCGTCGCGAAGATGCGCCATCAGGCAATTGCCCGCGGCGAGCATGGCCTTGCTCCGGGTGCTGCGGATCGGTGTCTCGATGCCCTCGAGATCCCGCACCCAGAGCTCACCCCGACGCGGCACCACGCGGCCACTGGGATACGAGTAGCCCAGCAGCCAACGCATCTCATTGCTGCGCCCGCTGGTGAAGATCAGGTCGGCCCAGTCGGAGGACCACTCCTGCGCGAACGAGCGGCTCTGCTCGGTGCTCCGGGTTTCGATGGTCCATGCGCCACCGTCGCGTCGATGCACCTCGCCCTGCACGCCTTCGCTGAACCATGTCGCGCGCACGAAGGCCGATGCCGGAAGCGGCGTCGTTCCCAGTGCGGCCGTCAGCACCACGGGATCCGTTCGCTGCGCGATCCGCATCGCCACCTCGGGCGAAGGCCCTGTCACGATGCCCCACGAGACATCCTCGAAGGGATCGCCATCGATGGCACGGAACGCCCGTTGCCATGCTGCAGACGGTGCGCGGCCCCCTTCACCGGGCATCGCCACCACGATGGCGTGATCGGTGCCACCCGGTGCGACCATGCTCACACATTCGGCGGGCCCACACGCTGCGATCGACCATCCGCGAGTCGTGGCTGCTGTCCGGACGACTGCAGCCCATGCGGCGTCATCCAAGCACGCCCGGCTCGCCAGCACGATGCCGCGCGGAGTCGGCGGCATGCCGTCGCCAGTCCCCTGCACTCCGAGTGCCATCATGAGGATGAAGGCCGCGTTGCCCATGCGTACGATCCTACGACGATGGAGCATTGGATCCTCATCAACGACCTCCTGATGGTGACTGGCGGGCTCCTGCTGCTCCTGGCAGGCGTCCTGGCCCAGCGCGCCTGGCGAGGCCGGCTCGTGACATGGAGCCCGTGCTGCCGACGATGCGGCTTTGACCTCCGCGGCCATGCGGGCAGCTCGTGTCCCGAGTGTGGGGCCGATCTGGGTCGGGCAGGCGCCGTGACCGAGGGATTGCGCCATCATCGACTCAGACTCCTGACCGGTGCGGGTGCCCTCGCCGTGCTTGCGGCCGGCATGGTGGTCTCAGCACGCTTCAGCTTGCCCGTCCACGCGTGGACCTGGTGGCTCGACCATCGACCCGTCTGGGCCATGGAGAGCGTGCTGCGCCATCAGGACCAACTCGCCTGGCAGGAGATCCAGGACCGGGATCGGGTCGGCACGCTGTCGGATGCCGACCTACGGTCCGTGCTCGCCCTGGCGATGGAGCTTCCGACCTACTCCGGGAAGTTCGTCACGCCCAGCTGGGCTTGGCTCATCAACCAGCATGCGGTCGGGCGCGTGAGCACCGACGCGCTCAAGCCGATCGTGCTCCGTGCCCTTGAATCCATGGAGATCGGGTTGGGCATCGCTCCTGCGGGTCAACGGGCCGGAGGGTTGGTGCAGATCACCGCCCGCCATGATGTCGAACCCATGGCGGGGGAAGTCGACGAGGCCGAGTTGCTGGCCGTCGAGGCCAACCTCGACGGCACATGGGTGCCGCTCAAGCTCGAGCGGCAACAGCCGTTGCGCAACGGCCGGATCCTCCTCTCGAGCGGCACCATCGGTGTCAGGGCACCCGATCGACTCGGTCCCTGTGCGTTGCGCGCGACGATCCGTCTCATCGCGCGTGAGTCAGCGGCGAGCCTCTTCAGCCAAGGGGCCGTGGTAGCGGAGTGCGAACGGGTGGTTCCCCTCGGCACGCTCCGCGTGCTCGACCCAAAGGCAACCTTCGGGCTCGGTGCGCACGACGAGACCTTCCGAGCGCGGGTGCACGCGCTCGTGATCCAACTGGTCGGCAGCTTCACCCCTCGTGTCGGCAGTTCGGGACGGTCCCGAGCGAGTGGATCGAGCGCCTTGGCAACGAACGAGGGATTCGACTTCGACATCGAGGGAGCGCAAGGCGATCGGGTCGTGCCACTCGGGCAGGTGTCCTGCATCGGAGGGCTGCAGTCGACCATGCTGGTGGGACGAGCGGGCATCGATCCCAACCAGCCGTGGATCCTGCGGCTTGTGCCGCGGCTCGACCGCATCGAGGCGCAACTCACCGAGCCCACCCGCATCTACGACAGCATCATCGAGATCCCCCGTGGGCCGATCGATGCCCCCGAAGGTGATCGCAGCGAGCGCGGAGGCGACCCACCATGACCGAAGCGGCCCCCTGCCCGCTCATTGAGCCCACGCTCAACGTGGTGCTCTTCCAACCGCAGATTCCCAACAACACCGGCAACATCGGCCGGACCTGCATGACCACGCGGTGCCGGCTCCACATCATCCATCCGATCTCCTTCTCGATGGACGAGAAGGCCAGGCGCCGGGCCGGGCTCGACTACTGGCACTTGGTCGATTGCCGAGAGCATGCTTCGTGGGAGGCGTTTCTGGACCTGGAGCACCCCCGGCGACTCTGGCTCTACACCACGCGTGCCACGCGCGTGCACTGGGACGCCGACCTCCGCCAGGGCGACTACCTGCTGTTTGGCCAGGAGAACGGCGGCGTCCCCGAGTGGCTGCACCAGTGGGTCGCCGCCACGCACGGCCCCGAGTCTCGGCTCACCCTCCCGATGGTGGCGGATCCGCAGGCCAGGAGCCTGAATCTGGCCACTGCGGCTGCATGCGCCATCTTCGAGGGCGTGCGGCAAATGAAAGTCCGCGGTGCGTCGCCCTACCCGATCTCCAGCACCTGAAGGACAGATCGATCCATCAGGGTCATGTTTGGCGGATCGATTCCGGCAGCCCAGCCGTATACTCCCCCCGGATGAGCGTGACGAGGCATCGGCCCGTCGCCGTCCTTGCCCTTGGCATGGATCGTCGCCGGGTGTCTGGCCCGCAACGCCCCGAGGAACCCATGACGAAGCACCACACCGCACGCGCCTTCTCACTGACCGAACTTCTGGTCGCCATCGGCATCATCGTGATCCTGATCGGCCTGCTCCTGCCGGCGCTGGGCAAGGTGTCGGCGCGCGCGAAGGTCGCGCAGACCCAGAGCCTGATGAACGAGTTCTCGAAGGCCTGCGACGCGTTCTACCAGGAGTGGGGCTACTACCCCGGCATCGTGCCCGAGAGCGTGCTCGCCGGGACCACAAGCCCGGCCATCACCGGCACGCAGAATGCGATGCTGCACCTGATGGGTGGCGCCGTGCGCGATGATGATCCGGCGTATGCCGGTTACATCGGCAATGTGCTCACCTTCAACGATGGCACGCGGACGGTCCAGATCAAGGTCGACGCGACCAAGATCGGCCGCGGCACCCGTGTGGAGGGCAAGGACCGTCCCTCGTACTTCACACCCAAGGACAGCGATCTCGGCGAACTCGAGAACCCGACCGATTCGCTCGTCAACTACGCGGGCATTCCGCACTTGAAGGATGCGTGGGGCAAGCCGATCGTGTACCTGCGCACCCTGCGCGGCACGGGCCCGCTCATGGGTACGGGCTCGACTGCGGTCGCCATGCTCAACACCAAGCCGCAGTTCGTGAGGCTGACGGGTGACTCGTACTTCCGTGCGGAACCGCAGACGACCACCAACGATCCGGTGAAGTACAGCGTGCTCAACAACACCACCAACGGCACGCAGCTGCTTGCAGCGCTGATGCGCCACCCCGGCTTCGGCACCTTCACCAACGCACTGACTGATCCCCTCAACGGCACGGCAAAGGGCAAGTACTACCTCTTCTCCCCTGGACCTGATGGCATCTTCTTCAGCACGACCGATGGCCCAGGTGTCACGCCATTCACACTGCTCCAGTACACCGTGCCCAACCTGGTCACCGAGTACGACGATGTCGTCGTGACCGGTGGCGGCTGATCCAGCGCAGGATCATTCGTGAACACCGCACGATCCTGATTGCGCACAATCCATCAACGACAGCGGCGCAGCCCACTCGGGCTGCGCCGCGTTGCTTCATGCGTGATGCGATCGATCACTCGGGGAAGTCGACCGGCTTGTCGGCTGGCGGAGCAGCCGGCTTGTCACCGGGCTCACCCGCAGGCGGCTTGCCGCCACCGGGACGCTTGCCGCCGGGTCCGCCGGGACCACCCGGCCCGCCCTGCCCACGACCCTTGCCCGCGCCGCCCTTCTCAGCGGCTTCCTTCTTCATGGCTTCCATCTTGGCCTTGACGGTCGTCTGCTGGTCAGCCGTGAGCACGCCCATGACGGTCGCCTGGAACTCCTCGGGCTTCGGTGCACTCTCGCGGAGCTTGGCCATCTCTTCCTTCAGTGCTTCCATCGCCTTTGGGTCGGAGTCGCCCGACTGACGGGCCGCCATCATCTTCTTCATGAGTTCCTCCATCTTGGGCTGGAACTCCTTGGCCTTGGCATCGAACGCCGTGCGCGCAGCATCGATCTTCTGCTTCTGGTCAGGCGTGTAGGTGCCTTCAACGGTCTTCAGCGCCTCGTTGAACATGCGGTGCTGGATCATCAAGCCATCAGCACCAGCCCTGCGGCCCATACCCTCACGGCCACCGGGGCGACCGCCCTTCTGGCCATCCTTCGCGCCGTCCCTGGCAGGTGCGTCGCCCTTGGGCGGGGCATCCTGCGCGATGGCGGGGAGACTGACGAGGGCAGCGGCCAGGAGGGTCGCCGCAACGGGTAGGTATCGATTCAAGAACATGCTGTGCTCGCTTTCCGGGGCGTGGCCCCTGTGTCGGAAGGATATTGGCGGAGCATCGGCCTCGGGGACAGCCAATCGTGAAAGCCCTACCATTTGCCCCCCTGGTGCCATGACCATCCTGACCCCCGATCTCGTCACGCAGGCCCTCCGAACGGTCAATGACCCGGAGTTGCACAAGGATCTCGTGACGCTGGAGATGGTCAAGGGCGTCAGCGTCGAGGGCAACGCCGTGACCGTGTGCATCGAACTCACCACGCCGGCCTGCCCGATGAAGGACCGCATCCGCAACGATGTCACGGAAGCGATCATTGCGAAGGCTGCATCGATCGGTGCCACCACCCCGACCGTCACGGTCGACTTCACGGCCGAGGTCCGCCGACCGAACCAGAAGGCCCGCGAGGGCGGCAACCCACTTCCGATGGTGAAGCAGGTGATTGCCGTCGGCGCAGGCAAGGGCGGCGTCGGCAAGAGCACCATCAGCGTGAACCTTGCCGTCGCGCTCGCACGCATGGGCGCCAAGGTGGGTTTGCTCGATGGCGACATCTACGGCCCGAGCCTCCCCACGCTGCTCGGCCTCGATGAACTCGGCGCCACGGCCCGCGGGAACATCCTGATGCCATTCGAGGTCCACGGCATCAAGGCGATGACCATCGGCAAGCTCGTCGATCCCGAGAAGGCACTGGTCTGGCGTGGACCGATGGCGCACGGTGCCTTCAAGCAACTCGCCACGCAGACCGACTGGGGAGCGCTCGACTATCTCATCATCGACCTGCCGCCGGGCACGGGCGATGTGCCGCTGACGCTCGCACAGCTCCTGCCGGTGACCGGTGCGGTCATCGTCTGCACCCCGCAGCGCGTGGCACAGGACGATGCCCGGCGTGCCGTGCGCATGTTCGAGGGGCTTGGGATCGATGTGCTCGGCGTCGTCGAGAACATGAGCTACTTCATGGGCGACGACGGCAAGGAGTACGACCTCTTCGGCCGCGGCGGCGCCGAGATGATGGCCCAGCAGATGGGCCTGCCCTTCCTGGGCAGCTTGCCGATCCACATGGCCCTGCGCAAGAACTCCGATGCCGGCACGCCGCTGGCGAACTGGGATGTGCCTGCGATGGGGCACCAGCTCGATGCGATGGCACAAGCACTCGCTGGCCAGGTGAGCGTGGCCAGCCTTCGCAGCCAGTTCGTGCAGCCCACGATCAGCGTGCGCTGATCAGCAGTGCGCCCGGTCCGCCGGCGCACCGCATGTGACCGGCAGCCCGCGGCCAGCCCATGGCCAGTAGCCGCCGCGGAGATTGCTCACCCGGTATCCATGCCGCTTGAGGTACGCGCACGCCCGCGCACTGCGACTGCCGCTGCGGCAGTAGGCAATCAGCTCACGATCCTTGGGCAGGTCAGCCAAGCGATCGGGCAGCTGGCTGAAGGGCGCGAAGATGGCATCAGGCAAGTGCCCGGCCTCGAACTCACCGCAGAGCCGTACATCGACGAACGCAGCACCGCCTGACCAGCGACGGTGGGCTTCGGCAACGCCGATGTCCTCGATCCCGTCGGCATCGAAGACATCCTCGGGGATCGCATCGAACTCATCGGGCGTGGTCCAGCCCGCGAACTCGTCGATGCCAACCCGGAAGAGGATGCGAACGGCGCTCTCCAACTCCTCCGGCTCGCAGACGACGAGGACCGCATCACCGGGCTCGAGGTAGCTGCCGGCTGCGTTGGCAAAGTGACGGTCGAGCGGCGCGCTGATCGAGCCGGGCAGGAAACCCTCGCAGAAACGGCTCCACGCGCGGCAGTCGATCACCACATTCGCCGGCTTGGCGGCAGCGTGCATGAAGCGTGCTGCATCGAGCCGATCCGGCAACCGCAGATCACCGCTCGCCCCCTCCAGATTCCGGCGTTTCACCCGCACGAAGTAGGCGGGCGGATCCGGCAGGCCGCGGAGCACCTTGTCCATGAATGCACCATCGTCACCCGCCGCACGGAGGCTGCCGTTGATCTGACGCTCGATCCGGAGGCTCGACTGCGGCAAGGCGCAGATCGACCTGCCGCACAGGCTGCCTGCCGTGTGGCCGGGCAGGATGCGGACCTCATCGGGCATGTCGGCGAGCCGACGAAGTGCCTGCTGCAGCTCGCGTGCGTTGCGCTCGAGTTCCAGGCGATCACCCGAGCGCGTGCCGAGATCGGGGCGGCCAACCTCTCCTGCGAAGAGGAAATCTCCCGTGAGGATCGCGCGCACGGCACCCTCGGCGTCGACCAGCTCGAACGAGAGGCTCTCGCGCGTGTGTCCCGGCGTGTGCAGCACACGCACGAGCACGCCACCGATCCGCAGTTCGTCGCCATCGCCCACCGAGGTCGTGCGCCCAGAGCACGCCGCGACCCAGGCAGGCACCGTGCCCTCGCGGCTGAGGTAGCCATGCACACCGTGCCGTTCGACGAGTTGGCGCAGCCCGCTCACGAAGTCGGCATGCAGATGCGTGTCCGCTGCGGCGATGATGCGCAGCCCTGCCTGCTCGGCCGCCCTCAGTGCGCGGTCCACGTCACGCGCACAGTCGAACACGATCGCCTCGCGCGAGACCGGGCAGCCCACGAGATAGGCCGCCTGCGACAGCGACTCGTCATGGATGCGTCGAAGCAGCATCGCGCGGATCGTACGGTCGTCCGCGGTTCAGGCGAACTCACGCTTGAGCTGCGCGAGGCCCCTGAGCAGGGCATCGATGTGCTCAGGCCTGTGCGCCGCCGAGACCTGCACCCGAAGCCGCGCGTGGCCTTCGGGCACCACCGGATAGCCGAAGCCGATCACGAACACGCCCAAGTCGAGCAGTCGACGGCTCATCGCGATGGCCTTGGCCGTGTCATGCACGATGATCGGGCAGATCGCGGTCGAACTCTTGAGGACTTCGAAACCAACCCCAGCGATCCCCTGCCGCACCGCCGCCACATTGTGACGCAGCCGCTCGACGCGCTCGGGATCCTGCATCAGCACCTCGATCGCCTTGTCGGCGCTGCAAGCGATCGTCGCAGGCAGCGCGTTGGAGAAGAGCGTGGGTCGGCCGCGCTGCACCAGGAGATCCGTCGCCGCGCGGCTGCCGCAGATGTATCCACCCGCACCGCCCCCGAGCGCCTTGCCCAGCGTTCCGGTGAAGTAGTCCACCCGCGAGGCCGCCAGGCCCCAGTGCTCGTGGGTCCCTCGGCCAGTCCGACCCATCACGCCCGTGCCGTGGCTGTCATCCACGACCAGCTTGGCACCGAACTCGTCACAGAGCGCGCGGATCCCCGGCAGGTCGCCCAAGTCGCCTTCCATGCTGAAGACGCCGTCGGTCACGACCCACGCCGTGCCCGTGACCTCGGGGTTGGCGCGCGCCTCGGCAAGCTTGGCACGCAGCGACGCGAGGTCACTGTGGCGATAGACGGTCTTGTGCAGGCCCTTCTTGATGACCGCTGCGAGCCGGATGCCATCGATGATGCTGGCATGGTTGAGCTCGTCGCTGATGATGATGTCGCCCGGCTCGCAGAGCGTGGGGAAGATCGCCTCGTTGGCGTTCCAGCAGCTCGTGAAGGTGTAGGAACTCTCGACCCCGTAGAAGTCGGCAATGCGGCGCTCAAGCCGCTCATGGCAATCGAAGGTGCCGCAGATGAAGCGCACGCTCGCCGTACCCGCGCCGTATCGACGCAGGCCCTCGATGCCGGCCTCGACCACCCGTGGGTCGTTCGCCAGGCCCAGGTAGTTGTTGCTGCAGAAGCACGCCACTTCACCGAATCCGCGCAGGCGGACGGTGGCGTCCATCGGCCCCTCGATCATCTGCAGGACCTTGAGCTGGCCGCTGTCGCGCAGGCCCTTGAGGATCGTTTCGGTGCGGGATTCGAAGGCGTTCACGGCCAAGGTCGTCATGGCCGGATTCTAGCGGTGGAGTTCACCGTGACTCGACCAGAAGCCACGAGACACCAAAGCCCGTGCTCCATGCACCCTGGCGCGCGACTCAGCCGTAGCGTGCCCGCACGGCCGGGACGAGATAGTCACGGAAGGCCTCGTCGAAGCCGTGGATCGGTGCCCAGCCCCAATCACGGCGTGCGGCCGAGTCATCGAGATCCATCGGCCAACTGTCCACGATGCGCTGGCGTGCCTCGATGGGCGCGTAGTTGATCTCGGCGCGCGGGAAGAACTCGCGCACCTTCTCTTCCATCTGCGCAGCCGTCGGCGCGAAGGCCGTGGTGTTGTAGACCTGTTGGGACAGTCGTGAGCGCGGCGCCTGCGCCAGATGCACGAGGGCGCGCACGGCGTCAGGCATCGTCATGAACGAGATGCGTGAATCGGGCCGCACGAAGCATGTGTAGGGCTTGCCCTGTGCGGCGGCATGGAGCATTTCCGGCCCGTAATCGCTCGTACCGCCCATCGGCACCGTGTCGGCAGAAATGATGCCCGGGAACCGGATCGAGCGGAAGTCGACCCTGGCGGTGCCGCGATCGGCGTCCAGCAATCGATAGTGCCGCATGTAGTAGCGGCCCATCTCCTCGACGGCGCGCTTGTTCAGGCCGTACATCGTGATCGGGTCACCGCACTCATCCTCGCGCACCACGCCCGCGGCGATCTTGGCTGCGAGCGACTCGACGCCGTACGCGGCGATCGTGCTCGGGAACATGAAGGACACGTCGTGACCGCGACGGCGCGCGGCGTCGGCCGCCAGCTTCAGGAGCGTGCAGCTGCCCATGACATTGACCGAGAGCGCGAGTTCGGGATTGCGCTCACCGCTCGAGGAGAGCAGCGCTGCGAGGTGCCACACCTCGCCGATGTCATGCTTCGAGGCGAGCGCCTGCACGAACTCAGAGTCGGCCACGCTCCCGCAGTACGCATGGGTCGAGGCAGCGACGGCCTCGCCGTGCAGTTCACGAAGATCGACCGACACGATCTCGCGCTGTCCGCCCCACTGGGCGTGCAGGTGCTTGAGCAGCGCGTGGCCCATCTCTCCGCTGGCTCCGGTGACGAGGATTGCACCGGTCATGGTGGTGGCGCGTGTGGATGACTTCGGTTCGGTCATGGTGCTCGACATGGGATCCCCCGAGTGTATGAGCAGGCGGCGTCAGGCTCCGCAGCCCAACCGCGCCAGAAGCTCCCGGGTCGCCTTGATGCCATCGGGCTCCGACAGCCTGCCACCCTCGTACTCGATGCCGATCCAGCCGGAGTACCCGGCTGCACGGACCAGCCCCAGCATCCTCGGATAGTCGATCTTCGTTTCGTTGCCCTTGGCGTCGAAGTCGTAGCTCTTGGCACTCACGGCCTTGGCGAAGGGCATCAGGTCCTCGACTCCCCGGTAGCGGTCGTACTCGTAGAAGTTGCCGAAGTCCGGCAAGGTCCCGCAGTTGTCCATGCCGACCGACTTGATCACGCCAGCGAGCCAGTCGCCATGGCTCGACATGCCGCCATGATTCTCGACGATCACATTCAGCCCCAGCGGCTTGGCCACCTCGGCGAGCCGACGGAGGCCGTCGGCACTCAGCCGAGCCTGCTCGGCACGCTCACCATCGCTCTGCGCGTTGACGCGGATGGAGTGGCAGCCCAGGTGCTTGGCGAGGTCGAGCCACGCCCGGTGGTTGTCGACGGCCTTGGCGCGCTTGGCTCCGTCAGGATCGCCCAGCGCACCCTCGCCATCGCACATGATGAGCACGCTCGTCACCCCGGCATCGCTGCAACGGCGCCGAAGGTCCTCGGCGAATCCATCCTTGCCCAACAGGTCCCGGTAGAAGCCGTTGACATACTCGACGCCGCGGATCCCGTAGTCCCGTGCGGCAACGACCGGGAAATCGAGCGGTTTGACGGTGCCGGCAAAGAGCGACTTGTGCAGGCTCCACTGCGCGAGCGAGATCCGCATGGGCTTGGCGTCCTTGTCGTTCGGCTTGGCGGCGATGGCCGGATCCTGCATCGCTCCCCACGCCGCGCTGCCGAGCGCCGCCACCGCAACGCCCGCGCCGAGCACGGCCCGACGCCCCGCCAGGTCCCGTGACGCAGCGCCTGTCACGGCGCCGCCCGCACCACGGCTTCCCATGCCATGCACGCCTGCCCCGGAACCAAGGTTGCCTGTGTTGTCCATCGTCGGCTCCTCCATCACCCGTTCATTCCCACTCGATCGTGGCCGGCGGCTTGCTGCTGATGTCGTACACCACCCGATTCACGCCGCGCACTTCGTTGATGATCCGGTTGCTGATGCGGCCGAGCACCTCGTAGGGCAGGTGTGCCCAGTCGGCGGTCATGAAGTCCTCGGTCGTCACGGCACGCAGCGCGACGACATTGTCGTAGGTCCGCCCATCACCCATCACGCCCACGCTTCGCACAGGGAGCAGCACCGCGAAGACCTGGCTCGTGCGGTCGTAGAGCCCGGCGGCCCGGATCTCCTCGAGCAGGACCGCATCGCACGCGCGGAGCAGGTCGAGTTTCGCCGGCGTGACATCGCCCAGCACGCGCACGGCAAGGCCCGGCCCCGGGAACGGGTGCCGCCAGACCATGTCGCGCGACAGTCCAAGCACCTCACCCAGACGGCGCACCTCGTCCTTGAACAGCATGCGCAGCGGCTCGACCAGTTCGAAGCCAAGTTGCTCCGGAAGGCCGCCCACATTGTGGTGCAGCTTGATGTTGGCGGCGGTGCCCGCATGTCCGTGGCCAGACTCGATCACATCGGGATAGAGCGTGCCCTGCGCGAGGAACCGCACATCGCCATCCACGCCCGCAGCCGCCTGCTTGAACACATCGATGAATCGATGTCCGATGCGGCGGCGCTTCTCCTGCGGCTCGTCGATGCCCGCAAGATCACCGAGGAACTCCCGGCTCGCATCGACCACGCGCAGATCCACGTCGAAGTGGCTGCGGAAGGTCCGCTCGACGAGTTCGCGCTCACCACGGCGCAGCAACCCGTTGTCGACGAAGATGCAGGTGACCTGCGAACCGATCGCCCTGGCCAGGAGCGCCGCGACCACGCTGCTGTCCACGCCGCCGGAGAGCCCGCAGATCACCCGCGACGAGCCCACGACGGAACGGATCCGCTCGCACTCCGCCTCCATGAAGTCAGCCATGGTCCACGAACCGGTGCATCCACACTCGCCGTACAGGAAGTTCCGCAGCAGATCGCGCCCCTGCGGCGTGTGCGTGACCTCGGGGTGGAACTGCACGCCCCAGAATCGCTTGCCGGCGTGGCGCACGGCGGCGTTGGGGCATGTCGAGGTGCTGGCCAGCACCTTGAACGATGACCCGAGCCCGGTCACCTGGTCACCATGGCTCATCCAGACCGTGGCGCGCGAGGGCATGCCCTTCATCAAGTCGGCCCCGTCGCCAACATCGATCTCAGCCCGACCGAACTCGCGATGGCTCGCCGACACCACGGTGCCACCGAGCATCTGGCAGCCCAACTGCATGCCGTAGCAAATGCCCAGCACCGGCACGCCCAGGTCGAAGAGGCCCGGATCGCAGCGTGGCGCACCCTGCTCATTCACGCTTGCCGGACCACCCGAGAGGATGATTCCCTTCGGGGCGTATGACCGAAGCTCCTTGAGCGATGCATCGGGGCGAACGAGCACGCTGTACGCACCCGCCTCGCGAACCCGACGCGCGATCAACTGCGCAAACTGGCTGCCGAAGTCGAGGATCAGGATGGTGTCGGTCGTGAGCGCCGAGGGCTTGAGCGTGGCCGTCATGGTTGGGGTCGTCCAGGCCCGGCCGATGGACGGTCCGGGAAACGGGCGAGTCTACCCCTACCGCTCGCCAAGCGACCATGTCTCGCGGAAGCTCAGCGCCGCCAAGACGAGGCCCGCCTTGAGGCCCGTGACCGAGCAGAGCTGGTCAGGGTCCAGGGGAGCCCCTCCCTCCGACTCGGCCAGTTGGATGCGCGCCACGGCATCGGCCAACTCAGGTCGGAGGCTGGACGGTGGAGGCCCCCGCCGGCACGCTGCCAGCAGCCCGGGCGCACCACCAAGCGCCTGAACGACCTCATTCGAGTTGGTCACCAGCGTTGCCCAACCCTCGCGGATCATGCGGTGGCAGCCGGCGGCACCCGGGGCATCGACCCGACCAGGAACGGCCAGGACCTCGCGTTGGCGCCCATCGGCCGCGAGTCGGGCCGTGATCATGGCGCCGCTGCTGAGTCCAGCCTCGACGACCACCACCCCGACGCAAAGACCCGCCAGGATCCGATTGCGGCGCGGGAAGTGATGGGCCAACGGCTCCGCATCGCACGGCAGCTCCGTCATCACGCAGCCGCCGGCCTCGACGATGGCACTCAGCAGGCTGGTGTGCTCAGGCGGGTAAGGCACCCCGAGCCCCGAGCCGATCACGGCCACGGTTGCGCCACCCACCCTGAGCGCGCCACGATGGGCTGCCGCATCGATGCCCCGAGCGGCCCCGCTGACGACCGTGAGCCCGGATTGGGCCAGATCGGCCCCAAACTTCCCCGCCACATCCAGTCCGTACGCGCTGGCCCGTCGGCTCCCGACGATCGCCACGCACGGCGCACCCACGGCGGCCGCCGAGCCGCGGACCCACAGGGCCCGCGGCGGATCATCAACCTGCCGCAGCGCAGCTGGCCATTCCGGATCGGTCGGAAGCAGCACGGTCCCGCCAACCTGATGGAGGCGGTCGAGTTCTCGTTCGGCACCTCCCACCCAATCAGGAGGCAGCACGCGACTCAGGCAGTCCGTGGTCAGGTCGTCGAGGTCACTTGGCACGCCGCCACGGTAGTGGCGCCGTCACCAGGCTCCGCAGAAACCGCAGGAACTTCGCTGCCTTCCCCCAACTCGCCGCGACGCCGGGGTGCCGTCATCACGAGGCCGACGAAAATGCACATGATGCCGCCGCCCATGACCCACAGGCGCGTGCGCCCGAGCGCCCAGCGCGACAGCAGGCTGTCGCGGAACGGCTCCGCCACGAAATCGCTGGCGGGTATGGAGCCCTCGATCCACTCGGTGATGGGCACGGTCGCGCTCTCGGCGCGCACGATCGGCACCTCGCCCTCGGGCAGCAGGTTCAGTTGACTCACAGCCAGCCGGCGCAGGAGCGTCGGGTCGCCGTCCTTGACGCGCGCTGCGAAGTCGTCGTACGCCCCAGCCACCGCCTCGGACCGGGCGACCAAGTGCTGCATCTGGGCAAGCTGCTGCTCACCCTGATGGAACTTGGCCTGCTCCGGTATCACCACCGCCCCAAAGACGAGTCCCAGCCCAGCCAGCAGGTACATCCAGCCCGGGTCGATCTCAAAGAGCGGCTGCGTCGAAGCCATGCAGCGAGTATCGGACAACCGCCGCCGATTCCGACACTTTCGAGCAGGGCTTCGCTGGCTCGGTCCCGCGACTCAGCCCGCGGCCGGAGGGCCGCGACTCAGCCCGCGGCCGAAGGGCCGCGACTCAGCCGAGTTCGGGTGCCAGATTCCGGACGACCCCGACGAGGTCCTTCACGTGCTGGGCGCTCTCGTTGAAGAGTTTGGTCTCGTTGGCGTTCAGTTGCAGCGGCACCACGCGCTCCATGCCATTCTTGCCGAGCACGCACGGCACGCCGACGAAGTAGCCCTTGCCCTTCTGGCCGGGGGCCACACCGAACTCATCCTCGCAGTACGCCGCGCAGGGAATGATGCGCTTCTTGTCCTTCACGATCGCCTCGACCATCTGGATCGTGCCCGAGGCGGGCGCGTAGTAGGCGCTGGTGCCCATGAGCTGCACGATCTCGCCCCCACCGACCTTCGCGCGCTGCATGCAGGCGTCGATCTTCTCCTTGGAGAGCAGCATCTCGATCGGGATCCCGTGCACGCTGGTGAAGCGCGGCAGCGGCACCATGTCGTCGCCGTGACCGCCGAGCAGCAGCGCCTGGATGTCCTCGACGCTGCAGCCGAGTTCCATGGCGAGGAACGCGCGGAAGCGCGCCACATCCAGCGCACCGGCTTGGCCGAGGATGCGGTTGGTCGGGAAGCCGCTGGCCTTCCATGCGGTGTAGACCATCGCGTCGAGCGGGTTGCTCACGATGATCATGATCGAGTTCGGGGCGTACTTCGCCACATTCTGGGCGACCTCCTTGACGATCTTGACGTTGGTCGCGATCAGGTCGTCACGGCTCATGCCCGGCTTGCGCGGGATGCCCGCGGTGACCACCACGACATCACTGTCGGCGATGTCGGCGTAGTCCTTGGTCCCGGTGATCGTGCAGTCGAAACGCTCGATCGGGGCGCACTCGTAGAGGTCGAGGGCCTTGCCCTTGGCGACACCTTCGTTGATGTCGAGGAGGACGACATTGCCCAGTTCCTTGCTTGCGGCCCAGACGGCGCAGGATGCTCCGACGTTGCCAGCACCAATCACGGAAATCTTCGCTCGACGCATGATGTGTGGTCTCCAGTTGAGGGGCAGGATCATAGCCACGGTTCGCAGCCACACACGGGATCCGCTGGCACGGCTCATTCTGTGGCAAGGCGCACAGCCCGCGGCGGGAGCGCCGCGCTCGCCACCCGTCGATCCGCGATGCCTTGCTCGCGGCCGGAGGGCCGCGACTCAGCCCGCGGCGGGAGCGCCGCGCTCGCCACCCGTCGATCCGCGATGCCTTGCTCGCGGCCGGAGGGCCGCGACTCAGCCCGCGGCGGGAGCGCCGCGCTCGCCACCCGTCGATCCGCGATGCCTTGCTCGCGGCCGGAGGGCCGCGACTCAGCCCGCGGCCGAAGGGCCGCGACTCAGCCCGCGGCCGAAGGGCCGCGCTCGCCACCCGTCGATCCGCGATGCCTTGCTCGCGGCCGAAGGGCCGCGACTCAGAATGCGCCG
>Ga0194131_10000922_pt1 | contig 51101 bp, 61 predicted proteins | sample TA2KigO120mmetaG_FD_148631 | JGI IMG/M metagenome (GOLD analysis project Ga0194131, IMG submission 148631) | Freshwater microbial communities from Lake Tanganyika, Tanzania - TA2015053 Kigoma Offshore 120m | ecosystem: Environmental > Aquatic > Freshwater > Lake | place: Tanzania: Lake...
GTACATGTGCAGCTTGAATCACGGCACAACCAGCCTGTCAAGCCCCTCAAACAAATTACATGACTACCGTCAAAGCCAAAATCCCCGCACTTTCAATTGCTTAGCTCGAAAATGGGGCAAAGTTCAGTCTAAAGGAGCTTCGCGCGCTTGAGCACGCCGTCGAGCCGCTGGGCGAGTTCCGGCGTGGCCGGCACCATCGGCAGCCGGTGCTCCTCGTTGGCGATTATGCCGAGCCGCTTCATCATGTATTTCATGGGAATCGGGTTGGTGTCGAAGAACACCGCGTTGTTGAGCTCGAATAGCTCGTAGTGCAGCTTGCGCGCCGCCGCCATCTTGCCGGCCAGCGTGAGGTCGGCGAGCCGGGCGACCTTGCCCGGCAGAAGGTTGCCGACCGCATTCATCAGGCCGGCGGCGCCGATTGCCATCATCGGGAAGCTCAGCTCCTCGAGCCCGACGAAGACGCGGAACTCCATGCCGAGCTTGGCCAGCAACTCCGTCACCAGCGCGAGCTCGAGCGCTGCATGCTTGATGCCGACCAGGTGCGGCATCTTGTCGGCAATGCCGGCGATCGTGTCGGCGGTCATGTTGACGCCGGCGCGGCCGGGGATGTGATAGATCATGGTCGGCAACCGGGTGCGCCGGCCCATGTCGAGATAGTACTGCGCGAGGCCGCGCTGCGGCGGACGGATGAAGTAGGGCGTGACGATGAGCAGCGCGTCGGCGCCGGCCTTCTCCGCCGCGCGCGTCATCGCAATCGTGTCGGCTTGGCTCTGGCCGCCCGAGGCGGCGACCACGGTGATGCGCCCCTTGGCGGTGCTGACCGCGACGTCGACCAGCTTGTTGCGCTCGGCAATGGTCAGGGTGCTGGGCTCGGCCGTCGTGCCGTTGACCACGACGCCGTGCGATCCCTCGCGCACCTGGCGCTCGATCAGCCCGGCATAGGCATCGTAGTCGACGCGACCGCTCGTGAACGGCGTGATGATCGGCGGATAGGAGCCCTTGAGCGCCTTGGCCGGCAGCTTGATCATTCGGCCGCGCTCAGCTTGCCCCGGTTGGTCTCGAAGCCGGGCTCGGCACCGAGCAGCGCCGCGGGATGCTTGAGGCTCTCCTGCCAGAGCAGGCTTTCCATTACGATGTTGAGCGGCTGGTCCTGGACCGTCAGTTCGTAGACGTATTCGTCATAGCTCGCGTGGTTGTGCACCGCCCAGCCCGGCGCCGACAGCATGAGGTCGCCGGCCTTCCATTCGTAGACCGTGCCCTCGACGGTCGAACAGCCGCGCCCGGAGAAATAGTAGTTGATCGCCGCCGAGGTATGCCGGTGCGGTCGGTCGACGATCTTGGGCGGACGGATCGTCATGGTCGCGAAGAAATTCGGCGTGTTGCCGTTGGTGCGGCCGGTCATCGGGTTGTAGAGCAGGTAGAGGCGCCGCCCGACATAGTCCTTGCCCAACGCTTCGAGCTTGTCCAAGTGCTGCTTCACCTGAGCCCACGGCCAGTGCAGCGCCTTGGAAACGACCGACGGCGGATTGATCAAGGTCTCGTAGGGCATCAGCCACGCGCCGTCCTCGCTGAGCTGAAAGGTGCCGAACGGGCTCTTGCGGCGCGGATCGTCGGCGCCGACGCTTTCGGGCTCCTCGAGCGCCACCGCCGCGACCGGCGGCGGGTCTTCCTCGACGATGTGGATGTTCATCTTCTGCAGCAGCGCCGCGTTCGAATAGGTCAGCCGCACCTGCAGCTCGGCCGTGTCGTTGGCGTGCCAATAGGTCGTGTAGGACGGGTGATTCCAGACGTCGTGCAGCGCGAAGCCGATGCGCTTGCCGCCGACCATGGTGTGGCCCGCGCCGCGGATGCAGAAGTTCACCTCGGTCGCGTTGTGGCGAAAGGGTGCGGTCCGTTCGCCCGGCTTGAGCACGGACAGCTTGACCTCGATGCCCGGCGCCAGCCCGAGCCCCGGTGCCGCCGCCTTGGGGTGCGCGATCAGCACCTCGCGCCTTCCGTGGGCCGGCCGTGGTGCCGCGGCGAGGCGCTCAACCTCGGCATCGATCATCTCCTTGGTGATGACGATCGGCGGCCATAGATCGAGCGGTTGCGACGCGGCGGCGCCGCGATCGACGAAATAGCTGTGTGTGGTCGTCGCCATGTTCGGTCCTCCTCGGGGGCAACGGCCGGCGCCGGCTGCGCCTGGTTTAGGCCCCTGGAATGGAAACGAGGATATCCGCGCCCTCGATCCTCACCTGGAACGTCGCGATGTCGACGGTGACGGGCGCGCCCATCGCCTTGCCAGTCGGAACGTGAAAGCGGCCCTGATGCAGCGGACACTCGACGATGTCGCCCTCGAGATATCCCTCGCTCAGGCTGGCGTCGGCGTGCGTGCAGATGTCATCGGTGGCGTAGACCGTGCCCGCAACGTTGTAGAGCGCGACGTAGCGCGGGCCGACGCGAACCTGCTTCATTTCACCAGGACCGATCTCCGCCATCGTCGCGACCTTGTGCCAACTCGCCTCGCTCACATCAACGCTCCCGGCGGCATTGCCAAATAGTTTGAATTCTAAGGGTTCGTAAACCTTAGGTGCGCCGTCATGGGCTGTCAACGAGCCGCCACCCCGTTGGCGGGGTTTGCTGATTCACTTGCAGCCATCGATGTGTTATCTAGAACTCCGGTCCTCACCCGACGTGAGCCAATGGCTGCGACCGCAACTGCTACTGCCACCGTCAGCGAACGAACCGGCGACCCCCGACGTCACCCCCGGCACAAATGGCCGGCACTGCGCGTCGTGCTGAATGGTCGCATCTGCCAATTGGTCGACTGCTCGTTGGGCGGCATCTTCGTGACCGGCTATTTCGAGGGGAAAGCGGGCGAGAAGGTCGTCGGCGTGATTGCGCATGTCGACTGGGGCGCCAAGAGCCGGCTCGATTTCGAGGCGCACATCGTGCGCGTCAACGGCGACACGGGTGAAGCCGCGGCGGAGTTCGTCGGGCTGAAGACTCACCAGCTCGATCTGCTGATGAGCCTGCTCGCGGAAACGCCCGATGGCGAGGCCCCGGCCGGGCCGCTCATCACGGCGCCTGAACCCGATCTCGAGTCGCTGCCCAGGGAGCGGCCCCGTCGGCCGCCCAGTCGGGCCATGCTCTGGTTCATTCGCACGGTCGACAAGGTCGCCACCGGCGTGTCGGTGCTCGCGGTCGTCATCCTGGTACTGGCGATCGGCGGTTTTGCCATCTCGATTCTGACCGATTTCATGGCCAGCAGTACGAACGAGTCGGCGCGCGCCCTGGTGGACGGCTTCGGCACCCGCGGCACGACGCCGGGAGCCGGCCGCTAGCAAGCTTGCCGATGCGGCGCCGCTTCAGCGCGACGACATCGTCCGAATGAAGGCGAGCAGCGAGCCGAGCTGCGCGCGAGTCAGATCGTGGCCGGGCTTGAGATCGATGCCGATCCGGCCGGCCGCCTCGACCATGATTTGATTGAGCGAGCGCGGGCCGGGTTGGCGGCGCAACTCGCCGACCGCGCGGGCGATTGCGCGGTCGCGCTCGGGCGTGGCGATCCGGCGTTGAACGGCGGGATCCTCGAGGCGTCGCTTGACCCGCTCGATGGCCAGGCGGCCACGGGCGCGCGCACGATGCACGGGCTGCACGGGATTGAGCGCCAGGCCCGGCCATGTCGTCGCCGCTTCCTCGAGATGGCGGTCGCAGAAGGCCAGCAGCACGCTGCGGCGGCCATAGGCGTAGTAGGTTCGATAACCGACCGCGAAGCGCTTTGCCCCGTCCTTGGTGAGACCGAAGGTGACGATTGCCTGTTCCTGGCACATGCAGCACGTCATCATGCCGCGATTCCTGAGGCGCTGGCCCGTTCGTGGGGCTATAGTGTCCATCGCATTATCTCAGCCAGCAGGCAGCGGCGCCATGGCCAAGAACAGCCCGCGCGATGAAGTCCTTGCCCAGATCAGGGCCATGCGCAAGCGCGTCGACCCCGACGTGCTGCGGACGGCGCAGAACTATGCGCGCATCCAATTGGGAATGCCGGTTGAGCTCAACCAAGCCGCGCGCATGTTGCTGCGCGCCACCGCCAATGGCGGGCGGCAGCGCTCGGTCGTGCTTGCAGAACTCGAGCAGTGGTTCGGCAAGGACAAGCGCAAGCACTGACCCCGGCCGGGGCGGCCTGTCCCGTGCTCGCTCATTGGCTCTGACCTGTTTCCTTGCCCCGCCAACTTAGCGCGTGCCTTGGCCGCAGTAATAGGTTAATATCCCCAGACTAAGTCTTTGTTCCCATGACTCAATCATGCGGATGACGCGGGGGATACTCCAGTGAGCAAGCCAAGCAGAAGGCATTGGCGGCGGGCCGGCAGGGCCGCCTTGGCGGGGATGTGCCTGGCATGGTCCGGCGCCGTCCAGGGTGCCGAGACGATCGGCCTGGATCTCGAGCCCACGGTCGAAGTGCGCCGCTGGCAGGCGCCACGCTTTACCTACGGTAACGACGATGTGCGCGGGTCCCTGATCTCCCAGCAGGTCGGCCAGTTCGCGGCCGCCCCGGGCGTGCGCATCAGCTACGAGCCGGGCCGCATGTTCGTCATGCCCCATGCGCTGGGTGATCGCTTCCGCTACCGGCTCAGCTATCGCCATCTCGATGACACGGCGACCTCGATCGGCACCATCGGCACGGGCACCAATCCGACTCTGGTCGGCGTCGGCGGCTCGGCATCCGTCGTCATGCTGACGCCGGCGCGCACGACGGTCCAGGTCGATCACGCCGTGCACGACTTCAATCTGGGCATCGCAACGGACTACGACTTCGTCGGCGACTTCAGCGTCGGAGCCGCGCTGGGCGTCACCTTCGGACAGAGCCGGCAGCGCTATCGCGTGCTCATCGAGGAGGTGTCGACCTTCCGCGATTCGGTCAGTGAGACGGTGCGCCGCAGGTATGTCGGCCCGAGCTTGGGCTTCCAGTTTGGCTGGGACGTGTTGGATGGCCTCAGGTTGCATGCCGGGCTCGGCAGCGCGCTGCTTTGGTCGCAGGCGACGCTGCAAGGCGACGATTGCGCCGGTTCCGCCGCGTCGACGTTCTGCGACGGCTTCTTCCTGCGCACCAACCTCGATCGCAGCTACGACTCCTGGGGCTGGCGCAGTGACGCCAATGTGGGGCTCGCCGTGGCGCTCGGCCCGGCGACTGCGACGATCGAAGGTATTTTCGATGCCGAGTACGCACGTCAGCGAATCAGCAATCCGCGTACCGCCGGCACCGGCCGTCCACCCTCATCTATGACACGACGGTAGGCTATGGCGGACGGGTATCGCTGAACTACCCGTTCTGAGGGGATTGCGTGTCGTTCGACGTTCCCGCTGCGCTCGCTCATGTGCGGGCGGCGATCAACGGCGCCGACATCAGGACCGAACCCTTCCCGCATGTCGTCGCTCTCGATGTGCTGCCCGGCGAAGTCTATCGCTCGCTGCTCGCCTCTTGGCCGCCGGCTGAGCTCCTGGTCTTCACCAATTCGAATCGCCGCCGCCAGCTCACGCTCGAGGTCGATCTCGAGAAATTTCCGCCGGAAATCCGCGAATTCTGGCGCACGATGTCAGTGGTCACCGAGGCGGCGACCCGGCTGCTGGTTGCGCGCCTGCGACCGCATTTCGGCGTCAAGCTCGCGCCGCTGATCGGCGATGACTGGTCAGCCGAGCTCGATCGCTGCGAGCTCGTGTCACGCAGCACGGCGTTGGCCAGCTATAACGGGCAGATCGAGTTGCCGCCGCACGTCGATCACGTCCGCATCTTGACCAACGCATTTCTCTACTGCAGCGAACTCGACCGCGTCGAGCCGGAGCTGGGCACCTGGCTCTACCGCAGCCTGGGGCTCGCGCTCCCCACCAACATCCAGCTCCGACGTCAGCATCTCGACATGTGCCTGCGCAGGCACACGCTGGTGCCCTACCAGGCCAATTCGTGCCTTGCCTATGTCAACGGGCCGACATCGTTTCACGGTGTCGAGCCGGCCGACATCGGCGCGCGCGAACGGCGCCTGCTGCTGTTCAGCTCACGGCTCAAGATCAAGGACGTTAGCCGGCTGCTTGGCGAGGCTTTCGTCGCGCCGCCTCGCCCGGAGTAGAACTGCGCCGCCGGATCGCGCGCGTCCGGCGGCGCGCCGACGCAGCGATCAGGTCGTCGGCTTCTTGGCGGGCTTTTTCGCCACCTTGTCGGCCTGGTCCTTGCCGGCCTCGCCCTTCTTCTGGTTCAGGTGCGCCTGCTTGGCGACGCAGTCCCTGCGTTCCTGCGAGTTCTGCGGAAGTTGGGCGCAGGTGCGACCGGGCGACTTCGGGTCAACCTTCTGGGCGGTCGGCGGCTTTGGCTGAGCGGGTGTTGCCACCCGCGGCGTCGTCGGTGTGGCAGTCTGGCCGATGGCTGCGACCGGGACGGCAGCAAGGGCGAGGGCGGTAGCAACGACAAAGGTCGGAGCGAGCGGTGCGAACACGACCAACCTCCTTGTTTCATGGGGGCGATGCAATAACGCCGATCCTGTCACCTTAATCCTTGTCGATGACCTCGCGCGCACCGGGCACGAAGTCCGCGGCGAATCTCCGCTGCCGATGGCGTCGAAGGACTGTGCGGTATGAACATGTTGACCGCCGCGCCGTCGTCCGACAAGGGGCACATCATGCGCCGGGTCAGCCGCCGGGCGCGCAACCTGGCGCCGACATAGGAGCTGCTCGAGAATACCGGGCAGCGCCTGTCCATCACCGTGTGGGAGAGGCCTTCGACATATCTGCGGTAGACCTAATTGGATTGAGCTCGTCGATGAAATGTCCGGTCAGTTCCAGGCCCGCGCCTTCATTGGGCGCGGTGCCGCTGAGCCGGAAACGAAAGCGAAGCCGACCGCGGATATCAAGGATCTCGGTCAGCGCGACGTGCGGCAGCAGCTCGGCGCCGAGCTCGATCCGGCGGATATCGACCCGCGACGGCATCAATCGGCCGGCCCGGCGTCGGCGCCAGACGGCAAGCAAATCGCTGAGCCGGGGATCGCTCATCCACGAAGTGGGCATTGTGCGCTCGTTGTCGCCCGATGTGCCTTGCCACTCGATCGCTCGATCGACCGGCAGACACGCACGGGGCGCTGGTGCCGGATGCAGGACTCGAACCCGCGACCCCCTGATTACAAATCAGGTGCTCTACCAACTGAGCTAATCCGGCGAACCTTGGTTAAGGCCCTGGGACATTAGGTTTTTTTGTGCCTGGGCGCAACCGTGCCCCGCGGTCGCGCATGTCGGAGTACCCTGGCCATTTGTCAGGATTACGCCTATAGTATCATGAGAGAAAACGGGCGCTCGGCATGATCGCCGCTGCACGGTAACAACGAGACAGTCATCGTTGCGGTTTGGGGGGCTGTTTCTGGGTCAGGCAGGTACGGCGCCAAAGCGCCCGCTTGCTTTGTAAACCTCGGCTTGGGGAGGAAACCATGGCCGATACGCATTCAACCACCCCGCGTACAGCGGCGCGCCCGGCGCCCGCCGGCTCGCGCCGAATGGTGTGGATCGGCGGATGGGCGGTCATCTCGATCGTCTGGCTGATCGGTGCTTGGCTGTATTTCTTCACCTTCGCGCCGCCGATCCGGACCGGCGGCGCCTACGCGCCGCTCTCCGCGGAATAGAAGGCGTGCATCGCCCGGTATTCGGACAAGGATCGCCAGAAGAGCTGTCGCGATCTGATGGCGGTGCAGACCGCCGGTGACGTGACGGGCCAGTACTTCACACGCGGCATGTTCGTGTTCGTCCCACCCCTGCTGCTCGGATTCGCTCTGTGGATCAAGCTCTCGGCCGACAAGGAGCGGGCGACGCCGGTTGGCCGGCCGGCCCATCTGATGTACGAGGGCGGTCAGAGCCCGATGATGGAGGATGCGATGGCCGAGCAGGACGAGAAGCGGCGTCGCGAGAACATGCCGCCTGAACTCGCCAATCTGTTCGGCAAGGGACAACAAGGCGGTCGCCGCTAGCCCCGCAGGCGGGTTCCTGGCAGGTGGGTTCCTGGCAGGCGGGTTCCTGACCGCCTATTTCGTCGCGCGCCGCCGCGCGAGTTCATAGAGCGCCACGGCGGCGGCATTCGACACGTTGAGGCTTGAGATCGGCGGCTGCGTCGGCAGGCGCAGCGTGGCGTCGCATGTCTCGCGCGTGAGTCGGCGCAGGCCCTCGCCCTCCGCGCCCAGCACGAGCGCGATGCGGCCGGACAGATCGGCTTCGGCGAGCGTCTGCGCCGCGGCGGCATCGAGGCCGATGCACCAGAAGCCGGCCTCCTTCATCTGGCGCAGCGCGCGCGACAGATTGACGACGCGCGCCAGCGGAATGACGTCGACAGCGCCCGAGGCGGCCTTGGCCAGCACGCCCGAGACCCGCGGGGCATGACGCTCAGGAACGACAACGGCGCGAGCGCCGAAGGCAGCGGCGGAGCGCAGGATCGCCCCGACGTTGTGCGGATCGGTTACCTGATCGAGCACCATCAGAATCGCGTCTGCGGACGAGGCGGCGGTGGCGAGCAGAGCATCGAAGTCCGCAGGATCGAGCGGCGTGACCTGGACGGCGATGCCCTGGTGCACCGCGCCTGCTGGCAGCAGCCGGTCGATCGCGTCGCGCGCCAGGATCTCGAGCCGGGCAGCCGGCTGCCGGTCGGGGCCGAGCATGTGCGACAGCGCGTCGCGGCCCTCGGGGGTCGCGATCAGCCGGTGCCAGCGACGCGCCGGATTGGCGAGCGCCGCTGCCACGGCATGGAGCCCGTAGAGCCAGTCGCCGGCCCCCTGGCGCCCGCCGGAATCGGGGCCGGAATCGGGGGTTGCAGCGGTGCCGGACCGATCGCGCGGGGCGCTCCCGCTCTGATGCCCCGGGCGGGCGACGGGATGCCGGTTCGGGGCGTCGAAGGAGCCTGATTTGGCTCCCCCTCGATGGGGCTGCCGGCCGCCCGGGTGGGGGCCCCGCTTGCGTCGCGACATGATCCATCTTAGTATGCCGCCGCCACCAAACCTGCAAGTCTGTGCCGATGCCAAAAACATGAGGCACGGGGCGGGTTTCTGTGGCTTTCGAAGTTGACAAGCCGAGGTAAATCACCATAGTGCGCGACTTCCGTTGCTCCGGCTCACCGGCAGGTGCAAGGGAGGGGTGGCCGAGCGGTCAATGGCAGCAGACTGTAAATCTGCCGACGTACGTCTACGAAGGTTCGAATCCTTCCCCCTCCACCAGCCGTGTTGTGAGCGGCCGGGGTGTAGCGAGCGGCCTCACGGGACAGATCGTCGGACGGATCAAGTCTGATGCCGACCCGTATGTCGGAATGATGCGGCAGGAGCAACCGGGCAACGCGAATTTCAGGCGGGTGTAGCTCAATGGTAGAGCAGAAGCCTTCCAAGCTTACGACGAGGGTTCGATTCCCTTCACCCGCTCCAGGCATCCACGCCTGAAGCTCTGACACTCGGCACCGGCCGGCGACGACGGATCAACGCTGCGCGACAGGCGCGGCATCAAGAACGGGAATGCAGGTTCCATGGGCAAGGCTAAATTTGAGCGGACGAAGCCGCACTGCAACATCGGGACGATTGGCCATGTTGATCATGGCAAGACGACGCTGACGGCGGCGATCACGAAGATCCTGGCGGAGCAGGGCAAGGCCGAGTTCATGGCGTACGACCAGATCGACAAGGCGCCTGAGGAGAAGGCGCGCGGCATCACGATCAACACGGCGCATGTTGAGTACCAGACGGACAAGCGGCACTACGCGCATGTCGACTGCCCTGGTCATGCGGACTACGTGAAGAACATGATCACGGGCGCGGCGCAGATGGACGGGGCGATTTTGGTTGTCTCGGCGGCGGACGGCCCGATGCCGCAGACGCGCGAGCACATTCTTCTGGCGCGCCAGGTGGGTGTTCCGGCTCTGGTCGTGTTCATGAACAAGGTTGACATGGTGGACGACCCTGAGCTTTTGGACCTGGTTGAGTTGGAGGTCCGCGAGCTTTTGAAGAGCTATCAGTTTCCGGGCGACAAGATCCCGATCGTGAAGGGCTCGGCCTTGGCTGGGCTTGAGGGTCGTGACGAGAAGATCGGCAAGACGGCGATCATGGAGCTGATGAAGGCTGTGGACGAGTACATCCCGCAGCCTGACCGTCCGAAGGACCGTCCGTTTCTGATGCCGATCGAGGACGTGTTCTCGATTTCGGGCCGCGGCACGGTTGTGACGGGCCGGATCGAGCGCGGCATCGTGAAGGTTGGCGACGAGGTCGAGATCGTCGGTCTGAAGGACACGATCAAGACGGTTGTGACGGGCGTGGAGATGTTCCGCAAGCTGCTGGATTCGGGCGAGGCGGGCGACAACATCGGCGCGTTGCTGCGTGGCACCAAGCGCGAGGAGGTGGAGCGCGGGCAGGTTCTGGCTGCGCCCGGCTCGATCACGCCGCACACGCAGTTCAAGTGCGAGGCCTATATCCTGACCAAGGAAGAGGGCGGGCGTCACACGCCGTTCTTCACGAACTACCGTCCGCAGTTCTACTTCCGGACGACGGACGTGACGGGCGTGGTTCAGCTTCCGTCGGGCACGGAGATGGTGATGCCCGGAGACAACATCGCGATGGACGTCGAGCTGATCGTGCCGATCGCGATGGACGAGGGCCTGCGCTTTGCCATCCGCGAGGGTGGCCGCACGGTCGGCGCCGGCGTCGTCTCCAAGATCATCAAGTAGCGGACCTGACGCGGCGCGAGCGACCACAGGAGTGTAGCTCAACTGGTAGAGCACCGGTCTCCAAAACCGGGGGTTGGGGGTTCGAGCCCCTCCACTCCTGCCAGCTCCCGGTCGCAGGAACCGGGACGGCAGGCGGGCGGGTCGAGCAGGGTATGACGGGGCGGCGGCCGAGGGGCCGATCCGCGAGGTGGAACGGGACATGGCGCTGAGCGACGCGACACAATTCATCAAGCAGGTCCGGCTCGAGGTCTCCAAGGTGACCTGGCCGAGCCGCAAGGAGACGCTGGTTACGACGGCCATGGTGTTCGCCATGGTGTTCGCCGCCGCGATCTATTTCTTCGTCGTCGACTGGGTGCTGCAGCACATCGTCCGCCTGGTCCTGGGCATGTGGAGCTGAAGCGATGGCGATGCGCTGGTACGTCATCCACGTCTATTCCGGCTTCGAGAAGAAGGTCGCCGTGTCGATCCGCGAGCAGGCGGAGCAGAAGGCCATGACCGACCGGATCGGCGAGGTGCTGGTTCCGACCGAAGAGGTCGTCGAGATGCGCCGCGGCGCCAAAGTCAATTCCGAGCGCAAGTTCTTCCCGGGCTACGTGCTCGTGAAGATGGATATGACCGACGAGACCTGGCACCTGGTCAAGAACACGCCCAAGGTGACCGGCTTCCTCGGCGGGCGCGGCCGCCCCTCGCCGATCTCCGATACCGAGGCCGAGCGCATCATTCGCCAGGTGGCCGAGGGCATCGAACGGCCGAAGCCGTCGATCCGCTTCGAGGTCGGCGAACAGGTTCGCGTGTGCGATGGTCCGTTCACCTCGTTCAACGGCCTGGTCGAGGAGGTCGATGAGGAGAAGGCGCGACTCAAGGTCGCGGTGTCGATCTTCGGTCGTGCGACACCGGTCGAGCTGGAGTACTCGCAGGTCGAGAAGGTTTAGCGCGCGAGGGACGGGTGTCGAGCCCGACCCTCGTCATTGGCAACGTGCCCGGCGGGAATGTTTCCTCCGGGCCATCCGCGGGAGGCGAGCCATCGCCGATGTACCGCGACCCTAGGACATGAAAGGGCTGTGAAATGGCAAAGAAAGTCGTCGGCTACATCAAACTGGTGGTGCCGGCGGGGCAGGCTAACCCGTCGCCACCGATCGGTCCCGCGCTTGGCCAGCGCGGACTGAACATCATGGAGTTCTGCAAATCCTTCAACGCGCAAACGCAGGCGCTCGAAAAGGGCATGCCGATTCCCGTGGTGATCACCGCCTTTGCGGACCGCACCTTCACCTACATCACCAAGACCCCGCCCAACAGCTACTTCCTGCGCAAGGCGGCGGGCTTGGAAAAGGGCTCACAGACGCCGGGCCGCGACGCGGTCGGCAAGGTCACGATGGCGCAGATCCGCGAGATCGCGAAGACCAAGATGCCCGACATGAACGCCAACGATATCGACGGCGCATGCAAGATGTTGGTTGGCTCGGCCCGCTCGATGGGCCTGGAAGTGGTGGAGTAGCGCCATGGCCGGCAAGAAACTCACGGACGCGTACAAGAAGATCAACCGCGAGCACTTCTACACGGTCGACGAGGCAGTGAAGATCATCAAGGGCTCGGCCAAGGCGAAGTTCGACGAGACGATCGAAATTGCCATCAACCTCGGCGTCGATCCGCGCCACTCCGACCAGATGGTGCGTGGCGTCGTGGCGCTGCCGCACGGCACCGGCAAGTCGGTGCGCGTCGCGGTCTTCGCCAAGGGCGATCGCGCCGAGGCCGCCAAGAAGGCCGGGGCCGACATCGTCGGCGCCGAAGACCTCGCCGAGAAGATCAACGGCGGATTCATGGACTTCGACCGCGTGATCGCCTCGCCCGACATGATGGCCGTGGTCGGCAAGCTGGGTAAGGTGCTGGGCCCGCGCGGCCTGATGCCCAATCCGAAGCTCGGCTCGGTGACACCCAATGTCGGCGACGCGGTCAAGGCCGCGAAGGCCGGCCAGGTCGAGTTCCGCGTCGAGAAGGCGGGCATCGTCCATGCCGGCATCGGCAAGGCGAGCTTCACCGAACAGGCGATTGCCGACAATGTGCGTGCCTTCGTCGGCGCGATTTCGCGGGCGAAGCCGTCGGGCGCCAAGGGCAATTTCTTTCTCAAGGTGTCGCTGAGCTCGACCATGGGGCCGGGCCTCAAGCTCGACATCGGCGGATTGACGACGGGCCAGGCCGCCGCCTGAGGCGGCGGTCCGGCGCATGAGGAACTCGCCCGCCCGCCCTCGCATGTCGAGGACGAGCGGGTGACGAGACGGCGGCGGCGCCTTCGGGAACCGTCGTCGACCTGTCCAAGACTGCGGGCGAGCCCGGATGGCCATGCCGATCCAGGTTCTTAATGGGGCAGCGACCCCGCCGGCATAGACAGGGTACAGGCTTTGAGCCGTCCGACCGGACGGCTCCGGGCTTGGACTGCTGGGACAGGCGAACCGGACGAAGCGCGATCTGCTTCGTCCATGTGCAACCGGTCCGGTTTCGGTGCGGCCTTCAGGGGTCACGCCGGGGACGGACCAGATATCGGAGACGACCTTGAACCGTACGGAAAAAGGTGAAGTAGTCTCCGCGCTGCACAAGACGCTTGCTGCAACCGCCCTCGTGGTGGTGACCCGGCAGGTCGGTCTGACCGTGGCGGAGGTCTCGAACCTTCGCCGCAAGATGCGTGCAGCCGGAGCCGGCTACAAGGTGGCCAAGAACAGGCTCGCGCGTCTCGCTCTGAAGGGCACGAAGTTCGAGAAGCTGGATCCGCTGTTCAAGGGGCCGACCGCGATAGCGTTCTCGGCCGACCCCATTGCGGCGGCGAAAGTTGCCGTGGACTTCGCGAAGGACAACGAAAAGCTGACCATCCTGGGCGGCGCGTTCGGCGAGCAGATGCTCGACGCGAGCGGCGTCAAGGCTCTGGCGACGCTGCCTTCGCTGGACGAACTCCGCGGCAAGATCGTGGGCCTGCTCGTGGCGCCCGCCACCAAGGTGGCGCGCGTCATCCAGGCCCCGCCAGCCCAGCTCGCCCGCGTGCTCGGTGCCTATGCCAGGAAGAGCGAGGCGGCCTGATCAGCCGCATCTGATCGACAACCATTCGGCCCGCAGGCCTTGAGCCGGCGGGTCGCCAAGCCAAGATGAAGGAGTATGGGACATGTCCGATTTGAATAGCCTGGTCGACCAGCTGTCCAAGCTGACCGTGCTGGAGGCCGCCGAGCTCGCCAAGATGCTCGAGGAGAAGTGGGGCGTTTCCGCGGCAGCGCCCGTGGCGGTTGCCGCTGCCGGTGGCGGTGCAGCGGCCGCGGCTCCGGTCGAGGTGAAGGATACCTTCGACGTCATCCTGACCAGCGCCGGCGAGAAGAAGATCAACGTGATCAAGGAAGTGCGCGCGATCACCAGCCTCGGCCTGAAGGAGGCCAAGGACCTGGTCGAGGGTGCGCCCAAGCCGGTCAAGGAAGGCGTCAACAAGGACGAGGCCGCCAAGCTGAAGAAGCAGCTCGAAGACGCCGGCGCGACCGTCGAGGTGAAGTGATCCCAGTTGTTGAGCATCGGTCATTCGGGCCGGACCGGGCGGGGCGTCAGCGCCGCCGCGGTCCGGCCCCATTTTGCAATTTTGATTGCGGTTTCGGCCGCCGATTGACGGCGGCGCGCGGACACGAGCCGATCGGGCAACCGGTCGCTGCGATGAGGAGCATCCATGGCTAAGTCGTTCACGGGTCGTAAGCGCATTCGCAAGTCGTTCGGCCGGATCGCCGAGGTGGCGCCGATGCCGAATCTGATCGAGGTGCAGAAGAGCTCCTACGACCATTTCCTGCAGATGAACGTGCTGCCCGAGCAGCGCCAGAGCGTCGGCCTGCAGGAAGTCTTCAAGGGCGTGTTCCCGATCACCGACTACGCCGAGCGCGCCCAGCTCGAGTTCGTCCGCTACGAGCTCGAGCTGCCGAAGTACGACGTCGAGGAATGCCAGCAGCGCGGCATGACCTTTGCCGCGCCGCTCAAGGTGACGCTGCGGCTGGTCGTGTGGGACGTCGACGAGGAGACCGGATCGCGCTCGATCCGCGACATCAAGGAGCAGGATGTCTATATCGGCGACATGCCGCTGATGACCGCGAACGGCACGTTCATCATCAACGGCACCGAGCGCGTCATCGTTTCCCAGATGCACCGCTCGCCCGGCGTGTTCTTCGACCACGACAAGGGCAAGGCGCATTCCTCGGGCAAGTACCTGTTCGCCGCGCGCGTCATTCCCTATCGCGGCTCGTGGCTCGATTTCGAGTTCGACGCCAAGGACCTCGTCTATGTGCGCATCGATCGGCGGCGCAAGCTGCCGGCGACGACGCTGCTGCTGGCGCTCGACGGCGCGCATACCGAGAAGTTGCGCACCGAGCGCGCCAGCCGCGGCGAGAAGCTGACGGAGGAGGAAGAGCGCAACGGCGGCATGTCGAAGGAGGAGATCCTCTCCGCGTTCTACGACACCACCGTCTTCACGCGCAGCGGCAAGGGCTGGAAGACGCCGTTCGTCATCGAGAAGATGAAGGGTCAGAAGCTGATCCACGACCTGGTCAATGCCAAGACCGGCAAGTCGGTGGCGCCGGCCGGCGAGAAGATTTCGCCGCGCCTCGCCAAGAAGCTGCAATCCGAGGGCCTCAAGGACATCTTCGTCACCAACGAGGAATTGGCCGGCCGCTACGCCGGCGCCGATCTGATCAACGAGCAGACCGGCGAGGTGCTGGTCGAAGCGGGCGACGAGCTGACCGCCAAGGTGATCGAGCAGCTGACCGACTTCGGCATCGACAGCGTGCCCGTGCTGTCGATCGACCACATCAATGTCGGCGGCTACATGCGCAACACGCTGGCGGTCGACCGCAACGCCAACCGCGAGGACGCACTGATCGACATCTACCGCGTCATGCGCCCGGGCGAACCGCCCACCTTCGAGACGGCCATGGCGCTGTTCCAGGGGCTGTTCTTCGACACCGAGCGCTACGACCTGTCGGCCGTCGGCCGCGTCAAGATGAATGCGCGCCTCGGCCAGGTGACCGAGGACACAGTGCGCGTGCTGCGCAAACAGGACGTGCTGGCGATCCTCAAGGTCCTGGTCGAGCTCAAGGACGGCCGCGGCGAGATCGACGACATCGACCATCTCGGCAACCGGCGCGTCCGCTCGGTCGGCGAGCTGATGGAGAACCAGTACCGCATCGGCCTTCTGCGCATGGAACGCGGGATCCGCGAGCGCATGAGCTCGGTCGAGATCGACACGATCATGCCGCACGATCTGATCAACGCGAAGCCGGCGGCCGCCGCTGTGCGCGAGTTCTTCGGGTCCTCGCAGCTTTCGCAGTTCATGGACCAGACCAACCCGCTGTCGGAGATCACGCATAAGCGGCGCCTGTCGGCCCTCGGGCCGGGCGGCCTGACCCGCGAGCGCGCCGGCTTCGAGGTGCGCGACGTGCACCCGACCCATTACGGCCGGATCTGCCCGATCGAGACGCCGGAAGGTCCGAACATCGGCCTCATCAACAGCCTGGCGACCTACGCGCGGGTCAACCAGTACGGCTTCATCGAGAGCCCGTACCGCAAGGTCGAGAACGGCCGCGTCAGCGACGTGGTCGTCTACCTCTCCGCCATGGAGGAAGGCCGCTACACCATTGCTCAGGCCAACGCCGAGCTCGACGAGAAGGGCCGCTTCACGGCCGACCTCGTCAGCGTGCGCCGGGCCGGCGATTTCGGTCTCGCGCGCCCCGAGGACATCCAGCTGATCGACGTGTCGCCCAAGCAGCTGGTCTCGGTCGCCGCGGCGCTGATCCCGTTCCTGGAGAACGACGACGCCAACCGCGCGTTGATGGGCTCCAACATGCAGCGGCAGGCCGTGCCATTGCTGCGCGCCGAGGCGCCGCTGGTCGGCACCGGCATGGAGCACACGGTCGCGCGCGACTCGGGCGTGGCGATCGCCGCGCGCCGCGCCGGCGTGATCGACCAGGTCGATGCGACCCGCATCGTCGTGCGCGCGACGGGCGAGACGTCGAGTGCGGCGTCGGGCGTCGACATCTACAACCTGCTCAAGTTCCAGCGCTCCAACCAGAACACCTGCATCACCCAGCGTCCGCTGGTGAAGGTCGGCGATCTGGTCGGCCAGGGCGACATCATCGCCGACGGTCCGTCGACCGATCTCGGCGAGCTGGCGCTCGGTCGCAATGTGCTCGTCGCGTTCATGCCGTGGAACGGCTACAACTTCGAAGACTCGATCCTGATCTCCGAGCGGATCGTCAGCGAGGACGTCTTCACCTCGATCCACATCGAGGAATTCGAGGTGATGGCGCGCGACACCAAGCTCGGCCAGGAGGAGATCACCCGCGACATCCCGAACGTCGGCGAGGAAGCGCTCAAGAACCTCGACGAGGCGGGCATCGTCTATATCGGCGCCGACGTCAAGCCGGGCGACATCCTGGTCGGCAAGGTGACGCCGAAGGGCGAGTCGCCGATGACCCCCGAGGAGAAGCTGCTGCGCGCCATCTTCGGCGAGAAGGCGTCCGACGTGCGCGACACGTCGCTGCGCGTTCCGCCGGGCGTGTCGGGCACCATCGTCGAGGTCCGGGTGTTCTCGCGCCGCGGCGTCGAGAAGGACGAGCGCGCGCTCGCCATCGAGCGCGCCGAGATCGAGCGTCTCGCCAAGGACCATGACGACGAGCGGGCGATCCTCGAGCGCAGCTTCACCGCGCGCCTGCGCGAACTGCTGATGAACCGCAAGATCGCCGGCGGTCCGCGCGGCATCAAGGTCGGCGGCCGGGTCACCGAATCGCTGCTGACCGAGTACCAGCCGCACCAGTGGCGCCAGATCGCCGTCACCGACGATCAGGTGATGACCGACATCGAGCAGCTCAAGAACCAGTTCGACGACAGCGTGTCGAAGCTCAAGGCGCGCTTCGAGAACAAGGTCGAGAAGCTGCAGCGCGGCGACGAGCTGCCGCCCGGCGTCATGAAGATGGTCAAGGTGTTCGTCGCGGTGAAGCGCAAGCTGCAGCCGGGCGACAAGATGGCCGGCCGCCACGGCAACAAGGGCGTGATCAGCCGGATCACGCCGGCCGAGGACATGCCGTACCTCGAAGACGGCGTGCCGGTCGACATCGTGCTCAACCCGCTCGGCGTGCCAAGCCGCATGAATGTCGGCCAGATCCTCGAGACCCACCTCGGCTGGGCGTCGGCCGGCCTCGGCCGCCAGGTCGCCGAGGTGGTCGACAAGGTGCAGAAGTCGCGCAATGTCGAGGAGCTGCGCAAGCAGATGCGCCGCATCTACGGCCGCGACTCCTACAAGCACGAGATGGAAGAGCTGTCGGATGACGAAATCCTCGAGCTTTGCCGCAACCTCTCGAACGGCATCCCCGTGTCGAGCCCGGTGTTCGACGGCGCGCGCGAGGAGGACATCGTCGAGATGCTGGAGAAGGCCGGCCTCGACCGCTCCGGACAGGTCACGCTGATCGACGGACGCACCGGCGAGCCGTTCGACCGCAGGGTCACGGTCGGCTACATCTACATGCTGAAGCTGCACCACCTGGTCGACGACAAGATCCACGCGCGTTCGATCGGCCCGTACAGCCTGGTCACCCAGCAGCCGCTGGGCGGCAAGGCGCAGTTCGGCGGTCAGCGTTTCGGCGAAATGGAGGTGTGGGCGCTCGAGGCCTACGGCGCCGCCTACACGCTCCAGGAGATGCTCACAGTCAAGTCGGACGACGTGTCCGGTCGCACCAAGGTCTACGAGGCGATCGTGCGCGGCGACGACAATTTCGAGGCCGGCATCCCCGAATCGTTCAACGTCCTGGTCAAGGAGCTGCACTCGCTCGGCCTCAACGTCGAACTGAATCAGCGCAGCTACTGAGCCATTCGCGAATTCGTGACGCGGCCCCGCCAGGGGCAGCAGGAGAGTTGAGATGAATGAATTGATGAACCTGTTCGGCCAGAGCAAGGGTCCGGCGAGCTTCGATCAGATCCGCATCTCGATCGCGAGCCCGGAGCGCATCCGCTCGTGGTCGTTCGGCGAGATCAAGAAGCCGGAGACCATCAACTATCGCACCTTCAAGCCGGAGCGCGACGGCTTGTTCTGCGCGCGCATCTTCGGTCCGGTGAAGGACTACGAGTGCCTGTGCGGCAAGTACAAGCGCATGAAGTACCGCGGCATCACCTGCGAGAAGTGCGGCGTCGAGGTGACGCTGACCAAGGTGCGCCGCGAGCGCATGGGTCACATCGAGCTGGCCTCGCCGGTCGCGCACATCTGGTTCCTGAAGTCGCTGCCGAGCCGCATCGGCCTGCTGCTCGACATGACGCTCAAGGATCTCGAGCGCGTGCTCTATTTCGAGAACTATGTCGTGGTCGAGCCGGGCCTGACCACGCTGAAGCTGCACCAGCTGCTGGGCGAAGAGGAGTTCCTCAAGGCGCAGGACGAGTTCGGCGACGAGGCCTTCACGGCCAAGATCGGCGCCGAAGCGCTCAAGGACATCCTCGGCGCGATCGACCTCGATTCCGAGCGTGACCGCCTGCGCGTCGAGCTCAAGGAGACCTCGTCGGAAGCCCGGCGCAAGAAGCTGGTCAAGCGGCTCAAGCTGGTCGAGGCGTTCATCGATTCCGGCTCGCGGCCGGAATGGATGATCCTCGACGTGATCCCGGTCATCCCGCCCGAGCTGCGTCCGCTGGTCCCGCTCGACGGCGGCCGCTTCGCGACCTCCGATCTCAACGATCTCTACCGGCGCGTCATCAACCGCAACAACCGACTGAAGCGCCTGATCGAGCTGCGCGCGCCCGACATCATCGTGCGCAACGAGAAGCGCATGCTGCAGGAGGCGGTCGACGCGCTGTTCGACAATGGCCGCCGCGGCCGGGTCATCACCGGCGCCAACAAGCGGCCGCTGAAGTCGCTCTCCGACATGCTCAAGGGCAAGCAGGGCCGCTTCCGCCAGAACCTGCTCGGCAAGCGCGTCGACTACTCCGGCCGCTCGGTCATCGTCGTCGGTCCCGAGCTCAAGCTGCACCAGTGCGGCCTGCCCAAGAAGATGGCGCTCGAGCTGTTCAAGCCGTTCATCTACTCCAAGCTCGAGCTCTACGGTCTCGCCAGCACGATCAAGGCCGCCAAGCGCATGGTCGAAAAGGAGCGGCCGGAAGTCTGGGACATTCTCGAGGAGGTCATCCGCGAGCATCCCGTGCTGCTCAACCGCGCGCCGACGCTCCACCGACTCGGCATCCAGGCCTTCGAGCCGGTGCTGATCGAAGGCAAGGCGATCCAGCTCCATCCGCTGGTGTGCACGGCCTTCAACGCCGACTTCGACGGCGACCAGATGGCGGTCCACGTGCCGCTGTCGCTGGAAGCCCAGCTCGAGGCGCGCGTGCTGATGATGTCGACCAACAACATCCTGTCGCCCGCCAACGGCAAGCCGATCATCGTGCCCTCGCAGGACATCGTGCTCGGCCTCTACTACCTGACGATGGATCGCGCCGGCGAGAAGGGCGAAGGCATGTCCTTCACCAACATCGGCGAGATCGAGCAGGCGCTCGACGCCAACGCGGTGACCTATCACAGCCGCGTCAAGTGCCGGTACAACACGGTCGACGCCAAGGGCAAGCCGATCATCGTGCGCATCGAGACGACGCCGGGCCGCATGATCCTGGCCCAGCTCCTGCCCAAGCACCCGAACGTGCCGGTCTCCCTGATCAACCGCTTGTTGACCAAGAAGGAGATCTCGAACGTCATCGACGTGGTCTATCGCCACTGCGGCCAGAAGGAGACGGTGATCTTCGCCGACCGCATCATGGCGCTCGGCTTCAACCACGCGTGCAAGGCCGGCATCTCCTTCGGCAAGGATGACCTGATCATCCCGGCGACCAAGAATGCCCTCGTGCGCGAGGCGCAGGACCGGGTCAAGGAGTTCGAGCAGCAGTATCTCGACGGCCTGATCACCCAGGGCGAGAAGTACAACAAGGTGATCGACGTCTGGTCGGCCTGCACCGACAAGGTTGCCGAGCAGATGATGCAGTCGATCTCCAAGGAGACCGGCCGCAACGTCAACTCGGTGTGGATGATGGCGCATTCCGGCGCCCGCGGCTCGGCCGCGCAGATCAAGCAGCTGGCCGGCATGCGCGGCCTGATGGCCAAGCCGTCGGGCGAGATCATCGAGACGCCGATCATCTCCAACTTCAAGGAAGGCCTGACCGTGCTCGAGTACTTCAACTCGACGCACGGCGCGCGCAAGGGCCTGGCCGACACGGCGCTCAAGACGGCCAACTCCGGCTATCTGACTCGCCGACTGGTCGACGTGGCGCAGGATTGCATCATCACGGAGGAGGACTGCGGCACGACCGAAGGCCTGACCGTGCGCTCGATCGTCGAAGGCGGCGAGGTCATCGCGTCGCTCGGCGAGCGCATCCTCGGCCGCGGCGCGGCGCAGGACATTTTCCACCCGCTGTCAGGCGACGTCCTGGTCAAGGCGGGCCAGCTGATCGAAGAGGACGCGGTCGACATCATCGAGCGCGCCGGCATCGACCAGGTGCGCATCCGCTCCGTGCTGACCTGCCAGAGCCGCGTCGGCGTGTGCGGCTGCTGCTACGGGCGCGATCTCGCGCGCGGCACGGTGGTCAATGTCGGCGAGGCGGTCGGCGTGATCGCCGCGCAGTCGATCGGCGAGCCGGGCACGCAGCTGACGATGCGCACCTTCCACATCGGCGGCGCGGTCCAGCGCGGCGCCGAGCAGTCGTCGATCGAAGCCTCGCTCGACAGCAAGTTGAAGATCAACAACCGCAACGTCGTGATCAACAGCGCGGGCGTGCCCGTCGTCATGGGCAGGAATTGCGAAATCGTGCTCTACGACGAGAACAACCGCGAAAAGGCGCGCCACCGCGTGCCCTACGGCGCGCGCCTGCTGAGCGACGACGGCGCCATGGTCAAGCGCGGCCAGCGCCTCGCCGAGTGGGATCCCTATACGCTGCCGATCATCACGGAGCGCGAGGGCATCGCCCACTATGTCGACCTGATCGAGGGCGTCTCCATGCGCGAGATCGTCGACGAGGCGACCGGCATTTCCAACAAGGTCGTGATCGACTGGAAGCAGCAGCCGCGCGGCAACGAGCTGCGGCCCCGCATCACGCTGCGTGACGCCGACGGCGAAGTCGTCCAGCTCACCAGCGGCATGGAGGCGCGCTACTACATGTCGCTCGACGCCATTCTCTCGGTCGAGAACGGCGCCTATGTGAAGGCCGGCGACGTGCTGGCGCGTATCCCGCGCGAATCGTCGAAGACGCGCGACATCACCGGCGGTCTGCCGCGCGTGGCCGAGCTGTTCGAGGCGCGCCGGCCCAAGGACTTCGCGATCATCAGCGAGGTCGACGGCCGCGTCGAGTTCGGCAAGGACTACAAGGCCAAGCGCCGCATCCTCGTGGTGCCGGCCGACGGCCAGGGCGACGCCAGGGAGTACCTGATCCCGAAGGGCAAGCACATCAGCGTGCACGAAGGCGACTACGTGCAGAAGGGCGACCTGCTGATGGACGGCAATCCGGTGCCGCACGACATCCTGAGCGTGCTCGGCGTCGAGGCGCTGGCGAGCTACCTGACCAACGAGATCCAGGACGTCTATCGTCTGCAGGGCGTGAAGATCAACGACAAGCACATCGAGGTGGTCGTCCGCCAGATGCTGCAGAAGGTCGAGATCATGGATCCCGGCGAGACGACCTTCCTGGTCGGCGAGCAGGTCGACCGCAGCGAGTACGACGAGGTCAACTCGCGCGCGGTGGCCGACGGCTTCAAGCCGGCGACCTGCCGGCCGGTGCTGCAGGGCATCACCAAGGCCTCGCTGCAGACCAAGTCGTTCATCTCGGCGGCCTCGTTCCAGGAAACCACGCGCGTGCTCACCGAGGCCTCGGTCTCGGGCCGCGTCGACAGCCTGGAAGGCCTCAAGGAGAACGTCATCGTCGGCCGCCTGATCCCGGCCGGCACCGGGGCGGTCATGAACCGCCTCAAGGCGATCGCCGCCCAGCGCGACCGCGAGCTGCAGGCCCAGCAGGCAGCCCCGGCCATCGACCAGACGCCGGCCGCGGAATCGAACGCGGCGGACGACTAGGGCGCCGGCCCGGCCGTCCTTCCACGGCGCCGGCCGGGCCCTTGAAACAGTCTTGCGCGGGCGCCTCTCGGGGCGCCCGTTTCTTTGCCGTAGAGCCCTGAAAAATCGGATGATTTTGCCTTAATCTTTTCCTTGACGGGGGTAGGCCGCATCAATAGTATCCCGGCCGCCTCAGCGGGGGGCGGCTGTCGGAGAGCAATCCGAGACGCGTCCCTCTAGAACTAGTGACGACATGTCACGGGCCTACCAGCCCTATGTTCGCCGCCCGCGGGACGCTCGCTCGAGAGAGACGGACTCGCCGGGCGGTTTTTATTTTTCAGTTCGCCCCGTCACAAGGAACCGGTTCATGCCGACGATCAACCAGTTGATCCGCAGTCCGCGGCGGTCACCCTCTGCGCGCAACAAGGTGCCGGCGCTCCAGCAGTCGCCCCAGAAGCGCGGCGTGTGCACGCGCGTCTACACGACGACGCCGAAGAAGCCGAACTCGGCCCTGCGCAAGGTCGCGCGCGTGCGCCTGACCAACGGCTTCGAGGTGACGAGCTACATCCCGGGCGAGGGCCACAATCTGCAGGAGCATTCGGTCGTCATGATCCGCGGCGGTCGCGTCAAGGACCTGCCCGGCGTGCGCTACCACATCATCCGCGGCAGCCTGGACACGCAGGGCGTCAAGGACCGCCGCCAGCGCCGGTCCAAGTACGGCGCCAAGCGTCCGAAGTAAGGGAGACCCGTCGATGTCGCGCCGCCGCTCCGCTGACCACCGTGAGATCACGCCGGACGCCAAGTTCGGCGACCTCGTCGTCGCCAAGTTCATGAACTGCCTCATGTTCTCGGGCAAGAAGTCGGCCGCCGAGAGCATCGTCTACGGCGCCTTCGATCGCATCCAGAAGCGCTCGGGCCAGGACCCGCTCAAGATCTTCCACGACGCGCTCGGCAACGTGAAGCCGGCGCTCGAAGTGCGCTCGCGCCGCGTTGGCGGTGCGACCTACCAGGTGCCGGTCGAAGTCCGCCCCTCGCGCGCCCAGGCGCTGGCGATCCGCTGGATCATCGACGTCGCGCGCGGCCGTTCGGAGAACACCATGATGGAGCGCCTGTCCGGCGAGCTCATGGACGCATCGAACAATCGTGGCTCGGCCGTCAAGAAGCGGGAGGACACCCACAAGATGGCGGAGGCGAACAAGGCCTTCTCCCATTACCGCTGGTAACCCAGTTCGCCTGAAAGCTGCGCACTCATGCCCCGTACCACGCCCCTCGAGCGCTACCGCAACATCGGCATCATGGCCCACATCGATGCCGGCAAGACGACGACGACGGAGCGCGTCCTCTACTACACCGGCCGTTCGTACAAGATCGGCGAAGTCCACGAAGGCACCGCCACGATGGACTGGATGGAGCAGGAGCAGGAGCGGGGCATCACGATCACGTCGGCCGCCACCACCTGCTTCTGGCGCGACCACCGCATCAACATCATCGACACGCCCGGCCACGTCGACTTCACCATCGAGGTCGAGCGCAGCCTGCGCGTGCTCGACGGCGCGGTCGCCGTGTTCGATTCGGTCGCCGGCGTCGAGCCGCAGTCCGAGACGGTGTGGCGCCAGGCCGACAAGTACGGCGTGCCGCGCATCTGCTTCATCAACAAGATGGATCGCATCGGCGCCAACTTCTATCGCTGCGTGGACATGATCATCGACCGCCTGGGCGCCAAGCCGGCGGTCGTTTCGCTTCCGCTCGGCGTGGAATCGGGCTACCTCGGCATCGTCGACCTGATCCGCATGAAGCAGCTGCGCTGGAAGGACGAGACGCTCGGCGCCGAGTTCGTCGTCGAGGACATCCAGGCCGACATGCAGGACAAGGCGCTCGAGTGGCGCACCAAGCTGCTCGAGACGGTCGTCGAGATGGACGACACGGCGCTCGAGGAATACCTCGGCGGCAAGGAGCCGGACGAGGCGACGCTGATCCGCTGCCTGCGCAAGGGCACGGTCGAGAGCAAGTTCGTGCCCGTGCTGTGCGGCTCGGCCTTCAAGAACAAGGGCGTGCAGCCGCTGCTCGACGGCGTCGTCGACTTCCTGCCCAGCCCGCTCGACATCGGCCAGGTCAAGGGCACCAAGGTCGACAAGGACGAGCCCGAGATCCGCAAGGCGAGCGACGACGAGCCGTTCTCCGGCCTCGCCTTCAAGATCATGAACGACCCGTTCGTCGGCTCGCTGACCTTCGTGCGCATCTACTCGGGCGTGCTCGATGCCGGCAGCTACGTCATGAACACGGTGAAGGACGAGCGCGAGCGCGTCGGCCGCATGCTGCAGATGCATGCGAACCACCGCGAGGACATCAAGGAGGCCCGTGCCGGCGACATCGTCGCGATCGCCGGCCTCAAGCACACGACGACCGGCGACACGCTGTGCGATCCGGCCAAGCCCGTCATGCTCGAGCGCATGGAATTCCCCGAGCCGGTCATCGAGGTCGCAGTCGAGCCCAAGACCAAGGGCGACCAGGAGAAGATGGGCGTGGCGCTCAACCGGCTCGCGGCCGAGGATCCCTCGTTCCGCGTGTCGAGCGACAGCGAGAGCGGCCAGACCATCATCAAAGGGATGGGCGAGCTCCATCTCGAGATCATCGTCGACCGCATGAAGCGCGAGTTCAAGGTCGAAGCCAATGTCGGCGCGCCGCAGGTGGCCTACCGCGAGACGATCAGCCGCAAGTCGTCGGTCGAGTACACCCACAAGAAGCAATCGGGCGGCTCCGGCCAGTACGCCAAGATCGAGCTCGAGTTCGAGCCGATGCAGCCCGGCAAGGGCTACGAGTTCGAGAACAAGGTGGTCGGCGGCGCGGTGCCCAAGGAATACGTGCCGGGCGTCCAGAAGGGCCTCGACTCAGCGCGCGACACCGGCGTGATCGCCGGCTTCCCGGTGATCGACTTCAAGGTCTCGCTGGTCGACGGCGGCTATCACGACGTCGATTCGAGCGCGCTCGCCTTCGAAATCGCCGCGCGCGCCGCCTTCAAGGAGGGCATCTCCAAGGCCGGGCCCAAGCTGCTCGAGCCGATGATGCGCGTCGAGGTGGTGACGCCCGAGGAATACATGGGCGACGTGATCGGCGATCTGAACAGCCGGCGCGGCCAGATCACCGGCATGGACCAGCGCGGCAACGCGCGCGTCATCAACTCGATGGTGCCGCTGGCCAACATGTTCGGCTACGTCAACACGCTGCGCTCCATGAGCCAGGGGCGCGCGCAGTACACCATGCACTTCGATCACTACGAGCCGGTCCCGCAGGCGGTCGCCGACGAGGTCCGGGCAAAGATGGCCTGATCCGGCGGCAGCAAGCGACCGGCGAACAACGGAGAGCAAGATGGGCAAGGCTAAATTTGAGCGGACGAAGCCGCACTGCAACATCGGGACGATTGGCCATGTTGATCATGGCAAGACGACGCTGACGGCGGCGATCACGAAGATCCTGGCGGAGCAGGGCAAGGCCGAGTTCATGGCGTACGACCAGATCGACAAGGCGCCTGAGGAGAAGGCGCGCGGCATCACGATCAACACGGCGCATGTTGAGTACCAGACGGACAAGCGGCACTACGCGCATGTCGACTGCCCTGGTCATGCGGACTACGTGAAGAACATGATCACGGGCGCGGCGCAGATGGACGGGGCGATTTTGGTTGTCTCGGCGGCGGACGGCCCGATGCCGCAGACGCGCGAGCACATTCTTCTGGCGCGCCAGGTGGGTGTTCCGGCTCTGGTCGTGTTCATGAACAAGGTTGACATGGTGGACGACCCTGAGCTTTTGGACCTGGTTGAGTTGGAGGTCCGCGAGCTTTTGAAGAGCTATCAGTTTCCGGGCGACAAGATCCCGATCGTGAAGGGCTCGGCCTTGGCTGGGCTTGAGGGTCGTGACGAGAAGATCGGCAAGACGGCGATCATGGAGCTGATGAAGGCTGTGGACGAGTACATCCCGCAGCCTGACCGTCCGAAGGACCGTCCGTTTCTGATGCCGATCGAGGACGTGTTCTCGATTTCGGGCCGCGGCACGGTTGTGACGGGCCGGATCGAGCGCGGCATCGTGAAGGTTGGCGACGAGGTCGAGATCGTCGGTCTGAAGGACACGATCAAGACGGTTGTGACGGGCGTGGAGATGTTCCGCAAGCTGCTGGATTCGGGCGAGGCGGGCGACAACATCGGCGCGTTGCTGCGTGGCACCAAGCGCGAGGAGGTGGAGCGCGGGCAGGTTCTGGCTGCGCCCGGCTCGATCACGCCGCACACGCAGTTCAAGTGCGAGGCCTATATCCTGACCAAGGAAGAGGGCGGGCGTCACACGCCGTTCTTCACGAACTACCGTCCGCAGTTCTACTTCCGGACGACGGACGTGACGGGCGTGGTTCAGCTTCCGTCGGGCACGGAGATGGTGATGCCCGGAGACAACATCGCGATGGACGTCGAGCTGATCGTGCCGATCGCGATGGACGAGGGCCTGCGCTTTGCCATCCGCGAGGGTGGCCGCACGGTCGGCGCCGGCGTCGTCTCCAAGATCATCAAGTAGGCAACATAGGCCGCAGCTTCCGCACAGTCGGACCGGGATTGAAATCATGGACAGCCAGAACATTCGCATACGCCTGAAGGCGTTCGATCATCGCGTGCTCGACCAGTCGACCAGCGAGATCGTCAACACGGCGAAGCGAACCGGTGCGCAGGTGCGTGGGCCGATTCCGCTGCCGACCCGCATCGAGAAGTTCACGGTCAACCGCTCGCCGCACGTCGACAAGAAGTCGCGCGAGCAGTTCGAGATCCGCACGCACAAGCGCGTGCTCGATATCGTCGACCCGACGCAGCAGACGGTGGACGCGCTGATGAAGCTCGACCTTGCCGCCGGCGTCGACGTCGAGATCAAGCTCTGATCGGAGTTCAGTCATGCGCACCGGTCTGATCGCGCAGAAGATGGGCATGTCGCGGGTGTTTGCCGACGACGGCAGCCACGTTCCCGTGACCGTGCTCAAGGTCGACGCCTGCCAGGTCGTCGCCGTGCGCACCAAGGACAAGGACGGCTACACCGCCGTCCAGCTCGGCGTCGGCAAGGCCAAGGTCAAGAACGTCTCGAAGCCGATGCGCGGCCATTTCGCCAAGGCCAAGGTCGAGCCCAAGCGCAAGCTCGTCGAGTTCCGCGTCGACGACAAGGGCTTGCTCGAAGTCGGCGCCGAGCTGTCGGTCGAACACTTCCTGCCCGGCCAGTTCGTCGACGTCGCCGGCACCTCGATCGGCAAGGGCTTCGCCGGCGTCATGAAGCGCTGGAACTTCGCCGGCCTCGAGGCCTCGCACGGCGTGTCGATCTCGCACCGCAGCCACGGCTCGACCGGCAACCGCCAGGATCCGGGCCGCACCTTCCCCGGAAAGAAGATGGCCGGCCATCTCGGCGACAAGCGCATCACGGTGCAGAACCTCAAGATCGTTTCGACCGACGCGGCGCGCGGACTGATCATGATCAAGGGCGCCGTGCCGGGCGCCAAGGGCGGCTACGTGCTGGTCACGGACGCCAAGAAGCGCAAGGCGCCCAAGGAGGCGCCGGTGCCGGCTGCCCTCGTGAAGAAGGACTGACGGCGATGAAAGCCTCGGTAAAGACGCTCGACGACAAGGCATCCGGCGAGATCGAGCTCGACGATGCCGTGTTCGGTCGCCCGGTGCGCAGCGACATTCTCGCGCGCGTCGTGCACTGGCAGCTGGCCAAGCGCCAGGCCGGCACGCACAAGGCCAAGGGCATCAGCGACATCAGCGGCACTACCAAGAAGCCGTTCGCCCAGAAGGGCCGCGGCGGCGCGCGCCACGGCAGCCTGCGTTCGCCGCAGTTCCGCGGCGGCGCGGTGATCTTCGGCCCGGTCGTGCGCAGCCACGCCTACGACATGCCGAAGAAGGTGCGCAAGCTCGGCCTCGTGACCGCGCTGTCGGCCAAGCAGAAGGACGGCAAGCTGGTCGTGCTCGAGGACGCCAAGCTGGGCGAGGCCAAGACCAAGGCGCTGGCCGGCCGTCTCAAGAAGCTCGGGCTCGCCTCGGCGCTGATCATCGACGGACCGGAGCTCGACCAGAATTTCGCGCGTGCCGCGCAGAACATTCCCGGCATCGACGTGCTGCCGCAGCAGGGCGCCAATGTCTACGACATCCTGCGCCGCGACGTGCTCGTGCTCACGCGCGATGCCGTCAAGCATCTGGAGGCTCGACTGAAATGACCCGCGCCACCAACGCCAAGCAGGTCAAGATCGACCGGGCCCGGATGCTCGACATCATCCGTCGTCCGGTCATCACGGAAAAGTCGACCCGCGGCTCCGAGCACAATCAGGTCACCTTCCGCGTGCCGCTCGACGCGTCCAAGCCCGAGATCAAGGTCGCGGTCGAGACGCTGTTCTCGGTCAAGGTGACCGCGGTCAACACGGTGCGGCTGGCCGGAAAGGTCAAGCGCTTCAAGGGCCGGCCGGGCCAGCGCTCCGATTTCAAGAAGGCGATGGTCACGCTCGAGTCGGGCCAGACCATCGACGTCACGACGGGCATCTGACGGGGACGCAGCCATGGCACTCAAGAATTTCAACCCGGTCACGCCGTCGACGCGCCAGCTCGTGCTGGTCGACCGTTCCGAGCTGTGGAAGGGCAAGCCGGTCAAGAACCTCACCGAGGGCAAGCACAACAGCGGCGGGCGCAACAACCACGGCCGCATCACCGATTACCGCAAGGGCGGCGGGCACAAGAAGCGCTACCGCATCGTCGACTTCAAGCGCGCGCGGCACGACGAGCCGGCCGTGGTCGAGCGCCTGGAATACGATCCGAACCGCACCGCCTTCATCGCGCTCATCAAGTACAAGAAGGATGGCGAGCTGGCCTACATCCTGGCGCCGCAGCGGCTGGCCAAGGGCGATGAGGTGATCGCCGGCGAGCGCGTCGACATCAAGCCGGGCAATGCGCTGCCGCTGAAGAACATCCCGGTTGGCACCATCGTGCACAACGTCGAGATGAAGCCCGGCAAGGGCGGCCAGATGGCGCGCGCGGCGGGCGCTTACGTGCAGATCGTCGGCCGTGACGGCGCGCATGTCGTGCTGCGCATGGGCTCGGGCGAGGTGCGCCGCGTGCCGGCCGACGGCATGGCGACGGTCGGCGCCGTGTCCAACCCTGACCAGCAGAACATCAACATCGGCAAGGCCGGCCGCAATCGCTGGCGCGGCATCCGGCCGAGCGTGCGCGGCGTGGCCATGAACCCGATCGATCACCCGCACGGCGGCGGCGAAGGCCGCACGTCGGGCGGCCGCCATCCGGTGACGCCGTGGGGCAAGGGCACCAAGGGCACCAAGACGCGCAACAACAAGCGGACCGACGGCATGATCGTCCGTCGCCGCCGCGGCAAGTAGTCGAGAGGAGGAGCAAGACGTGGCTCGCTCGGTTTGGAAAGGCCCGTTCGTCGACGGCTACCTTCTGCGGAAGGCAGCGAAGACGCGCGCTTCGGGCCGCAACGAGGTCATCAAGACCTGGTCGCGCCGCTCCACCATTCTGCCGCAGTTCGTCGGCCTGACCTTCGGCGTCCACAACGGCCACAAGTTCGTGCCGGTGCTGGTGACGGAGAACATGGTCGGCCACAAGTTGGGCGAGTTCTCGCCGACCCGCACCTTCCACGGCCATACGGCCGGGGACAAGCGGGCCAAGCGCGCGCCGGCGGCGCCCGCGCCATGAGCAAGAAAGCCCACCCACGGCGCCTGGCCGAGACCGAGGCGACCGCCATTCTGCGCAACATCCGCGTCAGCCCGCGCAAGCTCGGCCTGGTCGCGGGCCTGATCCGCGGCCTCAAGGCCGGCGACGCGCTCGCCGAGCTCACCTTCTCGCGCCGTCGCATCGCCCAGGACGTCAAGAAGGTGCTGCAGTCGGCAATCGCCAACGCCGAGAACAACCATCAGCTCGACGTCGACCGGCTGTTCGTCAAGGAGGCATCGGTCGGCAAGAGCTTCGTCATGAAGCGGTTCCACGCGCGCGGCCGCGGTCGTGCGGCGCGCGTGATCAAGCCGTTTTCCCACCTGACCATCATCGTCGGCGAGCGCCAGGAAAAGGCGGCCAAGGCCAAGGTAGCCGACGAAGCGAAGGAGACGGCCTAATGGGTCAGAAGATCAATCCGATCGGGTTGCGCGTTGGCATCAACCGCACCTGGGACTCGCGCTGGTTCGCCAACAAGGACTACGCGAACCTGCTGCACGAGGATCTGCGGCTGCGCAAGTTCCTGCACGACAAGCTGACCCAGGCGGGCGTCAGCCGGATCGTCATCGAGCGCCCGGCCAAGAAGGCGCGCGTGACCATCCACACCGCGCGGCCCGGCGTCGTCATCGGCAAGAAGGGCGCCGACATCGAGAAGCTGCGCGCCGAGCTGGCCAAGATGACGGGCGGCGAAGTTCACCTCAACATCGTCGAGATCCGCAAGCCGGAGATCGACGCCAAGCTGGTCGCCGAGGGCATCTCCCAGCAGCTCGAGCGGCGCGTCGCCTTCCGCCGCGCCATGAAGCGCGCGGTCCAGTCGGCCATGCGGCTCGGCGCCCAGGGCATCCGCATCAACTGCTCGGGCCGGCTCGGCGGCGCGGAAATCGCCCGCATGGAGTGGTACCGCGAGGGCCGCGTGCCGTTGCACACGCTGCGCGCCGACGTCGATTTCGGCGTCGCCACCGCGAAGACGACCTACGGCACCTGCGGCGTCAAGGTCTGGGTGTTCAAGGGCGAGATCCTCGCCCACGACCCGATGGCCCAGGACAAGCGCGCGGCCGAGCAGCAGCCGTCGCACGGCGGCCGGCCCGGCCACCACGGCGAGCGCGAGCGTCGCGAGCCCCGGGTTGAGCGAGCCGATTGAGCAAGCAGTCGATCACGTCGAGTCGGAAACAGTTAGCGAGCACGGGTGACGCGCCATGATGAGTCCGATGCGAACCAAGTACCGCAAGGCCCACAAGGGCCGGATTCACGGCAAGGCCAAGGCTGGCTTCACCCTGAATTACGGATCCTTCGGCCTCAAGGCGGTCGAGCCCGGCCGCATCACCGCGCGCCAGATCGAGGCGGCACGGCGCGCCATCACGCGCCACATGAAGCGCGTCGGCCGCATCTGGATCCGCGTCTTCCCCGACGTGCCGGTGTCGACCAAACCGGCCGAGGTGCGCATGGGTTCGGGCAAGGGCACGCCCGAGTTCTGGGTCTGCCGGATCAAGCCCGGCCGCATCATGTTCGAGGTCGACGGCATCACCAAGACGGTGGCGCACGAGGCATTCGCGCTCGCCGCCGCCAAGCTGCCGGTCATCACGCGCGTCGTCGCGCGGGTCGCCGAGGAGGTCTAGCACCATGAAGGCCAAGGATCTTCGGCTGAAGACGCCGGACGAGCTCAAGAGCCAGCTCGCCGATCTCAAGAAGGAGCAGTTCAACCTGCGCTTCCAGTCGGCAAGCGGCCAGTTGGAGAACACCGCGCGCGTCCGCACCGTGCGGCGCGAGATGGCGCGCATCCGCACCGTGCTCGGCCAGAAGGCCAGCGCGTGACGGATCAGGATCGGGAGTAAACGACATGCCCAGGCGAGTTCTGCAAGGCCGTGTGGTGAGCGACAAGTGCGACAAGACCATCACGGTCATCGTCGAGCGGCGCTTCATGCACCCGGAATACAAGAAGTTCATCACCCGCTCGAAGAAGTACGCCGCGCACGACGAGAAGAACGCCTACAAGGTCGGCGATCTGGTTCGTATCCGCGAGTGCCGGCCGCTGTCGAAGCGCAAGCGCTGGGAAGTGATCGGCGACGACGACGCCAAGCCCGCGGCGGCTGCCCAGGGCTGACGGGTCGAGACGTGCGGGGCTGAATTTAGGAACGTGTCATGATCCAGATGACGACCAATCTCGACGTCGCCGACAACTCCGGCGCCCGTCGAGTCGAATGCATCAAGGTGCTGGGCGGCTCGAAGCGCAAGACCGCGACCGTCGGCGACGTCATCGTCGTCTCGATCAAGGACGCCATCCCGCGCGGGCGCGTCAAGAAGGGCGACGTGCACAAGGCGGTCATCGTGCGCACGAAGAAGGAGATCCGCCGGCCGGACGGCAGCGCGATCCGCTTCGATCGCAACGCCGCCGTGCTGATCAATCCCCAGGGCGAGCCGATCGGCACCCGCATCTTCGGGCCGGTCACCCGCGAACTGCGCGCCAAGCAGTTCATGAAGATCATCTCGCTGGCGCCAGAGGTGCTGTGATGGCCGAGAAGTTCAAAGTCCGCAAGGGCGACCAGGTGGTCGTGATCACCGGCCGCGACCGCGGCCGGAGCGGCGAGGTGCTGCGCGTGATCCGCGAGGAGCGCCGCGTGCTCGTCCAGGGTATCAACATGGTCAAACGCCACACGCGGCCGAGCGGCGGCAACGCCGGCGGCATCGTCGACAAGGAGGCGCCGATCCACATTTCCAACGTCGCGCTGATCGATCCGAAGACCAAGAAGCCGACCCGCGTCGGCTACAAGGTCACGGACGGGCGCAAGGTGCGCATCGCCCGCCGGTCGGGCGAGGCGATCGACCTCTAGGACTGGGTGAAGCGCCATGGCAACCAGGCTGCAAGAACACTACGCGAAGGTCGTCAAGCCGAACCTGATGAAGGAGTTCAACTACGGCAACTCCCTCAAGGTGCCGCGGCTCGAGAAGATCGTGATCAACATGGGCGTGGGCGAGGCGGTCAACGACGCCAAGAAGATCCAGCATGCGGTCGACAATCTGACCGCGATCAGCGGCCAGAAGCCTCTGGTGATCAAGTCCAAGAAGGCGATCTCGACCTACAAGCTGCGCAAGGGCCTGAACATCGGCTGCAAGGTGACGCTGCGCCGGCAGCGCATGTACGAGTTCCTCGACCGGCTGATCACCATCGCTCTGCCGCGCGTGCGCGACTTCCGCGGCGTGTCGGCCAAGTCGTTCGACGGCCGCGGCAACTACGCGCTCGGCATCAAGGAGCAGATTGTGTTCCCCGAGATCGACTACGACAAAGTCGACGAGATCCGGGGCATGGACATCATCATCGTGACGACGGCGAAGACCGATGCGGAAGCCAAGGCGCTTCTCAAGGGCTTCGAGATGCCGTTCGCGAACTGAAGGCGGAGCACGAATCATGGCGAAACTCAGCCAGATCAACCGGAACGGCAAGCGCGCGAAGATGGTCAAGCAGTACGCTGCCAAACGCGCCAAGCTCAAGGCGATGGCCAAGGATCAGAAGCTGCCGCCGGAAGAGCGGTTTGCCGCGCGCATGAAGCTGGCCGAACTGCCGCGCAACTCGTCGAAGGTGCGCCTGCGCAACCGTTGCGCGCTGTCAGGCCGTTCGCGCGCGTTCTACCGCAAGTTCAAGCTTTCGCGCATCGCATTGCGCGAGCTGGCCTCGACCGGGCAGATCACCGGTATGGTCAAGTCGAGCTGGTAAGGAGGGCCATCAACATGGCGATGACCGATCCCCTCGGGGATATGCTGACCAGAATCAGGAACGGTCAGCGCGCGCGCAAGTCCTCGGTGTCGGCGCCGGCGTCCCGCCTGCGCAGCAACGTGCTCGAGGTCTTGAAGCGCGAAGGATACATCCGCGGCTACAGCCAGGCTCAGGTGAGCCCCGGCATCAATCAGCTGACGATCGAGCTGAAGTACAACGACGGCGAGCCGGTAATCCGCGAGCTCGAGCGCATCTCGACGCCGGGCCGCCGCGTCTACTCGCGCGTGTCCGACCTCGGCCGCGTCTACAACGGACTGGGCATCTCGATCCTGTCGACGCCGCGCGGCGTGCTCTCGGACAACGAGGCGCGCGCGCAGAACGTCGGCGGCGAAGTCCTCTGCCGCGTGTTCTAGTGCCTTCCCCGAAGCACTGGAATCAGCGGAACTGGGAACGGCACTAGGAGAACGCTTATGTCGCGCATCGGCAAGAACCCGGTCGAGGTGCCCGCGGGCGTGCAGGTTCAGGTCGCCGGCCAGGTCGTCAAGGCCAAGGGCAAGCAGGGCGAGCTGAGCATGACCGTCGCCGGCGACGTCGCCGTGGAAATGAAGGACGGCAGGGTCGTGGTCACGCCGCGCGCTGAAACCAAGCGGGCCCGCATGAACTGGGGCACCTCGCGCGCCCTGATCAAGAACATGGTGCAGGGCGTGTCTCAGGGTTACGCCAAGGCGCTCGAGATCAACGGTGTCGGCTATCGCGCCCAGGTCCAGGGCAAGACCCTGATCATGCAGATGGGCTACAGCCACGACGTGAATTACCCGATCCCGGACGGCATCAACATCGTGTGCGAGAAGCCGACCTCGATCGCCGTCAGCGGCCCCGACCGGCGCCTGGTCGGCCAGGTCGCGGCCGAAATCCGCGCGGTTCGCCCGCCCGAGCCCTACAAGGGCAAGGGCATCAAGTACGTGACCGAGTACATCCTGCGCAAAGAAGGCAAGAAGAAGTAGGACGATCGCCATGTCGAGCGCCAAAGATCTCTTCGAACGTCGCCAGCAGCGCGTGCGCGCGCGGCTGCGCCGCAAGTCGGGCGGGCGTCCGCGCCTGTCCGTGTTCCGCTCGCACCAGAACATCCACGCCCAGATCATCGACGATCTGAAGGGCGTGACGCTGGCCGCCGCCTCCTCGCTCGAGAAGACCCTGCGCGAGGGGCTCAAGTCCGGCGGCAACGTCGCGGCGGCCAAGGCCGTCGGCAAGCTGCTTGCCGAACGCGCGGCGGCGGCAGGCATCAAGTCCGTCGTGTTCGATCGCGGCGGCTACCTGTTCCATGGCCGGGTCAAGGCCCTGGCCGACGCCGCCCGCGAAGGCGGCCTGTCGTTCTAGAAAGGCGCACTGCACATGGCCCGCATGGGAAGCAAGGAAGACAGCCCGCGGCGCGAACGTGATCGCGATCGCGACGAAAGCGAGCTGATCGAGAAGCTGGTCGGCATCAACCGCGTCGCCAAGGTGGTCAAGGGCGGCCGGCGCTTCGGCTTCGCCGCGATCGTCGTGGTCGGCGACGGCAAGGGCCGCGTCGGCCACGGCGCCGGCAAGGCGCGCGAGGTGCCTGAGGCGATCCGCAAGGCGACCGAGCAGGCGCGCCGCGCCATGGTGCGCGTGCCGCTGCGCGAGGGCCGCACGCTGCATCACGACATCATCGGCCACTACGGATCGGGTCGCGTCGTGCTGCGCGCGGCGAAGCCCGGCACCGGCATCATCGCCGGCGGCCCGATGCGCGCGATCTTCGAATCCCTGGGCGTGCAGGACGTCGTCGCCAAGTCGGTCGGCACGTCGAACCCGCACAACATGATCAAGGCGACCTTCCGCGCGCTCACCGCCATGGTGTCGCCGCGGCTGATCGCGTCGAAGCGCGGCAAGAAGGTGAGCGAGATCCTCGGCCGCCGCGACGAGGGCAAGGACAAGGACGAGGCGCGCGCCTGAGCCGCGCGGCCGAGTCTCAAGCCAGGAGCTGAGCAGTCATGAGCGAGTCGAAGAAGAAGCTGAAGGTGACGCAGATCGGCAGCCCGATCGGGCGCAAGTTCGATCAGCGCCAGACCCTCATCGGCCTCGGCCTGAACAAGCTGCACCGCACGCGCGTGCTCGAAGACACCCCCGCCGTGCGCGGCATGATTACCAAGGTCCAGCATCTGGTGCGCGTCGAGAACGCGGCCTGAGGCAAGCGGACAGTCGAAGGATCAGTGCGATGCGATTGAACGAGATTCGCGACAACCCCGGCGCCCGGCGCAAGTACAAGCGGCTCGGCCGCGGTATCGGCTCCGGCAAGGGCAAGACCTCGGCGCGCGGCGGCAAGGGCCAGACCGCGCGCACCGGCGTGGCGCTCGGCGGCTTCGAAGGCGGCCAGATGCCGCTCTATCGCCGCCTGCCCAAGCGCGGCTTCAACACGCCGTTCGCCAAGCACTGGCAGGAGGTCAATCTCGGCCGCCTGCAGAGCGCCATCGATGCCGGTCGGCTCGATGCCGGCAAGCCGGTCGACGCCACGGCGATCGTCGCCGCCGGCATCACGAGGCGCGCGCATGACGGCATCCGCCTGCTCGCCAAGGGCGAGCTCAAGGCCAAGCTCACGATCACCGTTGCCGGTGCGTCCAAGTCGGCGATCGCGGCGGTCGAGAAGGCCGGCGGCAGCGTCACCGTCACCGCGAAGGCCGCGGACAAGCCGGCCGATGGCAAGCCTGCCGAGGGCAAGTGGGCCCGCGTGATGGAGGAACGGCTCGCCAAGCGCAAGGCGGCGGTCGAGAAGCTGGAGAAGGAGGCGGCCGCTCCCAAGGACAAAGCAGCCGCACCGGCCAAGAAGGCCGACAAATCGGCCGACAAACAGGCGGCCGAGGGACAGAGCGGCAAGAGATCTGAGGCCAAGAAGGGCGAGGCAGGGGGCAAGCAGGCGAAGGCGCCGGCGGCTTCCGCCGGCGACGCCAAGAAGAGCTGACGGGTAGGGCGTTCGCCCATGGCCTCGGCCGCAGAACAACTCGCAGCCAATATCAATTTCGGCGCCTTCGCCAAGGCGACCGAGCTGAAGCGCCGCATCTGGTTCACGCTCGGCGCGCTGATCGTCTATCGCCTCGGCACCTATATCCCGATCCCGGGCATCGACCCGGTCGTGTTGGCCGAGATCTTCCGCCAGAACGCCGGCGGCATCCTCGGCATGTTCGACATGTTCGCCGGCGGCGCGCTGGGTCGCATGACGATCTTCGCGCTCAACATCATGCCGTACATCTCGTCCTCGATCATCCTCCAGCTCTTGACGGCGGTGTCGCCGACGCTCGAGGCGCTCAAGAAGGAAGGCGAGGCCGGACGCAAGAAGATCAACCAGTACACGCGCTACGGCACCGTGCTGCTGGCGGCGGTCCAGGCCTACGGCATCGCGGTGGGCCTCGAGGGCATGCGCGCCTCGGGCGGCGGCGCGGTGCTCGATCCCGGCTACTTCTTCCGGCTGACCACGGTCATCACGCTGGTTGGCGGAACGATCTTCCTGATGTGGCTCGGCGAGCAGATCACCGCGCGCGGCGTGGGCAACGGAATTTCGCTGATCATCTTCGCGGGCATCGTCGCCGAGTTGCCGCGCGCCTTGGCCGGCACCCTCGAGCTCGGCCGCACCGGCGCGTTGTCGACGGTATTCATCCTCTTCATGCTGGTCATGTCGGTGTTCGTCATCGGCTTCATCGTGTTCATGGAGCGCGCGCAACGGCGCATCATCGTCCAGTATCCGAAGCGCCAGGTCGGCAACAAGATGTTCGGCGGCGAGAGCTCCCACCTGCCGCTCAAGCTCAACACGTCCGGCGTCATACCACCGATCTTCGCGAGCTCGATCCTGCTGCTGCCGATCACGATCGCCAGCTTCTCGGCCAACCAGGGGCCGGAATGGCTGATCACGCTGACCGCGCTGGTCGGCCACGGTCAGCCGCTCTACATCCTGTTCTACGTGCTGCTCATCGTGTTCTTCTGCTTCTTCTACACGGCCATCGTCTTCAACGTGACGGAGACCGCGGACAACCTGAAGAAGTACGGCGGCTTCGTGCCCGGCATCCGGCCGGGCAAGGCGACCGCCGATCATCTCGACCACATCCTGACGCGGCTGACTGTCGTGGGCGCGGCCTATCTCTCGGCGGTTTGCGTGCTGCCGGAGATCCTGATCTCGCAATACTCCGTGCCCTTCTACTTCGGCGGCACCAGCTTGCTCATTGTCGTATCCGTGACCATGGACACGGTGGCCCAGGTGCACTCGCACCTGCTCGCGCACCAATACGAGGGCCTGATCAAGAAGGCCAAGCTGCGAGGGCGACGCTGATGAATCTCATCCTGTTGGGCCCGCCTGGCGCGGGCAAGGGCACCCAGGCGAAGCGGCTGCAGGATGCGCTCGGCATCGTGCAGCTGTCGACCGGGGACATCCTGCGCGCCGCGGTGGCGGCGGGCACCGAGGTCGGCCGGAGGGCCAAGGAGATCATGGATTCCGGTCAGCTCGTCTCCGACGAGATCATGATCGGCATCATCTCCGAGCGCATCGATCAGCCCGACTGCCGGCGCGGCTTCATCCTCGACGGCTTTCCGCGCACGACGCGCCAGGCCGAGGCGCTCGACGCCATGCTCAAGCAGAAGGGGCTCAAGCTCGACCACGTCATCGAGATGGCGGTCGACGAGGCCGCGCTGGTCGAACGCATCGTCGGTCGCTTCTCCTGCGCGCGCTGCGGCGCCGGCTACCACGACAAGTTCCAGCGGCCGCGCGTGACCGGCGTTTGCGACGTGTGCGGCGCGACCGAGTTCAAGCGCCGTGCCGACGACAATTCCGAGACGGTCAAGGCGCGGCTCGCCGCCTATCGCGCCCAGACCCAGCCGATCCTGCCGTACTACAAGGCCAAGGGAATTCTCTCCAAGGTCGACGGCATGGCCGAGATCGACGTGGTGACGCGCCAGATCCAGTCGGTGATCAATGCCAAGCGGCCGGCCGGCACGGCGCCGATCATGTCGATGCCGAAGCCGGTGCTGGCGCCGCCGACGCCGACCTCGAGCTGGCGGCCCGCCATCCCGCCGGCACCGCCGCGCCCGCCGCTCCCGGCGGCACCGCCCCGGCCGGTCGCGAGCGGCATTCCCGTGCGGCCTTCGGCCGCAGCGCACGCCATGAAGCCGGGCCAGCCGAGCCAGGTGAAGCCAGGTCAAGCCAAGCCGGGCCAAATCAAGCCGGGCCAAGCCAAGCCGGGCCAGGCGAAGCCTAGCCCAGCCCGCCCGGGCCAGGTCGTTCCCGCCGCGGCGGGCGCCAAGGCCAAGCCAGCCAAGGCGACGCCGGTCAAGGCCAAAAAAGCCAAGCCAGCCAAGGCCAAGAAGGCGGCCAAGCCCGTGCGCAAAGCGACCAAGGCGAAGAAGCCGGCGGCCCGCAAGGCAGCCGCTCGCCGGCCTGCGCGTGCTGTGGCGCGCCCAGCAGCCCGGCCGGCCAAGCGCAAGCCGGTCGCCCGGCGACCGGCCAGGAAGCCTGCCCGCAAGGCCGGGAAGAGGCGTTAGGGGATTGATCCGTATGATTGACTCCGATCGCCCCATCCCTATAATCCGCCCGCCCGGCCGCCCTGCGGCCGAAGGGTTCCGTTTGTCCGCAATTTGGGTCTGTTCCGTCGCCGGCCTGGGTCCGGCTACGGGCCCGATCCATTGCCGTTCGTGAAAATCAGGAGACACCGTCGTGGCGCGCATTGCTGGCGTTAACATCCCGACGCAGAAGCGCGTGATGATCGCGCTCACCTACATCCACGGCATCGGACAGAGCCGGGCCAAGGAGATCTGTCAGAAGGTCGGCGTTCCGTCCGAACGGCGCGTCCATCAGCTGACCGACGACGAGGTGCTGCGCATCCGCGAGACGATCGACCGCGATTACCGCGTCGAAGGCGATCTGCGCCGCGAAGTGGCGATGAACATCAAGCGGCTGATGGATCTCGGCTGCTATCGCGGCCTGCGTCACCGCAAAGGTCTGCCCGTGCGCGGACAGCGCACGCACACCAATGCGCGCACCCGCAAGGGTCCGGCCAAGGCGATCGCCGGCAAGAAGACGACCGTCAAGAAGTAAGTTCGAGGGACGACAGCTATCATGGCGAAGCCACAGACCCCCGCTGCCGCACGTCCGCGCCGGCGCGAACGCAAGAACATCACGGCAGGCGTTGCCCACGTCAACGCCAGCTTCAACAACACCACCGTCACCATCACCGACGCGCAGGGCAACACCATCGCTTGGTCGTCGTCGGGCAGCCTGGGCTTCAAGGGCTCGCGCAAGTCGACGCCCTACGCGGCACAGGTCGCTGCCGAGGATGCCGGGCGCAAGGCGATGGAGCACGGCATGCGCACGCTGGAGATCGAGGTGAAGGGCCCCGGAGCCGGTCGTGAATCGGCGCTGCGCGCGCTCCAGACTGTCGGCTTCGCGGTGCTGTCGATCCGCGACGTGACGCCGATCCCCCACAACGGCTGCCGACCGCCCAAGCGCCGGCGCGTCTGAGCGGGCTTTGCGGTCCGCTTCGGCCGGGCCGCCCGCGAGCCATGCGCTGATAGAGGTATTGATGAATTCATCGCTGATGCTGCGGCATCCATCGACCATGAGGTCCGAGACCGTGATCCAAAAGAACTGGCAAGCACTCATCAAGCCGAACAAGCTCAACGTCGAGTCGGGTGACGATCCCAAGCGGATCGCCACCGTCGTCGCCGAGCCCCTCGAGCGCGGCTTCGGTCTGACGCTGGGCAACGCTCTGCGTCGCGTGCTGCTGTCGTCGCTGCAGGGTGCGTCCGTAACGTCGCTGCAGATCGAGGGCGTGCTGCACGAGTTCTCCTCGATCCCCGGCGTGCGCGAGGACGTCACCGACATCGTGCTGAATATCAAGGCGATGAGCCTGCGCATGCACGGCGAGGGGCAGAAGCGCATCCGCCTGAAGGCGACCGGCCCGGGCGAGGTGACCGCCGGCATGGTCGAGACCGGCCACGACATCGAGATCATGAATCCCGAGCTCGTGATCTGCACGCTCGACCAGGGCGCCAAGATCGCCATGGAGATGACGGTCGAGTCCGGCAAGGGCTACGTCGCGGCGACGCAGAACCGGCCCGAGGACGCGCCGATCGGTCTCATTCCGGTCGACGCCCTGTTCAGCCCGATCCGCCGCGTCTCCTACAAGGTCGAGAACAGCCGCGTCGGCCAGGTCACCGACTACGACAAGCTGTCGCTGCGCGTCGAGACCGACGGCTCGGTCACGCCCGAGGACGCAGTGGCGCTGGCCGCGCGCATCCTGCAGGACCAGCTCCAACTCTTCATCAACTTCGAGGAGCCCAAGGCGGTCACCGAAGAGGAGAAGCCGGCCGAGCTGCCGTTCAACCGCAACCTGCTGCGCAAGGTCGACGAGCTCGAGCTCAGCGTGCGCTCGGCCAACTGCCTGAAGAACGACAACATCGTCTATATCGGCGACCTCGTGCAGAAGACCGAGGCGGAGATGCTGCGGACGCCCAATTTCGGCCGCAAGTCGCTCAACGAGATCAAGGAGGTCCTGGCGCAGATGGGCCTGCACCTGGGCATGGAGATCACGAACTGGCCGCCCGAGAACATCGAGGAATTGGCAAAGCGTCTGGAAGAGCCGTATTGATCGCCCCCCGGAGCTATCTGGATTGGGCGAGCGGCAGGGCTTGGGAGAGGTATCATGCGTCACGGCAATCGCGGCCGTAAGTTCAGCCGCCGCTCGGATCACCGCAAGTCGATGTTCGACAACCTGGCGGCGTCGCTGATCAAGCACGAGCAGATCACGACGACCTTGCACAAGGCGAAGGACCTGCGCCCGATTGTCGAGAAGCTGATCACTCTGGGCAAGCGCGGCGGGCTCCATGCGCGCCGGCAGGCGCTCAGCGTGCTGGGCGAGGCCAAGGTGACCGAGAAGCTCTTCACCACGATCGCCGAGCGCTATAAGACGCGCCAAGGCGGCTATTGCCGCGTGGTGCGCGCCGGGTTCCGCCACGGCGACGCGGCCGCCATGGCGCTGATCGAGCTGATCGATCGCGATCCCGCCGCCAAGGGCACCGATTCCGGTCCGACCAAGGACGCTGCCAAGCAATCGGCCGAGGCGGAGCAGCCGGCGGCTGCGTAAGCGCTACGCCGGTTTTCGACCTTCGAAGGGCGGCCGATGGCCGCCCTTCCTCGTTGTGTGCCGAACATGATCGACCGCTTGGAGGTGGAAGTCCTCTACCCAGCCTGATGGCGGCGAAGGGTTAGCGAAGCGCTAGGGCGTCCTCGTGAGTCGACGTCTGAAAGAAGCGCAGAGCAAAACCGCGGCCCGATGGAGAGGGAGGGGCGAAGCCGGGAGGCCTCCCCCTGTCCCGATTGAGGGTCCCCCTGGACGGCGCGGCGGCCCTGGCCTACATGCTAGACCATGTCCGCCCGATTGAGCCTGTGGGCCATCCTCGCCAGCCTGACCCTGCTCGCCGCCGTTCCGGCCTCGGCCCAGACCCAGCGCGTCACGCCGCAGAGCCGCGAGCAGGTCACGCTCAGCTTCGCGCCGCTGGTCAAGCGCGCGGCGCCGGCGGTGGTCAACGTCTACACCAAGAAGAAGGTGCAGCAGCGCGCCGCCTCGCCGCTGATGGACGACCCGTTCTTCCGGCGCTTCTTCGGCGACCAGCAGCCCTTCGGCCAGATGGGCCCGCGCGTGCAGAACTCGCTCGGCTCCGGCGTCATCGTGCGCCCCAACGGCACGATCGTGACCAATCACCATGTGGTCAAGGACGCCGACGAGATCTCGGTCGTGCTGTCGGACCGACGCGAGTTTGAGGCGACGCTCCTGCGCAGCGACGAGCGCACCGATCTCGCCGTGCTCAAGATCGATCCGCGCGGCGAGGAACTGCCCTTCCTCGAATTGCGTAACTCCGACGACCTCGAGGTCGGCGACTTCGTACTCGCGATCGGCAATCCGTTCGGTGTCGGCCAGACCGTGACGCAGGGCATCGTCTCGGCGGTCGCGCGCACCGCGGTCGGCATCACCGATCTCAGCTTCTTCATCCAGACCGACGCGGCGATCAATCCGGGCAATTCGGGCGGCGCGCTGGTCGCCATGGACGGCCGCCTGGTCGGCATCAACACGGCCATCTTCTCGCGCAGCGGCGGATCGATCGGCATCGGCTTCGCCATCCCGTCCAACATGGTCGCGACCGTGATCCAGGGCGACGGCCAGCGCATCGTGCGCGCCTGGCTGGGCGCCGCCGGCGACGGCGTCACCTCGGAGGTCGCCAATTCGCTCGGCCTCGACCGGCCGGTCGGCGTCGTCCTCAAGCAGGTCTATGGCGGCGGTCCCGCCGAGCGCGCCGGGCTCCGAACCGGCGACGTCGTCACCCGGGTCGACGGACGCGAAGTCGAGGATTTCGGCGCGCTGCGCTATCGCGTGGCGACCCTGCCGCTCGGCGGCGCCGCGAGGATCGACTACGTCCGGCGTGGCCGCGCCGCGACGGCCAGCCTGCCCCTCGAGCCGCCGCCGGCAAACCCCGCGCCCAGCCCGACGCGGCTTGACGGACGCCACCCGCTCGCCGGCGCCGTGGTCGGCAACCTGTCGCCGGCTTTCGCCGAAGAGCTCGGCCTCGACCCGCTGCAGAAGGGCGTCGTCGTCCTCGAGCTGCGGCGCAGCGCGGCCGCCGCGCGCATCGGCCTCCAGCCGGGCGACATCGTGCTGCGCCTCAATGACCGCGACATCGACTCGATCGACGCCCTCAAAGGCGCGATCAACTCGGCGTCGAATGCCTGGCGGCTCCGCATTCGGCGTGGCGACCAGGTGATGAACGTGGTGGTCCAGTAGTGGCGCGCAAGGGCGCCGGCGCCCCAATGGGCGCTCCAGGTTTGGGCTCGCCGGGCCTGTTCGAAGCCGAAGCGCCCCGGCCGCTCGCCGACCGCCTCAGGCCCAAGACGCTCGACGAGGTGGTCGGCCAGGACCACCTGCTCAAGCCCGACAAGCCGATCGGCCGCATGGTGGCGCAGGGCCGGTTGGCCTCGATGATCCTGTGGGGCCCGCCCGGCTGCGGCAAGACGACGCTCGCCCGCCTGCTCGCCGACAAGACCGACCTGCACTTCGAGCCGTTGTCGGCGGTCTTCTCCGGCGTCGCCGATCTGCGCCGCGTGTTCGAGGCGGCGCGCGGACGGCGCGCCGGCGGCCGCGGCACGCTGCTCTTCATCGACGAGATCCATCGCTTCAACCGCGCCCAGCAGGACGGTTTTTTGCCCTATGTCGAGGACGGCACGGTGACGCTGGTCGGCGCGACAACCGAGAACCCGTCCTTCGAGCTGAACGCCGCGCTGCTGTCGCGCACGCAGGTCTTCGTGCTGCACCGCCTCGACGAAAAGGCGCTCGATCTCCTGATCGGGCGTGCCGAGGCGGCAGCCGGCCGCAGGCTGCCGCTCGACGAGGCGGCGCGTGCCGCGCTCAAGGCCATGGCCGATGGCGACGGCCGCTACCTTTTCAATCTCGCCGAGGAGTTGTTCACGCTGCCCGAGGCGCCGCTGCTCGATCCCGCCGGCCTCGCGACGGTCGTACAGAAACGCGCGCCGGTCTACGACAAGGACCGCGAGGAGCACTACAACCTGATCAGCGCGCTGCACAAGTCGCTGCGTGGCTCCGATACCGATGCGGCGCTCTACTGGCTGGCGCGCATGCTGTCGGGCGGCGAGGACCCGCGCTACATCGCGCGCCGCCTGCTGCGCTTCTCGATCGAGGATATCGGCCTCGCCGACCCCGAGGCGGTGCACCAGGCGATGGCGGCGTGGGAGGCCTATGAGCGGCTGGGCTCGCCCGAGGGCGAGCTGGCGCTGGTCCAATGCGTGATCTATCTCGGCACCGCGCCCAAGTCGAACGCCGCCTACCGCGCGCACGGCGCGGCCATGGCGGCGGCGCGTGACACCGGCTCGCTGATGCCGCCCAAGCACATCCTCAACGCGCCGACCCGGCTGATGAAGGAGCTCGGCTACAGCCGGGGCTACCAGTACGACCACGACGCCGAGGACGCCTTCTCCGGCCAGAACTACTTTCCCGACGGCATGGCGCGGCGCGCGCTCTATGAGCCGGTCGAGCGCGGCTTCGAGCGCGAAATCCGGAAACGACTCGACTACTGGGCGAAGCTGCGCCAGGCAAAGAGCGGAGAGGCGGAGTGAGGATTCGGCTGCGACCATCAAGCCAGCGTAACTTTGTCCCCCGCCGCAGGTGGGGGAAGACCGAGGTGGGGGCCCGAAGGGCAATCGCCGACTGCTGCGGACCCCCACCCCGATCCTCCCCCGCGCTTTCGCGCGAGGGTGGGAGAAAGTGGATGCACCAGGAATGACCATGATCCTCGCGATTGCCGCCGGCGGCGCGCTCGGTTCGGTCGCCCGCTACCTGATGGCCGGCTGGATCGGCCACCTCTTCGGACCTGCCTTTCCGCTCGGCGTCATGCTCGTGAATATCCTGGGCTCGGCCGTCATGGGTGCCTTGGCCGAGGCCATGGCCCTCGCGTGGAACGCCAGCCCGGACATGCGCGCCTTTCTGACGGTCGGCATCCTCGGCGGCTTCACGACCTTCTCGAGCTTTTCGCTCGACGCCGTTCTGCTGATTCAGCGCGGCGATCTCGGCTGGGCGGCGGTCTATGTCCTCGGCTCGGTCGTGCTGTCGCTGCTCGGCCTCGTCGCCGGGCTGCACCTCGTCCGCCTCTTCATGACATGACCAAGGTCCAGACGGTCTCGGTCGGCGCCGACGAGGGGGATCTTCGGCTCGACCGCTGGTTCAAGCGCCGTTTCCCCGAGCTCGGGCACGGCCGGCTCGAGAAGCTGCTGCGCACCGGCCAGATCCGCGTCGACGGCAAGCGAGCCAAGGCCGGCGAGCGGTTGATGGTCGGGCAGTCCGTGCGCGTGCCGCCGCTCGGGCCGGCACCGAAGCCTGATCGCGCACCTGTCCGTTCGGCGCCGCCGCCGGTCGATGAGAAAATCGCGGCCGAGCTGCGCAGCCTCGTGCTCTACAAGGACGATGAGCTGATCGCGATCAACAAGCCGCCTGGCCTTGCCGTCCAGGGCGGCACAGGCACCGAGCGGCATCTCGATCTTTGGCTCGATGCGCTGCGTTTCGACTCGCCCGAGCGGCCGCGGCTCGTCCATCGCCTCGACCGGGACACCTCGGGCGTCATGATCGTCGCGCGCTCCGCGGCCGCCGCTTCGCGCCTCGGCGACGCGTTTCGCGATCGCGCGGCGCGCAAGATCTACTGGGCGGTGACCGCCGGCGTGCCGCACCCGCGACAGGGCAAGATCGATCTGGCGCTCGACAAGCAGGGTGGCGCCGGTGGCGAGAAGGTCGTCGTCGACGAGGATGCCGGACGGCGCGCGGTGACGCTCTATACGGTGATCGATGCCGCCGGCCAGCGCCTCGCCTGGGTTGCCTTCATGCCGCTGACCGGTCGCACGCACCAGATCCGCGTACACGCGCGTGCGCTGGGTGCGCCGATCCTGGGCGACGGCAAGTATGGCGGCGCGTCGGCCTTCATCACCGGCCAAGGTCTCTCCAGGAAGCTCCACCTCCATGCGCGCGCCTTGACCCTGCCGCGGCGGGGTGCGAAACCGCTGCGCCTCGTGGCGCCGCTGCCCGAGCACATGGCGGCAACCTGGCGCATGTTCGGCTGGTCGCCCGATCTCGACGAGGATCCATTCCCCGCGTCGAATTGAGAGCCTGGGCGCATAACACATTGTAATAACGGAAAGAAATCGATGGTTTGCTCACCTTCGGCCGAATCCCTATAAGGGCCGGAATGACCAGGGGACTCCGGCTCGCCGTCTTCGACTGCGATGGCACGATCGTCGACAGCCAGCACGCCATCGTGGCCGGTGTGGCGGCGGCCTGCGAGGCGCTCGGCCTGGTCATGCCTGCGGCCGAACAGATCAAGCGCGGCGTGGGGCTGCCGCTCAAGGTCGGCATCGGCCGCCTGTTTCCCGATCACGGACCCGATCTGCACGACCGGCTCGTCCAGTTCTATCGCGACAATTTCGTGCGGCTGCGCCAGCGACCCGAACATGTCGAGCCGCTCTTCCCCGGTTTGATCGAAACCTTCGACGCGCTGAAGCAGGCGGGATTCCTGCTTGGTGTCGCGACCGGCAAGGCGCGGCGCGGGCTGATCGCGACGCTCGAGCGCCACGCGCTGGTCGAACGCTTCGACGTGCTGCAGACCGCCGATGACGCGCCGGGCAAGCCGCATCCGGGCATGCTGCTCAATGCCATGTCCCGGCTCGGCGTCTCGCCCGACGCGACGGTCATGATCGGCGACACGACGTTCGACATCGAGATGGCGCGGGCCGCCAAGGTGGCGCCGATCGGCGTTGCGTGGGGCTATCACGAGGCCCACGAGTTGACCGAGGCCGGGGCGTTGACCGTCGTCCAGACCGGCGACGCTCTGGCGCGCACCTTGCTGAACTGGGCTGACCGCGTGACGCCCGGCCCGTGACCTCCGCGGCATTCAAGCGCGTCTACAAGAGCGCCGAAGCTGTGCCCGCGCGCGGCCGCTTCGCGGGCATCGCCGACGGCTACTCGGTGGCGCTCGACGGCAAGCCTATCCATACGCCGGCCAAGGCGCCCCTGATTGTGCCGACCCGGGCGCTGGCTGCGGCGATCGCCGAGGAGTGGTCGAGCCAGGGCGACACGGTCGCGCCCGCGACCATGCCGATGATGACTTTCGCCAGCACGGCCATCGATCGCGTTGCCCCGCAGCGCCAGCGCGTCATCGAGGAGATCGCTGCCTATGGCGGCACTGATCTCGTGTGCTACCGCGCCGAGGCGCCGGCCGATCTGGTGCGCCGTCAGCAGGCGGCATGGCAGCCGCTGGTCGATTGGGCGGCGCTGACCTATGACGCGCCGTTGGGCGTCACGGCAGGCATCGTGCCCCTGGGGCAGCCGGCTGGAGCGCTCAATGCGCTCAGCCGTGCCGTCGCCGGATTCGATGATCTGGCGCTGGCCGGGCTCCACGTCGCGACGGCGGCCGCTGGCTCGCTGGTGATTGCGCTCGCGCTCGCCGCGCGCCGACTCGACGTCGAAGCGGCCTTCGCAGCCGCCCAGCTCGACGAGACATACCAGATTGAGAAATGGGGTGAGGACGCCGAGGCGACGGTGCGCCGGGCCGCGATTCGCGCGGATCTCGACGCGGCGGACCGGCTTTGGCGGCTGCTCGAGGCCTGACCTGTGGCGCCGCAGCGGAGGGAGTGTTAGGTGTTGCTGACCGGCGGGGCGCCTGCTCCCTGGGCGATCGGGACAGCGAGGATGTGATGCAGGACATCATCCGTCAGCTCGAAGAGAAGCGCGCCGGGGCGCGTGCCGGCGGGGGCGAGCGCCGGGTCGCGGCCCAGCATGCCAAGGGCAAGCTCACGGCGCGCGAGCGCATCGAGCTGCTGCTCGATCCCGGCTCGTTCGAAGAATGGGACATGTTCGTCGAGCATCGCTGCGCCGATTTCGGCATGGCGGAGCAGAAGATACCGGGCGACGGCGTGGTCACCGGCTATGGCACCATCAACGGCCGGCTCGTTTTCGTGTTCAGCCAGGACTTCACCGTGTTCGGCGGCTCGCTCAGCGAGGCGCATGCCGAGAAGATGTGCAAGATCATGGACAAGGCGATGCAGGTCGGCGCGCCCGTGATCGGTCTCAACGATTCGGGCGGCGCGCGCATCCAGGAGGGCGTGGCATCGCTCGCCGGCTACGCCGAGGTGTTCCAGCGCAACGTGCTGGCCTCGGGTGTGATCCCCCAGATCTCCGTGATCATGGGGCCCTGCGCCGGCGGTGCTGTCTATTCGCCGGCCATGACCGACTACATCTTCATGGTCAAGGACAGCTCCTACATGTTCGTGACCGGTCCCGACGTGGTCAAGACGGTCACCCACGAGAGCGTGACCCATGAGGAGCTCGGCGGCGCGGTGACCCACACGACGCGCTCGGGCATTGCCGATCTCGCCTTCGAGAACGACGTCGAGGCGATCCTGCAGACGCGCCGCTTCATCGACTTCCTGCCGGCGTCGAACCGCGAGAAGCCGCCCGTCAGGCCGACCGCCGACACGCCCGACCGCGAGGAGCCCTCGCTCGACACCCTCGTGCCGGTCAATCCCAACAAGCCCTACGACATGAAGGAGCTGATCACCAAGGTTGCCGACGAGGGCGACTTCTTCGAGATCGGCCCGAACTACGCGGGCAACATCATCACCGGCTTCGGGCGGATGTCAGGCTCGACCGTCGGTTTCGTGGCCAACCAGCCGATGGTGCTGGCCGGCTGTCTCGACATCGACTCCGCGCGCAAGGCGGCGCGCTTCGTGCGCTTCTGCGACTGCTTCAACATCCCGATCGTCACCTTCGTCGACGTGCCCGGCTTCCTGCCCGGCACCGCCCAGGAATATGGCGGCATCATCAAGCACGGCGCCAAGCTGCTGTTCGCCTATGCCGAGGCGACCGTGCCGAAGGTGACGGTGATCACGCGCAAGGCTTATGGCGGCGCCTACGACGTCATGAGCTCCAAGCATTTGCGCGGCGACGTCAATTTCGCCTGGCCGTCCGCCGAGATCGCGGTCATGGGGCCGAAGGGCGCGGTCGAGATCATCTTCCGTGCCGATATCGGCGACGTCGCCAAGCTCGAGGCGCGCACCGAGGAGTACCGGCAGAAATTCGCCAACCCGTTTGTGGCCGGCCATCGCGGCTTCATCGACGACGTGATCATGCCGCACGCGACCCGCCGGCGGATCTGCCGGTCGCTTGCCATGCTGCGTGAGAAGAAGCTCGACAACCCTTGGAAGAAGCACGCGAATATTCCACTATAGAGGGCCGATCGCTTCGCAATCCTTTGTTTGCGCCCCTTTGACCGGGTCCACGACCAGCGGCGCCGATCGCGCGCGGGCGAACGTCGCCGGGCGCGAGATGCCGGGCATCGGTTCCTCGAGCTGCGATCTGCGCGCCGTCGATTTCAGCGGCACCAAGCTGGCCGGCGCCGCTTTCGCCGGTGCCCAGCTCATGTTCGCCGACATCACCGGCGCGGCGCTCACCAAGGCCGATTTCGGGCAGGCGCAGTGCGCCGGCACGATCTTCGCCAATGCCGACATGGCGGGCGCGGTCTTGCGCAGCGCGCAGATCGTCGGTGCGGACCTCCATTCGCCGAACGGCCAGCGGACCGGCCGGATGGTCTATCCCAACGTGGCCGGGGCCAGGCTTGGCGGTGCCGACCTGCGCGGCGCCATCATCGAAGGCATCGATTTCACCGGGACGGACCTCAGCCAGACCAACCTGGCCGGGGCGGGGCTGCGACGCTGCCTTGGGATTCCGCCCCGCCGCTGACCCGAACCGGTCACCCGCCTCCCGGCGGGCTCCCCGAAAGCGTTAACCGGCCGTAAGCAATGTGTTAACATTGATGCAGTTATAAGAGTGCCATGCAGGATTCTCCTTCAGCGCAGTTGAAGGCAGCTCTCATCCGGCACGCCGACTATTGTGCCGGGCGCGCGGGCGGCGAGCGCCTGCAGCGCCGCGGCGAGGATTTATCGAAATTGCGCCTGGACGAGGTGAAGCTCGACGATGCCGTGCTGCCAGGCTGCCGCTTCGTGCGCGGATCGCTGTGGCGCGCCGAGCTGCGCCGGGCCGATCTGTTCGGCGCCGATTTCAGCTACTGCAATCTGAGCGCCGCGATCTTCGACCGCGCCGACCTGCGCGCCACCAACTTCATGATGTCCAAGCTGCGCGGCGCCTCGATGATCAAGGCCGATCTGCGCGCCGGTCATACCAACCGGCAATGATCGCGACTCGCTGAGCGTCACGCGGGGGATTCCCAAGAAGGCGAAAGTCTGAATCAATGGGGCGAACCCAGGAGGTTCGCCATGTCGACTGCTTTGC
>Ga0194131_10000925_pt1 | contig 51050 bp, 50 predicted proteins | sample TA2KigO120mmetaG_FD_148631 | JGI IMG/M metagenome (GOLD analysis project Ga0194131, IMG submission 148631) | Freshwater microbial communities from Lake Tanganyika, Tanzania - TA2015053 Kigoma Offshore 120m | ecosystem: Environmental > Aquatic > Freshwater > Lake | place: Tanzania: Lake...
TGGTTGGGGGCGACCACCGAGGGGCGGCCGTAGTGCTGACCTGGACGCCGCCGATAGCCTGTCTGGGAGCGCAGTGCCTCGCTACGCATGAGCCGATAGGCACGATGCTTGCCGCAGGACTCGCCGACCTCATGCAGGTCGTCGGTGATCTTGCGATAGCCATAGACCCCGCCGGACAAGCAGGAAAAGGCGACGCAGACGGTGCTGGAGCAGGCGGCCTTGTTGTCGCAGGACTGGGCGTTGGCCTGATAGCGCCGTCCTGCAGGGACTGACTTTTGTGGATTCCCGCCTTCGCGGAAATGACGAGCGCCGTTCAATAGGTTTCGATGTGGTAGCGGCCCTTTTCCCTTAGCTGCGGCTGCAGCTTGTCCCAGTCGCCGCCGTGCTGGCGGCAGACGTCGCGGAAGGCCTCATCCACGCCTTTCTCCATGCCCTTCAGGCCGCACAGGTAGATGTAGCAGTGTTCGTCGTTCAGCCGCTGCCAGACGTCGTCGTGGCGCTCGCGGATGCGGTCCTGCACGTACTGCTTGGGCTGGCCGGGCACGCGCGAGAAGGCGAAGTTGATGTCGATGAAGTCCTTCGGCAGCTTCATCAGCGGGCCGAAGTAGGGCAGCTCGTCCTGCACGCGGGCGCCGAAGAACAGCATCAGGCTGCCGCTTTCCTTCTGCGCCATGCGGCGCCGCCGCTCGGTCATGGCGCGCATCGGCGCCGAGCCGGTGCCGGTGCAGATCATCATCAGCGAGCTGCCGGGATGGTTGGGCATGAGGAAGTTGGCGCCGAAGGGGCCGATGACCTGCACCTTGTCGCCCTTCTTCAGGTCGCACAGGTAGTTCGAGCAGACGCCCTGCACCGGCTTGCCGGCGTGGTCCTCGGTGACGCGCTTCACGGTCAGCGCGCAGTTGTGGTAGCCCGGCCGCTCGCCGTCGCGCGGGCTCGCCACCGAATACAGGCGCACGTGGTGCGGGCGCCCCTGGGTGTCGCTGCCGGGCGGCACGATGCCGATGTTCTGGCCTTCCAGCAGCGGGAAGTGCACGCCGCCGAAGTCGAGCACGATGTGGCGGATGTCGGCGCTGGCGCCCTCGCCGGTGAGGCGGAAGTTGCCGGCCACCGTGGCGGTGATCGGTCCCTTCTCATTGTAGAGGTTCACCGCCGGCTTCTCCGCCGACCACGGCGCCGGCGCCGGGCCGCCCTGGCCGGCGGTGGCTGCACTGGTCAGCCGCGCCACGTCATCGGGCTCGCTGGTCGCCGTTGCCGCCGGTGTTGCGGCCGGCGCCGGCAGCTCGTCCCAGGAGAACTGCTCCTCGAGAGAGTAAGGCTTGCCCGGCGCAATGGGGAACCAGTTGTCGATGGCGCCGGTGGGGCAGGGCGGCACGCAGGCGCGGCAGTCGTTGCAGACCTCGGCCTTCACGACGTAGTTGCGCGAATCGTGGGTGATGGCCTTGACCGGGCAGGTCTCCTCGCAGGTGTTGCAGCGGATGCAGATGCCCGGGTCGATGAGGTGCTGCTTGACGATGTCGTTCATGGCGCCGCTCTCCCGTTACGGCTTAGTTGAATCTCACGTACTCGAAGTCCACCGGCTGGTTGTTGATGCCGCGCGAAGGCGGGGCGATCCAGTTGGCGAACTTGCCCGGCTCGGCGACGCGGCCCATGAGCGACTGCACGAAGGCGCGGTCCTCGGCGGTGGGCAGCCAGTCGCGGTGCTTGTGCGTCCACTCGGCTTCCGAGATCACCTTGCCCTCGGGGCTGACGTGCAGCTCGCCGAAGATGCCGATCTTGCGGTGGAAGCCCTTGTGCGGCAGCGTGAAGCGGAAGGGGATGCCGAGCTTCTCCGGCACCTTGTTCCAGCGGTCGATGCCGCCCTGGACGTCCTTCACCCAGTCGTCGCGCAGGCGCTCGTTGAGCGCGGTCAGTGCCGGCACATGGCGGGTGATGATCCTGTCGCCGACGACTTCCATCACCGGGTACTCGGCGGTGTCGAGGCGATGGTCGTCGCCGAGCTTGGTTTCCTCGTAGCGCCCCTTCAGGCCGTTGGTGTAGAAGGAGGCGGCGTTCGAGGAGATCTCGGCGCCGTAGAGGTCGCTGGTGACGCTGTAGTGGAAGTTGAGATACTTCTGCAGCGTCGGCAGGTCGATGACGCCCATGGCGCGCAGCTTGGCCGGGTCGTCGGTCTTGTGGCTCGCCATCGCCTCGCAGGTGCGCTGGATGATGCGGCTGATGCCGGACTCGCCGACGAAGAGGTGGTGCGCCTCCTCGGTGAGCATGAAGCGGCAGGTGCGCGAGAGCGGGTCGAAGCCCGATTCGGCCAGCGCCGCCAGCTGGAACTTGCCGTCGCGGTCGGTGATGAAGGTGAACATGAAGAAGGAAAGCCAGTCCGGCGTCTTCTCGTTGAAGGCGGTGAGGATGCGCGGGTTGTCGGCGTCGCCCGAGCGGCGCTCGAGCAGGGCCTCGCCCTCCTCGCGGCCGTCGCGGCCGAAGTGGGCGTGCAGCAGGTAGACCATGGCCCACAGGTGGCGGCCTTCCTCGACGTTCACCTGGAACAGGTTGCGCATGTCGTAGAGAGAGGGGCAGGTCATGCCGAGGTGGCGCTGCTGCTCAACCGAGGCCGGCTCGGTGTCGCCCTGGGTGACGATGATGCGGCGCAGGGTCGAGCGGTACTCGCCCGGCACTTCCTGCCAGGCCGGCTGGCCCTTGTGCTCACCGAAATTCACCTTGCGGTCCACCTCCGCCGGCGCGAGGAAGATGCCCCAGCGGTAGTCCGGCATGCGCACATGGTCGAAGTGCGCCCAGCCCTTCGGGTCGACGCTGATGGCGGTGCGCAGGTACACCTCGGCGGTCGAGGTCTTGTCCGGCCCCATCTCGTTCCACCAGTCGAGGTAGGCGGGCTGCCAGTGCTCGAGGGCGCGCTGCAGGGTCTTGTTCGACGAGAGGTCGACGTTGTTGGGGATCTTCTGGCTGTAGTCGATACTCATGGTCTCGTTTCTCCGTTAGGTCACTTTGTTGCCCTCTCCCCAGCGGGGAGAGGGTTGGGAGAGGGGGTTCCCCTTCGGTAGAGGGGGCTACACCCGCTCCCAGTTGAACTTGGCTTTTGCGCCCGTGCCGTACACTTTCAGCGCACCGGCCTCGCCCACCGCGTTCGGGCGGTTGAAGATCCAGTTTTGCCAGGCGGTGAGGCGGCCGAAGATGCGCGTGTCCATCGTCTCGCTGCCGGCGAAGCGCAGGCTGGCCTCCATGCCGGTGAGCGCGTCGGGCGACAGCGCCGTGCGCTCCTCGATGGCGATGCGCACTTCCTCGTCCCAGTCGAGTTCGTCCGGCGTGAAGGTGACGAGGCCGAGTTCGGCGACCTGATCCGCTTCCAGCATCTTGCCCAACGTGGCGCGGGCGGCCTCCACTGGCGCGGACTCATTGGCGAAGCGCGTGGCGAGGCGCGAGAGGCCGTTGTTCATCGGGTAGAGGCCGAAGTTGGCTTCCGACAACGCCACTTTCGGCGCGCGGGCGAAGTCGTCCTCGATCTTCAGCATGAAGCTGCGGTCGGCGGCGAGCGCCAGCTCGAAGAAGAGCCCCCCGAAGCAGGAGCCCTCGTCGAGCACGGCGAAGAGCGAGCGCGAGGAGACGTCGAGGCGGCGCAGGCAGCGGCGCAGCATGCCGATGGTCTCGCGCACGAACCAGTTGTGCTTGAACTTCGCCATCGTGGCGTCGGCTTCCAGCACGGCGGCGATGTCGCCGCGGGTCCTGATCCTCCACAGGCCGACGTCGAGGTCGTTGGTGCGCAGCATGAGGATGGCGTCGTCCAGCTCGCGCGCCATCGCCAGCGGCCACCAGCGCGCGCCCTGGGTGAGGATCTCCTCCAGTTCATCGGGCTGGCGGCCCATCGGCGCCGTCACGGTGAGCGTGGCGGTGCGGGCGGCGCGGTCGATGTCGACGTCGACGTGGGTGTAGTGGTAGCCCTTTTCATCCGCCTTGCGCTGGAGCGGGGTGAGGCTGATGCCCTGGCCGCCGGGGCGGTCGGACAGCCTGGCCAGCTCGGCGGCGCGCGCCTTGACCATCTCCTCGAACTGCTGCGGCTTGGCGATGTGGTCGACCAGCTTCCATTCCTTCGCCCGCTCGGCGCGCACGCCCTCGGAGGTGGTGCAGAACACGTCGGCCAGGTCGCGGCGCATCCTGCGCTTGTCGACCAGGCGGGTGAGGCCGCCGGTGCCGGGCAGCACGCCGAGGAGGGGCACCTCGGGCAGACTGACGGCGGTGGAGCGGTCGTCGATCATGGCGATCTCGTCGCAGGCGAGCGCCAGCTCGTAGCCGCCGCCGGCGGTGGCGCCGTTGAGCGCCGCCAGGAACTTCAGGCCCGAGTGCTCGCTGGAGTCCTCGAGGCCGTTCCTCGTCTCGTTGGTGAACTTGCAGAAGTTCACCTTCCAGGCATGGGTGGACAGGCCCAGCATGTAGATGTTGGCGCCGGAGCAGAACATGCGCGACTTGCCGCTGGTGATGACCACGGTCTTGACTTCGGGGTGCTCGAAGCGGATGCGCTGCACGGCGTCGTGCAACTCCATGTCGACGCCGAGGTCGTAGGAGTTGAGTTTCAGCTTGTAGCCGGGCTTGATGCCGCGGTCTTCCTGGATGTCCAGGGTGAGGGTGGCCACATGGGGCGTTTGGCCGTCGAAGCTCAGACGCCAGTGGGCGTAGCGGGAAGGGTCGGTGTCGTAGGTGATCATTCTCTCTGTGCCTCCGGGTTGGGGTTTAAGGCTCCGGCCGACACAGATGCATTAAAGTGCAGGCATAAGCATTAACACGAAATATTGTACATATTCTGCAGATCTTCTTGACTTGCGTCAACTGTTTTATTTGAGGTGTCAATGACAGCGTCGGCCAATCCATATAGATCGCTGCGCTCGGCGAGGATGCGGCGCAAGTCGGCCATGGCTTCCTCGCGACCCTGCATCGGGCGCAGGTCGCCCTGCTCGATGACCCGCTGCATGTGCTCCTCGGGCGAGGCCTTCACCCAGACCGTGAAGCAGGCGTTGCGCAGCAGCTCGTAAGTGGCCTCCTCGGTGACGAGGCCGCCGCCGGTGGAGATGACGGCCCGGTCGTGGCGCTCCAGAACCCGTTCGAGGCAGCGCCGCTCGAGGCGGCGGTAGGCGTTGTCGCCATAGAGGGAAAAGATCTCGCTCATCGGTACGCCCGCCTCGCGCTGGATTTCCTCGTTCAGTTCGACGAAGGGGATGCCGAGGTGATCGGCGAGACGGCGCCCGAGGGTGGACTTGCCGGCGCCGCGCAGGCCGATGAGGGCGATGCGGTTGCGTCGCTCGAGCGGATCCTGCTCGCCGAAGGCGCTGGAGAGGATGGCCTTGGCCTGCAGGAGTTTTTTCGGCGACAGCTTCTCCAGGTACTGGATGAGCAGGGTCAGTTCGATGGGGTGGCCGTCGCGCTCGCTGAGCAGTTCGGTCAGGGGGGTTTCCAGGGCGGCGGACACCTGGCGCAACAGCAGGATGGAAATGTTGCCCTGGCCGCTTTCCAATTGGGCCAGGTAGCGCTCGGACACGCCGGATTTGGCGGCCAGCGCCTTGCGCGAGAGCCCCTGCCGGGTGCGGGCATCGCGCACCCGCGCTCCCAGTTGCTGGAGATAACTCTGCTCGTCCTGCGGGCCTGCTGTCGGGCTGGAAGGTTCGACCGTCATTCAAGTCCCCCTTTTCGGCATTGCCTGCCGGTCATTTCATATAAGCACAGATTAATGCACTATACCACTTGCCATATTATTGTTATGCATTATACTGACCAAAAAAGTCGTTTCAACGACAGACGGCCCGTTGGAAATACAGCCTGCAGCCACAAATGGTAATGCAAGTTCACGTTGTCACCAGGAACTATACTGCAAACAACGGATTGGGGTTTGAATAATGAGCGCGATCACCCTGGAAGCGTTTACCGATCTGATTGCCGGCATCACCGGGAGAATCGCCGGACAGGCGCTCGATGCCCGGCTGGGTGCGGGGCTGAACGCCGAATTTCCCGGCGGCGGCGAGGCCTTCGCGCGCATCGCCGAAGCCTGCCAGTCGGCCATCGCCGCGGGCTGGATGTGCAACCGCGAGGCGGGCGGCATCAGGTTCGGCCGCGTCATCAAGCCGTGCGAGGCCATCCACGGCTTCAGCGTCGACGTCGTCGTGATGGACGATTGCAAGGGGCCGCACCATCGCCATCCCAACGGCGAGATCGACATGATCATGCCGCTCGACGAAGGGGCGAAATTCGACGGCGTCGGGCGCGGCTGGCTTGTCTATCCGGCCGGGCACGCGCATTATCCGACCGTGACCGGCGGCAAGGCCATCGTGCTCTACCTGCTGCCGGGCGGCGCCATAGAATTCACAAAATAGCAGTTGCCGGTTGTCAGTTGCCAGTTGCCGGACAAATCGGGTACTGGCAACCGGCCGCCGGAAACTGGCAACTGAAGGAGAAGACATGCCGCAGCTATCCACGGCCGACCACAGCGTCTCGCCGCCGCGCGTCACGGTGCCGCGCGATTACAACGCCGCCTGGGACCTGATCCAGCGCAACCTGCAGGCCGGCCGCGGCGGCAGGACCGCCTTCATCGACGACGCCGGCAGTTATACCTACAGCGATGTGGCCGAACGGGCCAACCGCTTCGGCAACGCGCTGGCCGGGCTCGGCATCGGGCCGGAATCGCGCATCATGCTGTGCCTGCTCGATACCATCGATTTTCCGACGGCCTTCCTCGGTGCCATCCAGGCCGGCGTCGTACCGATCGCCGCCAACACGCTGCTGACGTCTGTCGACTACGATTTCATGCTGGGCGATTCGCGTGCATGCGCGCTGATCGTTTCCGGGGCGCTGTGGCCGCAGTTCGAGGGCATCGTCGGCAAGCACAAGCATCTTAAACACGTCATCGTCTCGGGCAAGGACGCCAGGGGCCGGCTGCTCCTCTCCGACCTGATGGCCAAGGCCTCGGCGCAATTCGAGCCGGCGGCGACGACCTGCGACGACATGTGCTTCTGGCTGTACTCCTCCGGTTCGACCGGCTCGCCCAAGGGCACGGTGCACCTGCACTCGCACCTGATCCAGACCGCCGAGCTCTACGCGCGGCCGGTGCTTGGCATCCGCGAGGACGACCTGGTGTTCTCGGCGGCCAAGCTGTTCTTCGCCTACGGCCTCGGTAACGGCATGACTTTCCCGATGTCGGTCGGCGCCACCGCCATGCTGATGGCCGAGCGGCCGACGCCGCAGTCGGTGTTCAAGCGCCTGCGCGAGCACAAGCCCTCGATCTTCTACGGCGTGCCGACGCTCTACGCCGCGCTGCTCGCCAGCCCCGAGCTGCCGAAGCGGGAGGAACTGCGCCTGCGCATGTGCACCTCGGCCGGCGAGGCGCTGCCGGCCGACATCGGCAAGCGCTGGACCGGGCATTTCGGCGTCGAGATCCTCGACGGCATCGGCTCCACCGAGATGCTGCACATCTTCCTCTCCAACCGCCCCGGCGAGGTGCGCTACGGCACCACCGGCAAGGCGGTGCCCGGCTACGCCATCCGCCTGATGGGCGAGGACGGCCAGCCGGTGCCCGACGGCGAGATCGGCGAACTGCAGATCAGCGGCCCGTCCGCGGCCGTCATGTACTGGAACCAGCGCGAGAAGTCGCGCCACACCTTCATGGGCGAATGGACGCGCAGCGGCGACAAGTACATCCGCGACGCCGACGGCTACTACCAGTACTGCGGCCGCACCGACGACATGCTCAAGGTCTCCGGCATCTACGTCTCGCCCTTCGAGGTCGAGGCGGCGCTGATGACGCACGAGGCGGTGCTGGAGGCCGCCGTCGTCGCCCACGCCGACACCGACCGGTTGATCAAGCCGAAGGCCTTCGTCGTGCTCAAGCCGGGCATCGACTCCTCCGACGCGCTCGCCGACAAGCTGAAGCAGCACGTCAAGGACAAGCTGGCGCCCTACAAGTACCCGCGCTGGCTCGAGTTCAAGGCCGAGCTGCCGAAGACCGCCACCGGCAAGATCCAGCGTTTCAAACTACGCAGCTGATCAGCCCATGCGCGTCCTGATCATCGAGGACGACCTCGACATTGCCACCAACCTGTACGATTTCCTGGAGGGCAGGGGCAACGTCGTGGATCTGGCGCGCGACGGCGTGACCGGCATGCACCTCGCGGTCTCCGACGAGTTCGACGCCATCGTTCTCGACCTGGGACTGCCGGGCATCGACGGGCTGTCCCTGTGCGGCAAGCTGCGGCGCGAGGCGCGGCGCGACGTGCCCATCCTGGTGCTCACGGCGCGCGACGTGCTCGACGACAAGCTGGCCGCCTTCGATTGCGGCGCCGACGACTATCTGGTCAAGCCCTTCGCCCTGCGCGAGGTCGAGGCGCGCCTGAAGGCGCTGGTGTCGCGCCGCCGCGGCCGCGTCGTCGACCGCAAGCTGGTCGCCGGGGTCATCGAGTTCGATACCGCCAGCCTGGCCGTCGCCGTCGACGGCCGACCGGTGCACCTCTCGCGCAAGTGCCTGCACCTGCTGGAGATGCTGATGTCGGCGCCGAACCGGGTGTATTCGCGCGCCGAGCTCGAGCAGGCGCTGTGGGGCGACGAGCACCCGCAGAGCGACTCCCTGCGCAGCCACATGCACCTGCTGCGCCGCGCGCTCACCGACGGACGCGGACACTCGCCCATCGAGACGGTGCATGGCGTCGGCTACCGCTTCGCCGCGCACGATGGCAGTCCGGCATAGCCTCCGCCTCCGCTTCGCGCTGACCTTCGCCCTGGTCGGCGCGGTGCTGGTGCTGATCCACGCCTTCGTCATCCTGCAGCTCAACCGCCACCAGGAGGCGCAGCTGATCGACCAGATCGTCTCCGACGAGATGGAGAACCTGCTGCAGCAGTACGAGCGGGTCGGCGCCCTCGACGGACCGCCCTACCGCAAGCTGGAGCGCTTCGACGTGCGCGCCGACACCCAGGCACTGTCCCTGCGCAAGTGGTTCCGCGCCAGCTGGCTGGTGCACGGCTATGCCACCCGCGGCGTCGAGGAGCAGCGCCAGCTGCCGGTCGAGTTGCGCGACCTCGATCCCGGTTTCCACGACGTCGCCAGCGGCGCCGACCGCTACCGCGTCGAGGTGCGCGAGATCGGCAGCATGCGCTTCTACCTCGCTTATTCGGTGTCGCTGCACGAGGAGCGGGCGCGTGCCTTCACACGCGCGCTGGTGCTGGGCGCCGCGTTCACGGCGCTGGTAACGGCGCTGATCGGCCTGTGGGCTTCGGGCTGGCTGACGCGCCACGTCGTCGACCTGGCGCGACGGGTGCGCGAGCTGGACGGCCGCAGCGGCGAGAGCGCCCTCGAGCAATACTATCCGGAACGGGAGGTGGCCGAGCTGGCCGCCGCCTTCGATGCCTACCACGCGCGCATGGCGCGGCTGCTGGAGCGCGAGCGGGCCTTCACCGCCGATGTCAGCCACGAACTGCGCACGCCGCTCACTTCCATCCAGACCGGCTGCGAGCTGATGCTCGAGGACGCAAGCCTTTCGCCAAAGGCGCGCGAGCGGTTGGAGAAGATCGATGCCGCCGCGGCGCGCCTGGCCGAGCTGGTCAACGCCTTCCTGCTGATGGCGCGCGAGGAGGCCGACGGCGTCCGCGGCGAGGTGGATCTGCGCGAGTGCGTCGAGGAAGTGGCGGAGGGCGTGCGCGAGCGCGCCGTGGCGAAGGGGCTGACTTTGCTGGTCGATGTCCCTGAAAACATGCCCCTGCGCGTGCCGCGCCGGGCGCTCCACGTGGTGCTCTCCAACCTCCTGGCGAACGCGGTGAGCTACACCGAGCGCGGCACGGTGGCACTGCGCACGCAGGGCGGCACGGTCGAGATCACCGACACCGGCCGCGGCATGGCCCCGGAGCAGCTGCCCGAGCTGTTCCGCCGCTTCCGCCGCGGCGACGTGCGCGGGGAGGGCTTCGGCCTCGGTCTGGCCATCGTCAAGCGCATCTGCGAGCAGGCCGGCTGGCGCATCAGCATCGAGCCGCGCGCCGAGGGCGGCACGCGCGTGGAGCTTGTGCTGATTTGACGTGGATTTGACAAACCCATGACACGGATTTGACCCGGCCGGGCTAGACTGGCCCGGCTGAACCATGGCCTCGACGGGGTCATGTCATCCACAACGAATAATCACCTGGAGGAGACAAACATGAGCAGCAACGAAAAAGGTTTCGATCGCCGCGAGTTCCTCAAGGGCACGGCTGCGGTGGCCGGCGCCACCGCCGTCGGCACGCTGGCGCCCTTCGGCCTGGCCCATGCGCAGGCGGGCAAGATCAAGGTCGGCCTGATGCTGCCCTATACGGGCACCTTCGCCGCGCTCGGCGTGGCGATCACCAACGGCTTCAAGTTGGCGGTGGAGGAGCGCGGCGGCAAGCTGGGCGGCCGCGAGATCGAGTACATCGTGGTCGACGACGAATCGAACCCGGCGAAGGCGCCGGAGAACGCCAACAAGTTGATCCAGCGCGACAAGGTCGACGTCGTCGTCGGCACGGTGCACTCCGGCGTGGCGATGGGCATGGCCAAGGTGATCCGCGAATCGGGCATGCTGTGGATCAACCCTAATGCCGGCGCCGACGAGGTCACCGGGCCACTGTGCGCACCCAATATCTTCCGCACCTCCTTCTCCAACTGGCAGACCACCTATGCCCTGGGCAAGGTGCTCAAGGAACGCGGGCACAAGAATGCCGTATTCATCACCTGGAAATACGCCGCCGGCGATCAGGCGATGGCGGCCTTCAAGGAAGGCTTCGAGAAGGAAGGCGGCAAGCTGGTCAAGGAGCTGTTTCTGCCTTTCCCGCAAGTCGAGTTCCAGGCCCTGCTCACCGAAATCGCCAGCATCAAGCCGGATGCTGTGGCGACCTTTTTCGCCGGCGGCGGCGCGGCCAAGTTCCTCAAGGACTACCAGGCGGCTGGCCTCAAGGGCAAGATCCCGCTCTACGGCTCGGGCTTCCTCACCGACGGCGTGCTCGAGGCCGTGGGCGATGCGGCGGAGGGCGTGGAGACCACGCTGCACTACGCCGACAGCCTGAACACCAAGAAGGACAACGCTTTCCGCCTGGCCTACGCCAAGACCTACAAGCTGCAGCCGGATGTCTACGCCGTGCAGGGCTACGATGCCGGCCAGCTGCTGGCGGCCGGTCTCGATGCCGTAAAGGGCAACGTCGGCGACAAGGCGGGCCTGATCAAGGCCATGGAAGCCGCCAAGATCGACAGCCCGCGCGGCCCGTTCACCTTGTCCAAGGCGCACAACCCGGTGCAGGACATGTACCTGCGCAAGGTCGTCGGCAAGCAGAACCTGGTGCAGGGCGTGGCCTGGAAGGCGCTGGCCGACCCGGCGCGCGGCTGCAAGGCGTAAGGACTTGTCGTCCCCGCGCAAGCGGGGACCCGGGGTTTACCGTGGATCCCCGCTTTCGCGGGGATGACGATTCACCGGAAAGCTTCGATAGCGGCGGCAATGGCTTGCCGCCGCTATCATATCAACAATGGACTTGGCCTTTTTCCTGATCCAGTTGCTCAACGGCCTGCAATACGGCCTGTTGCTGTTCCTCGTCGCCTCGGGCCTGACGCTGGTGTTCGGCATCATGGGCATCATCAACCTGGTCCACGGCAGCTTCTACATGCTGGGCGCCTACCTGGCCTGGTCGCTCGCCGGCCTGACCGGCAGCCTCGCCGCGGCCATCGCCGTCGGCATTCCGCTCACCGTCCTGTTCGGCATGGCGCTGGAGTGGCTGCTGATCCGCCGCCTCTACGAGCGCGACCACCTGTTCCAGGTGCTGCTCACCTACGGCCTGATCCTGGTCTTCGAAGAGATGCGCAGCATCCTGTGGGGCGACGACGTGCATGGCCTGCCGGTGCCGGCGCTGCTGAATGTCTCGATCCCGCTCACCGAGACGCTGTCCTATCCGGTGTACCGCCTGTTCATTTCCGGCGTCTGCCTGCTGCTGGCGTTCGGCCTCTACCTGCTGATCCAGAAGACCCGGCTCGGCATGATGATCCGCGCCGGCGCCAGCAACCGCGACATGGTGCAGTCGCTCGGCATCAATATCAAGCTCATCTACACGCTGGTCTTCGCCATCGGCGTGGCGCTGGCGGCTTTCGCCGGCATGATCAACGCGCCGCTCTCCTCGGTGTTCCCCAACATGGGCGGGCAGGTGCTGATCATCTGCTTCGTGGTGGTGGTGATCGGCGGCATCGGCTCGGTGAAGGGAGCGATGGCCGCCTCGCTGATGATCGGCCTGGCCGACACCTTCGGCCAGGTTTTGGTACCGGAGGTGGCCGGCATGATCGTCTACCTGCTGATGGCCGTCGTGCTGGTGTGGCGGCCGGCCGGCTTGTTCGGGAAAGCGTGACGTGACGCCGGCGCGCACCCGACTATTTGCCCTGCTCGCCTGCGCGCTGCTGCTGGCGCTGTTCCCGTTATTCGGCGGCACCTTCTACGTGCAACTCATCGCCAAGGTGATGATCCTGGCCATCTTCGCCATGAGCCTGGACCTGCTGATCGGCTACACCGGCCTGGTCAGCTTCGGCCATGCCGCCTACTTCGGCCTGGCCGGCTATGCGCTCGCCCTGCTGGGGCCGAAATACGAGGCGGCCAGCCTGTGGTGGTCGCTGCCGGCGGCGATGGCGGTGTGCGCGCTGTTCGCGCTAGTCACCGGCCTGCTGGTGCTGCGCACCAAGGGCATCTTCTTCATCATGGTGACGCTGGCCTTCGCCCAGATGCTGTACTTCGTCTTCCACGACACCAAGCTCGGCGGCGGCTCGGACGGCATCTACATCTACAACAAGCCGGAACTCAAGATCGGCGATTTCGCCCTGGCCAACCTCGACAAGATCGAACACTTCTACTACTTCGTGCTGATCCTGATGCTGGCCGTCTACCTCCTCTTGCGCCGCGTGCTCGGCTCCACCTTCGGCCGGGCGCTTGTCGGCATCAAGGTGAACGAGCACCGCATGCAGGCGCTCGGCTTTCCGGTCTTCCGCTACAAGCTGGCGAGCTACGTGCTGGCCGGCGCGCTGGGCGGCCTTTCCGGCTACCTGGCCGCGGTGCAGTTCGGCTTCGTCAACCCGGAAATCCTGTCCTGGCACAAGTCGGGACAGGTGATGATGATGGTCATCCTCGGTGGCATGGGCACGCTCTACGGCCCGGTGCTCGGCGCCTTCGCCTTCGTGCTGCTGCAGGAAACGTTCTCCAACCAGGCCTGGTTCGGCTCCCTGGCCAAGCACTGGCAGCTTGCCATGGGCGGCTTCGTCGTCCTGGTGGCGCTCTACCTTCCGCGAGGCCTGGCCGGCCTCATCGAACGCAAGGCGCAGCCAGCCGTCGAGGAAGAGGAAAAGCCGAAGGAGAAGCCGTGAGCGAACCGATCCTCCGCACGCACGAGCTGACCAAGCGCTTCGGCGGCCTCGTTGCCGTCGACAAGGTCTCGCTCGAACTGCACGTCGGCGAGGTGCATGCCGTGATCGGGCCGAACGGCGCAGGCAAGTCGACCCTGACCAATCTCCTTTCCGGCGACCTGCCGCCGACCTCGGGCACGGTGCAGTTCGAGAACCGCGACATCGCCGGCCTGCCGTCCGACCGCATCTCGCGCCTCGGCGTCGGCCGCAGCTACCAGAAGACCAACATCTTCCTGCCGTTCACAGTGTTCGAGAACTGCCGCCTGGCCGCGCAGTCGCGCGCGCCGCGCGCCTGGCGCGTCTGGCGGGGCGCCGGCGTCTTCGGCGACACCAACCGCCAGGCCGAGGCGGCGATGGAGGCGGCCGGCCTCGCGCACCGGCGCGAACGCGTCGCCGCCACGCTCTCGCACGGCGAGCAGCGCCAGCTCGAAATCGCCATGTGCCTGGCCACCCAGCCGCGCCTGCTGCTGCTCGACGAGCCGCTCGCCGGCATGGGACCGCACGAATCACATCGCATGGTGGATCTCATCAGAAAGCTCAGCGAGGGCCACGCCATCATGCTCATCGAGCACGACATGGACGCCGTCTTCGCCGTGGCGCACAAGCTGACCGTGATGGTGAACGGGGAGGTCATCGAATCCGGTACGCCGGAAACCGTGCGCGCCAGCCCCGCCGTGCAGCTCGCCTACCTCGGCGGGGAGGACAACCTCCATGGCTGAACTGTTACTGGAGGCGCAAGGCCTGCACAGCTTCTACGGCGTCAGCCACATCCTGCACGGCGTCGACTTCTCGGTCGCGCGCGGCGAGACCATCGGCCTCATGGGCCGCAACGGCATGGGCAAGACCACGCTGATCAAATCCATGCTCGGCCTGGTGCGGCCGAGGCAGGGCTCGGTGCGCGTGCGCGGCCGCGACATGACCCAGACGGCGCCGCACGCCATCGCCCGCGCCGGCATCGCCTACGTGCCGGAGGGGCGCGGCATCTTCCCCAACCTCTCGGTGCGCGAGAACCTCGTCATGGCGGCGCGCCCCGGCGTCGACGGCCGCAAGGAGTGGGATTTCAACCGCGTCATGGCCACCTTTCCGCGCCTCGGCGAGCGCATCAACCATGGCGGCGGCCAGCTCTCCGGCGGCGAGCAGCAAATGCTCACCATCGGCCGCGCGCTGATGACCAATCCAGATCTCCTCATCCTCGACGAAGCCACCGAGGGCCTGGCACCGCTCATCGCCCGCGAGATCTGGAACATCATCCGCACCATCCGCGCTTCCGGCATCGCCACGGTGATCGTCGACAAGAACTACGGCGCCGTGATGGCGCTCGCCGACCGCAGCGTGGTGATCCTCAAGGGCCGCGTCGTCTTCGCCGGTTCCTCGAACGAGCTGACGGACAACGAAGAACTGATGCACCGCTTCCTCGGCGTATAACGCCCTCTCCCGCCCAGGGAGAGGGCAGGGGTGATGGTAAGGAACAACATGCAGTCAGGATTCATCGAAGCCGCCGGCCACAATCTCGAATACCGCCTCATCCCCGCCCACCAGGTCAACCGCCCGACGCTGGTGTTCCTCCACGAGGGCCTCGGCTCGGTGGCCATGTGGCGCGACTTTCCAGCCAAGGTGGCGAATGCCACCGGCTGCCGCACGCTGGTGTACTCGCGACACGGCTATGGCGAGTCCGATCTGCTCGAGGAATCCTTCGATGTGCGCTACATGCACGACGAGGCGCTGGTCGCGCTGCCGGAGCTGCTCGACACGCTCGGCATCGACAGGCCGGTGCTGGTGGGCCATTCCGACGGCGGCTCCATCGCCCTCATCCACGCCGGCGGGGCGGGGCGGGAAGTCGCCGGCCTCATCCTCATGGCGCCGCACGTCTTCGTCGAGGACCTGTCGATCGCCAGCATCGCCCAGGCCAAGGTGACCTTCGAGACCACCGACCTCGGCCAGAAGCTCGGCAAGTACCACCGCGATCCGGCGAAGACCTTCCGGGGCTGGAACGACATCTGGCTACACCCCGACTTCCGCGCCTGGAACATCGAGGAGTATTTGCCGCGCGTGACCTGCCCGGTGCTCGCCATCCAGGGCGAGGACGACGAGTACGGCACGCCGGCGCAGGTCGAGGCCATACGCCGCCAGGCAGCGGGCGAGGTCGAGGTCCTCATGCTCGCCGACTGCCGCCACTCCCCCGACAAGGACCAGCCCCAGGCCACGCTCGAGGCTATGGCGGGGTTCATCGGGCGAATCTAAGAGTCAGTCCGTGCGGGACGGCGGGCGCCGTCCCGTGGAGACTGACCTTATCTCGGACCGGATGCGCAGTCCGGCCCTAATACTTCGTCCTCTTCAACGATCTGCTGGAGGGATGGATCGATACGCTGATGCCCGAGGGATTCTCCGGCCTAATCGGGACCAAGAGGCAGGGGCTTCCTACGGTGCGCATGGAGGCCGATTTCAAGGCTATCAGCCGCATGGGCGATGACGTCACTCTGTCTCTCGAACTCGTCCACGTGGGCAACAAGTCGATGACGCTAGCCGAACATCTTCGGCAGCCTGGTCGCGATGCCAGGCAGCCAGAACACGGCTGCAAGCAAAAGCAGGCTCATGACGACGTAGGGGGCCACAGCCTGGAAGATGTGGGCCATCGTGACCGCGGGCGGCGCCACACCGCGCATGGTCATCAGCAGCAGGCCATGCGGCGGCAACAGCAGGCCCAGCTGCATGCAAATGAGGAACATCACGCCGAACCAGATGGGATCTATGCCCAGGCTCTGGACGATGGGCATGAAGACGGGCAGCGTGATCATCATCATGCTGACCTGGTCGACGAAGATGCCCAGGAAGATCAGCATCAGCATCATTCCCGCCACGATGGCGCTGGTGGACCAGCCCTGGCTGGTGATCAGCTGCACGATACCGTTGCTTGCGCCGGAAAAGGAGAGGATCTGCGCGAAGGTGGTTGCGCCTAGGATGATGAACAGGATCATTCCCGAGATGCCCGCCGTGCCTTTCAGGGCCTTCGTCACCGCCTCCAACGTCAGGGCCCGGTAGCAGGCCGCGAGCACGATGGTCGCGAATGCGCCCAACGCCGCGCACTCCGTCGGCGTGGCCCAGCCCATCGCCAGCGCGCCCACCACGATGCCGAAGATCGACAGCGTCGGCAGGACATACGCGAAGAACGGCTTCCACCGTTGCCAACCCGTGTGAAGCTCCTGGTCGTCGTGCGCCGGCGCAAGCGCGGGCGTGATGCGCACGCGCAGGATGATCCACAGGACGAACGCGACCGACAGGATCAGGCCCGGCAGCACGCCGCCAATCAGGAGCTTGGAAATCGAGATCCCCGACAGGGAACCCAGCAGCACGGTGAGCGCCGAGGGGGGGATGAGCATGTCGACCGCGCCGATGGCCATGATCGGCCCCGTCGCAAGGGTCGGGTGGTAGCCCTTGGACAGCATGACCGGCAGCAACAGCGAGCCGAGCATGGCCGTTGTCGCAATGGTGGAGCCCGAGATGGCGGAAAAGACCGTTCCGGCGACAACCGCAACCACGGCCAGCCGGCCGGGCACGCGCCGGATGAGCCGTTCGATCCCCTCGATCACCTTCAGGGCCAGACCCGTATGGAACAGGATTTCCCCCATCAGCACAAACAGCGGGATGGGCGTCAGCGAGAACGCCGTCACCGAGCTGACGCTGCTGCGCGCCAGTTGGGCCAACCCCGCCTCGCCGCCCATGTAGATCCAGGCGCCGACGATGTTCACGGTAATAAATGTCAGCGCCACCGGCATGCCGATGAACAGAAGCACGGTGGAGCCGCCAAGCATCAACCAGGCGGCGATGGCCCAGGTGCTCATGCCGCGCTCACGGCGTCATGCCGTGGACCACGTTCGGACGCCCAAAGGCGCGCCATCCTGAACACCATCTCGACGGAGAGCAGGGCGAAGACGATGGGCAGCGGCGCCAGCGACCACCACTCAGGGGTGACCAAGGTCTTGATGGTGACAGCACCCTGGGCGTAACTTGCCCATGCCGCCTGGGCCCCGTAGTAGGTGATGACCAAGCAGCACACCAAGCCGATAGCATCGCCGACCCACTCCAGCAGCCATGCAAGGTGTTTCGGAATCGCCTGCAACAGGATGTCCACCCGGATGTGCTGGCCCTGCCTCAGCAGCCATGGAGCGACGCACATCGTCAGCAAGTACAGCATCAGCTCGGAGATTTCGTTGCTCCACGACAGCCCTCTGGGAAGGCCAGGAACGGGGATGTTTCGCAGCGCAACATCTCCAACCATGATGAGCATCATCGCGAAAAGGATGGCGCATCCCACAAGCGCAAGGCCTGCGAGAAGCCGTCCGAAGAGGTCGGACGCGCGGTTCACTTGTGGGCAAACAGAGGTTTGAAGCGCGCCGCGATCTCGGGACTTTGCTTTTCGGCGCTGGACCAGGCAATCTGGTAGGCCTTGTCAATGAATGCCTTCGTGGCCGCGGCGTCGAACTTGATGGTCTGGATGCCGGCCTTTTCCTGGCGAGCCATCTCTTCGGCCGTGTACTTGGCCCAGAAGCTGTTCTCGGCCTCCAGCGCCAGAAGCTGCTTCTGAAGGTAGTCGCGCTGCGGTTGGGTCAGCTTGCGATGTGCCGCCAGATTCATGACCAGGGACACTTCCGCGTCGTAGAAGCCGGGATCGATCCGGAATTTCGTCTTCTCCTGCCAGTTCAGGTCGAAGATCCCGCCGATGGGCCATCCGTAGCCATCCACGACGCCTCGCTCCAGAGCCGTGTATACCTCGCCGGGGGGCGTGGTGATCACCGTCGCGTTCAGGGCCTGGAAGAAATCGCGGTACACGGGCGTGATCCGGATCTTCAGGCCCGCCAGGTCGGCCTTGTCCACCTTTTTGGTGGTGTAGATGTGGAACGGCTGGTTTTCCACCATCCGCGCCAGGTACTGCATGTTGGCCTTTTCGTTCCAGACCTTGTTGATCGCGTCGAATGCGCCGTTCTTGCGCTGCTCCGCCACCGGCACTTGGGTGAGCTTGAGGAAGTCGGCCTCCGGCATCACGTTGGTGTAGAACGCCCCGGTATTGAGCGCCATGTCCACCACGCCGGTCTTGACCGCATTGCCGACCTCAAAAGGCGGGATGGCCTTGGGCCCGCCGATGAAGTTGATCTGCAGCACGCCTTTGCCCTCGGCGTTGACCTTGTTGATCCAGGGCTGGAGTCGCTGGACATAGATGCCATTCTCTGTAAATGCGCTGACCAGGCGCAGAGTCGTTTCCTGGGCTGCCGCTCCGGCGACGAAGCCGGCCGCCAGCAGGAACGCTGCGAGCTTGTGAATGGAAGCTTTCATTTGTCTTTCTCCTTGTGGTTGGCTGCAAAAAGCTGGGCGAGGTCGGGTTGGCCGGTCAGACGGTGGCGAGCATGCGCTCCAGTGCCGCCCCGGTGTCATCAGACAGCGCGGCATTCGCCAGGTCGCCCAGGCGCTGGGCGCCGGCGGGATCGGCCTCGAGTGCCGGCAGGACACCCATGAGCCGCTGGAAGCCGCGCCATCCGTGGGCGTGCGTGTCGCCATAGCCCTTGACCAGCCGCTGGGCCCGCGCGACCTCGAGCGCGAGTGCCGGCTTGGCCGCAGCCAATCTTTGCACCTCGCCAAGCCACACGGCCATGCGATCGTGCTCGACGCGAAAGCGCAAGGAGCGCCGGCGCAAGGACCGCATCGAAGCAATCATGTAAAGCAGGAGGTAGCCCCCGATGGTGCTGGTGCGCACGATTCGGCCGCGCTGGGTCAGGCGTGCCGCTGCAGTCCTCCCCCAGCCCGGACGCATCAGCCAGCGGCCCAAGGCAGCGGGCAGGATGTCCGCGATCTCGTCCACGCGTGGATGCATGAATTCGTTGATGTCCAAGAGCTGGGACGGGGCCAGCCGCACTTCCCCCTCCACGCGCTGGAAACGGGACCGTCGCGTCTTGAGGTCCGCAACGCGAACGGCGTCCTCGTAGGACATCCAGAGCGCCAGGTGCCGGCCCGTCTCGACCAGCACGATGCCTGCATCGCGAAGCGGCAGCAGGGTGTCGAGGTACTCCTGAGCGTAGGCCGTGTCCTGATACTCGGCCAGGCGCAGGACGGCATGGCGCAGCATTTCGTGCGCCTCCGAGGGAAAGTCCCGGTCGATCCGCTCGCCCAGGGCAGCAAGCCGTGGTCCCAACGCGGCCCCGGGCGCATCCAGCGGCGCGGCCTTCGGCACCAGCGCAGCCGTGAATCCGGCGTCGAATGCCTGGAGGCTGGACTGCACTCCCACACCGGCGTGCCGGATGGCATCCTCGAACATGCTTCTGTCGAAAGGCAGCGCCTTCGAGGCTGCCAGCGCCCCGAAAAGCGCCGGCGCGATGGGCCCCTGCGATTGCTCGGCAAGCGCGGCGAAGTCCGCAGCGATCAGCCGCGCGGCTCCTTCCCGCGCACCTTCCAGCAGCTTCGTCGCATCCACCCGGCCGTCTCCCCGCGACGTTCGCTCCGTCATGGAATACACGCGGTGGGTCGACACAATGAAAGTCGAGCGCTCCTTCGAGACCAGCCCCTGTTGCAGCGCGCGGCCGGCTTCCATCAATTCCGACGCCACGACGACGTCCAGCTCCCCGGACACCGGCGCCAGCGCCAGGACGGGCTGGGCGCCCGCAGGGATCTCGCCGCGGGGAAAGAGCTCCAGGTAGTACACCGTGGCGCCAGTCCGCTGGGCGACACCGGGCACCGAAGTGGCCTGGGCGACGAAACCGTTGCGTTCGGCCAGGTCGACGATCCAGTCGGCCAGTACCCCTCCGCCCTCCCCGCCCATGGCGAGGATCGCGATGGTCAGGGCACGCGGCTTGGCGCTCATGCTGCAAGCCCGGCGAGCCGGCGTTCGATGCGCGTCTGGAGCCAGCCGATGACGGTGCTCCTGGCGTGGCGCAGCCAACGGTCCCACCAGGTCGGGTTGTTGATGATTTCCGCCCTGTAGAAGGACGGACACAGAACCGCCGCATGCGCCGCTTCCCCGCACAGGCCGCAGCCGACGCAGCTGTCGATCACCACCGTTACCGGGTCGCTGCGCAACGGGTCCGGGTTGGGCCTGATGGTCAGCGAAGGGCAGCCAGACAGCCGGATGCAGGAGTGGTCGCCGGTGCAGGTGTCCGGGTCGACGCCGAACCGCTCGCGGACGACACGCCGGCCGTCGCTGATCGCCTTCCTGAGCACAGGCTTGACGCGGCGCTGCTTGTTCAACATGCATTCCGAGGAGGCGACAACGACTTTGGGCCCTTTCTCGGAGGTGGTCAGCGCCGAGCGCAGCGCATCACGCATGCGTTCCAGGCTGTAGGTGTGGTCGACGGTCCGGACCCACTCCACCCCGACACCGCGCACCGCTTTCTCGATGGGATGGTTGGTCGCCCGGATGGGATTGCTCGCCTTGGACGACAGGATGTCCTGGCCGCCGGTGGCGGCCGAATAGCCGTTATCGACCACAACCAGCACATTGTCCGTCTGGTTGAAGACGGCGTTGCCGACACCGCTGGTCAGGCCGTTGTGCCAGAAGCCGCCGTCGCCCATGATGGACAGCGTTCGTTTGCTTGTCTCTGGGGTGTTGAACGCCGCGGCGCCCGCCCACCCCAGGCCGTAGCCCATGGTCGTCGCGCCGATATTGAAGGGCGGCAGGATCGAGAACAGGTGGCAGCCGATGTCGCAGCTCACGTGGTGCGAGCCGAGCTCGCGTTCGACGAGCTTGATCGCCGTGAAAATCGGCCGCTCAGGGCAGCCCGTGCAAAACGACGGGGGCCGGCCATGCACCTGCGCTGCGGCTTCGCGGATCGCCACGGCGGTTTCCCTGTCGCCCTCGGCAACCGCAGGGGCCAAGACGGCCGGCGGCGCATGCCGCTCGAGGAGCGCCGGGCTCTGGCTGTCGATGTAGGCGCGGACACCCTTGAGCAGTACGCTCCCGGTGTATTCCCCGGCCATGTGCAGAAAGTCCTTTCCGTGGACACGGGTCTGGACGTCGCCCCGGCGCAGGATGGCATGGACCGCCTGCTCGATGTAGTCGGGCTGCCCTTCCTCCACGATGAGGATGGAGCGCTTCCCAGCGCAGAACTGCGCAAACTCCGCATCCACCAGCGGATATGTCACATTCAGCACATAGAGGGGAATCCGGGTGTTGCCGAACGGGTCAGCCAGGCCCAGAAGCTCCAAGGCGCGGATCACACCGTTGTAGAGCCCACCTTGCAGGACGATGCCGACGTCCTGCGCCCCCTCTGAGAAGAATTCGTTGAGGCCGCGCTCCTGGATGAAATTGACGGCAGCTGGCCAGCGGCGCTCGATCTTCTCCTTCTCATGAAGGTAGGTCGAAGGCGGCAAGACGATTCGATCGACTTCGCGGCGGGGCCGTTCAATCGCGTCCTTCAGTGTGTACGCAGGCCGGACGTTGTCCTTCGAGGTGAAGCTTCCATAGACGTGACAGGCGCGAATGCGCAGTTCAAGCATCACCGGCGTGGAGCTCGCCTCCGAAAGCTCGAAGCCGTTTTCCACTGCTCGCACGATACTGGGAAGGTTCGGGCGCGGGTCCAGCAGCCAAACCTGGGACTTCATCGCAAAAGCATGCGAGCGCTCCTGCATGATGCTCGAGCCCTCGCCATAGTCCTCGCCGACGATGATCAGAGCGCCCCCGACTACTCCGCCCGAAGCGAGGTTGGCGATAGCATCCGACGCGACATTCGTTCCCACAGTGGATTTGAAGGTCACCGCACCTCTCAGCGGGTAGTTGACCGAAGCGGCCAGGGTCGCCGCCGCCGTGGCTTCCGAGGCGCTGTGCTCGAAGCGCACCCCCAGCTCGCGCATGATGTCGTTGGCGTCCGCCAGCACGTCCATCAAGTGGGAGATTGGCGCGCCCTGGTACCCTGCGACATAGGCCACGCCCGACTGCAGCAGCGCCTTCGTGACAGCCAGGATGCCTTCGCCATGAAAATGCTCTCCCGCGCCCAGGCGCAGCTTTTCCACTTCCGCGGTGAATGAACATTCTGCCATCGTGCACCTTTTTCGGCGAATCTAACCGTGCCTCCGACATTTGGCGAATGGGTTGTAAGGATGATATATATTGACGCCATCAATGTTCAAAGCCTGCAGCCATGAACTTCCGCCAACTGGATCTGAACCTTCTCAGGGTCCTCGCCGCCATACACCGAACCGGGTCCGTCACCAAGGCCGGCGACGCGCTCTCGCTGTCACAGTCCGCTACCAGCAACGCGCTCGCGCGTTTGCGCGAGTTCTTTGGCGACGACCTGTTCGTCCGCTCGCGCTCGGGCCTGCAGCGCACGCAGGCCTGCGAGCAGCTCGCCCCGGCCGTCAGTGCGCACCTGCTATCCCTTGAGGCGCTTCTGACGGGCATCGAGACCTTCGTGCCGGAGCGCAGCGACACCACTTGGCGGCTGTCCTTGTCGGACCTGGGCGAGATGCTGTGCCTTCCTGCTCTGGCGTCATCACTGCGTCGGCAGGCGCCCCACACGCGCATTTCGAACATCTCGGTCGCGGCGTCGGCCGTCGCGACCTCGCTGGAGGCGCGGGAGATCGACTGCGCCGTGGGTATCTTGGACCCCAAGCACAGGGGCATCCATGCCGAGCTCTTGTTCCGCGAACAGTACGTCGCCATCACCGCACCCAGCCGGAAGCCCGGCAAGGGACGGGCGGGAAAGTCGCTGTCCCGCGCGCAGCTGGCCACGTCATCGCTGGTCGTTGCGTCACCTATGGCCACCTTCCACAGCAGCGTCGAAGAGATGCTACAAAGCCAGCAGCTCGCGGACCGAATCATGCTGCGCGCCCGCCATTTCGGTGCGCTGCCGGACCTGGTCAAGAGCTCCGACCTGCTTGCCATCGTCCCGGCTACGTACGCGGCCAGCTGTGAAGGGGTTGTCGTCTGGAAGCTTCCTTTCGCCCTGCACTACGACGTCCGGCTCGTCTGGCACAGCAGCACGGACCGCGACCCCGCTCAGCAATGGCTGCGCGCACTGCTCCGCGAGCTGTTCTGGCGTCCGGTGCACTCCGTAAGACGCGGCAGTGCCAGTTGAGTCCTAAGTTCCGCCATTCAGGCGGACGCAAAGGTGATCACGGCTTATTTCCGGCGGTCAGAGCGAGCATGAGATTGAGCGGCAGTCTTGCGGGGTCTTACGTCCAGTCAGAGACTGGTTTTGCCAGTGTTACTGGCGGAGAGAGAGGGATTCGAACCCTCGATACGTTTTACCGTATACACACTTTCCAGGCGTGCGCCTTCGACCACTCGGCCATCTCTCCGGAAGGCGCGCATTCTAGCAGAAAGGGTCGCTTGGTGCGATGCAGCATGACCGCCTCGGGCGGCCTGGCACCCTCGGCCGAGGAAAAGCTTCCCCCTTCATTCGATTTCGCCTATAGTTCCATCGAGCGCATATATATGTAGCCAAGAACACACTGTGTGCTTTGCGGCCGGGTTCTGCCGGCACGTCGCAGCGTCGAAACCGCAAAAACCCAAGAACCGAAGGAGGCGTCATGCAGAAGTCGTTGCACATCGATCCCAACAAGTGCACCGGCTGTCTCCAATGCGAGATGGCTTGTTCCTACGAGAATTACGGTGCCTTCAACATCTCCAAGTCGCGCATCAAGGTCTTCAACTTCGAGGCGGCCGGTCGCAAGGTGCCCTACACCTGCACCCAGTGCGCGGAAGCCTGGTGCCTGCATGCCTGCCCCGTCGATGCGATTCGCGTGGACGCCGCCACCGGCGCCAAGGTGGTGCACGAGAGCACCTGCGTCGGCTGCAAGGTGTGCACCATTGCCTGCCCCTTCGGCACGGTGAACTACGTCGCCGATACCGGCAAGGTGCAGAAATGCGACCTCTGCGGCGGCCAGCCGGCTTGCGCCGAGGCTTGCCCGACGGGGGCCATCACCTTCGTCGAATCCGACTGGACCGGCCTCGGCAAGATGCGCCAGTGGGCCGAGAAGACCGACACGCAACCGCGCGCCTGAAAGGAGACCGAACATGGCATGGGCCAAGAAAATCCTCCGCGTTAACCTCACCAAGGGCACCTGCGCATCCGAGCCGCTCAACATGGAGTGGGCGCAACAGTATCTGGGCCAGCGCGGCCTGGCGACCAAGTACCTTGTTTCCGAAATCGATCCCAAGGTCGATCCGCTGTCGCCGGACAACAAGCTGATCATGACCACCGGGCCGCTCACCGGCACCATGGCCTCCACCGGCGGGCGCTATTCGGTGGTGACCAAGGGACCGCTCACCGGCGCCATCGCCTGCTCGAACTCGGGCGGCTACTTCGGCGCCGAACTGAAGCAGGCCGGCTGGGACATGATCATCTTCGAGGGCAAGTCGCCGAAGCCGGTCTATCTCTGGCTGGAGAACGACAAGGCCGAACTGCGCGACGCCTCGCACCTTTGGGGCACCACCACCTGGCACACCGAGGAGACGATCAAGGCGGCGCACCAGGACCCTCAGGTCCGCATCGCCTCGATCGGCCGCGCCGGCGAGAACGGCGTGCTCTACGCCTGCGTCGTGAATGATTTGCACCGTGCCGCCGGGCGTTCCGGCGTCGGTGCGGTGATGGGCTCGAAGAACCTCAAGGCGGTGGCCGTGCGCGGCACGGTGGGCGTCACCGGCATCAAGGATTTCAAGGGTTTCCTCAAGGCGGCGGCGGCGGCGAAGAAAGTGCTCGCCGACAACGCCGTCACAGGCCAGGGCCTGCCCAAGTTCGGCACCCAGGTGCTGATGAACGTCATCAACGAGGTCGGCGCGCTGCCGACGCGCAACGCCAACGACGTGCAGTTCGAGGGTGCGCGCAACATCTCCGCCGAGGCCATGCACGAGAAGCGGCCCAGCGACGGCAAGTCGAACCTGGTGACCAACGCCGCCTGCTTCGGCTGCACCATCGCATGCGGCCGCGTGTCGCAGGTGGACAAGAACCACTGGAGCGTGGTGAACAGCCCGAAGTACTGGGGCGCCACCGGCGGTCTCGAGTACGAGAACGCCTGGTCGCTCGGCGCCGCCAACGGCGTGGACGACCTCGACGCGCTGACCGTGGCCAACATGATCTGCAACGAGGACGGCATGGACCCGATCTCCTTCGGCGCCACCGTCGGCGCCGTCATGGAGCTCTACCAGATGGGCGTGCTGAAGAAAGAGCAGATCGGCATCGAATCGCCGTTCGGATCCGCCCAGGCGCTGATCGAGATGGCGCACATGACGGCGGAAGGACGCGGCTTCGGCAAGGAGATCGCGCTCGGTTCGGCGCGGCTGACCAAGAAGCACGGCCATCCCGACCTCTCCATGTCGGTGAAGGGCCAGGAGTTTCCCGCCTATGATCCGCGCGGCATCCAGGGCATGGGCCTCACCTACGCCACTTCCAACCGCGGCGCCTGCCACCTGCGCAGCTACACCGTCGCCTCGGAGATCCTCGGCGTGCCGGTGAAGACCGATCCGCTCGTCACGGACGGCAAGGCCGATCTGGTGAAGGCCTTCCAGGACGCCACCGCCGCCTTCGACTCCTCCGGCACCTGCATTTTCACGACCTTCGCCTGGACCCTGGCGGATCTGGCGCCGCAGATCGATGCCGCCTGCGAGGGCGGCTGGACGCTGGAGCGCCTCGCCGAGGTGGGCGAGCGCATCTGGAACATGGAGCGCCAGTTCAACCTGGCCGCCGGGCTGACGGCGAAGGACGATGATCTGCCCAAGCGACTGAAGACCGAACCGGCGAAGAGCGGCCCGGCCAAGGGCCTCGTCTCCGGCATCGACAAGATGAAGCCGGAGTACTACAAGTCGCGCGGCTGGGACGCCAACGGCGTGCCGACCAAGGACACGCTGTCGCGCCTGGGGCTTTAATCCGACAACCCACCTCGCCAAGGCGGCCGGCGCAACCGGCGCCTTGGCGTTTTCGTCTGGGGAGCACACATGAAACACGTCATCATCGGCAACGGCCCGGCGGGCGTGGTGGCCGCCGAGACCCTGCGCAAACTCGATCCGAAGGCCGAGATCACGCTGATCGGCGACGAAGCCGAGCCGCCCTATTCGCGCATGGCGATCCCTTATTTCCTCATCGGCAACATCGGCGAGGAGGGCACGCACCTGCGCAAGGGCAAGGGGCATTTCGACGGCCTGAAGATCAAGCTGGTGCGCGGCCGCGCGGCAGCGGTGGACACCAATGCGCGCAGCGTCAAGCTGCAGGACGGCGCGGCGCTGCCCTTCGACCGTCTGCTCATCGCCACCGGTTCGAAACCCGTTCGGCCGCCCATCGCCGGCATGGATGCACCCAACGTGCACACCTGCTGGACGCTCGAGGACGCGCGCGCCATCGCCAGGCAGGCGAAGGCCGGCGCGCGCGTGCTGCAGATCGGCGCCGGCTTCATAGGCTGCATCATCATGGAGGCGCTGGCATCCCGCGGCACGCAACTCACCGTCATCGAGATGGGCGACCGCATGGTGCCGCGCATGATGACGGAGAAGGCCGGCAACATGATCCGCCGCTGGTGCGAAGCCAAGGGCGTGCGCGTGCATACCGGAGCCGCGGTGGATTCGCTGCGTGCCGGCGGCAAGGCCGGGGAACTGATCGCCAAGCTCAACAACGGACAGGAAATCACGGCCGACCTCATCATCTGCGCCGCCGGTGTGGCGCCCAATATCGACTTCCTCAAGGGCAGCGGCATCGCCGTCGAGCGCGGCATCCGCGTCGATGATGCAATGCAGACCAGCGTGCCGGGCATCTACGCGGCGGGAGACGTTACCGAGGCGGCGGATTTCCACAGCGGCAAGCCGGTGCTCAACGCCATCCAGCCGAACGCCGCCGACCAGGCGCGCATAGCGGCGACCAACATGGCGGGCGGGCAGGCGAGCCTGCCGGGCAGCATGGCCATCAACGTGCTCGATACGCTCGGCCTCATCTCGGCCTCCTTCGGCCAGTGGTGGGGCGAGCCCGGCGGCGAGTCGGTCGAGCGCGTGGACGAGAAGGGCTGCAAGTACCTCAGCCTGCAGTTCAAGGACGACGTCCTGATCGGCGCCACCAGCATCGGCCTGACCGACCATGTCGGCGTCCTGCGCGGACTGACTTTTGGTCGCGTCCGCCTGGGCGAATGGAAGGAACGGCTGCTGGCCGATCCGACGCGCATCATGGAGGCCTATCTGGCCTGCGCCCAGGGTGCCGAGAACCGCTACCTGGGCACACGGCCGATCTAGGAAGCCGATGCGCATCACCTTCAAGCTCTACGCCATGCTGTCCGACCACCTGCCGGACGAGGCGCGCAAGACCAACAGCATCGAACTCGACCTGCCTAACGGCCGCACGGTCGGGCAGGTGATCGACGAATTCAACCTGCCGCCGAAGCTGGTGCACCTGGTGCTGGTCAATGGCAACTACATCCAGCCGGCCGAGCGAGCAGGGCGGACGCTGGCCGAGGGCGACATGCTCGCCATCTGGCCGCCCATCGCGGGCGGTTGAAGGCGGGTGGCCGACTTTTCCGTCGCGCGCGACTGCGAGATGACCATCACGCAGGCCGAGTTCCTGCGCCTGCTGCCGGCGGCTGTCTCTCACGCGCCGTTCGACGTCTCGGAGGGCATCTTCAGCCATGGCGATCGGCAGCGCGGCTGGCGCATCGCGCTGACGCCGCTGCCCGACCTGACGCACGGCCTCATCCGTTTGCAGCGGCAGCGTGCGGTGTTCACCTTCCGCGGCCATTCCGCAGACGAAATCGCGGCATTCCTCAGGCGCTTCGACCTGTATTTCGCCCGGGGCGGCGGCTGAATTGCGGTAGAATGCCGTGCGGCGGGTCTCCCCGCATTGCAGGGTGGTGAATCGGGTCAGGTCCGGAAGGAAGCAGCCACAGCCATTGACTGCAAGTGCCGGGGGTCAGGCTCGCCGCCCCCTCCCGCTTCCAAATCGACCGGGCACTTTGTCGACGTAAAATCTGCTCATGAGCTACCAGGTCCTTGCGCGCAAGTGGCGGCCGCGTTCCTTCGGGACGCTGGTCGGGCAGGAACACGTCGTGCGCGCCCTGACCCATGCGCTGGAGCAGCAGCGCCTGCACCACGCCTACCTGTTCACCGGCACGCGCGGCGTCGGCAAGACGACGCTGGCGCGCATCCTGGCCAAGGCGCTCAACTGCGAGACCGGCATTACCGCGAAGCCCTGCGGCGAGTGCAGCGCCTGCCGCGAGATCGACATGGGGCGCTTCGTCGACCTGATCGAGGTCGACGCCGCGACCAACACCAAGGTCGACGAGATGCGCCAGTTGCTCGAGAACGCCACCTATGCGCCGACGCGCGGCCGCTTCAAGGTGTACGTCATCGACGAAGTGCACATGCTGTCCACCTCGGCCTTCAACGCTATGCTGAAGACGCTCGAGGAACCGCCCGAGCACATCAAGTTCATCCTCGCCACCACCGACCCGCAGAAGATTCCGGTGACGGTGCTCTCGCGCTGCCTGCAGTTCAACCTCAAGCAGATGCCGCAGGGCCACATCGTCGATCACCTGGCGCGCATCCTCGAGGCCGAGCAGGTGCCTTTCGAGCCGGCGGCGCTGCGCCACATCGCCAAGGGCGCGGCGGGCAGCATGCGCGACGCCCTGTCGCTGCTCGACCAGGCCATCGCCCACGGCGCCGGGCGCATCGAGGAGGCCGGCGTGCGCGACATGCTCGGCACGGTGGGGGAGGACCACCTCTTCGCCCTGCTCGACGCGCTCGCCGCGCGCGATGTGCAGGCCATGCTGGCCGTCGCCGCGGAGATGGACGCCCGCAGCCTCTCCTTCGACGCCGCCCTGCAGGAACTGGCCACCCAGTTGCACCGCATCGCCCTCGTGCAGTTCGCCCCCGAGGCCATCGTCGACGAGGCCGAGCGCGCCCGCCTCGCCGGCTACGCCGGCCGCCTCGATGCGGAGTTCCTCCAGCTTTGCTACCAGATCGCCATCAAGGGGCGCAGCGATCTCTCCCTGGCGCCCGACGAATACGCCGGTTTCCTGATGACGCTGCTGCGCCTGGTCGCCTTCAATCCCGAGACGCCGTCGTCGCTCGCCCCAGGGGCGCCGCCGGAACCCGCGGCGCGCGCACCGACGCCGGCGGCCGCCCCGCAGGCTCCGCCTCCCGCCGCCGCGAAGGACGCGGCGCCGCCGCAAGGCGCCGGCGACTGGCACGCCCTGCTCGAGCGACTCAAGCTCGGCGGCATGGTGCGCGAACTGGCCGCGCATTGCGAGCTGGCCGAGCAGGGCGAGGGCAGCATCAAGCTGCGCCTCGATCCCGCGCACAAATCGCTGCTCATGAACAAGGCGCCGCAGGAAAAGCTGCAGGCCGCCCTGGCTACCCACTTCGGTCGCCCGGTGAGGCTGTCGATCGACATCGGCAGCCTGAACGGCGAGACGCCGGCGCAGCGCGCCGAGAGCGCGCGCAGCGAGCGCCAGAACCGCGCCATCGAGGCCCTCGAGCAGGACGCCTTCGTACGCGACATGATCGAGACGTTCGACGCCACGATCAACGAACAATCCATCAAGCCCCTCTAGCGGAGATGCACACATGATGAAAGGCGGACTCGCCGGCCTGATGAAGCAGGCCCAGCAGATGCAGGAAAACATGAGGAAGGCGCAGGAGCAGCTCGCCACCATCGAGGTCGAGGGTCAGTCCGGCGCCGGCCTCGTCAAGGTGACGATGACCTGCAAGCACGACGTGCGCCGCGTCAGCATCGACCCCTCGCTGCTCGCCGACGACAAGGATATGCTCGAGGACCTCGTCGCCGCGGCCGTGAACGACGCCGTGCGCCGCGTCGAAGCCACGGTGGCGGAGAAGATGAGCGGCTTCAGTGCCGGCCTCAACCTGCCGCCGGGGATGAAGCTGCCGTTCTGATGGCGCTGCCCACTGCCCTCGAGGAATTGGTCGAGGCACTTCGTTGCCTGCCCGGCGTCGGTCCGAAGTCGGCGCAGCGCATGGCCTACCATCTGCTGCAGCGCGACCGGAAGGGCGCGCTGCGCCTCTCGCATTCCCTGCGCCACGCCATAGAGGTGCTGCGACACTGCAGTCGCTGCAATGCCTTCAGCGAAGACGAGGTGTGCGAGCGCTGCAGCTCGCCGCGGCGCGATGCATCCCAGCTCTGCGTGGTCGAGATGCCGGCCGACCTCAACATGATGGAGCAGACCCATGCCTATCGCGGCATGTACTACGTCCTCATGGGCCACCTGTCCCCCCTGGACGGCATCGGCCCGAAGGAACTGCACCTCGATCGTCTGCTCGCCCGTGCCTCGGACGGCAAGGTGCAGGAGGTCATCCTCGCCACCAACTTCACCAACGAGGGAGAAGCCACGGCCCATTATCTGGGCGAGATGCTGCGCGCGCGCGGATTGAAGGTCTCCCGCATCGCCCGCGGCCTGCCGGTCGGGGGCGAGATCGAACATACGGACGCCGGCACCATCGCCCAGGCCCTGATCGAGCGACGGCCGCTTTAACCATTCCATCAGCATGGTCATCGAGCGGAATCCCGCGCCAGGCGCGGGATTCGACGGTTTTTCTTCCATTCTCAATTGATTATTCTGTATAATCCTGCGATTTTGAATTTGCACTTTCCAGCGTCAAATCGAGGCCAATGAGCGGCGGTGAAAAGAAAGTCGATTGCAGCCGGCGGAACCTGGTGTTCGCCACTGCGGCCGTGGGCGGGGTGGCGACCGTGGCGACCGCCGTGCCCTTCCTCGCCAGCATGGCGCCTTCCGAGCGCGCCAAGGCGGCCGGCGCCCCGGTCGAGGCCGACATCAGCAAGCTCGCCCCGGGCGAGATGATGCGTATCGAATGGCGCGGCAAACCGGTCTGGATCATCCACCGCACCCGGGAAATGCTCGATTCGCTGAAGACGGTCGCCGACCAGGTCGCCGACCCCGATTCCAGGCGCCCGAACCAGCCGGCCTACATCAAGGGCGAGGCCCGCTCGCTCAAGCCCGAATACCTCGTCGTCGTCGGCATCTGCTCCCACCTCGGCTGCTCGCCGACCGACAAGTTCCAGAAAGGCGCCGAATCCGGCATCGCCGCCGACTGGCCGGGCGGTTTCCTCTGCCCCTGCCACGGCTCGACTTTCGATTTCTCCGGCCGCGTGTACAAGAACAAGCCCGCGCCCGATAACCTGGAAGTGCCGCCGCACACCTATCTGTCCGAGTCGCGCATCCTGATCGGCGAGGATACGAAGGCCTGAAGAGACGCGCGACATGGCAAGCGGCAATTTCGACAAGTACAAATCGGACGGCTCGCCGGCGGGGAACCTGCTCGAGTGGGTCGACGCGCGCTTCCCGCTGACGGCGAACTGGAAGGGCCACCTCTCCGAGTACTACGCGCCGAAGAACTTCAACTTCTGGTATTTCTTCGGCTCGCTCGCCCTGCTCGTGCTGGTGATGCAGGTCGTCACCGGCATCTTCCTGGTGATGCACTACAAGCCGGATGCCTCGCTCAACGCCGCCGGCGTGCCGGTGGCCTTCGCCAGCGTCGAGTACATCATGCGCGACGTGCCCTGGGGCTGGCTCATCCGCTACATGCACTCCACCGGCGCCTCGGCCTTCTTCGTCGTGGTCTACCTGCACATGTTCCGCGCCATGCTCTACGGCTCCTACCGCAAGCCGCGCGAGCTGCTGTGGATACTCGGCGTGCTGATCTACCTCTGCCTGATGGCGGAGGCCTTCGCCGGCTACCTGCTGCCCTGGGGCCAGATGTCGTTCTGGGGCGCCCAGGTGATCATCAGCCTGTTCTCGGCCATTCCCCTCATCGGCGGCGACCTGACCACCTGGATCCGCGGCGACTACGTCATCGCCGACGCGACGCTGAACCGCATGTTCGCCTTCCATGTCATCGCCATCCCGCTGGCGCTGATCGGCCTCGTCGCCGCGCACGTCCTGGCGCTGCACGAGGTGGGTTCGAACAACCCGGACGGCATCGAGATCAAGGCGAAAAAGGACGACAAGGGCGTCCCCCTCGACGGCATTCCCTTCCATCCCTACTACACGGTGAAGGACATCGTCGGCGTGGTGGTGTTCCTCATGGTGTTCTGCGCCATCGTCTTCTTCGCGCCGGAGCTGGGCGGCTACTTCCTCGAGTACAACAACTTCATCCCGGCCGACCCGCTGCAGACGCCGGCGCACATCGCCCCGGTCTGGTACTTCACGCCGTTCTACTCGATCCTGCGCGCCAACACGGTGAACTTCTTCTGGATCGACGCCAAGCTGTGGGGCGTGATCTTCATGGGCCTCGGCGTGATGATCCTGTTCTTCCTGCCCTGGCTCGACAGGAGCCCGGCGAAGTCAATCCGCTATCGCGGCCCGATCTACAAGTGGGCGCTGGCGCTCTTCGTCTTCTCCTTCGTCATCCTCGGCTATCTCGGCATGAAGCCTCCGGAATATGCGTTCTTCGGGCTTATCCCGGGCGACTACGTGTCGAAGGCCTGCACGATCGTCTATTTCCTCTTCTTCCTGCTCATGCCCTGGTACAGCCGCATCGACAAGTGCAAGCCTGAGCCGGAAAGAGTGACCCGATGAGTGCCGCCGTGCTCAGGACGATTTTCGTCGCGCTGCTCGTCAGCCCGCTCGCCGCGATGGCTGCCGGCGGCGTCAAGCTCGACCGCGCGCCCGACCGCGCCACCGACCGGGCGGCCCTGCAGAACGGCGCCCGGCTGTTCGTCGGCAACTGCCTGAACTGCCACGGCGCGAGCTACGTGCGCTACAACCGCCTGACGGAGATCGGCCTCGCCGAGCAGCAGATCAAGGATAACCTGATGTTCACCGCCGAGAAGATCGGCGAGCCGATGGGCATTGCCATGCCGCGCAAGGACGCCAAGGAATTCTTCGGCGCCTGGCCGCCGGATCTCTCCCTGATTGCCCGCTCGCGCGCCTCCGGCGACGGCAGCGGCGCCGACTGGCTGTACACCTACCTGCGCGGCTTCTACCGCGACGAGACGCGGCCGACCGGCTGGAACAACGTTGCCTTCCCCAGCGTCGGCATGCCCCATGTGCTGTGGGAGCTGCAGGGCGAGCAGACGATGGGCGCCGACCACAAACTCATCCTGGCCAAGCCGGGCAAGCTCACGCCGAAGCAGTATGACGACGCCGTCGGCGACCTCGTCGCCTTCATGGTGTGGATGGCCGAGCCGCAGGCCCAGTTCCGCAAGCAGCTCGGCGTCGCCGTGCTGCTGTTTTTGGGCGTATTCTTCGTCGTCGCCTACGCGATGAAGCGCGCGTTCTGGAAAGACATCCACTAACCGAGCGAAGCCGCCATGCATTTCCTTGGACATCGTGAATTCAACTCACCGCGCGTGCGCCGCGTGGTGCGCGATGCCGACTATTCCTGGAGCGGGAACACCATGATGACCTTGTATTCGGGCACCACCTGCCCGTTCAGCCACCGCTGCCGCATCGTCCTCTACGAAAAGGGGATGGACTTCCAGGTGATCGACGTCGACCTCTTCAACAAGCCGGAAGACATCGCGGTGATCAACCCCTACAACCGCGTGCCGGTGCTGGTCGACCGCGACCTCGTTCTCTACGAGGCCAACATCATCAACGAATACATCGACGAGCGTTTTCCGCACCCGCAGCTGATGCCGCCCGACCCGATCATGCGCGCGCGCGCCCGCCAGCTGCTGTTCACCTTCGAGCAGGAGCTGTTCACCTACATCGAGGCGCTGGAGAAGAACCTCAAGGCTGCCGAGAAGGCGCGCCTGCACGTGCGCGACCGCCTCTCCGAGCTGGCGCCGGTGTTCAACAAGCAGAAGTTCATGCTGGGGGAGGAGTTCTCCATGCTCGACGTGGCCATCGCGCCGCTGCTCTGGCGCCTCGACCACTACGGCATCGAGCTGTCCAAGACCGCCGCCCCGCTCATGAAGTACGCCGAGCGCATCTTCAGCCGCCAGGGCTTCATCGACGCGCTGACGCCGTCCGAGAAGGTGATGCGCCGCTGAGAGCCCGCCTCTCCGGCGCTCTCGCATGAGCGACGCTTCCACCAAACCGTACCTGCTGCGCGCCCTCTACGAGTGGTGCGCGGACCAGGGCTACACCCCCTACGTCGCCGTGCAGGTCGACGCGCACACCCTGGTGCCGCGCCAGTACGTGAAGGACGGCCAGATCGTCCTCAACCTCGGCGCCGAGGCCGTGCAGAACCTGCACATGGGCAACGACCTCATCACCTGCCAGGCCCGCTTCGGCGGCGTCGCGCAGTCGCTCTCCATCCCCGTCGGCAACGTCGCCGCCATCTACGCCCGCGAGAACGGGCAGGGCATGGCCTTCGAGGTCGGCGAGACGGCCGGCGAACCCGGCGTCCCCCTCGAGGCAGCCGCACCCGAGTCGCCCGAACCCCCGCCCTCCGACGGTCCGCCCAGGCCGCATCTCACGCGCATCAAGTAGGCCGGCCCGGCGTCCCCGGCCGGGTGCCTCATCTATGGCGGCAACCGGGGGAAGAATGATGCTCGCGGAAAATCCGCAATCAGGCCGCGTTCAATTCCTCGCGCAATACGTTGCGCAACGTGCCGATCGTCACAGGGGCGTTGCTCTGTCCCAGGGATGCGCTCAGGGCCTCGTTGATCAGCGTCTGATAGCCCTTTCCCTCTTTTTCGGCGCGCCGGCGAAAGGCTTCCAGCGTCGCATCGTCGATGTAGATCGTGATGCGCGTCTTGCCGGAGGGGGACAGCACGGCGCCACGCCTGGCCTTGGACATGTCGTAGTTAGCTTTCATAGCATTTCCTTTCACGTGCAGTCGCCAGTCGCGCGGAAATCAGGCGAACGGTCTCTCCGCGTTCCGTTCAGCACACCGTCAGGACCCGGCTCAATGCTCCGGTGCCCACCGTCAGATAGCGCCGTTCGATTGCGGAATCGTCATCTTCACGCGTCAGTGCCCGCGGGTCATACATCACCGGTTCCGCCTCCGCGAATGAAACACCATGCTTGCGCAAATTCGCGGCGGCCTTCTTCGGGACGAATTCAAAGCTCACCCGGCGATAATGCATACAATATATGCATTAATCAACACCCCCTCGCCTGCCAGCGCTACGTCGCACTCAATCCCGTGCGCGCCGACATGGTCGCCGACCCCTCCCGTACCACTGGTCGAGCTACCGTCGCTACGCCCTTGGCCAGCAGGACAGGCTCGTCACGCCGCATCCGCTGTATCTCGCCCTGGGGCGGGACGAAGTCAGCCGCCAGGCTGCCTACCGCGCGCTGGTGGCGCTGAAATCCATGCAACTCGAGCAGGACAGCGAGCGGCTGCCGCTCACCGCCGGCATGCAGGCCACGGCGGAGATCCTCCTCGGCACACGCAGCGTGTTCGAATACCTGTTCTCGCCCGTGCAGAAGGCCTGGCACGAGGCGGCAAGGGAGCGCTGAGAGACCGCGGGGCGGTTGGGATTTTTTGTGCCCCGCGTGCCAGTCCGTGACTCACTTCACGGACTTTTTCCGGAGTTGTCCCTAGGATCCATCCCAGCGACTGTTCCTTCATGACTCGTCCCGGCTCTGGACGATGGCATGCCGAAGCGGACGGGCTTCAGGATCGAGAGTGCCTCTGCACATGGGCGGCCGGGCAGACGGCGATGATCCAGGGGAGTTCGACCGGCGACGCGCCGGTTCAGGCTGTGGAACGAGGTTGCGGAAGGCGCGAGGCGAAAGCCCCGCGCCTTTTATTTTTTTATTTCATGCCTAAAGGAGATGCAAAGACAAATCGATCCAAGCTATTGATAATCCATGAACTAGAAGGGCACGAAAGCGATACTGTCGTTGGTCGACGACAGTTGCGCATCAAAAAAAGGCGTGCTATTGATTACGCCAAGCCGTGAAAAAAATCACGGCGGCTCCTGAGGTCTCCAAGGCTCGAAGGCCTCATGCAATAGATCCGATGGCCGGATGGCCTACGGGTCGATGAATCTGATAAGGGCAAACCCACTGAAAGGTGGGGGCGCAAAACAACCGGTCTAAGGGACTTTCGGCTCATCGGAAGTGCTATGGCAGCGGAGTTGCCGGATGGGAGTCGCAATGCATCGTGCCTTTCTTTCTGTCACCGCGTCGCCGGGCGAGAAAGCCCGGGATGTGTCTTCGCCTTCCCCGATCGCTTGTCTGCGCCTCGACGCCGCTGCCGCTCCGGCATCGGCCTGAATGCCGTCCGCCGCGCCAGGGCGCGGCCCGGCTGCGAATGGAGGCGAGTATGGCTGCGAACGCACTGAGCAATGTCGTTGACCTGAACGAGCGGCGCAAGCTGAGCGCGGCGGAATCGAGCCGCATGCTCAACGACTGCCGCGAACTGGCCATGAAGCGCCTGTCCGGTTCGCTGCGCGGCATGCTGGACGACGTCGAGGAGGAACTGTTCCGGATGGCCGAGTCGAGCTACGACCGCGAGATGCAGAACCTCTATCTCGAGGTGCGCGGCAAGGCCAAGGCCAGCTGGCCGAGGATCGAGGCGGCCTTCTCGCGCCATTTCGTCGACGTCTTCAACCTCAAGATGCGCGGCGAGATGGATACCGCCGTGAAGTCGCTCTCCGCGTCGACGCAGGAACTGCGCCTGGTCGAGGAGGACGATCTCGCCGAGAGCATCGCCCTGCAGGATCTGGCGACGCGGCTGCGCGAGCAGAACGAGGGCGAGCTTTCTCTTCTTGGCGAGCGGGTTGCGATGCTGCTCGGCAAGGAGGAGATTAAGGATGAAGAAAACCCGATCAGCCCGCAGGCCGTCTGCGATGCGCTGAAACGCGCCTGCGACGAGATCGAGGGCAGCGTCAAGCTGAAGCTGGTGCTGCTCAAGCAGATCGAGCAGCACGTCTCGAAGGCCCTGCACGCGGTGTATGCCGACCTCAACACCGAGATGGTGCGCTGGAACATCCTGCCCGACCTGCGCTCCGCCTACCGCAAGCCGGTGAATGCGCCTGCTTCCCCGCGCCCCGCCGCGAAGAAGGAAGAGCCTGCCGACGCCCCGAAGCAGCCGGCATCGGGCGAGGCGGCCGGCGACGATCTGCTTTCCTTCCTGCATCAACTGATGCATGCCCCCGTTCGCGCGCAGGCCGAAGGCGCCGTGCCGCAGGGGCTGACTTCCGTTCCCGCGGGCGCTCCCGCGGCGGACAACCGGCAGGCGGTCTTCATCGACTCCCTCACCGAGATGCAGCGCCTCGACACGCTGATGAAAAAGAAGGGCCACGTCGAGGGCCTGCCCGACCTGGGGCAGGCGATGGGCACCCTGAATGTGCTGCACCGGGTCAAGGCCAACAGCGTTGCGCAGGGTGTCGGCCAGCTCGATGCGATCACCATCGACATCGTCGCCATGCTGTTCGACTTCATCTTCGATGACGCCAAGATTCCGGATGCCATCAAGGCCCTGGTTGGGCGCCTGCAGATTCCCGTGCTCAAGGTGGCGATGCTCGACAAGGGCTTCTTCTCGAGCAAGGCCCATCCGGCGCGGCGCCTGCTCGACGGCATCTCGCACGCGGCGATCACCTGGGGTGAGGCGGTCGACCTGGAAGACCCGCTGTTCCAGGAAATCGCCTTCATCGTCGAGCGCATCCAGAACGACTTCGAGCGCGACGTGCAGATGTTCGCCGACGCGGTCAACCTGCTCAATGCCGTGCAGGAGGAGCGCGATGCCCTGGCCGAGGGCATCGCCGAGCGCACGGCGGAGCTCATGCACAAGCGCGAGAAGGAGGAGATCGCCTGGGTCATTGCCGGCGAGGCGGTGACGCGCCGCGTTTCCTCGAGCGTGCCGCCGGGCGTGGCGCGCTTCCTGCAAGACCACTGGCAGCACGTGCTGAAGGAGCTCTACATCCGCCACGGCGAGGAGCACCACGCCTACCTGAGCGCCCTGGCCATGATGGACGACCTCATCTGGAGCGTGGAGCCGAAGAGCGGCAGCGACGAGCGCAAGCAGCTCGTGAACACCCTGCCGGGCCTGCTGCGCGCCATGCACGTCGGGCTCGACGTGATCAATCTGCCGCAGGAGCTGCGCGTCCGCTTCTTCGACGAACTGGTGGCCTTGCACTCGGCGGCCGTCAAGGCCGGACTGAACGGGACCGAGCCGGCGGCCGGCGCGACGCCTGCGCTGGTGGCGCCGGCGCCCGCCCCGGTGTCCGCCGCGCCCGAATACAGCGTCAATCCGGAAGGCGAGTTGTTCATCACCCGCATCACGGAGAACGACGTGCAGATCGACGAGGTGGCGCTGGTCGGCGCCAGCCCGGCCGCGGTCATGGCGGGGGACGCCTACCTGCGCCAGGTGGCGGCGCTCAGCCGCGGCGACTGGGTCGAGTTCCGCCAGGAGGGCGGCGTGCCGGCGCGCGCGCGCCTGTCGTGGGTCAGCCCGCAGCGCGGGCTGTTCCTGTTCACCAACCCGCGCTCGCCGCGCGCCACGTCCATCTCGCAGGAGGCGCTCGCCTACCAGTTGCGGGTCGGCATGGCGCAGGTGGTGACCGAAACGCCGATGTTCGAGCGCGCCGTGCACGGCGTGCTCGAGAGTCTCAGCGTGAACTGATCACATGTTCGGGTAGACGGGGCCCTCGCCCCCCTGCGGCACGACCCAGGTGATGTTCTGCGTCGGGTCCTTGATGTCGCAGGTCTTGCAGTGCACGCAGTTCTGCGCGTTGATCTGCAGGCGCGGGTTGTCCCCGTTCTCGTCGCGCACGATCTCGTACACGCCGGCCGGGCAGTAGCGCTGCTCGGGCGCGTCGTAGAGGGCGAGGTTGGTGCGGATCGGCACTGTTTCGTCCTTCAGGCGCAGGTGGCAGGGCTGGTTCTCCTCGTGGTTGGTGTTCGACAGGAACACCGAGGAGAGGCGGTCGAAGGTGATGACGCCGTCCGGCTTCGGGTAGGCGATCGGCGCGCAATCGGCCGCCTTCTTCAGCTTGAGGTGGTCGGCGCTGAGGCGCAGCGTCCACGGCGCCTTGCCGCGCAACACCTGCTGGTCGATGCCGAACATCAGCGAGCCCAGCCACAGCCCCTTGCTCATCCAGGGCTTGAAGTTGCGCGTGCGGTGCAGTTCCTCGAAGAGCCAGGATTCGCGGAATTTCCGCGGGTAGGCGGTCAGCTCGTCGCCGCTGCGGCCGGCGGCGAGCGCCTCGGCGAGCGCCTCGGCGGCGAGCATGCCGCTCTTGAGGGCCGAATGCGAGCCCTTGATGCGCGCGGCGTTGAGGAAGCCGGCGTCGTCGCCGACCAGCGCGCCGCCGGGGAAGACCAGTTTCGGCAGCGCCTGCAGGCCGCCCGCCGTCATGGCGCGCGCGCCGTAGGCGATGCGCTTGCCGCCCTCGAGGAAGGGCTTCACCATCGGGTGCAGCTTGTAGCGCTGGAATTCCTCGAAGGGCGAGAGATGGGGGTTGCCGTAGGCGAGGCCGACGACGTAGCCGATCGAGACGAGGTTGCCCTCGAGGTGATAGACGAAGCCGCCGCCGTAGGTGTCCGGCTGCATCGGCCAGCCGCCGGTGTGCATGACCAGGCCCTTGACGTGGTGCTCCGGCTTGATCTCCCACAGCTCCTTGATGCCGATGCCGTAGACCTGCGGATCGGCGCCGTTGCGCAGATTGAATTTCGCCTCGAGCTGCTTGCCGAGGTGGCCGCGGCAGCCCTCGGCGAAGAGGGTGTACTTGCCGAGCAGCTCCATGCCCGGCTGGTAGGCGGCGGTCTGCTGGCCGTCGTGGCCGACGCCCATGTCGCCGGTGGCGACGCCCTTGACCGAACCGTCTTCGTTGTAGAGCACCTCGGCCCCGGCGAAGCCGGGATAGATTTCCACGCCCAGCGCCTCGGCCTGCTGCGCCAGCCAGCGGCAGACGTTGCCCAGGCTGACGATGTAGTTGCCGTGGTTGAGGAAGCAGCCGGGGAGGAGGGCGTTGGGCACCTTCAGTCCGCCCGTCTCGGTGAGGATGACGAAGCGGTCTTCCGTCACCGGGGTGTCGAGCGGCGCGCCCCTGTCCTTCCAGTCGGGGAACAGCTCGTCGAGCGCGCGCGGGTCCATCACCGCGCCGGAGAGGATGTGCGCGCCGACCTCGGCGCCTTTCTCGATCAGGCAGACGTTGATGCCCGCGTCGAGCTGTTTCAGCCGGATCGCCGCGGCGAGGCCGGCCGGGCCGCCGCCGACGATGACGACATCGAATTCCATGGATTCGCGCTGCATGCTGTTTCCCGTTGTGTGTTCCGGTTGGAGCGGCCAACATTATAATTCGGATTGATCCAGCCACTTCCTGCACAAATGGAACACAAGCGAAAGCTGATATTCACCGCGATCCTGCCCATCCGCTGGGGCGACATGGACGCCATGAACCATGTCAACAACACCGTCTATTTCCGCTACATGGAACAGGCGCGCATCGAATGGCTCGAGTCGATCGGCTATGCCACGGGCCAGCAGACGGACGAGGGGCCGGTGATCGTGAACGCCAGTTGCACCTTCCTCGTGCCGCTGACCTATCCGGGCAAAGTCGAGGTGCGCATGTTCGTCGGCCACCCGGGGCGCAGCAGTTTGCCGACCCACTACGAGCTTCGCCCCGCGGGGGAGGAGACTCTCTACGCCCACGGCGACGCCAAGATGGTCTGGATCAATCCCGCCAGCGGCCGCTCCATCCCGCTGCCCGAAAAGATGAAACGACTTGCCGAAGCGTGACACCATGAACGAGAAAGCGCCCCTCTGGAAGCCCTCGCGGCAGCGCATCGCCGCCGCCAACCTGACCGCCTTCATGCGCTCGGCGACCCGTCGCTGGGACACGGCATTCGACGATTTCGAGGCGCTGCACCGCTGGTCCGTCACGCATCCGGAGCCGTTCTGGAGCACGCTGTGGGACTGGGCCGGCGTCGTCGGCGAGCGCGGCGGGCGCGTGCTGGCGGACGCCAGGCGCATGCCCGGCGCGCAGTGGTTCCCCGACGCGCGTTTGAATTTCGCCGAGAATCTCCTGCGCAGCCGCGACTCGGCCGACGCGCTGGTGTTCTGGGGCGAGGACAAGGTGCGCCGCCGCATCAGCCACGCCGAACTGCACGAGGCGGTGGCGCAGACCGCCTGGGCGTTGCGCGATCTGGGCGTGGGCAAGGGTGATCGCGTTGCCGCCTACCTGCCCAACCTGCCCGCCGCGGTGGTGGCGATGCTGGCCACGGCCTCCATCGGCGCCATCTTTTCCTCGGCCTCGCCGGATTTCGGCGTTCAGGGAGTGCTCGACCGCTTCGGCCAGATCGAGCCGAAGGTGCTGTTCGCCTGCGACGGCTATTTCTACAACGGCAAGGCGATCGACTGCCTTGGCAAGGTGGCCGAGATCGCCGCGCGCATGCCTTCGCTGCGGCGCGTGGTGGTCGTGCCCTATGCCGGCAGCGCGGGCGGCATCGACTCGGTGAAGCAGGGCGTGGCCCTGGCCGATTTCGTGGCGCCCTACGCCGGCGAGCGCGAGATCCGCTTCGAGCGTCTGCCCTTCGATCATCCGCTCTACATCCTTTATTCCTCCGGCACCACCGGCGTGCCCAAGTGCATCGTGCACAGCGCCGGCGGCACGCTGCTGCAGCACCTGAAGGAACACCGGCTGCACGGCGACATACACGCCGGCGACCGCCTCTTCTACTTCACCACCTGCGGCTGGATGATGTGGAACTGGCTCGTCTCCGGCCTCGCCTCGGGGGCGACGCTGCTGCTCTACGACGGCTCGCCCTTCGTCGGTCGCGGCAACATCCTCTTCGACTACGCCGAGGCCGAGGGCATGACCCACTTCGGCACCTCGGCCAAGTTCATCGACGCCATCGCCAAGATCAATCTGGCGCCGACGAAGACGCACAATCTGGAAAGGCTGCGTGCCCTCTTTTCCACCGGCAGCCCGCTGGTGCCGGAGGCCTTCGGCTACGTGTACGCCAACATCAAGCGCGACGTGCAGCTCGCCTCGATCTCCGGCGGTACGGACATCATTTCCTGCTTCGTGCTGGGCAACCCGGTCGGCCCGGTGTGGCGCGGCGAGATCCAGTGCCGCGGGCTGGGCATGGCGGTGGAGGTCTTCGACGAGGGCGGCCATCCGGTGCGCCAGGCCAAGGGCGAGCTGGTCTGCCTCAAGCCCTTCCCCTCGATGCCGATCGGCTTCTGGAACGACCCGGACGGGAAGAAGTATCGCGCCGCCTACTTCGAGCGCTTCGAGAACGTCTGGTGCCACGGCGACTTCATCGAGGAGACCGCCCACGGCGGCTTCGTCATCTACGGCCGCTCCGACGCCACGCTCAACCCCGGCGGCGTGCGCATCGGCACCGCCGAGATCTACCGCCAGGTGGAGAAGCTCGACGAGGTGCTCGAGTCCCTCGTCATCGGCCAGGACTGGGAGAAGGACACCCGCGTCGTCCTCTTCGTCAAGCTGCGCGAGGGGCTGACGCTCGACGACGCGCTGGCGAAGCGCATCAAGGACGTCATCCGCGAGAACACCACGCCGCGCCACGTGCCGGCGAAGATCCTCCAGGTCGGCGACATCCCGCGCACCAAGAGCAACAAGATCGTCGAGCTGGCCGTGCGCAACCTGGTGCAAGGCGAGCCGGTGAAGAACATCGAGGCGCTGGCTAACCCCGAGGCGCTCGACTGGTACCGCAACCGGCCGGAGCTGTCATGCTGATCGACCGCGACCGCTCAGTCCTGCTGGTGGTGGACATCCAGGAGCGCCTGCTGCCGCACATCCACGAGGGGCAGGCGGTGCTCGACCATGCCGTCTGGCTGGTCAAGGTGGCGCAAAGGCTGGGCGTGCCGGTGATGCTCTCCGAGCAGTACCCGAAGGGCATCGGCCCCACCGTCGCCGTGCTGCGGGGACTGACTTTTCCCGAAGCCATCGGCGAGAAGCTGCATTTCTCCTGCGTGGCGGCGAAGTGCCTCGAGCCCCTGCCGGGGGTGGAGCGCCCGCAGGTGGTGGTGGCCGGCACAGAGTCCCACGTCTGCGTGCTGCAGACCGTGCTCGACCTGCTCGGCCAGGGCAAGCAGGTCTTCGTCGTCGCCGAGGCCGTCGGCTCGCGCCGGCCTTCCGACAAGGAGCTGGCCCTGGCGCGCATGCGCGCCCACGGCGCCGAGATCGTCTCGCGCGAGATGGTCGCCTTCGAGTGGCTGAAGCAGGCCGGCACGGATGAATTCCGCGCCGTCAGCCGCGAATTCCTCAAGTAATTTCTCAAGTGTTTTTTTGCGCCGATTTCCGCCGTTTTCGTTGAGCGGGTGGTAACTTTCGGCTATCATTTGGCTTTCCTGCAGACGTAGTCCAAATGACCAAGTACGTCTTCGTTACAGGCGGTGTCGTGTCCTCTCTGGGCAAGGGCATCGCCGCCGCCTCCCTCGGCGCCATCCTCGAATCCCGCGGCATCAAGGTCACCCACCTCAAGCTCGACCCCTACATCAATGTCGACCCCGGCACGATGAGCCCGTTCCAGCACGGCGAGGTGTTCGTCACCGAGGACGGCGCGGAGACCGACCTCGACCTCGGCCACTATGAGCGCTTCACCCGTGCCAAGATGGGCAAGCGCAACAACTTCACCACCGGCCAGATCTACGAATCGGTGATCAAGAAGGAGCGCCGCGGCGACTACCTCGGCCGCACCGTGCAGGTCATCCCGCACATTACCGACGAGATCAAGCTGCACATCAAGAATGGCGCCCACGGCGCCGATGTCGCCATCGTCGAGGTGGGCGGCACGGTGGGCGACATCGAGTCGCTGCCGTTTCTTGAAGCGATCCGCCAGATGGGCATCGAGGAGGGCCGCCAGAACACCTGCTTCATCCACCTCACGCTGCTGCCCTACATCGCCACCGCCGGCGAGCTGAAGACCAAGCCGACCCAGCACTCGGTGAAGGAACTGCGCGAGATCGGCATCCAGCCGGACGTGCTGCTCTGCCGCGCCGACCGCCCGGTGCCCGACGACGAGCGGCGCAAGATCGCCCTGTTCACCAATGTGGCGCACGAGGCGGTGATCTCGGTGGTGGACTCCGACAGCATCTACAAGATCCCGGCCATGCTGCACGACCAGATGCTGGACGAGATCGTCTGCCACAAGCTGAACATCCTGGCGCGCGCCGCCGACCTTTCGGTCTGGAACAAGCTGATCGACGCGCTGGAGCACCCCGAGCGCAGCGTGAATATCGCCTTCGTCGGCAAGTATGTCGACCTTACCGAGTCGTACAAGTCGCTGTCGGAGGCGCTCATCCACGCCGGCATCCACACGCTCAGCAAGATCGCCATCCACTACCTCGACTCCGAGGCCATCGAGCGCGACGGCACCGGCGCGCTGGCCGGCATGGACGCCATCCTCGTGCCGGGCGGCTTCGGCAAGCGCGGCGTCGAGGGCAAGATCGCCGCCATCCGCTACGCCCGCGAGAACAAGGTACCCTACCTCGGCATCTGCCTCGGCATGCAGCTCGCCGTCATCGAGTTCGCCCGCCACGTCGCCGGCATGGAGGGCGCGCACAGCACCGAGTTCGATGCAGACACACCGCATCCCGTCATTGCCCTCATCACCGAGTGGCTCGACCGCGAGGGCAAGGTGGAGAAGCGCGATGCCGGCGCCGACCTCGGCGGCACCATGCGCCTCGGCGGCCAGTCCTGTGCGCTGGCGGCCGATTCGCTGGCGCGCAAGGTGTACGGCGCCGACTCGATTGTCGAGCGCCACCGCCACCGCTACGAGGTGAACAACATTTACCTGAACCGCCTGCAGCAGGCCGGGCTCAAGTTGAGCGGCAAGTCCGAGGACGGTCGTTTGTGCGAGATGGTCGAACTGCCGAGAGAGGGAGTCAATGCGCACCCCTGGTTCATCGGCTGCCAGTTCCATCCCGAATTCACTTCCTCGCCGCGCGTCGGGCATCCGCTATTCACGGCCTTCGTGCGCGCCGCCCTGGCCCACCAGGAAAGCGGCAAGGGCGCGCCGGTGACGCCGATCCGTCAGGCCGCGTCGTGAAGCTCTGCGGATTCGACGTTGGCCTGCAGCATCCGCTGTTTCTCATCGCCGGCCCCTGCGTCGTCGAATCGCGCGAACTGGCCATCGAGGTCGCCGGCCGGCTCAAGGAGACCTGCGCCGCGCTGGGCATGCCCTTCATCTTCAAGTCCTCCTACGACAAGGCCAACCGCAGCTCGGGCCAGTCCTACCGCGGGCTGGGCAGGGAGAAGGGCCTCGAAATACTCGCCGACGTGCGGAAGACGGTCGGCGTGCCGGTGCTGACCGACGTGCACGACATTTCCGAGATCGAGGCCGTCGCCGCGGTGGTCGACGTCCTGCAGACGCCGGCCTTCCTCTGCCGCCAGACCGACTTCATCCAGGCCGTCGCCGCCTCGGGCAAGCCGGCCAACATCAAGAAGGGCCAGTTCCTTGCGCCGGGCGACATGAAGCACGTCGTCGCCAAGGCCAAGGAGGCGAACAGCGGCGCCGATACCATCATGGTGTGCGAGCGCGGCGCCTCCTTCGGCTACAACAACCTCGTCTCCGACATGCGCAGCCTGGCCATCATGCGCGAGACCGGCTGCCCGGTGGTCTTCGACGCCACCCATTCCGTGCAGTTGCCGGGCGGACAAGGAACGTCCTCCGGCGGACAGCGCGAGTTCGTGCCGGTGCTGGCGCGCGCGGCAGTGGCCGTCGGCGTTGCGGGCCTCTTCATGGAAACCCACCCGAACCCCGAGAAGGCGCTCTCGGACGGGCCGAATTCCTGGCCGCTGGAGAAGATGAAGGACCTGCTCGCCACGCTGCGCGACATCGATGCGCTGGTGAAGCAACACGGATTCAGGGAGACGGCATGAGTAAAGCGTACGTGATAGCCCAGGCCACGGTGACCGACCCCGGGCAGTACGAGGGCTACAAGGCGCTGGCCGGCGCAGCCGTGGCGAAATACGGCGGCAAGTACATCGTGCGCGGCGGCGCCACGCACCTCCTCGAGGGCGACTGGGCGCCGCCGCGCCTGGTGATCCTCGAGTTCGAATCCGTCGAGCAGGCGAAGCGCTTCTACGATTCGCCGGAATACCGCGCCGCGCGCGAGCAGCGCCGGGGCGCGGCGACGATGAACATGCTGGTCGTCGAAGGTCTTTAGAGGGAGCAAGAAAAATGAGTGCAATCGTTGATGTCGTCGCCCGCGAGATCCTGGACTCGCGCGGCAATCCCACCGTCGAGGCCGACGTCCTGCTCGAATCGGGCATCATGGGTCGCGCCGCCGTGCCTTCGGGCGCCTCGACCGGCTCGCGCGAGGCCATCGAGCTGCGCGACGGCGATGCCGGCCGCTACCTCGGCAAGGGCGTGCTGCAGGCCGTCGAGAACGTGAACACCGAGATCTCGGAGGCCATCATCGGCCTGGATGCCGAGGAGCAGGCCTTCATCGACCGGACCCTGATCGAGCTCGACGGCACCGACAACAAGTCGCGCCTCGGCGCCAACGCCATGCTGGCCGTCTCGATGGCGGTGGCCAAGGCGGCGGCGGAGGAGGCCGGCCTGCCGCTTTACCGCTACTTCGGCGGCATGGGCCCGATGCAGATGCCGGTGCCGATGATGAACGTCATCAACGGCGGCGCCCACGCCAACAACAGCCTGGACATCCAGGAATGCATGATCATGCCGGTCGGCGCGCAGAGCTTTCGCGAGGCGCTGCGCTGCGGCGCCGAGGTCTTCCATGCCCTGAAGAAGCTCATCGACAAGCGCGGCTTCCCGACCTCGGTCGGCGACGAGGGCGGCTTCGCCCCCAATGTCTCCGGCACCGAGGAAGCGCTCAACCTGATCCTCGAGGCGGTGTCCAACGCCGGCTACGAGCCGGGGCAGGACGTGCTGCTGGCCCTCGACTGTGCCGCCTCGGAGTTCTACAAGGACGGCAAGTACGAACTAGAGGGCGAGAAGCTTTCCCTCACCTCAGCCCAGTTCACCGATTATCTCGCCACGCTCGCCGACAAGTTCCCCATCGTCAGCATCGAGGACGGCATGGCGGAGAGCGACTGGGAAGGCTGGAAGCTGCTCACCGACCGGCTGGGCAGGAAGGTCCAGATCGTCGGCGACGACCTCTTCGTCACCAACACCCGAATCCTGCGAGAGGGCATCGCCCAGGGCATCGCCAACTCCATCCTCATCAAGATCAACCAGATCGGCACGCTGACCGAGACCTTCGCCGCCGTCGAACTGGCCAAGCGCTCGGGCTACACCTCGGTCATCTCGCACCGCTCGGGCGAGACGGAGGACTCCACCATCGCCGACATCGCCGTGGGCCTCAACGCGCTGCAGATCAAGACCGGCTCGCTCAGCCGCTCCGACCGCATCGCCAAGTACAACCAGCTCCTCCGCATCGAGGAGGACCTCGGCGATACCGTGAGCTACCCCGGCCGCAACGCCTTCTACAACCTCAGGAAATAGTCGCCACGCCGATGCGCTGGCCCACGCTGGTGCTGGTCGCCCTGATCGTGCTGTTGCAGTATCCGCTGTGGTTCGGCAAGGGCGGCTGGCTGCAGGTGTGGAAGACCGACCAGCAGCTCGGCGCCCAGCGCGAGGTGAACCAGAAACTGGAAACCCGCAATGCCGGCCTGGATGCCGAGGTGCGCGACCTGAAGAGCGGCTACGAGGCCATCGAGGAGCGCGCCCGCTACGAGCTGGGCTACATCAAGCCGGACGAGGTCTTCGTCCAGGTGCCGCAGAAGAATCCATGAATCTCCATCGTATGTTGCTGGAACGTGCGGCGGCGGGCCGGCCGCTGCGCGTCGCCCTGATCGGCGCCGGCAAGTTCGGCGCCATGTACCTCGCCCAGGCGCGCGTGACGCCGGGCATCCATGTCGCCGCCGTCGCCGACCTCAGCCCGCCGCGCGCCGCCGAAAGCCTTGCGCGCACCGGCTGGCCGGCGGAGCAATATTCAGCCGCTTCGCTCGCCGAGGCGCTGGCGCAGGGCAGCACCCATATCACCGACGACGCCTTGGCCGTCATCGCCACCGGTGGCATCGACGTCGTCATCGACGCCACCGGCAGCCCCGCCGCCGGCATCCGCCACGCGCTCGCCTGCTGCGCCCACGGCAAGCACATCGTGATGGTGAACGTCGAGGCCGATGCCCTGGCCGGGCCGCTGCTGGCGCAGAAGGCGCGCGCAGCCGGCGTCGTTTATTCGCTCGCCTATGGCGACCAGCCGGCGCTGATCTGCGAGATGGTCGACTGGGCGCGCGCCGCGGGCTTCGAAGTCGTCGCCGCCGGCAAGGGCACCAAGTACCTGCCGGGCTACCACCAGTCCACGCCCGAGACGGTGTGGCAGCACTACGGCTTCACGCCGGAGCAGGTGGCGGCGGGCGACTTCAACGCGCAGATGTTCAATTCCTTCCTCGACGGTACCAAGTCCGCCATCGAGATGGCGGCGGTTGCCAATGCCGCCGGCCTCGCGCCGGCGCCGGAAGGGCTGCTCTTTCCGCCTTGCGGCGTGGACGACCTCGCCCGCGTGCTGCGCCCGCGCGCGGCGGGCGGCCAGCTCCACCACGCCGGCCAGGTCGAGGTGATCTCCAGCGTCGAGCGCGACGGCCGCCCGGTGTTCCGCGACCTGCGCTGGGGCGTCTACGTCACCTTCGCCGCCGCCGACGTGCGCAACCGCGCCTACGTCGAGCGCTGTTTCAAGGAATACGGCCTCGTCACCGACGACTCCGGCCGCTACACCGCCATGTACAAGCCCTGCCACCTGATCGGGCTGGAGCTCGGCATCAGCGTCGCCAGCGCCGGCCTGCGCCGCGAGCCGACCGGCGCCCCGACGGGCTGGCTGGGCGACGTCGTCGCCACCGCCAAGCGAGACCTGAAGGCGGGCGAAATGCTCGACGGCGAGGGCGGCTGCACGGTGTACGGCAAGCTCATGCCCGCCGCCGATTCGCTCGAGGCCGGTGGCCTGCCCATCGGCCTCGCTCACCGTCTCAAGCTCAAGCGCCCCGTCGCCGCCGGCCGGCCGGTGGGCTGGGACGACGTCGAAGTGGACCTGTCTTCCGAAGCGGTGAAGGTGCGGCGGGAGATGGAAACGGCGTTCGGGAAGGCGTCAGGCTGAATCAATCCGGCCCGCGCCGCCGCCTTTCCTCGTGGCGCCGCTCCATGTCTTCGAGCGAAGCCTTGCGCGCCGGACAGTCCTCGTCGCGCAGGCCGATCAGGCAGGCGGTGATGAGAAGGCCGAGGAACACGATCAGGGCGAGGCCGATCGCCTCGCTGTTCACCAGCACCATGAAGGCCGGCAGCGTGCTGCTGCCGGTGAAGAAGAAAGTCGCCCAGTCCTGCATAGCCGCCTCCCTTGGGTGAGGAACACGCCGATGCCTGTTTTACGGCGGCCCGGCGGCAGACTTGAGGGCTATTTGACGGCGTACTGCATGCCGCCCTGGCCGTCGGGGGTGAATACGACGGTCAGTTCGACATCGCGGCCGCAGCCGCGAAAGGTCCAGGTTTCCTCCCAGTGGCCGGCTGGTTTGTCGGCCTCCTTCGGGTCACGCGGGGGGTGGGTGAGGCGGGTGTCGATCAGTTCTGCATCCTTGCAGCCCTTGCTGCGCTTCGCCAGCCGCGCCTGGGCGGCCGGGGCGGCGGTCCTCAGGGCTTCGGCCACCTGCTGCATGGAGGCGTTGGTGGTGCCGGGCACGTGTTCCCGCACTTCCGGCTTGTCTCCGGGCCGGGCGACGAAGACGGCGCTGTAGGTCATGCGCTTGCCGCAGCGCTCGAAGACGAAGCGGTGCTGCCAGCTCCCGGCGACGGGGTGCGGCTGGCCGTCGGGAAACTCGATGCCCTTGAGCAGGAACAGGTTGAGCGGCTGGATGTTGTAGGGCGTCTTGCAGTCCGGCTGCAGGCCGAGCTTCCTGTCCCACTGGCGGCCGGCTTCGTAGAGGGCGCCGATCTGCTCCTTGCCGTAGAGGTAGGCGGTGAGGCGCGAGGGCTGGCGGGTGTCGCCCGGCTCGTCGGGTGCAGGCGTGGCTGCGGGCGCCGGAGCAGGGGCGGCCTTGGCTGCAGGGGGCTGCTCCTGTTTGCCGCAGCCGGAGAGGAAGACGGCGATTGCGCACGCGGCCAGCCATGCCGCCGGTGGCATGCGGGTGGGGTGGCTTGCCATCGTCATGGGCGCAGTGTGGCTTACTCCGGCAGGCGCTGCAACTCCCGCTTGTAGCGCCGGGCGCGCTCGGTGTATTGCACGCAGCCGAGGCGGATCATGGCCGCCTCCTGGTCGCTGAGCTGGCGCACCACCTTGCCGGGGGAACCCATCACCAGCGAGCGGTCGGGGATGACCTTGCCTTCCGGGATGAGGGCGCCGGCGCCGATCAGGCATTCCCTGCCGATGACGGCGTTGTTGAGGATGACGGCCTGGATGCCGATGAGCGAGCCTTCGCCGATGCTGCAGCCGTGCAGCATGGCCTGGTGGCCGACCAGCACGCTCGGGCCGAGCGTGAGCCGGATGCCGGCGTCGGTGTGCAGCACGGCGCCGTCCTGCACGTTGCTGCCTCTGCCTACGGTGATGAGGTCGTTGTCGCCGCGGATGACCGTGTTGAACCAGACGCTGGCGCCGTCCTCGATCACGACGGAGCCGATGACGCTGGCGTTCTCCGCCACCCAGCAGTCGCCGCGCAGTTCGGGCCGGCGCTCGCCCAGTGCGAACAGAGCCATTTAGAGCGTTTCACCCAGCATGATGTCGACCATCAGGTCGTCCGAGAGCTTTTCCAGTTCAGCCTTCAGGGCGCGGGTGTCGATGTCCGGCGCCGCGGCGAGATCGGCTTCGCAATGGAAGAGGATTTCCGCCGACATCGGCGCG
>Ga0194131_10000929_pt1 | contig 50800 bp, 59 predicted proteins | sample TA2KigO120mmetaG_FD_148631 | JGI IMG/M metagenome (GOLD analysis project Ga0194131, IMG submission 148631) | Freshwater microbial communities from Lake Tanganyika, Tanzania - TA2015053 Kigoma Offshore 120m | ecosystem: Environmental > Aquatic > Freshwater > Lake | place: Tanzania: Lake...
ACGACAAATCCGCGATCGAGACTCCGGCCGCGTCGAACGCGCGGCGCCACGCGAGGCGACCGCCCTCCATTTTCAAGATATCGCGCGCGCGCATCGGCAACAGGTCCTGGACGTGCTCGTGGGCGCGGAACATGATCGCTTTCTTCATCGCGAGCGCCGTTTCGACATCGGCCAGGACCACCGCCGCCGCGCCGTCGGAAATCATCGAGCAATCGGTGCGTTTGAGCGGCGGCACCACCATGGGATTCTTCTCGGACTCGTGGCGGCAAAACTCAAATCCCAAGTCCTTCTGCATGTGGGCGAGCGGGTTCTTGGCGCCGTTGCGGTGGTTCTTGGCCGCGATCCGCGCGATCGCATCCGACTTATCGCCATACCGTTGGTAGTACCGCTGCATCATCTGCGCGAACATGCCGGGGAAGGTGACGCCCTGGCTCGCTTCCTCTTTGACGTACGAACATTTGGCGAGCGAGGCGGTGACGTCAGCGGTCGCCGTCGCCGTCATCTTTTCGACACCAACGGCCAGCACGATCCGAGCCCGTTTGGCATCGATCGCATCGATCCCCTGGTAGATTGCGGCAGACCCGGTCGCGCACGCGTTCTCGACCCGGGTCGCCGGCGTGAAACGGAGCTTGGGGTCGAGCTGAAGGACGAGCGACGCCGCAAACTCCTGCGGATCCATGCCGCCGTTGTAGAAGCCGAGATAGATCGCGTCGATGTCGGTGGCGGCGATCCCGGCATCAGCGATCGCTTCGGCGCCCGCGGCCTTGACCAACCCTTCGAGGTCGACATCGTCGAGCTTGCCGAAGCGGGTGTGGCCCCAGCCGATGATGCATGCGGTCATGAAGTGCCTTTCTGTTAGCAGCGGCGGCACCAGGCAGGATACAGCAAGGTGCGGCCGGAGCGAATAAACGGCAACCCGTACAACCGGCGGCATCGGGGTATTTCCGGAGGACGCGTCCCCGCCAGTATCCCAGGCGCTAGGCCTCCCTCCCTTGAACGGGCATAATCCGGGCAGATCAAACGTATCGCACTCCGCACGGTCGTCGCCCGAGAGGGGACGACCGCTGCGGTGCGAGTTTTTTCTACGAGAGTATGCACGGTCCATCGACCCGCCCCGATCCGACGGTCGAGCGCGAGCGCCGCCTGACCGCTGCCTTTTTATCCCAGGCTAAGACCTCGGCGATTTTTTCGTTCCTGGTCACGCCGATCGTCGCCATCGAATTGTTTGACGACCATCTGGTTGGGTTCTCGGCGCTATGGGTCGCTGCCGTGATCAGCGTAAGCGGCCTACGGCTGGCAATCGCAACGTACTATTTACGCTTTCGCTCGGTGGACGGGGTGCCGCGCGTGGCGATACGGATTCTCGAGTGGTCGGTTCCGATCTCTGGTTTCTTATGGGGCTTGGTTTCCCTCCATGAATTCATTTCGTCTGCCGCCCCAGCCGATTCCGACAACCTTGTTTTCGCCGCTCTCGTGCTGGCCGTGGCAACGGGCCTACCGATCACCGTGACAGCCCGCCCACGCCTGGCAATGCTCGCCGCCGCGCTGACGCTCGGCCCCGGCGCATTCAATCTCCTATTCGGTACGCGTTTCGAGGTCGCCGCCGCCGTCCTCGCGATCGTGTGGTTGGGATTCGTCCAGCGGTTCGGTGCGCGGCTACATGCGGCGTTGCGCGGCGGCATCGAAATGGAAATCAAGAACGAAAGCTTGATCGAAGATCTGAAAGAAAAATCCGACGCGCTCGCCGTTCGCGAAGCCTATTTTCGCGCGCTCACCGAAGGCGCGAGCGACGTTGTCATGAACGTGGCGCCCGATGCCACCGTGCGCTATGCAAGTCCGTCGGCAAGTGCCACGCTCGGGATTCAACCGTCGGAGATCGTGGGTCGGCGTCTATTCGACATCGTTCACCCTGACGATGTCGATCGCGTTTGACAGGTCGTTTCGAATGCCGACCGTCGCCACGGTCCGATCGAATTGCGCCTCCGGAATCGCGACCGCGCGTGGCTTAGCCTCGAGACAACCTAGCGTGAAAGCAAAGATGCGGCGGTCAGCGGTTTTGTCGTTCATTTCCGCGACGTGACCGTGCGTCGACTCGCCGAACGCGAGGTCGAAATTGCCAACGAGCGGTTTTTCAAGTCGTTCAACGCCGCGCCAGTCGCGATGTCGATTACCAAGCTCGATGGCGGCATCGTTCATGCGGTCAACGACAAGTGGGTGAGGCTGTTCGGCGTCAAGCGCGAGCGGGTGGTGGGCCGAAGTACCGCCGAACTCGACCTTTGGGTTGAGCCAGTCGAGCGGCAGCGCGCGTACGACCGTCTGCAGCGGAAGGATTACGCACGCGATCTTGCCGCCGATTTCAGAACGCCGGACGGCCGGATCATTCGCGCCCTCTGCGGGTTCGAGCGGACCGAAATCAACGGCGAAGCGATGGTGGTTACGGCAATCGTCGATGTAACGCCGCTTCGCGATAGCGAAGACGAGCTCCGGCGCGCCAACGAACGCTTCTTCCGCACGTTCGAAGCGAGCCCGATCGTGACTGCGATCACGTTCGCATCGACCCGTGTGCTGTTCGCAGTCAACGACAAGTGGTGCGAAACCTTCGGGTGGCCGCGCGACGAGGCGATCGGGCGTACGGCGAGCGATCTCGGGATCTGGATCGACCCCGAGGAACGCAGCCGCGTTGCGACGACACTCGACCGCGATGGCGAGGTTCGCAACGCGGAAGTGACGTTGCGCGACCGGAAGGGGTTAACGATTCACGCCTTGCACTCGGCCGTCGCGATCGACATCGACGGCCAGCCGATGCTGCTCGGCGTAACGACCGATGTCAACGCGCTCAAGCAGGCCGAAAAGGAGCGCCGCGAGAGCGAAGCGCGTTTCCGCAACCTCGTCGAAGGGTCGATCGAAGGGATCGTCGTCCTCGACACCAATTGGAAGCCGTTGTTTGCCAACGATGCGGTTGCCAAAATCCACGGCTTCGGTTCGGCCGCCGAGTACCTGGCGCTCGATTCGATCGTACCGCTCCTCGATCCCAGCGAAATACCGCGGCTGCGCGGGTACGCAGAAGCGCGGAAGCGCGGCGGCAGTGCGCCGGCGCGCTACGAATTTCGCGGCGTCCGTCGCGACGGCTCGCGCTGCTGGATCGACATCGCCGTGCAAGCAGTGCGCTGGCAGAAGCAGCCAGCGTTCCTATGCACCCTGTTCGAGATCACGGACCGAAAACGCGCGGAGGAGGCGCTACGCGCGAGCGAAGAGAAGTTTCGCGGCGTCGTCGAGGGTTCGCTCCAAGGAACCGTCGTCTTTGGCGACACCGGCGTCCTGTTCGCCAACCGCGCGTTCGCCGATATTTTCGGCTATTCGGTCGACGAAATCCGCGCCCTCGGGTCGCTCGACGCCGTGGTCGCCCCCGAAGACCGGACGAAAATACAAGCCTTGCGCGACGCCCGTTTGCGCGGCGACGTCGCCACCGCCCGTTACGAGTACCGCGGCCTGAAGAAGGACGGGTCGCGGCTGTGGGTGCCCGCAATGAGCAACCCGATCACTTGGGAGGGGATCCGTGCCGTCCAGGTCGCGGCGATCGACATCACGTCGAGCAAGGAAGCCGAAGACGCCTTGCGCCAAGCGCAGAAGCTCGAAGCGATCGGCACGCTGACCGGCGGTATCGCGCACGAATTCAACAACTTGCTGATGGTAGTCACCGGTAACCTCGAGCTGCTGCGCGATCGCTACCGCGGGGATGCGTTCGCGCAGAAGCGAGTCGAGACCGCGCTCCGTGGTGCGAACCGGGGCGCCGATCTCACGCGCCGCCTGCTCGCCTTTGCCCGCGAGCAGCCCGATCAGCGCCGGCCGACCGATCTCGGCGCGCTTGCGCGCGGCACCGTCGAGATGCTGCAGCAGACCTTGCCCCACGGCATTGCGATCGCGATCGACGCCGAGAAACCATGGACGACGCTGGTCGACCAGATGCAGGCCGAGTCGTCGCTCCTCAATCTCGTCGTCAATGCCCGCGACGCCATGCCCGATGGCGGAACCATCGCCGTGGTCGTCCGCAACACGACGGTCGTCGAAGCGAGCGACGGTATTCCCGCCGGCGACTACGTGGTGGTCGCCGTCAGCGACACTGGCATCGGCATGCCGCCCGAGACGTTGAACCATGCCTTCGAGCCGTTCTTCACCACCAAAGAAGTCGGCGCCGGCACCGGTTTGGGCCTCTCGCTGGTCTACGGGTTTGTCAGCCAGGCGAACGGTTTCGCCCGCATCGCCAGCGAGGAGGGACGTGTAACGACGGTATCGCTCTACTTGCCGCGTTCGATCGAGCATGAGAACGCCAGCATGCCCCAGCTGGCGACCCTCGCGCCGGTGAAACCGACCGCCAGCAAGAGTCCCCCAAGTACCATGCGTGCCGTTCTGGTGGTCGAGGACGATCCCGACGTGCGTGAGACGGCTCGGGCCATAATCGAAACGCTTGGCTTTCGGACGATTGCGGTCGCCGACGCGCAAACCGCGCTCGGCATCATCAAGCGGCGGACGCCGGTCGACGTCATGCTCACCGATCTCGGGATAACGGGAGACATGAACGGTTGGCAGTTGACGAAAGCAGCGCGCGGAATCGCGCCCGGGCTCAAGGTCGTGGTAGCGTCGGGCGATGAGTCGCAATCGGACGTTGCCGCAGCGGCATCGCCGCCGCTTCCGTTCTTGCGCAAGCCCTACAATAGCGACGAAGTCGCGCAGCGCATCCGCGAACTCATCGGGCCCGGCCGGACCCGCGGTCTCGACTAGTAAGAAAACGAGTAATCGATGCCACCGGTAACGACACTTCAATCCTCGGCTACCGTTTTCATTGACGAGGACGACCCCGAACTGCGCGACACCATGTGCGCAGTCGTCGAAGCGGTCGGGCTTACCCCCGAAGCCTACCGCTCGGGTACCGAGTTCCTCGACAAACTCGACGGCGGTCGCCCCGGCTGCATCGTCCTCGACGTCCGGCTTCCCGGCATGAGCGGTCTCGAGATCCAGCGCCGGCTCAAAGACCTCGGCAACACCCATCCGGTCGTGATCGTGTCCGGTCATGCCGATGTCCCGACCGCGGTCAAGGCGATGAAGAACGGAGCCGTCGACCTGCTGCAGAAGCCATTCAGCAACCAGGCGCTGCTCGACCTCGTACAACGTTGCATCGAAATCGACGCCCACGCGCGCAAGAACGAGTCGCGCCGACGCGTCTACCTCGCCCGCTACGATCAATTGACGGCGCGCGAGAAAGAGGTGATGGCGCTGTTGCTCGGCGGCGACTCAAACAAGAAAATCGCCAACAAGCTCAACATCAGCCCGAAAACGGTCGAGACCCACCGCGCCAACGTCATGAGCAAGATGAAAGCGGCAAGCTTCGCCGACCTGGTCGAGACCGCGACGCTGTTTATCGAGAACGCGACGGCGCGGCCCCAACCGGTCGACGAGGCGAACGCTTAGAGGCAGCCGCCGCGACGGCGCCGTTACAAACTGAGCGCTTCGGCGAAACGCAGGCGCGACCCCGCAGGCTCGCCGATCACCTCGCCCTGGAGCATGACGACGCGGCCTCGGACGATGGTAGCGACCGGCCAGCCGGTAACGGCGCGCCCCTCGAACGGAGACCAGCCGCACTTGCTGACCAGCCAGCTGGCAACGATGGTGCGCTTGGCGGCCATGTCGACGATGGTGAAATCGCCGTCGTAGCCGACGGCGACGGCACCCTTGCGCGCGATACCGAAGGCGCGCGCCGGCCCGGCCGACGTCAAGTCGACGAAGCGCCGCAAACTGAGGCGGCCGGCGTTGACGTGATCCAACATGATCGGCACCAGGGTTTGCACGCCGGGCATGCCTGACGGACTGTCGGGATAACGCCGCGCCTTTTCTTCGGGCAGATGCGGGGCGTGGTCCGAGCCGATCATGTCGACCAACCCGTCGGCGACCGCGCGCCACAAGCGTTCCTGATGGATCAGGCCGCGAATCGGCGGGTTCATCTGCGCCCGTGTCCCCAGCCGTTCGTAACACTCCGGCGCGGCCAGCGTCAGGTGCTGCGGCGTCACTTCGATGGTCGCGATGTCGCGATGGCCGGCGAGCAGGTCCATTTCCTGGCCAGTAGTGACGTGAAGGACATGCACCCGCCGCCCGGCGAGGCGCGCCAGCGCCAGTAACCGGCTGGTCGCTTCGAACGCGGTCTGCTCGTCCCGCCATTCGGGGTGCGCCGAAGGTTGCCCGGCTTTCTCGGCAATCGGCCGGCGCGCTTTCAGCCGTGGCTCGTCCTCGCAGTGGACGGCGACCCGGCGCCTGCCGGCAAACAGCACTTTCTTCAGCGTTTCGTCGTCGGGGATCAACAGGTCCCCGGTCGAGGAGCCCATGAAAATCTTGACCCCGGCGCAGGCCGGCATGAGCTCGAGCGCTTCGAGCCGCTCGACATTGGCAGGCGAGGCACCGACGTAGAGCCCGAAGTCGCACCACGACCGCGTTCGGATTGCCCGGAATTTGTCTTCGAACGTGGCTTCGTCGACGATCGCCGGCTTGGTGTTGGGCATATCGAAGACTGCGGTGACACCGCCTTTGATCGCCGCGCGGGTTCCCGACTCGAAGTCTTCCTTGTGCGTGAGGCCGGGTTCGCGGAAATGAACCTGGGTATCGATGACTCCGGGCAGAACGTAGAGGCCCCGGGCCTCGATCGTGGTCGCAGCGCCGGCGCGGCCGAGGCTGCCGATCATGGCGATGCGGCCGTCGAGCACGGCGACATCCGCCCGCTCTTCGCCGCTCGTCGTCAGCAGCGTACCGTCGCGGATCAATAGGTCGAAGGTTGCCATTCCCGTCCCCGCCAGAGTCAGTCGCTCAACATATCGAACGTATCCCCCGAAGGCGCGCGCCCGTCGATGTGGCAGCGGTGCCAGACGGCGTAGAAAAGCAGGGTCCACGCGGCGAGGCCAGCGCGCTTGCTCGACGAGCGAAACAAGGCCTTTACTTCCTTGGCGCGGGCGATCTCGGCGATCGCCGGCTGGCGCGCCACCAACGGCCCGATCTTATGTCCCGCCGCCGAAATCCACTCCGCGACCGGCACGGTAAAGCCGCGTTTGCGCGCAAACGGCTCCGCTTCGGAAACGCGCGCTTCGAGCCAGCGCCGCAGCAGGTACTTGCCCTTGCCGCGCCAGATTTTGAGGCGATCGGACAGCCGGAACGCCACCTCGGCGACGGCCGGATCGAGAAACGGCGTGCGGCCCTCGAGCCCGTGCGCCATCAGGCAACGGTCGAGCTTGATCAGAAGATCGTTGGGCAGCCAGTCGATTCCATCGACCGCCTGGGCCACTTGGAGGCGGGTGCGGTTGCCAACGGCCGCCGCCGTTTCGGCCTCGACGATGCCATCGCGCCAGCCCGCGGTATCGATGCGTAGCACGCCGAGGCCGTCGAAGATGCCGCGCGGCCGCATTACCCGGCCGCCTCGCCACCACGGCCGCAACACCGACCGGTAGCGGCCGTAGCCGGCAAACAGCTCGTCGCCGCCCTCGCCGGTCAGAACCACCTTGAGGTCCTTGGCCGCCTCGCGGGCAAGCTTGAACGTCGGGACGATCGCGTAGTCGGCGGCCGGGTCGTCGACCGCTGCCGCGATCGCCGGCAGCAGGCGCCAGAAGTCGTCGGCGTCGACTTCGACCTCGATATGGGTAGCGCCGAGCCGACGGGCGACGGTCCGTGCGTGCGCGCGTTCGTCGTGGACCTCGCCGGTGAGGCCGGCGGTATAGGCGACGACCGGGCGCTCGTTGAGCTCCGCCATCAAGGCGAGCAGCACCGAGCTGTCGATCCCGCCGGAGAGAAACATGCCGTAGGGGACGTCCGACCGTTGGTGGACGGCGACGCTGTCGCGGAGCGCACGATCGAGCCGCGCCATCGCTTCGTCCTCGCTCCACTCCGCCGGCGCAGCATCGGGCAGCGCCGCCCGGCGCACGCGATCGATGATGCGGCCGTGGCTTGCGACCAAGGTCTCGCCCGGCAGCACGCGCCTGATGTCGGGAAAGATGGTTTCGGCGCCGGTCGTGAATTGGAGTTGCAGCAGCTCGTTGCGGGTCTCGGGCGCGACCGCGCGCTGGGCAAAACCGGCGGCGAGCAGGGCCTTGGGCTCAGACGCAAAGGCCAGGCCGAAGGCCCCTTGCGCGTAATAGAGCGGCTTGATGCCGAATGGATCGCGGACCAGCACCAATTGCGCGCGCACCGGATCGTGGATCGCGATCGCGTACATGCCGCGGAGCGCAGCCGCGAAACCGGCACCGAGCTTGCCGTAGTAGTGAAGCGGCGGTTCGCAGTCCGAGGCGGTCGCGTAATCGACGCCCGACAGACCGCGCTTGAGTTCGATGTAGTTGTAGATCTCGCCGTTGGCGATCAGCGCCACGCCGTTGGCATCGAACAGAGGCTGCGCGCCGCCGGCAATATCGATGATGGCGAGCCGGCGGTGGGCCATCGCCACATCGTCTCTGACGTACATCCCATCGCCGTCCGGCCCGCGATGGGCCAAGACCGCCCCCATCCGCTCGACCGCGGCAAGATCCGGCGCGGCGCCCGTCGCCATCAGGCCGGCCAGCCCGCACATCAGGCGGCAACCCGTTCAAGAAACGCGCGGTAGCGGTCGACCACCGATTCGGTCGCGAACTCCGCGGCGTAGGCGCGGTAACCGGATTCGATCACGTGCTGGCGAAGCGCCGGTTCTCCGAGTATGCGCCGCACCGCGCGCGCGAGCGCCGGCGCATCCTCGATCGCGACCTTGAGCCCGGTCTCGGCGTCCGCGATCAGCGCGGCCGGACCGGCGGCCGCGGCCGCGACCACCGGCCTGCGCTGCGCCCACGCCTCGATCACGACGTTGCCGAGCGGCTCGAGGCGGGACGAACAAACGAACGCATCGCAGGCAGCATAGAGCGCGGCGACGTCGTCGCGCCATCCGAGAAACCGCACCCGCGCATCGACGCCCAACCGTCGGGCGAGCGCCGTCAGGTCGTCGAGGAGGGGCCCGGCTCCGGCGATCCACAAATAGACCCCGGGTAACTCGGCGAGGGCGTGCAGCAGGACGTCGAACCCTTTGTTGCGGTGCAGCCGGCCGAGGGCGAGTAGCAACGGTGCGTCGGCCGGGGTCGCGTAGGGCGCCCGCGGTACCGGCGCGGCGCCGTGCGCATCGACGAAGTTCGGCAGGTAGTGCACCCGCTCCCTGGGAAAACCGGCCGCAACGATGTAGTCGACGATGCTCAGGGTGTTGCCGATCAGGTGCGTACAAGCCCGGTAATACTTGAGATCGTAATAGCCGCCCAACCGCGCGACGTGAACGAACCGACGGTTGGGCGCCGGGCGCGGACAAAAGCTCGTCGCGCGGTTCATCCAGGTCAGCACCACGGTCGGTTGAAAGCGATCGATGGCGGCCGCGAAGCGCGGACGCGTCACGAGGTCGAACCAGCCGCCGAACGGCAACGCCTCGCAGACGATGCCGGCGTCTGCGAGCCGGCCGGCGGCGTAGCTATTTCGACGGACCAGCAACCGTTGGTCGAGCCCGGCGGCGGCAAGCGCGCCGGCCAAGCGCACGAAAAAGATCTCGGCGCCGCCCGGGTTAGGCCCTGCCATCGCTTGCAGCAGCTTGATCGCCGGCACCCGTCACTCGCTTTCGAGCCGCGCCTTGAGATGCGCGAGGAGCGGATAAAGCCCGGCGAACAACGCGATCACGAAGCCCCAGGCGCCCTCGCGGTAGCCGCGGCGCTGTACGTAGCACTTGAAGAAGCGGGTGAACAGGCGTCGGACGTTGCGCCCGAGCGAGCCGATCTCGCCGCTCGCACGCAAGTCGCGCGCCCGTGCCGTCGAATAGCGGTCGAGGCGGGCGAGCATGTCGGAGATGTTGCGGTCGACGTAGTGGATCATCGGCTGCGTCAGCCGCCGCTTGGGCCCGGTCAACGCCACCGTGGGGTGGATGCGCTGCAGGCCCCAGGTCTTGGCGCCGCGCGTAAACAGCCGCGGCGCCGCCGAAACGCCCCACGAGCCGCCCCAGCCGTGGCGAACCAGGCGGTCGCCGATGTAGTTGTCGAACGGGACCAAGAAATGCCCGGGCGCAGCGGCAGCGATCGTGCGGCGAATCTCTTGGGCCAGGGCCGTCGGCACCCGCTCGTCGGCGTCGACCTCGAGGATCCACGCGCCGCGGCAGGCGGCGATGCCGCTGTTGCGGCGCTCGCCTTCAATCGGCCATGCGCCGACGATCAGGCGGTCGGTGAAGCGCCGCGCGATCTCGGCGGAACGATCGCTGCAGCGGTCGAGCACGACGACGATCTCGTCGGCGAAGGCGAGGCGTTCGAGGCAGTCGGCGAGCTGCACCTCTTCGTTGTGCGCGACCACCAAAGCCGAGAGCTGGAGGGGCGGGCCGTCGTTCATGGGCGCGGTCCCTGCCGCGCCAGCAGGTCGAGCGCCGCCGCCACCGCGGTCTCGACCGCGAGCGAGGTCATACGTGAGCGTTGATCGCGGTAGTCGTAGTCGGGCGCGGTCACGATGGCGTCGTAGATTTCGGGCGTCCGCACCGTTGCCGTGTGCGCCCCCCACGGCGCGTAGAGCGATTCGCGGCTCGGCCCGAACAGGCCCAGGGTCGGCGTCGCCATCGCCGCCGCGAGATGCATGAGGCCCGAATCGTTGCCGACGAAGAGCCGGGCGCGCTCGCAAAGCGCGGCGATGGTGAGGAGGTCCGCGGTACCGACAAGATCGATCCGCCGCGCGGGCGGAATCTGCTCGATCAGCGCCGTAACGCCGGGCCGCTCGTTGGCAGCGCCCATCACCGCGATCGCGGCCCCCGCGAGCGGCGCCCCGGGCGCGGTCAGGCGATCGGCCAACGCGGCGAAGCGGTCGGCCGGCCATTGCTTGCCGCCCCAATTCGCCGTCGCGCCGAGCGCCAGGATCGGGAGCCCCGCAGGTGCCAGTGCGGCGGCGCGGCGGCGATGCGCTTCGTCGAGCCGGATGTATGGCGCGGGCGGCGGCTCGAGGCCGAGCACGGCACCGTACTGGCGGACGCGATGGGCTCGGTCGTCGCGCTTGCGGAGCACCAGGCGGCGGCGCGCCGGCAGCGTCCAGGCGAGAGCCCACGAGCGCAGATCGACCACCAGGTCCCACACGATGCCGACGGTCGCGCGCCACAGCTCGAACCAATGCCCAGCCCAGCGCCGCTTGGCAATCGCGATCACGCGCTCGACCGCCGGCGTTGCCGCGAACAACGGCGCCGGTGCTGCGCCGCACGCGACCCACACGCGCGCGCCGGGATGGGTCCGGACGAGGTGATCCAGCACTCCCGACGACAGCACGGCATCACCGACCCGACTGGCGGTGACAAACAGGATGTTCACGATTTCCCGGACTTCAAGGTCGCGTCCAGCTTAGCGAGCCAGCCGGTTACGCGCTTTTCGTTGACGCCGAAATCGGAACGCCCATAGATCGACCGGCTATAGACCGCGAGGGTCGACTGACCGGTACCGAGCGCGATGAACTGCACCGACACCAGGTCGGGGTAACGCAGGAGCGCGCTCCGCTGTACGTAGTCGATGGTCTGCGCTTGCGGGTCCTCGCCACGCACCACGATCCGTGGCGCGGCCGCGACGACTTTGTCCCAGGCCGCGCGGAGCGCCGCGACCGGCAGGTCATAAACCGGACTCGCGCGCTCCATCGGCGCCGCGCAGTAGCCCGGCGGGCACATCAGGAATTGGTTGGGGCTGGGCGTACGCTCGAGCGTCTTGAAGTCGACGGCCGCCGGCTTGCCGACCGAAAAAATCCAGTCGAGCGGGCCGCCTTCCCACATCGAAACCCCCACCAGCGCGAGGAAAACGACCGCGACCGCGGTCGTCAGTCGGTCCAGCCTTCGTTTCATGACGGGTCATATAACCGCAAGCCTCCGGCGGTGCCAAGGCCGGTGGCTCGCTTGCCTAGTCCGGAACGGGACCCTACCTTGGAGCCACGCCCATGTCCGACCTCGAGGCCGTCTTTCTCGATCACCGCGCTCCGCTCACGATCGGCGGCGCCGACACGCGCTCCTTCCTGCAAGGCCTGATCTCGAACGACATCGACAAGGTCGCGCCGGTACGTGCGGTCTACGCGACGCTCCTGACCGCGCAGGGCAAGTTCCTGCACGAGTTTTTCATCGCCGACTGGCCCGACGCCGGCGCCAACGGCGTCGCGTTCGACGCCGAGCGCGAACGTCTGGCCGACCTCGAACGCCGGCTCACGCTTTATCGGCTGCGCGCCAAGGTCGAGATCGCCAAAGCGGCCGAGCGCTTGGCGGTGGTCGCGTTGCTCGGCCCCGGCGCCCTCTCGGCGATCGGGCTCGGGGATCGTCCGGGCGCCGCCATCGCCTTCGGCGGCGGTGTCGCCTATGTCGACCCGCGGTTTCCGGCGATGGGTGGTCGCGCGATTCTGCCGTGCGCGGGCGCCGGCGCGGCCCTCGCCGCGGCCGGTTTCGCCATCGCGCCGATCGCGGCCTACGACCGCCTCCGCCTCGTCCACGGCCTGCCCGACGGCAGCCGCGATATCGTCGTCGAGCGCTATTTCCCGCTCGAGTGCGGGTTCGAAGAATTGAACGCGATCGATTACCAGAAGGGTTGCTACGTCGGCCAGGAACTCACCGCACGAACCCACTACCGCGGCACCATCCGCAAGCGGCTGCTGCCGGTTGCGGTCGAGGGACCGCTGCCGCCGCCGGGCACACCGATCAAATTGGGCGAGCGCGAAGTGGGCGAGGTCCGGAGCGGGCTCGATCACCGCGCGATCGCGATGATGCGGCTCGACGACGTCGAAGAGGCCGCGAGCAAGGGCCTCGCCTTGACCGCGGCCGACGCCCGCGTCCGCCCGCAGGTCCCGGCGTGGGTCCGGCTGTCGCCGGCCAAAGCGTCGTGACCGCTGCCGCCGCGAACCGGTGTCCGTGGTGCGGCGACGATCCGACCTACGTCGCCTATCACGATCACGAGTGGGGCGTGCCCGAGCACGACGACTGTGCGCTGTTCGAAAAGCTGGTGCTCGACGGCTTTCAGGCCGGTCTGTCGTGGATCATCGTCCTGCGCAAACGCGACAACTTTCGCCGCGCCTTCGACGGCTTCGCGCCGGAAAAGATCGCGCGCTGGAACAAACGCAAGGTCGAATCCTTGATGAAGGATGCCGGCATCGTCCGCAACCGCGCCAAGATCGAGGCCACGATCGGCAACGCGCGGAGCTTCCTCGCGGTCCGCGAGCAGCACGGCGGGTTCGACCGCTATCTGTGGGGCTTCACCGACGGCGGCACGATCGTCAACCGCTGGCGTTCCATGAAGGAGCTGCCGGCCGAGACCAAGGAGTCGCGGGCAATGAGCAAGGACCTGCAGCAACGCGGCTTCCGTTTTGTCGGACCGACCATCTGCTACGCCTTCATGCAAGCGGTCGGGATGGTAAACGATCACCTGATCGATTGCTTCCGTCACCGCGAACTCGCGCCCAAACGCTGAGGGAGATGCCATGACCGGACCGACGATCGCATTTCCGAGCGGCGACAAAGCGTGGACCTTTGAGCAAGCGAACGCGCTGCTCCGGGTGGTCGAAGGTCTCTTTCACCGCGTCGACATCGAGGGGCTGGTCAACGGCTTCACGGCCGATTGCCGGGTGCGCTTCGCCGAACAACCCGAATTCCAAGGCCGCGTCGCGCTGCGCCAGCTTTTCACCGCCCGGCTCGCCCGCCAGCAGGACTACCGGCTGAAGAAAACGCTCCACCTGCTTCACGGCAACAAGCTCGGCAACAGTTGGACCGGAAGCTGGCGCGACCGCGTCACCGGCAAGGCGCACGCCGGTTTCGGGGTCGAGTTCTGGACCATGCGCGACAGCCAGATCGCAATCTGGGACGCGGCGTTCAACGTCTGGGACGTCGACGGGCCGCGGCAGTCGGCGGTGATGTAGCCGGCCGGCTACTCGCCCATCAGCGCGACCTTTTCGGGCAGGACCTTGACGATCAGGCGTTTTTCGCCGGGCTGCCGGAACGGATACTTGTCGGCGTTCAAGTACTTCTTCGCCATCTTGTCGATATGTTCATCGGCCCCGGCCGCGGTCATTTCGACGACCGAGCCCCGGATCATCGCCTGCTGATAGGCGTTCTCGGACCCCAGGACCGCGACTGCTACGCGCTTATCGCGGCGGAGGTTCTTGGCCTTGAGGCGGCCATCGGCGGTGTTGAAGATGACGTGCTTGCCGTCGGTGTCGACCCAAACCACGGTCGCTTGCGGCGAGCCATCGCCCATCACGGTAGCGACGGTTGCGAAGTTCTTGCCTAGCAGTAGCTTCTTGGCGAGGGCGGGCAGTTCCATGGTGAACTCCTTGATTGGGACCGATGCGGCGCGTTCCAACAATATAGAAACCGCGCCGCGAAAGGACAGGGCCTCCGCCTAACCCTCGATCGCGGCGAAATCGGCGACGGTATCGAGCGCGGTGCGGGTCTCGGCGAGCAGGCGCAGCCGATTGCGGCGCAAACCCGGATCGTCGACGTTGACCGTCACCCGGTCGAAAAAGGTGTCGACCGGACGGCGCAAGCTTGCCAGCGCCGTCATCGCGCCGGCGAAGTCTTCGGCCGCCAACGCGGCGCGGCTGCGGGCCGCGACCTCGGTCAGGCGCTCGACTAACGAGTGTTCTTCGTCCTGCACAAGTAGCGTCGGGTCGGCGCCGCCGGAATAGCGCGTCCCGTCTTTTTTCTCCTCGATGCGGACGATATTGGCGGCACGGCGGTAGGCCGTCAGCAAGTTGGCGCCATCGTCCGACGCGAGGAATGCCGCCAACGCCTCGACCCGCACCAGCAACCGGACGAGATCGTCCTCGCCGGTCAATGCGAATACGGCGGCGATCAAGTCGTGGCGGACGCCCTTCTCTTTCAGATGCACCTTGAGCCGGTCGGCAAAAAACGCGAGCAGTTCGTCGGCCAACGCGTCGTCGATCGCGACCGCCTTGCGGGCCGGCCGCGGCACCGCCTTGATCAGCGCCTTGAGCGGTACGCGTAACTTGTTTTCGAGAATGAGACGGATGATGCCGAGCGCGGCCCGCCGCAGCGCGAACGGATCCTTCGATCCGGTCGGGCGAAGCCCGACTGCAAACATCGACACCAGGGTGTAGACCTTGTCGAGCAGCGCAAGCGCGACCGACGTCGGCTGGGTCGGGCAGCGGTCATGGGGACCGAGCGGCGCATAGTGCTCGGCGATCGCCTGGGCGACATCGTCGGGCTCGCGGTCGTTGACCGCGTAGTAGCGCCCCATTACCCCCTGGAGCTCGGGGAACTCGCCGACCATCCCCGAGAGGAGATCGGCTTTGCAAAGACGAACCGCGTTCGTCACGTCGGCCTGGACCGCACCCGGGACGAGTTTGACCACGTCCGGGACCATGATCTCCATGCGGTAGACTTTTTCGGCCAAGGTCCCGATGTCGGCGTGGAACACGATTTCCTCGAGCTCGAGCACGTTGGCGCGCAGCGGCCGCGCGCGGTCCTGGTCCCAGAAGAACTTGGCGTCCGTGAACCGCGCGCGCAGCACGCGCTCGTTGCCAGCGACGATCGCCTTGCCGCCGTCCTGGGCGAGCAGGTTGGCGACGACGATGAACCGGGCGGCCAACTTGCCCTCGGCGCTCCGCAACGGAATGTAGCGCTGGTGCTTGCGCATCACCGCGATCAGGACTTCGGGCGGCACCACGAGGAAGGTGCGGTCGATCGATCCGATCAGGACGACCGGGTACTCGACCAGCCCGGCGATTTCCTCGAGCAGCGCCTCGTCCAAGTCGGGCCACAGGCCTTCGGCCTGCGCGAGACGTTCGGCTTCGGCGCGAATCCGGCGTTTGCGCTCGTCGCCGTCGACCATGACCTTGGCGGCGTCGAGATAGAGGCGGTAGTCGTTCACATTCTTGACGACGATCCGGTGCGGCTGGTGGAAGCGGTGGCCGGCGGTCATTTCGCCGGCGGTCAGGTGGCCGAATGCGAACGGCACCACCGCTCCGTCGAACAAGCAGAGAATTAGGTGAAGCGGCCGAACCCAGCGGATGTCGTTGGCGCCCCAGCGCATCGACTTCGGCCACGGCAGCGCTGCCAACGCCGTCGGCAGCAGCGTCATCAAGAGGTCGGTCGTCGGTCGACCCGGCTGATCGATGACCGCGAACAGGACACGAGCCTTGCCGGCGTCACGCTCTTCGACCTGGTCGCGGCGCAACCCGACCGACTTCAGGAATCCGTCGATCGCCGCCGCCGGCGCATCGGCCCGCGGTCCCTTGCGCTCGATCCGGATCGCCGGTTGGTGCGACGGCAGCCCTTCGACGATCAACGCGACCCGGCGCGGTCCGGCCATCACTGTCGTCGAACCGACATCCAGCCGCGCCTCCTTGAACGCGTCGAGCACGAGCTTCTTCAGGTCCTCGGCGGCGCGCCGTTGCATCCGCGCTGGGATCTCTTCCGACAACAGTTCGAGCAGCAGTTCGGGCACGGTCGTCCTGCCCGCGCTAGACCGCGACGCCCTGGCTCTTGAGCCAGATCTCGCAGCTCCGTTTGGCGAGCGCCCGTACCCGCGCGATATACGCGGCGCGCTCGGTCACGCTGATGACGCCGCGCGCATCGAGCAGATTGAAGCAGTGGCTCGCCTTGATGCATTGATCGTAAGCGGGCAGCGCCAGGTCTTTGTCCAACAGTGCCGTGCATTCGGCCTCGGCGTCACCGAAATGGCGGAGCAGCCGGTCGGTGTCGGCATACTCGAAGTTGAACGCCGAGAACTCGCGCTCGCTTTGCAGGAAGACGTCGCCATAGCTGACGCCGGCGCCGTTCCAGTCGAGCTCGAACACGTTGTCGACGCCTTGGACGTACATCGCCAGGCGCTCGAGCCCGTAGGTGATCTCGCCGGCGACCGGCGCACAGTCGAAGCCGCCGACTTGCTGGAAATACGTGAACTGCGAGACTTCCATGCCGTCGCACCACACTTCCCAGCCCAAGCCCCAGGCGCCGAGCGTCGGGCTCTCCCAGTCGTCTTCGACGAAACGAACGTCGTGGTTCTGCATGTCGACGCCCAGCATCGCCAGGCTTTCGAGGTAGAGCTGCTGGATATCGTCGGGCGAGGGCTTGAGGATCACCTGAAACTGATAGTAGTGCTGCAGACGGTTGGGATTATTGCCGTAGCGGCCGTCGCTCGGGCGGCGCGAGGGCTGGACGTAGGCGGCCCACCATTTCTTCGGTCCCAGCGCGCGCAGCGTCGTCGCGGGATGAAAAGTCCCGGCGCCCATTTCCATGTCGTAGGGCTGGAGGATGACGCAGCCACGCTCCGCCCAAAAGGACTGCAGCGACAGAATCAGGTTCTGGAATGTCGGAGACTGGATCTTCGGCCGTCGCATCGAATGCGCCTCGCCACCGCGCGGCGCACTCTATGAACCGGAGGGAGGCCGGTCAAGCGACCGGCCCCCAGGCGCGCGCCGTCAAGCGGTCAGGCGCGGGCCCCGTCGAGCGGGCAGTCGGCGCGCGCGCAGCGCGGCGCGGCGGCTGCGACATAGGTGCCGCACACCGCGCATTTTTTCATGTCGGCGACGGGCTTGGCCGACATCGGCTCGGCGCTGAGCCGCGCCGGCCCGCGTTTGCCGAAAAAGAACTTGGCGATCATCGCCGCACCGACCCCGAGCGCGACGAGGATGATCAGAATCTTGGTGAGAATGCCCATGCTGTTCCGATCAAAGCCCCAAGCGGTTCCACCACAGCCGCGCTTCGACCGCCGCCAGGACGCCGTCGGCGAAGCTCGTGCCGAATCCGGACGAGCCGCTGTAGGCAACGCCGACCTCCCCGCGGCGGACGAGATCGAATACGGAACGCGGCGCGCTCACCGGCCGCAAGCGAACGTCCGGGCCGAAGCGGGCTTTGAGGACGCTCGTCATCTCGCCGAAGCCGTCGATCAGGCCGAGGTCGAAGGCGCGCTGGCCGGTCCAGAACTCGCCCGAAAACAGAATGTCGTCATCGCCCTTGATCCGGTCGCCGCGGCGCAGCCGCACCAGCTCCTTGAAGCGGGCGTGGATTTCCTGCTGGAGGCCGGCCAGTCGTGCGACGTCGTCGGGTTTCTCCGGCAGGAACGGATCGAGGATCGACTTCTTCTCGCCCGCGGTATGTAACCGGCGTTCGACGCCAAGCTTGGCGATCGCCTGATCGAGGCCGAAGCCGGCGTAGATCACGCCGATCGAGCCGACAATCGAGTTGCGGTCGGCGTAAATCTCATCGGCCGCACAGGCGAGCCAATAGCCGCCCGAAGCCGCCGCATCCTCGATGAAAGCGAGCACCGGGATTTTCTTCTCGTCCGCCAACGCCCGGATACGCTGGAACAGGAGCGAGGTTTGCGCCGGCGCGCCGCCGGGCGAATTGATTTGCAGCGCCACCGCCTTCACGCGCTTGAGCGCGAACGCGCGTTCGAGGAGCGGCGCGATCGCCGCCATGTTGAGGCTGCCGCGCAGGCGTCCGCCGGCAGCGATCACGCCGGCCAGGCGAATCACGGCGACCGTCGGCGCGCGCGCCGCGCGCCCGAAGAACGGAATCCAGCGCGGCAGGCCGCGTCCGGGCTTGGCCACGGGTTCGGTATCCATCGAAGTTAGATAAGGCTTTTACGGGGCTCCGCCAAGCGCGACCGGCGCGCCGCCCCGAAGCACGGCAGCAGCGGCGGCGGCGGAGCGACCGTCGGCCTCGTGCAGGACCAAGCCTGGAGCGATGACGGTCTCGCCCGCCGCGCCCTTGACGGCACGGACGAGCACCCGGCGCGCCGCGGCACCCGGCTTGGGAACGAGCGGCAACACCGCGATCGACCCGGCGCCGCGGCTCAAACCCCCGAGCAGCTCATCCAGCCGTTCGGCCAGGTGGATGAAAGTGATGCTGCCGCCAGCGCGTACGGCCGCTAGCGCGGCGGCAATCCAGTCGGCGAGCGTCGCCCCCGTCTCGGTGCGCGCCGCCGCCCGCGCCGGATCGGGCGAGACGCGCCCGCGGCCGGCACGAAAGTAGGGCGGGTTCGCCATGACGTGGTCGAACGGCGCGCCCGCCACCGGCGCGGCGACATCGCCGGGGGCGAAGCTGACGCGCGCCGAAAAGCCGGCGCGGGCGGCGTTGGCGCGGGCGAGCGCGATGACCTCGGCACGCCGGTCGATCCCGACCACCGTGCAGCCGGGCACGCGGAACGCGAGGCAGAGCGCCGCCGATCCGACCCCGGTGCCGAGGTCGAGGATCCGGTCGCCGCCCTGCGCCGGAACGGCGGCGGCCAGAAAGACGGCATCGATCGCGACGCGATCGGCCTTTTCCGGTTGCTCGATCGCGAGTCGCCCATCGAACAGCGTATCGACCGTGGTCCTGCCGGCGGCCGCCGTCATCCGTCGTCCCCGGCGGTAAGGCCGATGCCCTCGATCTCGGCGACGATCCGGCGCGCCGCCGCGGCGGCGGCGGCGGCCACCATCAGGCGACGCGGAATCGCGCCGATGCTGCCCTCGACGATGCTGGTGTGACTATCGAAGACCTCGCTTTCGATCCCGGCGTCGGCCAGCAACGCCGCCGCGAACGAAAGCAAGACCGGATCGTTGGTGCGCAGTAGCTCGATCATCGCCGCGCCTGACGTATTCGGACGCCCACCGCGCTTGACCGCCGCTTTCGGCGGCTTCTATGCTCGCGGTCGCGATGCGGCCGGGGTCCAAGAGCCGCAAGCACCGCAAGGATACGGCCTTCGCTCCGGGGCCGATAGGGGGAGAAACCAGCGTGGCCGTCGTCATTCCGCTTGAGAGCGAGCGTACGCGCGCCGATCAGGCGTTTCGCGACTTGAAGGGCTTGGTCGGTTCCGACCTCGAGGCCGTCAACAACGTCATCCTCCGTCGCATGCAGAGTCGGGTCGATCTGATCCCGACCTTGGCCAGCCACCTGATCGCGGCCGGCGGCAAGCGGCTGCGGCCGATGCTGACGCTGGCGTCGGCGAAGCTGTGCGGCTTCGGCGGCGATCGCCACATCAAGCTCGCCGCCTGCGTCGAGTTCATCCATACCGCCACGCTGCTCCACGACGACGTCGTCGATGCCTCCGACCTCCGCCGCGGTAACGCCACCGCCAACGCCGTGTTCGGCAACGAGGCGAGCGTCCTGGTCGGCGATTTCTTGTTCAGCCGCGCGTTCCAATTGATGGTCGAGGACGGCTCGCTCAGGGTCCTCGCGATCCTCGCCAACGCGTCGGCGGTGATCGCCGAGGGCGAAGTGCTGCAGCTCGTGACCTCGAACGACACCACCACCAGCGAGGACGCCTACCTCGAAGTGATCGCCGCCAAGACCGCCGCGCTGTTCTCGGCGGCGTGTCGGATCGGCGCGGTGGTCGCCGAGCGCCCCAAGGCCGATGAAGATGCGCTCGAGAGCTTCGGCCGCAATCTCGGCATCGCCTTTCAACTGGTCGACGACGCGCTCGACTATTCGGCGGCGCAGGCGGTGCTCGGCAAGACCGTGGGCGATGATTTTCGCGAAGGCAAGATCACACTGCCGGTGCTGCTCGCGTTTCGGCGCGGCACCAACGCCGAGCGGACGTTCTGGAAGCGAGCGCTCGAAGAGCGCGATCAGCGGCCCGGCGACCTCGACCACGCGCAGGGACTGATGACCAAGCACGCCGCGCTCGCCGACACCATCGAACGCGCCCGCCACTACGGCGCCATCGCCAAGGACGCGCTCGGCATCTTCGCCGATACCCCGGTCAAGCAGGCCCTGACCGCGGTGGTCGACTTCTGCATCGAACGCTCGCACTAGCGGAGCATTACTCCTCGACCGGCGGCTTGGCGCCGGCCAAGGCTTGGCGCGCGGCGGCTCCTTGCGGATCGCCGTTGCCGGCGACCTGGACGGTCGGAAACGCGAACTGAACGCCGTTCGCGTCGAACGCTTTCTTGAGCAGGGCATAGGCTTTGCGCCGGATCGTGAACTGCTCGCCCGGTCGGGTCATCATCTTCATCCGCACCTGAATCGCATAGTCGCCGAACTGATCGACGCCCTGCATCTTCAACGGCTCGATGATATGCGGCGCGAATTCGGGGTCGTTGGCGAGTTCCTTGCCGATCTCCTTGACGATCTTCTTCACCCTGTCGAGGTCGGTGTCGTAGGTGAGGCCGATCGTCAGCTTGTCGATCACCCAGTCGCGGCTCATGTTCTGGACCGCGCCGAGCTCGCCGAACGGCACCGTGTAGAGCGGGCCGCGGTGATGGCGGAGCTTGATCGAGCGCAACGAGAACGACTCGACCGTGCCCTTGTAGCTCCCGCTCTGGATGTATTCGCCGACCCGGAACGCGTCGTCGATGAGATAGAACACGCCGCTGAAGATGTCCTTGACCAGGGTCTGCGCGCCGAAGCCGATGGCGACGCCGACCACGCCGGCGCCGGCGATCAGGGGACCGATCTCGATTCCGACCGCGGCCAGCGCCATCATGACCGCGACCGCCAGCACCGTGATCGAGAGCACGTTGCGGAGGATCGGGAGCAGCGTCCTGAGCCGCGCCCGGTGCCGCGCGTCCTCGCTGTCGGCCGCGCCCGCGCCCTGGGCCTCGAACAGCTTGCGATCGATCAGGGTCTTGATCGCGCTCCACACGAAATCGGCGATGAGCGCGATCACCACCGCACTCAAAGCGCCGCGTACCAGCCGCGTGAACAGCGTGTCCTGCATGGTGAGCGAGACGAAGTCGACCTGCCAGGCGCGCGCCAGCAGCACGACGGCGCCGATGATAAAGAGGGCACGCGCGCCCCGCTCGATCGAAACGGTCAAGACGCTCGGCACGTTCGAGGTCGCGTCTTCGGCCCCGGGCGGGCGCAGGACGTGGACGACCGAGCGTTGGGTGACGCCGATCGCCAGCGGCAGGGCAATGATGAAGACCGCGAGCCAAAACACGGCGTGCGCCCCGGCAATCCACAAGAGCCACAGCGCGACCAGCGCCGCCGTTACCAGCGCGGCGCGGAGGGCCGAGCCGCTACGGACCGCGGCTCGTTCGCCCCCGTCGGCGCGCCATACGATTTCGATGCCGATGACCAGCAACCCGAGCAAGAGGACGTAATCCAGGACCTGGCGTACCTCGGGCGAAACCCCGAGCGTCCCCAGGATGTCGACCGTAACCCCGCCGAACGCCAGCCACGTCGCCACGACCTGCAGGCGTCGCAGCTAAAAGACGGCGGCCCGGTTCGACATCGGCACGATGCGGAAGCGCTTGACGTTCGCGAACATGAGGGCACTGGGCAGCGCGAACAGAAAGCGTCCGAGCACCATCGCGAACCGGGTCGCCAGTACCGCGAGTAAGTAAACGAGCACGATCTCCTTGAGCAGGATCGGCCAATCGAAGGCCATGAACGCGCCGGTACTGCCGAGCGCGAACGACGCCACCATGCCGAGGCCGAAGGCGAAGCGCGCGATCACTGCGTGCAGCCGCCCATTGACCGTCTCGAGCGGGATCGCGCCGATCCACTGGCGCACGCCGGCCGTGAGCCGCCGGTAAAGCCATTCGGCGCCGAACCCGAGCACCCCGAAGCCGAGGATCGGCAGCAGCACGCTCAAGAGGCCGCGCTCCTCGAACTCGAGCAGCAGGATGCCGATCGCCCGCTCGACCTCGGCAGGCAAGCGCGGCAGCGCCGGCGAGCGTCTTGAAATGGCCGCGAAGCGCGCCGAGGCGTTTCGCGACATAGGCCGAAGAGGTCGCTTCGGTCGCGCCGCCGTCGGCCGCTGGCCCCTCTGCCGGGGCCGCACGCCGCTCGGCCATCCAGGCGCGAGAGACCGAATCCTCGAGCAGGTCGAGGAGCGCGCGAACCTGCCCGGGGAGATCAGCCGCCGGCGCGGGCGTCTGCGCGGCCGCGCCCGCCGCCCCGCGAGACCGAGCGTCAGCACGGCCAGCGCCATGGCACGAAGTACGGCCATCAAACGCATCGGCTACCCCGCCTCGGCGCTCGCCGGCCCCGATCAGGCCGGCGCGGAACTGCGCCGATGTATATTGCCCGCGTCGCGGCCGGTCCAATCGCCGTCTATTCGCGCCGCCCTTGCCGCGAGGCGGCCGGCAGAGTAATAAGAGCCCGCGCTTTCGGGCGCATCCCGGGCTCGACAACGGGCCGGACGGTCGGGGCGTAGCTCAGCCTGGTAGAGCACTGCTTTCGGGAGGCAGGGGTCGTGAGTTCGAATCTCGCCGCCCCGACCAATTCGCCGCCGGATGGGGCGCCCCAAGGACGGCGCGTATGATTCTGCTGTTCACCAAACGCGACCGCTTCAGCGACGAGGCTGTCGCCGTGGCGTCCGCCGCGTTCGGCTCGGCGCTTGTCGTTCACAGGGGCGTCCGCGCCGACCGGTTTCCGATCGCCAATCGCCCCACGAAGGTCAAACTCGTTCTTTCGTTTTTATCGCCCTGGATCGCCCCTGGCTGGCTGTTGGCGAACGCCGTGCAAGCGATCAACTTCGGCCCCGGTTCGCGTCATTACCCGGGGATCGGTTGCTACAATTCGCGCTCTACGAAGGCGCCGTCGAGTTCGGCTGCGTCTACCATCACATGGCGGAAAAGGTCGACACCGGACCGATCGTCGCCGAGCGGCTATTCCCGACCCGGGGTCTCGAGAGCGTCGAGCAGCTCAAGTTGCGGACGATGCAAGAGATGATCGGCCTATTCCACGCGATCGTCGCCACGATCGCGGCTGGGGAGCCGTTACCTCGGGCGAGCGTGGCCTGGGCCCGGCCGCCGTTCACTCGCAAACAACTCGAAGCGCTGCGCGAAATTCGTCTCGACATGTCGAAAGAAGAAGTCGCGCGCCGTGTTTGGGCCGTAACCTACCCCGGTTTTCCCGGGGCCGAGCTCCGCTTTCACGGCGTTTTGTTCCTAAGCGAGGTCCCCGCCCGCGATCCGCTCGCATGAGCGCGACCGCCGCACCGGCGCGGCCTCAATGGCGGAAGATATAGTTCGCTTCGGACTTGTCGTCGACCCGCCAGCCGAGTTCTTCGAGATAGCTTAAGTTGTCGGGGTGACTCGTCATGTTCTGGTTGACCTCGATCAGGAGGGACTTGGTCTCCCGCCGCTCGAGGAGGCTACGCGCGCCCGCGATCACCTGATCCTCGAATCCGTCGACGTCGATCTTGATGTGAGTGGGGACCGGGAAACCCGACTGAACCGCTATGTCGAGGGTCACCGCAAGGCTGCCCTGGCGAAAAACCGGATTGAAGCGTTGCAAGCCTGGAGAATGCGTATCGACCGTGTTGAGCGGGCGTTCGAACGCGTGGAGCGCTTGACCGGCGCTGAAGCTCAAAGGTTGAGTTCGCTGAAGCGCGGCGAATCGGAGATCGCCAGGCAATACGCCGTCACCCGATCGGTCAAGCCGTTGACGAGGATGTTCTTGTTCAAGATCTCATAGTTCTGCGATTCGGGCTCGAACGCATAGACCCGCGTACCGCGTGTCTTCGCTGCCCAGATCGAATAGGTGCCGACGTTGGCGCCGTTGTCGAAGAGGACGTCATCGGCGCTGAAGTTCGCGATCCATTCGAGGGTATTCGGCTCGTTGACATAGATGCGGTGCGCGCGCCACTTGGTCGGACTGGTCGTGTGCAGTAGATGACGTCGACGCCGCCATGGTTGATGACCGCAACTGGGTTGATCGCCACATATTCGGGGATCATCATGCTGATGCGGTGGAAAGTCGGCTGGTCTTACATGGCGCGGGCTCCTGCCTCGGGGTCGGTGCAGATCCTGGCGCAAACGGTTTAAGCGAACGTTAACCATGGCCGCTTACCCTCGGTTCCATCCGGATTGGAGGGCCCAGGTTTCGCTGATGAATGCACAATTACCCGTCGCAACGCTCTCCGAAACGCTCAATCTGACGACCTACCGGGTTGCCAACGAACCGGTCCGCACCTACCCGTTTCCACATTTCTACGCGACCGATGTTTTCCACCCCGACATCTTCCGGCAGATTCATGCCTGCTGGCCCCGACCCGATGTCTACCCGCGCGCGGGCGGTGGGCCGCCGCCGCCGCTACGATTAAACCGTGCCGCGTAAGCCGACTACAACGAAGCCCGCGCTATCGCCAACGCCTCGCCCCGCGCCGCGGCTGCGTTGCTGCGGCTTGTGGTCTCGCGCGTTTGCGCTGAACTGTCCTCGGCCCGACCCGCCAAGGGCGGCGACGTCGCTACGCTCGCCGACACGTTGGTCGAGGCCAAGCTCCCCGGGAACGAGGCGGTCGCGCCGGGCGCGCTCCACAGCGGCGACGATGCCAAAAGCGTCACCATGTTGTTCGAGGCCGTGCACGGGCTTTGCGCCATGCGCCACCCGGTCGCCAACGCCGGGTAGGCAGCGCCGGCGTACCGACCGATGCGATAATGCCTAGTTCGACTTGATGTAGATCGGCTTGTAGAAGCCGGCGCTTCGCTCGCCGAACATCTTGCCGACCCACGGGTGCCGGCACGGCTTGTCGGTCGAATCGAGCACCAGATTTTGCTCCGAGACGTAAGCCTCGTAGGTGGTTTCGTCGTTCTCGGCCAGGAGGTGGTAGTAGGGCTGTTCCTTGGACGGGCGGCGATCGGCCGGGATCGACTGGTACCATTCCTCGGTGTTGTTGAACGTCGGATCGACGTCGAAGATCACGCCGCGAAACGGATAAAAGCGGTGCCTCACGACCTGCCCGATCGAGAATTTGGCATCACGGTTTACGTGGTTGGACCGGTTCATGTCAGCGCTCGATGGTCGTCCCCCCCCCCAAAGGCTGCGTCCGCTTGGTTAATATCAGGAAAACAACGGGCGGAGACAACTCATTCCAGAACCGCCCCGGCGGAGCGTTAACCGATCGATCGACCGAATCGTCGCCGGCAGCGCCCGCGAAGGCCCTTCCGGGAGGGGGCGCCCGCGGCTAAGGTCGCAGGCCTTACCCCGACCGTTCCCGTCATGCCCGGCCCTCGGCGCTTCGACGCCTCCGCCCGCACCCAACGCCACGCCCCAGGGCTCGCGATCGTGTACATGGTCGCGGCCGGCGTCCTGATCACGCTCAATAACGCCGCCACCAAGGCGGTCGCGCACGAGGTGCCGCTCGGCGAGCTCATCTTTTTCCGCGGCCTCACGGCCGCGCTTCTGATCGCGCTCTGGCTCCGCGTCGGCCGCGGCTCCTTCGCCGACCTCAAGGTCAGGCGGCCGTGGGACCATTTTTGGCGCGGCGTCCTCATGGTCATCAGCATGTTTGCCTTCATCGCTGGCGTGCGGGCCATGCCACTGGTCGACGTCCAGGCCCTGGTTTTCATCGGGCCGGTTCTGATCACGGCGATGGCGCCGTTCCTGCTCGGTGAGCGGGTCGGCTGGCACCGCTGGAGCGCGGTGTTGGTCGGATTCGCCGGCGTCGTCGTCATGCTGCGCCCCGGCGCGGCCGGGCTCTACTGGGTCGCGCTGTTGCCGCTCGCCTCGGCGCTCACGAGCGCGCTGCGCGACATCATGACCCGGCGGATGAGCGCCGGAGATACCTCGCTCGCCATCGAGTTCTGTACCCAGTCGATCGTCGTCGCGGCTGCCGCCGCGACCGCCGCCGCCGGCTGGGTCGTGCCGGCGCCTCGCGATCTCGTGCTCATCGTCCTGTGCGGCGTGTTGCTCACCGGCGCGCACGTCCTGACGATCGAGTCGCTCCGTTTTGCCGAAGCGGTCGCGGTGGCGCCGTTTCGGTACTTGATGCTGATCTGGACCGGCCTGCTCGGCTTCGCTCTGTTCGGCGAGATTCCGGATCTGTGGGCGGTCCTGGGCTCGGCCCTGATCGTCGCGAGCGGCCTCTACGTTATCCATCGCGAGACCCGGCGGCGGCCCCAAGTCTAAACCCATCTCCCCGCGGTCGACTAAGCTAAGTTGGAGAGTGTACCTCCCGGCACGCCAAGATCGCCCGATCAGGGGGGCCGACGCGGTTCCCGCGTTCGAGGAGACATGATCATAGACGTCGCCACCTACCCGACCGTGCGGTTCAAGCCGCGCCGCTTCACGCACATCAACGCTTCACGCACATCAATATGTGGGTGAGCGATGTCGATCAGTCACTCAAGTTCTATAGCGAAACCTGCGGCGTCGGCGTGCAGGCGACCGAGCCTGCGCTCAAGGCCGGGTTTCTCACCAACGGCAACACCCACCACGACATGGGGCTGGTCGAGATCACACGCGGTAAGGCGCGCCTAGGCCGCGGCGGCCAGGTGCAGGTCCCGGCGACGATGGGCGTCAAGCCGGGCTTGTTTCACATCGGCTGGGAGATGGAGAACGAAGCGGTTCTAGTCGATGCGATCCGGTGTTTCTCGGCGGCCGAGCTCCCGTACGATTCGACCGTGGATTACCAGGTATCGCGCTGAATCTACCTGCCCGACCCCGACGGCAACTTGAACGAGTTCTACGCCGACGCCATGAAGAACTGGCAAGGCTAGTTCAAGGGCGGGCTCGAGCTCATCACGGGCGTCTGGAACCCGGGCGACACACCGTCGACCAGCGACGTCCGCTAGGACCCCAACCCGACGTTCACAAAAGTCGAACGGGCTCCGGCCCATCCTCTCCGAATCGCTCACGCTGCACTCGCCACCCACGACGCCGGTCGGTTGCGGGCGTTCTACGAACAGGTGGCGGGCCTCGAAACCACGTTTATTTCGACCGACGGCAGGGCCGTCTGCATGCGCGGCACCGCCGCCGGTTTCGATCTCGGTATCTGCCAGGTGCCGGTCGGCCGGCCGACCGGGATTCACCACTTCGGCTTCGTACTCGCCACCGACGATACCGTTACCAAAGCCGAGGCGGCGCTCACCCGCGCCGGCCGCAAGCCGCCGATCAGCGTCGACAACGCCAACAAGCGGGCGTTCTTCATATTGTCGCCGGACAAGGCGTGGGTCGAGTTCGGGGTCGAACGCGGCGGCGGTTATGTCCCGCTCGAGGACGACGACGCGGCGATGCGGCCGTTCCTGGTCTAGGGTGCGGCCATCTTGAGCACGGCGGCGCCGCCGCCGCCGTTCCGCCGCGGTTCGCGCTAACGCGGCGCGGTCGCGCTTCGGGTCGCGAGATAAACGCCGCCGACGATCAGGACGAAGCCGAGCGCGTGGAACGGCGCCAGCGCCTCGCCCAGAAAAATGACCGCGAGCGCGGTTGCGAACAACGGCACCACGTTGATGTACATCGACGCCGGCCCGGGGCCGAGGCGCTGCACGCCGACGTTCCACAGCACCACCGAGAAAATAGTCGCGAAGATCGCGGTAAACGCGACCGTCCACGCCGCAAACCACGAAACTTGCATGCGGAGGTCGGTGAACAGGAGCTCGATCCCGTGGACCGGGATCAGGAATGCCGACCCGGCGATCATGATCGCGACCAAGAGCGCGAACGGATTGAGCCCGGGCGGCGCGGTCTTGGCGAGCACGTTGTAGACGGCGAAGCTCGCCATGCTCAACACCACGAAGAGGTCGCCGATCGCGAAGCGAAGCTCGAGCAACACCGACCAATCGCCGCGAACGACGATCACGGCGACACCGATCAGCGCCGCGACGATGCCGAGCCCCTGGCGCGGCCCGACGCGGTCGCCGAGCGCAAGACGCGCCACGATCACCGTCAAAGCCGGCTGGGTCGCGGCGATCAATGCGGCATTGATCGCGGTCGTCGTCTGCAGCGCCGTGTAGGTGAGCGCGTGCCCGGTTACCGACCAGGCCAGGCCCATGGCCACGATGTGGCGCCAATTCGCGAGCAGGACCGGAAGGTCTTTGCAGAACGCGCCCCAGACGAACGGGAGCGTCAGCAGCGCGGCGAGCAGGCAGCGCCAGAAAATGAAGCCGGCCGGCGGCATCTCGGCGGTCACGGCGCGGCCGATGACGACATTGCTCCCCATCAGCGCCATCGATAGCGCCAGCATGACATGCGGCAGCCAGGCCGCGGCGCCGACAGGCCGTGAGCCGGGTCCGAGGATCACGCCCGGCTCCGGCCGCGCTCGGCGAGTCCGATGCCGACCAGCACCAGCCCCCCGGCCACGACTTGGGCCAAGGTCACGCCCTCGCCGAGAATCAGCCAGCCGAAAAAAGTCGCCAGCACCGGCCCGCATAAGATCCCGACCGCCGCGAACGAGGCCGACACCCGGCCGGTGCCGAACGCGAACAGGCTTTGCCCGAGCAGGTTGGCGGTCAGCGCGAACCCGATCAGCACCAGCCACGCCGAGAGCGTGGTCGGCAGGAACGCCTCATCGCGGATGAACACCAGCGGCAGTAGAAACACGGCGGTCAAGCCGAGGTTCCACACCACCAAGGTCGCGGTCGAAAACTCGTTGCGGAGCTGCTTCAACGCCAGCACCCAAAACGCAAACAGGAAACCCGACATGAAGCAGTAGAAGTCGCCGCGCGCAATCGCGCCGAATTCCCCGGTCCGCGCGCTGGTGAGCCATGCGGTGCCGATCAACGCCAAGACGAGTCCGAGGAGAAACAGACGGGTAATGCGCTCGCGGTAGAAAATCGCTGCACCGATGACGACGAAGATCGGGTGCGCGTTCCCCAAAATCGCGGCGTTGGCGACCACAGTCTCGTTGATACCCAGGTGCCAGAACGCGACGTTGGCGGCGAATGCGACCGAGCCGAAGATCATCAACCCGAACCGCCCCGCCCGGATCGGGGCGCCGAGGTCGACGCTGTAGCGTTGGCGCGCTTCGACGATCAGCCACAGTACCGGCGCCGCCAACAGGAAGCGCCAGACCCCGGTCGCGATCGGACCAACCTCGCTGATGCGGACCCAGATCGGGGTCAAAGAAAAGCAGGCGGCGGCAGCGATCACGGCGAGGACGCCGATGCGGGATGGGGCGGCGGCTGACACGACAGCAAACTCGGCGTCGACCTTAGCGCCGTTCCACGGCCGAGCGCCAGCATGCCAACCGCCGAGCACGCCGCTAGAGTCGGCGCGTCCCGCCTCAGGAGGTCCTCATGACGAAAGAAGTCGTTCGACTCGGTAAGATTTCGGAAGCGATGGAGCGCGGCAACGTACCGGCGTCGGCGGTCGTCAAGGCCGGCGGCTTCGTCTTCGTCGCCGGTCTGCCGCCGGTCGACCTCGAGACCGGCGCGCGCGGTATCGCCGACATCGCCAAGCGAACCGAGCTCGTGCTCGAGAACTTGAAGGCCGCGGTCGAGGCCGCCGGCTCCTCGCTCGACAAGGTCGTCAAGGTGACGATCTACGTCACCAACGCCGCCTATTACGATGTCGTTAACCGCATCTACGCGCGTTACTTCACCGCGCCCTATCCGGCGCGGACGTTCGTCACGGTCGGCTCGTGGCCGCGCGAGTTCGACATCGAGATGGACTGTACCGCCTTGGCGTAACGCCGGCTAGAATCCGGTCGTCGCCAGCGCCCGCGCGATCCGCTCGTCGGGCCAGATTGCCGGCTGGCCCGGTGCGATGGCGGCGCCGAAAACAAGCGTTCCCTCGCGCGGTTCATCGAGCACGACGGTGCCGCCGGCGTTCGTGATCTCGACGACGCCGTCGAGGAGCACGATCCCGACCGCGCCCTCGATCGGTCCGACCCAGAAATCGGTGCCGCGAACGCCGATGGTGGCGACCGACGTCACCAGGCGGACCTCCCGAGCCGGGTCCTTGCCGGCCGCGCTCGCGTAGCGGAGCGCGCCGCGCACCAGTTTGAGCACGGTACTGCCGCCGCTCGCGAACACGAACTCATCGACCAGCAGGCTGGCTTTTTCGCCCATCGTCACCTGGGTGCGGTCACTGAAACGCAGCATGGCGCGCGCGGCATCGCCGGTTTCGACCGTCTCTTTGAGAAAAACTTGCGCCGCCGGATGAAGCGCGCGCCGATCGCCGCCGAGCGAGGCGTTGACCGAAAGCTTGGTCCGCTCGACCTCGCCGACGCCGGCAGCCGTCCGGGCGTCGCCGCCGATGGCGACCGCCGCGGCCGCGACGACGACCAAGACGAACGCAAGCCTAACCCGCATCACCGATTCTTCCGAGCCGCCATGGGTCGCGGCCGCCGTATATGATGGCGTTCAAAACAGATAGGCGGTGCCGGATCGTGCTCGACAACGAGCGCTTCATCGCCGACGCCGCCTTTCGCCAGAACCAGCAGACGTTCGACGGCGGCTCGGTCGTCCACCGCAGTGTGCCGCTCACCGAGCTTCGCTACGACTTCGTGAGCGGCGTGCAGCGTCCGTCGGGAAGCGATGCCGACGACGGTATGTTCGGTACGGCCGGTCATCTCTTCCATGTGTCGTTTCGCGGCCTCGCGCGCGCTGCTCGCGGCTTACAGCTACCTGTTCGAGGTCGACGACGACCCTACCCTATCGTCGCGAACGCTCGGCGTCCGCCTGACCGGCGATCGGCCGCTCGGCAGCGACTGGGCGGCGACGCTCGAACTCGATCTCGCGCACCAAACCGACTACGCCGACAACCCGCGCGACTTTGCGCTCGCCTATTACCTGGTGCGGCCGGGCGTCGTTTACCGCGGCCTCGAGGCGTGGGTCGGCTACGAGGTGCTCGACGGAGACCGCCGCCAAGCGGTGCAGACCCCGTTCGGGAACCTCCACAAATTGCGAGGTTTCGCAGATGTTTTCGCAACCACCCCGGCCGTTGGCATCGTCGACCGCCACGTCGGCGTCGGCTGGAAGCGGCCCAAGCTGTTCGGGTTCGATTCGCTCCGGTTGTGAGGTGCGTATCACGATTTCGACGCTCGGGCCGGCGGCGCCGACCTCGGCAGCGAGTTCGATCTTGCGGTCGCGGCGAGCTTCGGGCGCCGCTATACGCTGACGGCGAAATGGGCACGCTACGACGCCGCCCAGTTCGCGACCGACACGACCTAGGTCTGGCTGATGCTCGAGGTCAGCTTCTAGCGCGCTCGCGCGCGGTCAGCCATACGCCGCTCACGACGAGCGCCATCCCGACGACGTGATAGAGGCCGAGCGTTTCGCCGAGCAGCGCCGCACCCAGCAGCGCGGTGAACACCGGCATCAGGAAGAACGCCGCCTGCGCTCGTGCCGGCCCGAGCCGGGCCACGGCGACGTTCAGGCACACCAGCGCCAGGATCGAGGCGAAGACGGCGCAGTAGAGCAAGGTCAGGATGGTCGTCGCGTCGAATACGATGCGGGCATCGGTGAACACGAGTTCGCCCACGTAGAGCGGCGCCGTCATCGTGCCGCCGGCCAGGGTCATCGCCCAGAACACCGCGAACGGATTGGCCCCGGGCGGGACGCGGGTGACGAAGATCGGGTAGACCGCCCAGCTCACGAACGCGAGCTCGACCATTAGATCGCCGGTCACGAAATCGAGGTTGCGCAGGTTTTCGAGCGAGCCGCGCGCGATGATGACGACGACCCCCGCGCTCGCGATCGCGACCCCGATCAGTTGTAGCCGCGCCGGCCGCTCGCGGAGCCAGACCCACGCGATCAGAATCGTCAGCATCGGCATCGTCGTGTGCAGGAGCCCGGTGGTGGCCGCGGTCGCGGTGTGGAGGCCCGAATAGAGCAGCGACTGCCCGATCACCGCCTGGCTCAGCCCGAGTGCCACCATTACCGGCCAGTGGCGGAGCAGCGGGCGCCACTGCGCCCTAAGCTCAGCGAACACGAACGGGGTGACGATCGCGAGCGCGGTCATGCTGCGCCAGAACACCAGCGCGATCGGCGGGATGTCGTCGCGCATCGCGCGGCCGACGACGGTATGGCCGGCGAACAGCAGCACGGTCAGAACCGCCAAGAGATAGGGCTGCCAGACGCCGGTCGGGGCGGCGGGTGTGCGCGGTGTCATCGGCGTTCGCGTTTCGTCTCGGTTACCGTCGCGTCATTCACGCGCACCCGTCGGGAATGTGATCCCCGCCAAGGGGTTGTGAGGCCTCGAACATACGGGGAATCGCATAGGCAATCGGGGGACACCATAGGAACCGCGCGAAGTGGTCCCGATTGCGCCCCACCTCCTGTGGATAACAGATAGAGCCCACAATAAAAAACAAAGTCGGTCGTTAGTCGGTACCCAGGGAGGGACTGTATCGTGACCGTGACCATCGCGATCAAGGAATTGAACGAACTGCTGGTCCGCCACCGGCGCTGGTCGCGCCGCATGGCCGGCGGGCGCCGTGCTGATCTCTCGCGCCGCAACCTCGGCGGTCTCGACTTGAAGTCGGTCGACCTGCGCGAGGCGTCGATCGTAGGCACTGAACTGTGCGGCACCGACTTTAGCCACGCCAACCTGAGCGGCGCCGATCTGTTCGCCTCCGACCTCACCGAGACCAACCTGTTCAAAGCGCTCCTGGTCGACGCAGACCTGCTCGGCGCTACCATCCGCCGGACTATCCTCGACGGCGCCCAACTCGACGGGACCGGCTTCGCCGGCGGGCTGTTGCGCGCGGCGGCCGGCGAGCGCTAGCCGACGGCCCGCGGCCGGCGCTCGCGGCCCAAGATAAACAGGCCGCAGCTCGCGATGATCGCGGCGCCGACCATCGTCCACAGGTCGGGCATCTCGCCGAATGCGAGGTAACCGACGACGATCGCCCATAGCAGCTCGGTGTAAATGAACGGCGCGATGACCGGCGCCGCGGCCCGCTCATAGGCGCGGATCATGGTCAGGTGCGCGAGGCCGGCGATCACCCCGGTCGCGATCAGCCATACCCACCCGATCGGGTCGGGATCGCGCCAGTCGAACGGAACGATCGCCGTCGTCACGACCGAACCGATCAAGGCGATGTAGGCCAGCGAAGTCATCGGATGGTCGAGATAACCGATCATGCGGATGATGAGCTGGTTCGAGGCGTAACAGAAGGCGAGCAAGAGCGGCAGCAGCGCCGCCCAGTGCACCAGGCCGAAGCCGGGGCGGACGATCACCAGCATGCCGAGGAAGGCGACGCCGATCGCGACCCAGCTATGCCAGCTCACCCGCTCCTTCAGGAGCGGCGCCGAAAACGCGGTGATCATGATCGGCGACATGAAGGTCACCGCCACGAGATCGGCGACGGTCACGTAACGGAGCGCCACGACGAAAATAAAAGCCCCCACCAGGATGATCGCAGCGCGCACGATCTGGAGGAGCGGGTTTCGGCTCTGGAGAAGCGTCAGCAGCCGGTGCGGCACCAGCGCCAGCACCAGCGCCAGATTGAACACATAGCGCGCCCACACGATCTGGGTGGTCGGATAGTCGTCGAGGCGGAGCTGGCGCGTGGTTGCGGCCATCAACACCATGAACAGCATCGAGCAGGTAAGAAAAACGACGCCGCGCAAGCGCGCGTCGTCGGGGCGCGCCGCCGCGGTCACGGCCTCGCCTCCCCGCCGCGCTTCAGCCCCCTTACGCTCGCGTGTTCTAACCCAACCACGCCCACCGCACGATGATCGCTCACCGTGTCGTTATGCAATGGGGCTTGAGCGAAGTCTACCGCGGCAACGGACGCCTAAACGGCGTGGAGGCGCGCCGAGTGGAGTCGTGGCGAGCGGTTGTCGTTGGCGTTCGCCGCGACGGACGCTACGGCACGGACGGGCGTCCCCGGTGCCCGGTCGTCTTTGCAAGTCATCTCCGCCAGCGCCGGAATATGCCCGCGCGCGACCTGGGCCGCCATATCGGCAATCGCGGCGTAGGTGCCGCGGTCCTAGACGACCACCGGTCCGGCGCCATACTGGCCGGCGGGGATCACGCCTTCGAAATCGGCGTAGGCGAGCGGATGGTCTTCGACGTGGACCGCGAGGCGTTTGACCTTGGGATCGAGGCTCGGCCCCTTGGCGACCGCCCAGCTCGCGAGGACGCCGCCGATCTCGAGGCGAAGGTCGTAGTGGAGCCGCGTCGCCGAGTGGAGTTGGACGACGAAGCGCGGTTCGGCAGCGCGCCGATTTCCCCCCGGAGGCTGCGGCGGAGCCGACGGTTCGGGCGTGATCTGAAAATCGCGCTTGTCGCGATAGGCGCCGATGTCGCGGCTTTTGCTCCGCGGCCGCTTCGCCGAAGCGCGTTTCATCTAGCGGCGGCGGGCCTTGGCCCCCCGCTTGGGCGAAGCGGTGCGCCGGCGTCGGGTCGAAGCGGAACGCCTCGGTGCCGGCAGATAGGCTTGCGCCTCGACCTCGATCAGCATGTCGGGGCGGATGAGATCGCAAATGAATGCCGTCGAAATCAAGCCGGCGTTCGGGAAATAGGCGCCGCGGATTTTGTTGATGGTCGCGTAGTCCTTGTCGTGCTTGATGAGGACCGTGGTCTTGAAAATGTCAGCCATGGTGCCGCCGGCCGCTTCGACGACTTTCTTGATGTTGTCGTAGGTCAGCCGCGTCTGCTCTTCGATTGAGGGCGGCAAGTAGCGCTCGTTGAGCGGGCCGCTCAAGTGCGAGAGGGCCGAGGTCCCGGCGACATAGAGCATGTCGCCGATCCTGACGGCGCGCGAGAACGGCCCGACCGCTGGCCCCAGACTCGGCGGGTTGATGACATCCTTGGTCATGGTCGGATCTCCCTGGCGACGTGTGGCTCCTCGGCGCCACGATACTCAGCTTGGGCGGTCGCCGCTACCGGCCTCCGCCGCCGGCGAACGCCTTCTTTCTGTTTTGGCGTGCGGCGAAGTGCGCTAACGTCGCTCACCGAGTCAGTAAGGAGGATCCATGGTCGACGCCCTGGCATGGCGCCACACGTTCGGCGTCATCGTTCCCTCGACCAACACCATCGTGCAACCCGAGTTCGACGCCATGCGTCCGGCCGGCGTCAGCAACCACATCTCGCGGATCGCCATTCCCAACGATCCGGTCGATGACGATGACGGCTTCCTCCAGCTGATGAACAACATCCGCAAAGCGATGATGCCGGCGATCAACTCGGTGATGACGTGCGAACCCGACTCGATCGTCATGGGTATGTCGGCGGAGACGTTCTGGGACGGAAAAGGCGGCGCCGAGACGCTGCGCAAGCGGCTCGAAGACCGCTCGAACAAGGCGGTCACCATGGGATCAGACGCCGTCATTGCCGCGCTCAAGGCGTTTCGCGGCGTCAAGAACATCGCGGTGGTCACGCCCTATATGCCGACCGGCGACGAACAAGTGCGACGGTTCTTCACCGACTACGGGTTTCCGGTCATCGCGCTCAAAGGCCTCAAGTGCCCGAGTCCGGTGGCGATCGCGCAAGTATCGGGGAGCGCGCTCCGCAGCGTCGTCCGCGAGCTCGATAGCGACAAAGTCGAAGCCATCGTCCAGTGCGGGACCAATTTGTGCATGGCGGAGGTCGCGGCCGAAGCCGAGCGCTGGCTGGGCAAACCGGTGATCGCGATCAACACCGCGACCTATTGGCACGCGCTCCGCTCGAACGGAATCGTCGACAAAGTGCAGGGGTTCGGATCGCTGCTGGCCGAGCATTGAGCGGGCGCCCCGGCCCGCCGGGTACCGCGCCGTGACCGGCGAGACTCCGCTCCTTCGCGCGTCGGCCATCGACGCGCCCGTCAAGGGAATCTTTTACCTCGCGCTGGGCGGCCTGTTCCTGACCGTCGCCGATGCCGTTCTCAAATGGCTCTCGACCAGCGTACCGCCGGGCGAGCTGCTGGCCGGCCGCACCGGGGTCACGCTGATGCTGACGATCATCGTCGCGCTGCGTTCGAGCGCGCCGCTGGCCGCGCTCCGCACCCGCAACCTGCGCGACCAGATCGGGCGCGGCGTCTGCGCCGCGGTGTTCTCGTTCCTGATGATCGAAGCGTTCCGGCGGATGCCGCTCGCCGACGTCTATTCGATCCTGTTCGCGGCGCCGTTCCTGCTCGCGGCGCTGGCGCCGCGGCTGCTCGACGAGAAAGTCGGCGCCGACCGCTGGTTCGCGATCGCGCTCGGCTTCGCCGGCGTCGTCCTCATGCTGCGGCCAACCGGCGAGGGCATCCGCTGGGCGGCGTTGTTCGCGGTCGCATGCGCGGCGATCTCGACGTTTCGCGACATCTTCAACCGCCGACTGATCGCGACCGACACCTCGCTCGCGATCCAGCTCTACACCAACGTCGCGGTGACGGCGGCCGGGCTCGCGACGCTGCCGTTTGCGTTCGTGCCGATCGGCTGGTTCGACCTCGGGCTGATCGCGCTCTGCGGCGTCATTCAGTTCGTCGGACAGTACTTCTTCGTCGACGCGTTCCGCTACGCGCCGGCGACCGCGCTGGCGCCGTTCAAGTACATCCTCCTGGTGTGGGCGCTCGCCGTCGGGTTCGTGGTGTGGGGCGACCGACCCGACGGCTGGAGCCTGGCCGGAACCGCGCTAATCGTCGGCTCGGGACTGTTCATGCTGGCGCGAAGCCGCCGACCGGCGCCGGCGGCGTGAGCGGCGTGCTCTTAGCGCAGCGGCGAGAATCCGGTCGGCTTCAAGATCTTGGTCGTTTGCGCCTTGAGCGCGCCAATCTCCTTCGACTTGGCGAGGAACACGGGCCACTCCGGGTCGGCCTCCATCGCCGCCCGCCGCCGATCGCGATCGGCCAAGTCGGCGTAGGCCCACATGAACACCACCTGGTTGAGCGGGCCGATGTCGGTGACGAAAAAACCGATCAGTTGCCCGAGGTAGCGTTTTTGCACCGGCAACCCGTGGCGCTCGTAGTTCTCGATCCAGGCGGCCATCTTGCCGGGATGGAAGTCGTAGGTGCGGTGGTCGACGATCATGCGGTCCTCCGGTGGTTTGTCTTCGCCTCGGCCGGCGTCGCTCTATATCATCCCGCGGTCGTGGCGGGTCGAGGATTCAGATGAACCCTGCGCTATGGGGCTTGGCCAGTGCACTGAGCTGGGGCTCGGCCGATTTCGTCGCGCGCATCTCCGGACGCGCGATCGGCCCGGTCAGTTCGCTGCTCGGGATGACGATCGCGGGCCTCGTATTCCTGACGGTCTGGCTGGCGGTGGTCGGAACCTCGGTACCGTCGACGCTCGCGGGCGTCCCGTGGCTGATCGTGAGCGGTGTCGGAACCACTGGGTCGATGCTGCTGCTGTATGCGGCCCTGAACCGGGGTCCGGTCGCGGTAGCGGCGCCCTTGGTCGGTAGTTTCCCCGTATTCGTCGTGCTCGGCAGCGTCGTTCTCGGCATCGTACCGACTGTGCCGCAGTGGATCGCGATGGTCGCGGTCATGGTTGGGTGTTGGCTGGTAACGACGTCGGAACCGGCCGCGACGACGGGCGGTAAAGCAGAAGGGCTCGGCGTCACGATCGTCTACTCGTTGATCTCCGCCGTTTCCTTTGCGATAGCGTTGTTCGCGGCGCGCGAAGCCATCCCGCAGTACGGCTACGTCGAGAGCGTATGGGCGGCAAGGGTCGTCGGGTTGGCGGCGCTCGCCATCTTCATACCAGTGACGCGAACTCGGGTCGCGCTGCCAGCACGGTGGTGGCCGGCGATCGCTATCCAGGGTTCCCTCGACACGACGGGCATCGCGACAATTTTCATTGGCGCAGTCGGGAGCGGGGCGCCGCTCGCCGCGGTCGGCTCGGCCCCCGTAGCCGTCGTCACCGTGGTTTTGACCGCGATGTTTCTCAAGGAACCGGTACCGCTCAAGCGTTGGGCCGGAATCGCGCTGGTCGCCGCCGCCGGTGGCGCCCTCGCCTACTACAGCCACCAGGGCTCGAACTGAAAAAAGCGGCGTCGCTAGCGTTGCTCGAGGAACGCCCGCACCGCCCGGTTCCACTGTGCAGAATGCTCGAGGAATGGGAGGTGTCCGCACTTCTCGAACGTTTCGAGCCGCGCTTTCGGCATCTTCTTGACCGCCGCGACCGCGCGGGCGTAGACGCCGCGCGGATCTTCGCGGCCCCAGCACAGCAGCGTGTCGACCTTGATCTGATCGAGACGCTCGAGGATGCGGTAGGGGCGCGAGGCCGCGATGTCCATCATCCCGTTCATTGCCTCCTCATACGACGGAATCATATGCGGAAAGGCGTAAGACGTGAGTTGAAGCAACAGGATTTCTTCCGGCACCGACTTGGGATCGTAGACGATGTTGCCGGTGCGTTTGCGGACCGATTCGAGCGTCGCGTCGCGCATCGCGGTCAACGCGTTCTGCTTGGCGCCCTTGAGCGCGGCTGCCAGCTCCTCTTCCGAATTGAAGCACGAACCTGAACCATTGATGATGAGCTTGTCGATTTGCTTGGGTCGTTCGAAATAAACCAACGCGGCGATCAGCGCGCCGTAGGACGAGCCACAGGCGCAGAAATTCTTGAAGCCCAACGTATCGGCGAGCTTGACGAGGTGGCCGACATGCTTGGGGTGGGGCGGCTTCCCCTCGAACGCGGCGGCAGCGGTGAAGCCGTGGCCGATCATGTCGGGCGCAACGACGTAGAACTCGTCCGCCAACGCATCGATGTTGCGGATGAAGTTGTCGGCACAGCCGCCGAAACCGTGGATCAGCATCAACGGATAGTTCTTGGGATCGCCTTCGTAGAGGACGCGGGTCCTGACCCCGCCGACGTCGACGAACTTCATGCGCATCGCGCATTCTCCCTATGTCGATAAACCGCGATGCCCGACCGGCGGGAGACCGCCGGTGTCGGGCATCGCGCCGTGGTCCGCTACTCGGCGGCCGAGCGTGTCTTCGCCGCCTGATCCGCGAGGAAGGTCCGCAGCACTCCGTTCCAGCGCTCCGGATATTCGAGAAACGGCAAGTGGCCGCACTTCTCGAACGTCTCGAGCCGAGCCTTCGGCATTTTCGCCACCGCCTTGACCGCCGAGGCATAGACCCCGCGCGGATCTTCGCGGCCCCAGCACACCAAGGTATCGACCTTGAGTTGGTCGAGCCGCTCGAGGATGCGATACGGGCGCGAGGCCGGGATGTCCATCATTCCCTTCATCGCCGCCTCGTAACTCTCGATCATCGTGGGGTTGGTGTAGGAGAGAAGCTGCGAGATCACGAGGTCGCCGGGGACGCAACTGCCGTCGTAGGTCGTATTCTGCAGCCGCTTCAAGCACGAGGCGTAGGTCGGGTCGCGCATCGCCGTCATTGCGTTGTTGTAGGCGCCCTTCAAACCGGCGGCGAGTTCTTCCTCGGTGTTGAAGCACGAGCCCGAACCGTTGATGACGAGCTTGTTCACTTGCTGTGGGCGCTCGAAATAAAGGAGCGCAGCGATCAACGCGCCGTACGACGACCCGACCGGGCAGAAATTCTTCAAGCCCGACTTGTCGGCGAGCTTGAGCAGGTATTTGACCGTCATCGGATAGGGCGGCTTGCCCTCGTACGAGACGTGGTCGGAAAAGCCGTGACAGGCGAGATCGGGCGCAATCACGTAGAACTGGTCCGATAGCGCGTCGATATTCTTGATCCAGTGCTCGGCGCACGCCCCGAAACCGTGGATCAACAGCACCGGATAGTTCTTGGGATCGCCCTCGTAGATCGTCCGGATCTTGACTCCATCGCAATCGACCATCTTCATTCGCATAGCGGTCCTCCTCCCGTAGGATGTCGGGCGCGAGATTATCGGGCCGCCTCGGCCATGGCCAGGGCCAAACCTCGGCGCGGTTAGCGTTCGCGGGCACGGTCGGCCGACGGTTTGGCGTCGCTCACCCGACGATGATAAACCGCGACCAGAAGCGTGGATCCGCCGATAAAACCGAATGCCGCCCGATAGGCGATCTCGGGCACCTTGCCCTCGACCAGCGGGAACCAGCCGACCAGGACACCGGTCGCCATCTGCATGAACGCGGACCCGGCGAACGCGGCCAGCGCCATCGTTACCAGCCCGCGTCCGACCAGTTGGTCCGGAAGGATCGCGCGCGCGTGGGCGAGGTTGACCACGATCAGCCCGCCGAAAAGGCCGAGCGCCGCGAACAGGACCGTGACCGCGAACACGCTGAGCCCCGGCGTCACGGCGAGCACGATATGGACGGACGACGTCGCCACCGCACCGAACGTCACCAGGTTCTTGCGCGTGTCGAGCAGGCGATCGAGCGGGCCGACCGCGAAATTGCCGACCGCGATCGCGATCGTCATAGCGAGGAGGGCGTTGCCGCGTTCGACCGGCCCGAGGCCATGAACGTCATAAAGATAAGGAGCCGCCCACAGGCCGAGGACCGTGATCGTCACGGCGTAGGCGACGAAATTCATCGCGAACAGGTAGCGCCAGTCGCGGAAACGGACGACGGCGGCAACGCCGCGCAGGCTCTCGATCAAGTTTTCGGGCGCGCGCGCGTGGTAGGGATGTCCCGGCGGTGCATCGCGAACGACCGCGTAGACGTACGCGGCGACCACCAGCGAAAGCCCACCGAAGATCGCGATCGAAGCCCGCCAGCCCAGCGCCTCGACCATGGCCGCCCACGGCGCGGTCGCGAAGATGTTGCCGAGCGCACCGACCGTAATCAAAGAACTGATCGCGACAGCGAAGTGCTCGCCCGGCACCCAGCGCGCGAGCGTCACCAAACCGCCCATGAACACGATCGACCAGCCCAAGCCCATGAAGGCCCGGCCGACCGAGAGCCACGCCGACGACGGCGCCAACGCGAAGATCGCCGCGCCGATGACGCCGAACAGGATCATGCACGGCATCGCGCGCCGCGGCCCGAAGCGATCGAACAGGATGCCGTTCGGAATTTGCACGGCAGCGAAAGCAAGGAAGAAGGCCGAGGTGAGGACGCTCAGGCCTTCGGGCGAGATTTGAAGTTCGCGCATCAAATCGGGCGCGATCACGGCGTGACTGATACGGAAGAACTCGCTCAAGAAATAAGCCGCCGCCAGCGCGGAGAAGATCGCGGCGACCTTGGCGAGCGAGGGACGCGGCGCGATCACACGCTTCGTGCGGTCCGTGGCCGGATCGCGGGACGGCTGCTATGGTCGGAGAGCGGCAATGGGAACGACATGACGGAAGTGGGGCGATGCGGCAGGGCGTGGCGAGGTTGGGGCTGGCGGCGGCGTTGGCGGTAGGACTGGCAGGATGCAACGGCGACTTCAATCTCGACTTCGGCACCGGACCCGCGGCCGCCGAGATTCCGTTCGTTGAACTAGAGACGTCAAAACTCGAAACTGTCTACCAGTTTTTACGGCTCGAGACCGGCGATGCCAAGACCGCCAGGACGGCGGTCGATCTCGTAGCGGCCGAACGCAAGGTCGTGATCGAACGAGCCCGCGCCGGCGATCCGGCCTTGGCGCTCGCCGCGCAAGTCAAGAACGGCCGGGCGATGGGGAACGGCCGTTTCTCGGTCGACGTTGCGGCTGGCATCGTCATGTGGCTGTTCCCATCCGCTTGCGCACTCGCCGACCTATCGGCTCGGGCAAGCGCCGGGGCGTCGCAGATCGTCCTGATCGGGGTCGGCCATCAGGACGTCGGCAAGGTTAGCGGTCTAGTCGAAAACCGGATCGATCTCCTGCTGATCGAACTCGGCTCGGGCGCACCGTCCGCCTTGGTCGGCCTGCCGCTGGGCGGGCCGGGCCAAGCGGTGATGGCGACGACCCCGGTCACGCTTGCCGGCGACTGCCGCTGAAGCGGGCAGCCGCGACCACCGCTCATGCCCCGCGAGCGCGCGCCGTCAGTACGCCCTGCACCACGATCGCCGCGATCACGAAGGCGCCGCCCGCCAGCACCGTCGCGGCCGGCACTTCGTCGATGAGCAACCAGACCCAGGTCGGCCCCAGCACCATCTCGACGCTGGCGAGCAAGGTGAGCTCGCCGGCCCGGACATGGCGGGCGCCGAGGGTAATCAATAGGTAAGCGAGAAAACTCGTACCCGCCCCGAGCACGACGGCCAAACCGAGATCGCGGAGCGACACCGCGAGGTCGGACGCCAGTAACGCTCCAATGCCCGTCGCGACGGCCGCGCCGACCATTAGCATCGGAATCATGTCGTCGGCCGCGCGTTCCGCGCGCATCGCCACCACCAGAAACGCATAAGCGACGGTCGAACCTAACGCGAGCGCGTCGCCGAGAATTTGGCCATGTGCCAACCCGTCGCCGGCCATGATCGCAATCCCGACGAACCCGATCGCGATGGCGACCCAAGTGCCGCGCCGGACCCGCTCGCCGAGCAACGCCCAGGCGACCAGGCCGGTCACGAACGGCGCCGCTCCGGTGATGAAGAGCACGTTCGCAACCTTGGTGTTCAGGAACGCCCATGTCCCCATGCTGGTGGCAACGCCCATGCAAATCCCGCCGAAGGTGGAACGCCAACCCATGCGCACCAGCCGCACGCCGGTGTGGCGGCCGGCGCGCACCACGAGATAGGCGGTGAGCGCCACGAGCATGGCAAGGCTGCGATAGAAAATGATTTGCCACCCGGTCGCGTCCTCCATCAATCGGATCAGCGGTCCGATCGTGCTGGCAGCGGCGGCCGAACCGAGGACCAGCGCAATGCCGAGCAATTTGTGACGCGCCAGCGCGTCGGGGGAAACTGTCACGGTTTTGTGGGGGATGAACGAGCCGACGCGGCCAGCGTATAAGGTGTGGCGCTGAAGGCCAAGTCGACGGTTGCGTAGCAAGCGCGGGACGAGTACCTAGATGAGAACCATGATGAGCCTCGTTCCCGCTTCCGCGCGGCCTGCCCGCGCCGTCGTTCTCTGGGCGATCGTCGCGCTCGCGCTCCTCGCCGCGCCGGCGGCTGCCGTCGCCCAAGTGACGAAATGGGAAGCGTTAATCCGAGCCGGCAACACCGCCTACCAGAAAGGCGACTTCCGAGCCGCGCAACAACAGTACGAATCAGCGCTCGTCGAAGCGCAGCGGATCGGCAAAGACTCAAAGGAAGTCGCAACCACCCTCAACAACCTGGCCGAGGTCGACCGCAACCTCGGCGACTTTGGGCGGGCGAGACAGCGTTTGTCCGAGGCTCTGGTAATCCAAGAGAAGAAACTTGGCCGCAGCCACATCGAGGTTGCCGACACGCTCAACAACATCGGGCTCGTGCTCATGGAGCAACGCGAGTACCAAAATGCGATCGCGCCGCTGACGCGAGCGCTCGACATACGCGAAAAGCTACTCGGTGCCACGCACGCCGAGGTGGCGATTACGGTGAATAGCCTGGGGAAAGCTCATCAGAGTCTCGGCCGCCTCGCCCAAGCGCGGTACCTGTACGAACGCGCGCTCGTCACCATTCAACAGTCGCTCGGCACCGACCATCCGTATATGGCCGCGACCCTCAATAATCTGGCCTCGGTGCTGTCGGCGCAGAACAACCTCGCCAAGGCCGAGGAGCTGATCCGCGAAGCCCTCAAAATCGCAGAAAAGGCGTACGGAAAGGAGCACCCGCAGGTCGCCGAATATCTCAACAATCTCGGCTCCATCTATCGCAAAGCTAAGCGCTTCGCCGAAGCCGAAGCGCTGGCCAAGCGCTCGCTCGCGATCAACGAGAAGTACTTCGGCGCCAACCACCCCGAGGTCGCGCAAATCCTTGAAAATTACGCCGTCATCCTGCGCGAGCTCGGCCGCGCCGCCGAAGCCGAGCAAGCGGAAACCCGCGCCAAGCAGATCCGCCGCTCGACGACCAGCGGCTAGCCCGGCCCTATCCGGTTCTTCCCTGTGAAGAACGGCTTTCGCGTCATCGATTCCGATCTCCACGTCATCGAACAAGGTGCGGTGTTCGCGGAGTACTTGGATCCGCGCTACCGGGCCGTGGCGCCGGACTATCTCGGCTGGAGCCCGGCCAACTTTCCGCATTGGCGCGTTCAGGGTGAATTGATCCCGCCGTGGTCCGACTGGCCCGACGTGGTCGGCCCGCAGGCAGCGCTCGACCGACCGGCTGAGTCCCGGTTCCGCGAGGTCAGGCGGCAGGGGTACGACGCCGCGGCCACACTCGCGGCAATGGACCAGGAGGGAATCGATATCGGGGTCATGTACCGGACCTTCGCGCACATGATCGTGTCGATCGACCGGTTGGCGCCCGACGTAGCGACCGCTTACTGCGCCGCGTTCAACGACTGGCTTGCCGACTATTGCGCCGCGGCGCCGACGCGGCTGCGGGCAGCCGCGATCGTGTCGCTGCACGATCCCGAGCTCGCGGCAGCCGAAGCGCGCCGCGCCGTAACGGCCAAAGGACACGTGGCCATCGTTCTTCTGCCGATGCTGGTCGCCGGGCGCTACGTGCACGCGCCCGAGTGCGATGTGCTGTGGCGCGAATGCGAGCGCCTCGGCGTTCCGGTCGCGTTTCACGGTACCAGCGGCGGAGCCGGACACGACTACGTCAGCAACCGCTTCATCAAGCATCCGAACTTCCGCACCCTCAACCACGCCGCCTCATTTCCGCTCGAACTGATGACGGCGCTCGGCGCGGTACTGGTCGGCGGCGTGTGCGAACGGTTTCCGGCGCTGCGTCTCGCGGTACTCGAAGGCAATTGCGGTTGGTTGCCGTGGTGGCTCGATCGGCTCGACGACCAATGGCGAAAGTACGGCGCCGGCGAGGCGGTCAAGCTCGCCTCCCGCCCGAGCGATTATTTTCGGCGCCAATGTTGGATTGGGACCGACGTCGACGAAGCACTGCTGCCGATGGTGATCGACCGCATCGGCAACGACCGGATCGTGCTATCGGTCGACTACCCGCACCACGACGGCCCGTTCCCGAATGGGATCGCGAGCTTCCTCGATCGTGCCGATGTCGACCTCGACTCGAAGCGAAAAATTCTGTGGGACAACTGTACTCGCCTCTACCGCTTCGACGCTTTCCCGCCCGATCAGTCGCCGAGAACGTGAAATAAGACGAGCCGGGCGTGCGGTGCGCGGCGGTGCTCGACCACGTAGATAGCCTGCCAGGTTCCGAGGCCGAGGCGTCCGTCGACGATCGGAATTGCCAGGTGCGTTTGGGTCAAGGCGGCGCGGATATGTGCGGGCATGTCGTCATTGCCCTCGGCGACATGACGGTAGAGCGATTGTCGCTCCGGCGCCACCCGAGCCAGGAAGGCCGTTAGATCGTCGAGCACATCGCGGTCGGCATTCTCCTGGATCAGGAGCGATGCCGAGGTGTGACGAATGAAGAGGGTGAGGAGACCGGTCCGATAACGGTCAGCGCTCAGTCGCGCTACGACGTCGGCCGTTATGTCGTAGAATCCCTGCCCGCTCGTCGCGACCGTCAATTTATGGTGGGATTGACGCATCGTTCAACTTTGACCCGCCGAAGACGGTTAGGCTAGGTTTTTACATGCCATCGGTTTTCATTACCGGCGCCAATCGTGGCCTTGGCCTCGAATTCGCGCGCCAGTATGCCGAAGCCGGCTGGCAGGTCCTGGCGGCATGCCGAGCCCCTGCCGCGGCAAAGGCGCTCGCCGCGATCGCCGATCGAAGCGCCGGGCGCGTGACGTTGCATCCGCTCGAAGTCTCGCGGTTCGAACAGATCGACACCCTCGCCTCGGCGCTGCGCGGCCAACCGATCGACGTTCTGATCAATAACGCCGGGATCGGATGGCCGCCACGCCCGCCTAACGACGGCTTCGGTCGCACCGACTATGAAGAATGGACGACGGTGATGCGCGTCAATGTGCTCGCGCCGATGAAGCTCTGCGAGGCGCTGGTCGAGAATGTGGCCGCCAGCCAGCACAAGGTCGTTGCCATGATTTCGAGCCGGCTCGGATCGATCGAGCTTGCGGCGAGCACCGGCAACGATCACGTCTATCGGAGTTCTAAAGCAGCGCTTAACATGGTGACCAAGATGCTCGCCGGCTACCTTGATGGCCGCGCGATCGTTCCGGTCGCACTCGGACCGGGATGGGTGCGGACCGACATGGGCGGCAGCACCGCCGCGCTCTCGCCCGAGGAGAGCGTGAGCGGGATGCGGCGAGTGATCGCCAAACTCGAGCGCACCGACGCCGGCGGTTTCTTCACCTATCAAGGCGATCGGTTGCCGTGGTGATCGGAAAGCGGAACGTCGAAGGCAACCCAGGGAGGATCGAATGCAGGTCAAACTAGGTCTCATCGCCACGATCGGCGCGATCGTGGCAGCAGCCGTAACGTGGTCGTCGGCGGCATCGGCGCAGAACGCGGTGGTGCTTAAGGGCGTGACGCCGTGGCAGGCGAGTTACTATTGGAGCGAGCCGTTTCTCATCTTCCAGCGGATGGTGAATACCCGCCTCAAGGGCAAAGTATCGGTCGACTATTTGGGCGGCGCCGAGGTGATCCCGCCCAACAATCAGTTCGAAGCGGTCCGCAACGGCACCATCGACGTGCTGCTCGCCGGTGCCAGCTACTACGCGGGCGAAATCCCCGAGTCGATGGCCGGAACGTTCTCGAAGAAAGCGGGATCGGAACTGCGCAAGACCGGCTACTTCGACCTGATGCGGAAGATTCATCTCGAAAAGGGCAACGTGATCTATCTCGCGTCGATCGGTGGGGAAGCCGATCGGGCGTTTCGTTTCTTCATCAAGAAGAAGATCGACAAGGCCGACTTCACGGGCCTCAAGCTCCGGGTGTCGCCGATCTACGTCGACATGGTCAAGGCGTTGGGCGGCACCCCGGTCAACATTGCGCCCGGCGAAGTCTATACCGCGCTCGAACGCGGCATCATCGACGGCGTCGCCTGGAGCTACGGCGGAATCACCGACTTTGGTTGGCAGGATCAAATCAAGTTCGTGGTCGAGCAGGCGTTTTATACCGGCGGCAGCTCGATCCTGATCAACAAGGCGGTGTGGGACCGGCTCACACCGGAGGTGCGGGCCGAACTCGACAAGATCGGCGCCGAGCTCGAAGTCGAGAGCGAGAAGTTCCACGGCGCCGCCGCCAAGCGCGAGGACGCAATGCTGCGAGGGCTCGGACTCGAGTTCGTGAAGTTCGGCGACGCCGACAAGCAGAAGTACTTGAACGCCGCGTACGACCAGGCGTGGAAGGCGTTCGTCGAGAAGAACACGAAGTACGGGCCGGACCTGATGAAGACTGCGCAGTAAGTCCGAGCTACCGGCGCGAAGGCTCTGCTCTCCCCGAGCGGAGCCTTCGTCATTTTGCGGCGCAGGTCGGCGGTGCGGTCTCGGTGCGGTGGGGATCGATCGCGATTCCCTTCGGCATCGCGTTGCGACCGATCAGCATCGGCTCATTGAATCCGGTGCGATCGACCAGGTTGACTTCGGCCTCGAGCGTCTGTGCAGCGACGCAAAACGCGAGCCTCACAACCGGGCGCTGCTCGGTGCCGCCGCCGTGGCGTTTGATCCGCATGGTACGCACGAGCTTGCGCTCGAACGTCGCGGTGCGGCCGTTCGGCGCCTCCACCGTGAACCGTACCCATTTTTCGCCCTTGCGGTCGATGCGGCGAATGTCGAGCGCGTGGAGCGATGTCACGTCGGCGCCGGTGTCGAGCTTGGCGCGAACTCCGATGTCGTCGGGCATCAAGCGAACGTTTTCGAGGTAACCAAGAATCGTGATCTCCGCGCCGCCCGGCGTGACCCCACCGGCGCCGTAAACCAGCGCCGCCAAGGTCGCGGCCGCAAGCCAGTTCCGCGCGCCGCGGCCCTGCCGGGGTCCGGCGTTTGCTGGTATAAGGAGCGCCGGGGTCACGTCGGCCCCGTCATCCGGTTAACATTTGCATCACGCTACGATGGCGGCGGTACGGGCGGAAGTCCCCTGTCGATGTCCGCTTCGGATAGCGTGAGAGGCGAGGAATGAAGCAACGCGGTTCGACCTCGGTCTCTCAGCCCGACGCCGCCGGCGCCCCGGCGATGCCGGGCCGACGGGCAGGTTCGCGCCGACGCGGCACCAAGCGCGCCAAGCTGCGGGTCGGCTGGCGCGAATGGGCGGCGCTCCCCGACTTGGGTATTCCCGCGATCAAAGCCAAACTCGATACCGGTGCCCGTACCTCGGCGCTGCACGTCTCGCATGTGCGCTGGCACGACGTCGACGGCAAGGACTGGGTCGAGTTCGACGCCCATCCGATCCAACATGACGAGACCGTGACGCACCGATGCTGGGCGCGCGCAGTCGATCGTCGCTGGGTTACCAACCCGGGCGGCCGACGCGAGAAACGGTTCGTCATCAAGACTCGTATCGAAGTCGGCGGGCGCACCTGGCCGATCGAGTTGTCGCTTACCAACCGCGACGACATGGGGTTTCGGTTGCTGCTCGGCCGCGGCGCGATGCAGCGCCGGGTCGTGCTGGATCCCAACCTTTCGTATCACACCGGTCGGCGCAAGGAGTCCCCGACTCCGGCCGCAGTGACCGCCGGGCGTGCCCCCCACAAGCGCCGGCGTCGGTCGGACGAAGAGGAGTAGTTCATGCGTATTCTCGTACTTGCGCGCAAGCCCAGCCTCTATTCGCACGCGCGCCTGGTCGAAGCGGCGAAGAAACGCGGCCACGAGATTCGTATCGTCAATACGCTCCGCTGCTACATGAACATCTCCTCGCATCGACCGGAAGTGCGCTACCAAGGCGAGCGGCTCGAGGGCTTCGATGCGGTCATTCCCCGCATCGGCGCCTCGATCACGTTCTACGGCATGGCGGTCGTGCGCCAGTTCGAGATGCAGGGGGTCTACTGCGTCAACGAGTCGGTCGCGATCGGCCGGTCACGCGACAAGTTGCGCAGCTTGCAGCTGCTCGCGCGCAAGGGGATCGGTTTGCCGGTGACCGGGTTCGCGCATTCGCCGGGCGACTCGGACGATTTGATTCGCATCGCCGGCGGCGCGCCGCTGGTAATCAAACTCTTGGAAGGCACCCACGGCCGCGGCGTGGTCCTGGCCGACACCTACAATGCCGCCAAGAGCGTGATCGAATCGTTCGGCGCGCTCGATGCCTATTTCATGACCCAGGAGTTCATCAAGGAAGCGGGCGGCGCCGACATCCGCGCGTTCGTCATCGGCGGCAAGGTCGTCGCTGCCATGAAACGTCAAGGCAAGAAGGGCGAGTTCCGCTCCAACCTGCATCGTGGCGGCTCGGCGACAGCGATCCGCATCACGCCCGAAGAACGTTCGACCGCCGTTCGTGCCGCCAAGACGCTCGGCCTCAACATCGCCGGCGTCGACATGCTGCGCTCAAACCACGGACCGGTGGTGATGGAAGTGAATTCATCGCCCGGCCTCGAGGGTATCGAGGGTGCGACCGGCAAGGACATCGCCGGCGCGATCATCGAGTTCATCGAAAAGAATGCGCGCCCGAATCGCACCCGAACCAAGGGCAAAGGTTAGCAACGATCGTACGGAACGGAGGGCGAGGGTGCCGAAGAACGTCCGTTTTTCGGTCGCCGCCGCGAAGGCGGCACCGATCCCAGCGGGGCGCCGTTCGGCGCTCCTCTTCGAGCACGGCTCGATGTCGCTCCGCTACTACGCTCCGCGAGGGGCCGACCCCCAAACGCCGCACGATCAAGACGAGGTCTATATCGTCGTGTCGGGATCGGGCCGCTACACCGTCGACGGGGAAACCGTATCGTTCGCAGCCGGCGATGTGTTGTTTGCCCCGGCCGGTGCCGACCACCGCTTCGAAGCGTTTACCGAGGACTTCGCGACCTGGGTCATCTTCTACGGTCCAACCGGCGGCGAGCACTAAAGCTCAAAAAAATGGGCCGCCCGCGGCTTGGCAAGGGATGACAAGCCCGGGCGGCCCGACGAAGCACCGGCTGCTAACGCCGCTGGAGGATCATGGACGTCGTCCGGTACTGCGTTGCTCCGTCGTTACTCTTAGTGAGTCACGTCTCGATCGTTCGCGCGTCAGCGATCCGCTCGGCCACGTCGGTCTTTGGGGTCAATTCGGCGCGCGTCGACGGCGCTAACCAAGGCGAGGAAGAACAGGGCCATGACGGCGCCAAAACCGATTGCAACCTCGAGCATCGATACCCCCATCGGTGAAGATGGCCTGAAATGTTAAAGCTGGAATAACTTCATGCAAACGAATAATATTGACTTTTAATATCGAGTACGTTGAACTATGGATATCGCGCTCGCCCGCACATTTTTGCAGATCGTTGAGACCGGGAGCTTTCTCGGTGCGGCCCAGCGGCTGAACTTATCGCAGTCGACGATCAGCATGCGGGTCAAAGAACTCGAATCGCAGC